>Ga0137369_10000420_pt1 | contig 37290 bp, 31 predicted proteins | sample SagtaG_12_FD_104918 | JGI IMG/M metagenome (GOLD analysis project Ga0137369, IMG submission 104918) | Vadose zone soil microbial communities from Sagehorn Ranch, Mendocino, California, USA - Sage1_L_113_16 metaG | ecosystem: Environmental > Terrestrial > Soil > Vadose zone | place: USA... | reverse complement strand
GTGGTCAGGGTGCCGGTCAGGCGCGATCGCCGGCCGGAGAAGCCGGTCATGATGTCGCTGAGCTTCCTGTTGTCTGGATGGCGGGTTGTCCTCAGCAGTACGACGAGACAACCCCTCGGAATGTGAGGCGACGCGCCCGGCTCACAGTTCGCCTCACATTTCGGTGTGATGTCTCGTCGAACTGGTGAGGGCAGCTGCGAGTGAGGGAGGCCGGCGGCACCATGAGCACCCGATCCGGGCCAGGACACGACCGGCCCGATCCGAGCCTGAACGCGATCGTCAGCGAGCGGCGTCAGCTGATCAATCTCGCCTACCGGCTGCTGGGCTCGCTGGCCGAGGCCGAGGATGCCGTGCAAGAGACCTACGCCCGCTGGTACGCCATGTCCGGGCAGCAGCGGGAGGCCATCCAGTCCCCCGGCGGCTGGCTGACCACGGTCGCCAGCCGCATCTGCCTGGACCTGCTCGGCTCGGCCCGGGCCCGGCGCGAGCGCTACGTGGGCCAATGGATCCCCGAGCCGCTGCCCGAACCTACGGAGTGGATCAACGGGCGGTCGGGCGGCATGATCGAGGGTGACCCGGCCGACCGGGTCACCCTCGACGAGTCGATCACCATGGCCTTCCTCGTCGTGCTCGAATCGATGACCCCGGCCGAGCGCGTCGCGTTCATCCTGCACGACGTCTTCGGCTACTCCTTCGCCGAAATCGCCCAGGTCGTCGGCCGCACCCCGGCGGCGTGTCGCCAGCTGGCCTCCTCGGCGCGCCGCCGCATCCGCACGTCGCAGGCTCCCGCGATCCCGCCAGCCCGGCAGGCCGGCATCGTCAGCGACTTCAAGCGGGCATGGCAAGCCAAGGACATCGACGCGCTCATCGGCCTGCTCGACCCCGACGCCGCCATGATCGCCGACGGCGGCGGTCTCGTCAGCGCCGCGCCGCGCCCGATCGAAGGCGGCGAGCAGATCGCCCGCTACCTGGTCGATCTCGCCGGCCGGGCACCCCGCAACGTGACGTTCCTGGAGCGTACGGTCAACGGCCAGCCCGGTCTGGTGGCTCAGCAAGACGGCGTCACCGTGATGGTGATGGCATTCGACCTCGCAGGCGACCGGATCAGACACATCTGGGCGGTACTCAACCCCGACAAGCTCCGCCCCTGGACAACCGGCTGACCCGCGTCTGCATACCATCGGGTCCGCTGCCAGCTGTCGACGGCTGCAGGCAACGGCATGTCCGACACCGAGATCCGCCTGATCGACATCGGCGACGCCGATGCCATCGCCGCGCACCGCGCGCGCGACGCTGACGCCTTCGCCCGGTGGGAGCCGTCTCGGCCGGCCGACTTCTACACCGCGGACGGGCAGCCCGGCGGCTCCACGCCGGGGAGTCATTGCCATCCCCGGTCGCCGCGAGAGGATCGAGCACGGTCGGCCGCCTGCCGGCCCGCCCCGACAGGATCACCTCCAGCTGCCCCCACGGGATGTCCGGATTGTGGTAACCCACCGCCGGCTCTCGTTGTCCCAGCTCAGACCGTATTCGCGGTGCGGGTGGCGGGAGTCGGGTGCGTTGGCGGCGCCTCGGCCGGGGTCAGGTGGCCCGAGCCCGTTCAGCGCGCCGCTCATAGCGTGAGCGTGCAAGCGCGCGAAACGGGGCGCGAAGTTCCTGCTGTGGTGCTTCGAGTGGGAACCCCGGCGCTGGGAGCGGGCGGCCACCGCGATTCTCCCGTTCGGCAACCTGACAATGCGGCCCGGCGAAGCGCAGCGCTCGTTCGCGGACGCCTTCCACATCGAGCGGATCGCCGGACAGACCGGGCTGGCAACCTGGCCACGGGGCTGGGCGGCCTGCCTGATGACCCGCCGCTGAGCGGGCCGTGGGGTCCGATCCATCGACCAGGACACCGGGCCGCCGCGTGCGCTGCCTCGGGCTGTTCAGGACGTCCTGGGCGCGGGCGAAGGTGCCGTCGTCGGTGAGCGGCTCGTACGCCAGGTATTTGGAGGTGATCCACTGGTTGGGGTTGTTCCAGCGCATGACGCTGGTGTGGCCCATTGCCACGTCCACGACGTCCACCAGGACTACGGGCGGGCGCAGCGCGTTCGACCATGTCGGTGAGGCGGTCGACCGGGGGCGGCGTTGCCCGTCGGCACCGGGTCTGCCGATCGTGGTGTGCGGCGCTGGTCGGATGCCGCGGTTGGCGTGTGGCTGGGTTGGCTAGAGGGTTTCCGATCTGTCGACGACTGCGCGGGCGAGGTCGGACAGTCGGCGGTTGGTGGTGCGGGCGGTGCTGCGTAGCAGGGTGAATGACTGGTCCATGTCGAGGTGGCGGCGTTCGGCTATGACGCCTTTGGCTTGTTCGATGATGACGCGGCTGTTGAGGGCGGTTTGGAGTTGTTCGGCGAGGGCGTCGCGCTGGTGGATGGCGCGGGCTTGGAGGAGTCCGATGGTGGCCACGTCGGCGAGGGCCTGTCCGAGCTGGATGATGTCGGGGTCAAGCGCGCCGGGCTGGTTGCCGAACAGGTTGAGTGCGCCGATGACGTCGGTGCGCAGCCGCATGGGGAGGGCGTGGACGGAGGCAAATCCGATCTTGACGGCTTGCGCGGCGAAGCGGGGCCAGCGGCTGGCCGCCGTGGCCAGGTCAGCCACGGCGATGGGCCGGCCGGTAAGGAAGCACTCGGGGCAGGGGCCCTGGTCGGTTTGGAGTTGGAGCAGCTCCAGCAGCCGGGTCTGTTCGGTGGAGGCGGCCACCACCTGCAGGGTGCCGCGTTGGTCGGTGAGCAGCACCCCGGCGGCGGACACCCCGAGTACCTGGGCGCAGCGGACGGTCACCTGGTGCAGGAAGTCCACCACGTCGAAGTCATCGACGAGGGTGTCGGCCAGTTCGACGAACGCCTCGGCTAGTTGTCGGTCATTCATGTTCGCTCACCCTCGTCCTACCGTAGTCCTCGGTGCGAGGGCCAGCGGGATGCACCCACGGTCGGTGGGGGCCGGTTGGGCCGTGGCGTCACGGTTCATCGGGGCCGCCCGGTGGTGGATCGGGCGGGAAGCGGAGCCGCCGCTCGACCACGTCGCGGGCCAAGTCGCCAAGACGCCGGTCGTGGGCGTAGGCGTAGGCGCGTAGCCGGGCGAAGGCGGCCTCGGCGCTGATCCCGAGCTGTACCAGGATCATGCCGGTGGCCTGGTGTACCTGGGCCTGGTGGGCAGTCGGGTCGTCGCGTTGCCAGGCCAGGTCGGCGGTGTCGGGTTGGGTACCGGCCCCGGCGTCGAGCAGCAGCATGCCGGCGGCGTCGGCGAAGGCCAACGCGTCCGCCAATTCGTGCGGGCTCAGCCCGCCGGCTCTGGTCCGGTACAGGTCGAGCACGCCCACCCGGATCGCGCCGACCTGCAGCGGCAGCGCGAACACCGCGCGCGCCCCACTGTCCAGCGCCGCCGGTGCGAATACCGGCCAGCGGGCCGCGGACTCCGGCGCGCGCAGGTCCACCACCAGGACAGGGCCGCCGCCGGTAAACGCGTCCAGGCACGGACCCTCCCCGAAGGTCAGCTGCCACTCTTCGAGTTCGCCGGCCACCCGGTCGGTGGCGTGCACGGTGTCTCGCACCGTGGGGCTGGCCATCACGGTTACTCCCGCGCCGTCGACCCCGACCCCGACAACGGCGGCCGCGCACACATGCGCTACCGATACCGGGGCCCCCCGGGACTGGCGGCCCACCTGCGCCCAGACCCGAACCACCCGCTCACCACGTTGGCCGTCAAAGTTCATGGTGTCACCGCCCCGGGCCCGGCCCGTACCTCGGGAACGCCTGGGACGCCGCCGATCTCGGTGCCGCCAGGCGCCACGAGGCCGGCCGGATGCCCGTGACGGTCGCGTCGATGATGCTCACGAGTCCTCCCGACGATCGACGTCCTGCACGTCGCCGGGGTCCGGAGCAAACGTTGTCTTGAGGCTACCCTGCCACCGGGGTGGCATAGCGTAACCGGCGCGCCCAATCCCGGCCGGGCAGACCGGCACTGGGACAGATGCGCCGCTGTCGCCACGCGGCGACCCGGCGCTCGACATCAGGGCTTGTCGGCGACGAGTACTTCGGTGGTGAGGAACAGCGCCGCGATGGACGCGGCGTTCTGCAGCGCGGAGCGGGTGACCTTGGCTGGTTCAACGATGCCCGCCTTGGTCATGTCGACGTGCTCGCCGGTGGCGGCGTTGAGGCCGTGGCCCGGGGGGAGCGAGCTGACCTTTTCGGCCACCGCTGCGCCCTCCAGGCCGGCGTTGACGGCGATCTGCTTGAGCGGCGCGGTGAGCGCGACCCGCACGACCCGGCGCCGCACCGCCGCATTGAGCGCCAAGATCCGGGGAGGATGCCGTAGGCGCCGTTGGTCTGACCACCGCACCGGACCCGGGCAGTGCTACGTTCCCGTCACGGTGGCAACCACGCCGAACTGCTGTCGCGGGTGTGGCAGGCGGGCATGATTCGATCGGTGGCGGATGTCCGGGAACCGGCCGTGCCGCATGGGCGGTGATCGGGTCGCGCGTGCTCAAGCGCGTTGTCCATGTCGGCCACGCTGAAGAACCCGCGGTCAGGACAAATAGACTGTGGCGTAGAAGCAGGACCGCCAGAAGCCCACCCGCGACGGCGACGGAGCTGACTGGGTCGCGGAGCAGGCGCGCGGGCGACAGGTCGCCCAGTGCCCATGTGGCGAGCGAGACGACGCCGAGGCGTTCATCGCGGGCCGCGTCCCGGCCGCGTACCGGGCGTGGACGGTCACGAGCGGAGGTGTGTGGTGAGGTCGTCCTGCGTGAGGGCGCCGAGGCCCTCCTGCTCGATGCGCCCGATCAGCGAACGCGCCCACCCGACGACGCGGGCGGCGGCGATGCCGTGCGGCGGGTCGTCGGCGTAGCCTTCGATGCGCTCGGCGGCGCGCCGCAGCAGCTGTACCGCCCCGACCGCGTTCCCCCGTCGGACATGGGTCAGACCGACCGCGAGTTGCGCCAGGCCGCGCCACAGTTCGCGTTCGCCCTCTGGGGCAGCCTTCCAGGTGCCCTCCAGCACCTCGTGCGCGTGGAAGGCGCGGCCCGCATCGAGTAGCCGCTGCGCCTCCGCGAGGGACTCGTCCGGGGGCAGCGCCAGCTCGTCGGGCACCCCCGCGACCCCGGTCGCGTCGTGCGGAAGCGGCCGACCGAGCTCATCGCGCGGGCGGGCGTTGCGGGGGCGTCCCGCGGCGTCCCGGTCCCGCTCACGACTCCCCGGCGCGCTCATGCTCAACGTCGCGGCGGCGCGGGGTCGGCGGGTGCCATGGCCGCCGGGTCGATGTCGAGGGTCCGTAGCAGCGCGGCGTTGCGGTAGGTGTCGACGAGCTCGGGCAGTTCCCGGTCGACCCAGTCGGCCCTGGTGTGGAGTCCTCGGGACCGCAGCGTCGCTACGATCTCGGCTTTGTCGACGTACGTAGGAATCGTCATGTCGTCACCTTCGCCGCGTGGACAAATCGGAGCGTCCAACGACAGGTCGGCGGAACTGTCGCGCCACCGGGGACCCGAGCGACAACCTCCACCCTACGCCCTTCGCACCGGACGCCGACGACCAAGCCCGGTTCCCGACCTCGCCGCAGAGCGGCCGACCGCCGCCGGGAGTTCGACGCCTGGTGCACGGCGGTCGACGCGACGTCCCGCCTGGAGTCCACGGACTTCGGCCGTGTGACGCATCTGCGGGCGATCGCGACCCGCTATGACGGTATGGTCAACATCGTGGTGCTCGCCGGTCTGGCACGGGTGCCCAGCGGCACACCCGGCGGGTCCGCGGCTGTGTGAAGGCCGGCGGGACGCCGTGAGCGTCGCGGACAAGACCGGAGCGAGTACGGAAGCATGTTTGCCGCACGGCGCGGTCTTGCTCGGCTGATCCGGTTGCTGGAGAAGGCTGGCTGGGTCTGCGACGTACGCTGGCCCAAACCACAACGGTAGGCGGCGCTGCGCGTGCCGTGACCGTCGGCGCACCAGGCGGAGCGCCGGACTTCGCGCGGGAAAGGAACCGACCATGGCTGACAACATTGAGCTGATCATGCGATTCCACCCGGTGGGCGGCGAGGATGTCTCCCTGATAAGCGCGGACTTCGGCGGCGAGGCCGAGGCGCTTGCAACGATCGCCCGCGCGCTCGACGAACGGCGCAGCCTGGTTTTGCCCCACGCGCGATACAACCGCGAGACCGGCGAGGCCGGTATGGTCATCAACCTCGCCAACGTGGTGTCCGTGCGGGTGTCGAAGACGGACAGCGACACATCGGGCCAGTATCTGTAACGGCCCGTTCGATGGGTGGCGCCCGAATTGGGCGAAAGGTGATGAAGGAGTCGATGGACGGGGCGGTCGTGGTCGTGCGATACATGGTCAACCTCCGCTGTGGCGGCCCCCGAACCGGCGCCGCTCCCCAGGCAGGGGGACGGGGTGGGGCGGTGTGCACGACGGGTCGGGGCGGAGCGGGTCGAGATCGCATGTCGGGGATGCGCAGGAGATAGCTCCCGCGACCCGCCTGCTGGGTGGCCGATCCCCCGCCCGAGGGCGGTGGCGACGGAGGGGGCTTGTTCGTCCGGATCGGCGGTCGGCGTCCTGCTAGTCGCGTCGGGCGTGTGGGGCGATGGCGACTGGTCGTGGTCGGCTGGTCAGCCCGCCGGGTTGGTGCGCAGCGGTCGGCCGACGTCGTGGAGGTGGTGCAGAGCCTGGGCGTAGGAGCGCCACAGGCTGGTTTGACAGTACGAGATGTGGTGTTGCTGGCAGAACGCCCTGACGAGTGCCTGGGAGCGGCGCAGGTTGGGTCGGGGCATGCTCGGGAACAGGTGGTGCTCGATCTGGTAGTTGAGCCCGCCGAGGGCGAAGTCGACCAGCCAGTTGCCATGCACGTTGCGGGCGGTGAGGACCTGCCGGCGCAGGAAGTCGCTCTGGTCGTCCGCCGAGAGCATCGGCATGCCTTTGTGGTTGGGGGCGAACGAGCAGCCCAGGTAGAGGCCGAACAGCGCCTGCTGGACGAGGATGAACACGGCCGCCTTGACCGGGGACAGGACCAGCAACACCGCGGTCAGGTAGCCGGCGGCGTGCAGGCCGAGCATCAGTGTCTCCCAGGTACGGTGGCGCAGCCCGCGGCCCGCGAGCGCCTGCACGCTGGAGGCGTGTAACTGTACCGCTTCCAGCAGTAGTAAGGGGAAGAACATCCACCGCTGGTGGCGGGCGATGAACCGGGTCACCGGGCCGCGTTTGGCGCGCGCCTGCCCGGCGGTGAAGGCCAGGGCGCCGATGTCGATGTCGGGGTCTTTGTCCTCGGTGTTTGGGTGGGCGTGGTGGCGGTTGTGCTTGTCGACCCACCAGGCGTAGCTCAATCCGATGGCCAGGTTGCCGTGCAGCAGGCCGACGAGATAGTTGGCCCGCTTCGACCGGAAGATCTGCCGGTGCCCGGCGTCGTGGCCGATGAACCCGATCTGGGTGAACACCACCGCCAGGAACGCGGCCACCGCGAGCTGCCACCACGAGTCGCCGATCAGCACGAAGCCGGCCCACCCCGTGGCGAGCAGTCCGCCGGTTACGGCGATCTTCGCCGCGTAGTAGCCGGGTCGGCGCTCCAGCAGGCCGGCGGCCTTGACCCGGCGCATCAGGTCGGCGAAGTCGCTGCCGCGGGCCGTCGCGCCCCCGGTCGCACTGTCGCTCGCGGCGTCGGGTGCGGAGTGGATGGTAGGTGCTGTCGATGTCGCCACGATTGACCTCCCGGGTGCGCATCGTGATCATGATGGTGATGCGTCGCCCAGGGTCCGGGGGCCGACCGTTACTACTCCGCCGTCACTGCTCGCGCCGTCCACGCGACCAAAGGGGCGGGCTGGATCGCTGGCCGCGTCCGATATCGACGCTAACACCGGCCGCCGACACCCGCGAGCCAGGCGTTTGTGGCGGTAGGGGGCAACGCCGACCCGTGTGGCCGTGCGACGGGTCTGTCAGGACTCGCCGACCGGCGGGGCAGACGCGCCGCTGTGAGCGCCCACTTCGGCATCGCCGGCCGGCGCGGGCTGGCGACGGGCCAGTACGGCACCCGCCACCGCGCCAACGACCAAGCCCATACCCAGCCCGGCGACCAGCCACGGCCAGGGCGGTGGGCGACGCTGCCCGCGAAGTGCCAGGACGGCCGATGCGGCCCGGTCCCGGGCGGTGGCTCCCGCTCGGCGGGAACGTTCGCCAACCTCGGTGGCGCCCTCCTGCACAGCGGCCATGAGGTGATTCCACGCCTCGGCCGCCTCGTCGCGGATACCGAGCGGACGCCTGGACACGACGGAGCGCGGTGACCTGCCCATGGTCCACCTCCCGATGGTCGTCTTCAGTATCGCCACAACCCGGACCCCGCGCGAGCGTCGCACCAGGGCCTTGACCCAGGCGGCGGCCCACCGGCCGGGCCGGCTGGACGCCGACCTGTGCCCGGTCACGTTCTTCGCGCGGGGCGTCGACGTGGTCCTCGGCCTGCGGACAGGCGTCCCGGGTCTGGTGGTGGCCGGCGCCCCGGTACCGGATCGGGCGCCGGGCGCCAGGCGGCCGGCTACCCGGAAGACCGGCCATCGGCTCGCGCAAGGCGGCTCCCGTCGAGGCTGACCACGGCGTTGACGGTGGTGCCCCGTGGTCCGGAGTCGATCCGCAGTCCCTCGAAAGGGTGCCGGCAGATCCACATGCCCGCCGCCGCTGTCGCGGGCACCCACCCGACCTTCCGGTGGTGGTGACAGAGCCGCCGGGCGCCCGATCCCTGACTTTGCCGCGCCGCCAACCCAGCCGCGCCCGGGCTAGATCGCGCAACGAGATCACCTTTCGTGGGTAGCGGGTTGGGTCGTTGGGTACCGCTGTGGGCATGACGGGTGCGGCGTTGACCAGGCGGGCCGCGGTGATATGGCGGCGGGCCCGCCGCAACCGTTGGCTGGACCACCTGGTGCGCGCCGCGGTGCGCTACGACCAGGCCGACGGTGGCCGTCTGTCCGCGGCGATCACCTACTATGCGTTCTTCGCCACGTTCGCGTTGACCCTGCTCGGGTTCGCGGTGTTCGGTTTCGTGCTGGACAACCCCGCGGTGGCGCGTTCGGTGCAGCACTACCTCACCCAGAACCTGCCCCGCCTTGACGTGCAGGCGCTGCGGCATGCCCGCGGGACCGTCGGGGTCATCGCGTTCGTTGGTCTGCCGGTCACTGGATGGTTCTGGGTGGACGCGCTGCGCTCGTCGATCCGCAGGGTCTGGAAGTTGCCGGAGTACCCTGGCGCGTTGCCCGTCCGGGTCGTCATCGACCTGCTCGTCCTGGTCGGGCTCGGGCTGCTGCTGGCCGCCTCGCTCGCGGTCGCGTTCCTCAGCACGGCGCTGGCCAGCCGGCTGGTCACCACGGTCGGCGCGGATGCCGGCCCGACCCGGTGGCTGCTGGCCACCTTGGGAGTCATGGTGGGTATCGCGGTGAATACCGTGTTGTCCATCGCGGTGCTCACCGGGCTGCCCCGGCTACGGATGCCGCTGCGCCGGGTTCTCGGTCCTGCCCTCCTGGTGGCCCTGGGCCTGGAACTGCTCAAGACTCTCGGCCGGCTTTACGTGCAGCACACCGAGGCCAACCCCACCTACCAAGTCGTGGCCGGCACCGTCGGACTTCTGGTGTTCCTCAACGTGGTCAACCAGCTCATCCTGTTCGCCGCCGCGCTGACCGCCACCAGCCGCACTGGCCAGGTCACCGACCTCGCAAGTCGCCGCGCACGCCCACCCGCATCGCCACCACCGGTCGATGGTGTTACACGGCGATCTGGATGAAGACGTGGTGTCACTCACGGTGCACATGAACAACAGGCCCGGGGAAGACCCCTCGCGCGCGGCGGCTCGGTCAACCCGACCACCCGGTCAACTGCCTCGACCCGGCGTTCGCGCTAGCGTGTCTGGCCGGCCAGCTGCTACGCGCCGCGTTGATCCGCCTCCCGCTCAAGGGCGTCGAAGTCGCTCTCGGCGACGGCCGTCTGCTCGGGGCTCAGGGTCCCATGCCGTAGGCGGGCGATCCATTGCCGTAACTGTGCCACTGAGATGCCCTGATTTCGTTGGAGGTCTTGGAGGATCCTACCGACGGGGGTTGGCGGAACGTTCCCGTCCGGTTGTCCGACGTCGTGCAGCCGGGCCTCCAGCTCATCGAGATGGGCGCGTTCATCAGGATGAGGTGTCTGCCCCTGGCGGTAGCGAACGGCTGCGGCTACACCGGCCGCCGCCAGCGCGGCAACGGCAACGCCGGCCAGCACTCTCGTGGTCGTCTTCGTCATAGCCGCTCCTATCCTGGTGAGCAGAGCGTCGACAACCGTGGCCACCAGCCGCTTCGGGGGTCCGCACAGCGGGCCGGCGCGATCGCCGGCGGGGGCCTGCTCGGAGCCGACGATCAGGCTCCACGGCCACATCCGGCGGCGCGCGTTCATCGCATCCCCTGCCACCGGCGAGCCTACGCCAGTGTTCCTGGAAGGAATCGAGTGGATGGACAGAAGTCGCAAGGTAAGCCGTTCGATATCTCCAAGCAGGAGGTGTGGGAGGCGTATCGGCAGGTGAAGGCCAACGATGGCGCACCTGGGGTGGACGGGGTCACGATCGAGGAGTTCGAGAAAGATCTGAAGAACAACCTGTACAAGATCTGGAACCGGATGTCCTCGGGCAGCTACTTTCCGCCCCCGGTGAAAGCGGTGGAGATACCGAAGCCGCATGGTGACGGGGTCAGGGTTTTAGGCGTGCCTTGTGTCGGCGACAGAATCGCCCAGACGGTGGCCGCGCGCAGATTGGAGGCGAAGGTCGAGCCGATCTTCCATCCGGACTCGTACGGCTACCGGCCGGGCCGCTCGGCGTTGGACGCGGTAGCGGTGTGCCGGCAACGCTGTTGGGACCATGACTGGGTCATCGATCTGGACGTGGAGAAGTTCTTCGACAGCGTGCCCTGGGACCTGATCATCAAGGCAGTGCAGGTGCACACCGATGACCCGTGGGTGGTGCTGTACGTCAAGCGGTGGCTTGCCGCGCCGCTGGCGCTATCCGACGGGACCGTGCAACAGCGAGACCGGGGCACCCCGCAGGGGTCGTCGATCTCGCCCGTGCTGGCGAACCTGTTCATGCACCATGCGTTCGATGCGTGGATGGCCCGGCAGTTCCCGACGATACCGTTCGAGCGTTACGCCGACGATGTTGTCGCACATTGCCGCAGCCACCGCCAGGCGCTGTACGTGCGTCAGGCGATCGCTGACAGGATGGCGCAGGTCGGGCTGCGACTACACCCGACCAAAACCAAGGTGGTGTACTGCAAGGACAGCAACCGGCGCGGTGAGCATGAGCACACCGCGTTCACGTTCCTGGGCTACACCTTCCGCGCCCGCGCGGCCCGCAACACCCGCCAGGCCAAGACGTTCACCGCGTTCTTGCCGGCGATCAGCAAGGACGCCCTCAAGAAGATCAGCGGTGAGGTCCGCCAATGGCGGCTGCACCGTAAGATCGGCCATACCCTCGCCGAGATCGCACGGTGGATCAACCCCATCGTGCGCGGCTGGATGCAGTACTACGGGGCGTTCCACCGCTCCGCGCTGTATCTCCTCCTCACCCGCATCAACACCTACCTGGTGCGCTGGCTACGGAACAAGTTCAAACGGCTGAAGCCCTTCAAGAAGGTCAAAGCGGCCTGGCAACGAGTCATCTGCCAGTACCCGAAAACCTTCGCCCACTGGGCATGGGCTGCCACCTTCTAGCGATCAGAACGGCAAGAGCCGTGTAACGGGCGACTGTTACGCACGGATCTGTGGGAGCCCGGGGGTGCGATTCCCCCGGGCGACCCGGCGGCCTAAACCAGCCGGTATCAGCCCGGTAAACGGCGAATCGCTCGCGGCCTATGTTCGAACTCACCTAGCTGCCCCGGCTACGGATGCCGTGGCGCCCGTCGTTGGCCGGCTAACAGCCGACATCAAGCCCGATCATGCGCTGAGACTGCCGAGAACGCAGGTGACGCGCGCAAGAGGCCGCCAAACGGCCGCGGATGCGGTGTCGCCGCGCGGACCAACGAGCCCCTCGCACCGGTGGCCAACCAGCCGTCTCATATCTTGAGGTGCAAGGCACGGCCATCGTGGCGTCCAGCGGGGGACAAGCCCCAGCCCCATGCGACGGGGACGGCCGTGGCCAGCGCGACGAACGGGACGGCCACGAACACCCACAGCGCGACGGCGGCCCGCGACTGCGGCGCCTCCGGCAGCGGCTTGGGACCGATGGTCGGTGCGGCCGTATCCGGGCGGTCGACGACCGCGGAGGAATTGGTGGCGCTCATACGCGCTCCTGTCTGCTGAAGCGGTGGCCGCCGTGCTCGCTGGGAACCCATGGGCCTGAGCGGCGCCGGCCGGGCGGGTGGACGAAACTGCGGAACCCGTTTGGTCATGGCCGCGGAAGTCCGGGCAGCCGTCACCGGCCGGGAGCATGCTCCCGGCCGGTGCTGGATGATCAGAGGACGCGGACTCCCTGGGTGATCAGAGGACGCGGACTCCGCTGGCCTGCGGGCCCTTGGCGCCCTGGGTGATGTCGAACTCCACCCGCTGGTTCTCCTCCAGGCTACGGAACCCGTCCGCAGCGATCTCGGAGAAGTGGACGAAGACGTCCTTACCGCCGCCATCGACCGTGATGAAGCCGAAGCCCTTGTCGCCGTTGAACCACTTCACAGTGCCCTGTGCCATATCTGTTCTCCTCCTCGGAGTGCGGGACCGCACCGTGCGGCCCGCTAGCCGTCGTCGGCCGGCGGCTCACCGCCCAAGGGGAGATGGCAACGCCCGCGAGACCTGATCCGCGGGCTTCATAGATCAACCACGAACACGCAAAAATCACGACCAGCCGGTACAACCAGGGCCTGGCCTGCCGTATTCCGGCCCCGCCCGGTGCCGTGTTGCTCCGGCCGGGCGCGCCCCGCCCGTCGTGACTCCAGACCTCGCCAGCCGTCACGCGGCCAAACCGAGGGCGTCTCCAGCTGTACAAAGACCGACAACGACACCACGATCCGACTTTCCTTGCGGCATCCCCGTCACCGCGATCACGGCTGCCGGCTTTACCCGTACCGGACTTCGTGCCGATTATCCGGCCGGACTGCGCAACGGGGCCCCGACGCGGTGCAGGTGGCGCAGGACTTCGGTGTAGGAGCGCAGGAGTCCGCATTGGCTGTAAGGGACGCCGTGTCGGGTGCAGAAGTCGTGGACGAGGGCTTGGGCGTGGCGCAGGTTCGGCCGGGGCATGTTGGGGAACAGGTGGTGTTCGATCTGGTAGTTCAGCCCGCCGAGGAGGAAGTCCACCCATCGGCCGCCGGTCACGTTTCGGGCGGTGAGGACCTGCTTGCGCAGGTAGTCGAGTTTCTGGCCGGGGGCGAGGACCGGCATGCCCTTGTGGTTGGGGGCGAAGGAGCAGCCCAGGTACACGCCCATCAGGGCCTGGTGCACGGCGATGAACAGCAGTGCCTTGACCGGTGACAGGATCCAGAACACGGTGGCCAGGTAGCCCACGATGTGCCCGGCCAGCAAGGTGGCCTCCAGCCCGGGGCGGCTGACCTCACGTCGCAGCACCGCCCTGACACTGGCGATTCGCAGCATGATCGCCTCGAACTGCAACAGGGGGAAGAACAGGAACGCCTGGTACTTGGCCACCCACCGGGTGAGTCCTCGTTTGGCGCGGGCCTGCTCGACGGTGAAGGCCAACGCGGGAATGTCGATGTCGGGGTCTTCGTCCTCGTGGTTGGGGTTGGCGTGGTGCCGGTTGTGCTTGTCGACCCACCACCGGTAGCTGATCCCGGTCACCGCCGCGTGGATGTATCCGACCAGATCGTTACGCCACCGCGTGGCGAAGATCTGCCGGTGCCCGGCATCATGCCCGATGAAGGCGAACTGGGTGAACACCACCGCGAATAGCGCCGCGGTCACCAGTTGCCACCAGGAGGAGCCGAGCAGCACCAGCGCGACCGCGCCCGCGGCGAGCAGCGCGACGTTGAGCGCGATCCGGCCCGCGTAGTACCCGTACCGGCGCCGGAGCAACCCGGCCCCTTTGACCCACCGGGAAAGCTCCGCAAAGTCGCTACCCCGCCGGCCCGATCCCTGGACCGCGGCCGTCGGGGCGGTCGTGTTGGACACACTCATGGCGAGTAGGCCTTTCGTCGTCAGCGATGTGATCTCTACCGAGCGGGCGGCGAAGACGGCCGGTCGGGTCCCAGGCCGCCATTGACGACCGGGCGGTCGCGGCCGTAGTGCACCTCCCAGCCAGCCGCCGGGGTCCAGGGCGGCGTCACCCGCCCGCAGAAGAGGTTCCTCCTCCACGTTTCCCGCAGCCCGGGACGAGCAAACCTCCACGTGACACGCCACCGGCCGGGCGTTCGGGGTCATCCCGCTGGCGGCGTGGCGCAACGTGATGGAGGCCAACCTGACCGGGAACAGCCCGCGCCCTCGGCAGCGTCCGGTGGCGGCCCAGCGACTGTCCGGGGGCTTGCGACGCGCAACGGCATAAGCCGAGGGTTTGGGCGGCTGCGCCTGCTGCGTGCGTGGCTCCGTCGGACCGTGCCCGGGGTTTCCGGTCGGCAGATACTGTGGGTGTTGGTGTGCCGGGAAGACTGGTCGGCGTTGGTAGGTCCGCGCCGCCCGGGAGGTCACCGTGTTCTCTGCTCTTGCCGGCTGCTCGCGTCCCTGTTGCGGGGCTCGGCGGTGAACGACGTCAAGGGTTTCGGCCTGGCGATTGCGGTGGTCGGCGGTGCGGGGCTGGTGGCGGTGCTGTCCAATCGGCTCAGCCAGCGGCTGCGTGTGCCGGCTCCGGCGATCTTCCTGCTGGCCGCCGCGGCGGCCTCGGATGTGGTCCCGGCCCTTGGCCGGGTGCCCGTGGTTACGGTGCAGCGGGTGGTCACCGTGGCCCTGGTCGTGTTGCTGTTCGACGGGGGCATGCACATCGGCTGGCGGCGGTTCCGCTCGGCCGCCGGCCCGGTGGCGTGGGTCGGTGTGGTGGGCACGTTCGCCACCACGGCTGGCGTAGCGGCGTTGGCGCACCTGCTGTTCGGGTTCGGCTGGCTGCCTGCCCTGTTGCTGGGCACGGCGCTGGCACCCACCGACCCGGCGGTGGTGTTCTCAGTGTTGGGTCGGCGCGAGATCTCCGGCCGCACCGGCACTCTCGTAGAGGGTGAGTCCGGCGTTAACGACCCGGTTGGCATCGCGGCAATGGCCAGCCTGCTTGCGGCTGGGACCGCCAGTGGTTGGCACGCCGTGGGCAGCGGGCTGGGCGAGTTCGCGCTGGAAATGGTCGTTGGCGCCGCGGCCGGCCTGCTCGGCGGGTACGGTATGGCGCTGTTCATGCGCCGGGTCCCGCTGCCCAGCGGCGCTCTGTACCCGCTGAGCACCCTCGCCGCGGCCGGTGTCATCTACGGAACGGCCACCCTCGCCCACGGCTCCGGGTTCCTGGCCGTGTTCATCGCCGGCATCCTCGTTGGCGATCTGCGCGCTCCGTACAAGGCCGAGATCGAACGGTTCCACTCCTCTGTGGCCAGCCTCGCCGAGATCGTCGCGTTCGCCATGCTCGGCCTGACCGTCTCCCTGCACCGCCTGGCCAGCGGCGACGCCTGGCTGATCGGCCTCGGCCTGGCGCTGCTCCTGACCCTGATCGTGCGGCCAGCCGTGGTGGGGCTGCTCCTGCTGCCGGTACGGCTTCGCTCCGGCGAGCGGCTGTTCGTCATGTGGTCCGGCCTCAAAGGCGCCGTGCCCGTCCTGCTGGGCACCTACATCCTCACCGCCGATGTGGCCGGCGCCACGAGGATGTACGACGTCGTGGTGATCGTGGTGACGTTCTCCGTCGTCGTGCAGGGCAGCCTGGTGCCCTACATCGCCCGCCGTACCGGCGTGCCCATGCGTACCGTCGAACCCGAGCCGTGGGCATTGAGCGTGCGGTTCCGGCACGAACCCGCCGGCATGCGCCGCTACCTGGTCGTCGCCGGTGCGCCGGCAGACGGGTGCACCCTCGCCGACCTCGCCCTCGGTGAGGATGCCTGGATCAGCTTCATCAGCCGCGACGGCGCACTGGTACCGGTCGGCCGCGACACCGTCCTCCAATCAGGCGACGAGGTGGTGGTGTTGGCCGACCCGACCGCCCAACCCGACCCCGAGCCCCTGTTCACCTCCCCCGCGCAGGCGTCCACCCCGCAGCCATCAACGGATGACCCAGCCAACGACCGGTCAACCCCGAGCGCCGCGGGACCCTAGCACGCCTGACCGGCCGGCCGTCACGAAGCACACCGAACATGACCGCGAAGGTCCGCGCAGGTCGGGGACGCCCCGGTTACTGTGCCGGTCGGGGTGTGGGCACCGGGTCGGTAAGGAAGGTGCGGGCCGGCGCGGGGTTGTGATCGGGCTTCTACCGTAGTCGCCACTAAGAGCACGAGGATAATCACCATAATTCCCCGCAAGAGGGTCAGGAATTCGATCGGGTAGATTGACACCCCTTTGACGACGGCGTAGCTTTCCGGCCCTACAGACAACGTTGTCGCCCCCGGTGGCTGGGGATCTGGGCTGCTCCCCGGCGAGGGAGAGGAGCTGGCGATGCGACGTACACAGCTGTCACCATTCTCGCGACGCCGGGTCATTGTCGGATTGGTTGCCGCAGCCGTTCTTGGGGGTGCGCCATCCTTGAGCGGGGCACCGGCGGCGGCCGCGCCCAGCCCGAGCCCTGCCCCCCAACCCAGCTCCAGCGTTCCGGCGGGGCCTGGCAGCGCCAGGACAGATCCCCCGGCCGCCTGCACCGAGGGACCCAACGGGCGTCCGGTCCGCTGCCCGGGCCCGGTGCCCGCCGCCAAGCTCCCCGCGGGTGCGAAGAATCAGGCGCTGGTCACGCAGGCGGTCACCGATCCGGCGCCGCTCGTGGACACCCGGACGTGGACCACCGGAGGTGGGAACACGTTCCCTGGCGCGGACGTGCCGTTCGGGATGGTGCAGTGGAGCCCGGACACGATGCCCAACCGCAGCGCCGGCGGCGGGTACACCTTCGGCGACACCTCGATCACCGGGTACTCGCTGACGCACATCAGCGGCCCGGGCTGCGGGGCGGCGCAGGACGTCCCGATGCTGCCGATGACCGGTCCGCTGCCCGGCGGCAACCCGAACGCCATCACGACCGCATTCACCAACGGCGGTGAGGTCGCGCAGGCCGGCTACTACTCGGCGCAGAGCAACCAGCCGGCCACGGTCACGTCGGAGTTCACCGCGACCCCGCACAGCTCGATGGGCCGGTTCACCTACCCGGCCACCACCCAGGCCGGGTTCCTGATCAAGCTGCGCAACAGCCAGAACGGCCAGTTCGCGCCGAGCACCGCGCAGGTCCTGAACGGCCAGGAGGTGAGCGGCTCGGAGACGAGCGGCCACTTCTGCGGCGAGGTGGTCAACGACGGCCAGCGGCAGGAGTACACCGTCCACTTCGACATCACCTTCGACCGGCCGTTCAGCTCGTCGCAGATCATCCTCCGCTCGGACGGCACGCCGAGCGCGGTCTACCTGACCTTCGACACCACCGGCAACCGGGTCGTCCAGGCCAAGGTCGGCATCTCGTACGTCAGTGCCGACAACGCGCGGTCAAACTGGCAGAAAGAGAACTCCGGCTGGGACTTCGGCAGCGTCCGGAGCGCCGCCCAGGGCGCATGGAACACGCTGCTCGGGCGTATCCAGGTGTCCGGCGGCAGCTTCGCCCAGACCCAGCAGTTCTACAGCAACCTCTACAAAGCCTTCATCCAGCCCAACATCACCAGTGACGTCAACGGCCAGTACATGGGCGCGGACATCAAGGTGCACACGATCGGCGCCGCCCAGCACGACCAGTACGGCATCTTCTCCGGATGGGACACCTTCCACTCGCTCTCGCAACTGCAGGCGATGCTCGATCCGCCCGCGGCAAGCGACCAGGCGCAGTCATTGCTGAACTACTACAGCCAGGACAAGATCCTGCAGCAGTGGGGGTACCTGCACCTGAACAACTACGTGATGGTGGGCGACCCGGCACAGTCAATCATCGCGGACTACTACGCCTTCGGCGCGCGCGCCTTCGACACCGCCGAGGCGCTGCGCGACATGCTCGCGCAGGCCACCACGGTCAACGACGTACGGCCCGGCGAGGCACTGGAAGAGAAGTACGGCTACCTGCCCGAGGACGGCAAGTACGGCTGCTGCAACCCGCACGGGTACGTGCCGACGTTGCTGGAATACGACAGCCAGGACCTGGCGCTGGCGTTCTTCGCCCGCGCACTCGGCGACGACAAGGACGCGGACTTGCTGGAGGCGCGGGCCAACAACTGGCAGAACGTCTTCAACCTGTCCAACAATCTGCTGAACGGACGCAACACGGACGGCTCATTCGTTCCTGGGGTCACCCCGACGAGCACCACCCGCTACGTGGAGGGAACGGCCTACGAGTATCTGTGGAACGTCCCGAACAACTACGCGGCGCTGTTCTCGTTGCTCGGTGGCAAATCGAAAGTCGTCCCGGCACTGCGTGAGTTCCTGTCCCAGCCGAACGGCTTCGGGATGCACGCGTACCTGACCAACGAGTTCGGCTTCGGCGAGCAGTACGCGCTGAACTACGCGCAGGACCCGGCGGGCACCCAGCAGGCCGTCAACCACATCCGCAATACGCTGTACCAGCCGGGGCCGAGCGGGCTGCCCGACAACGACGACCTCGGCGCCAACAGCTCTGCCTTCGTCTGGGAGATGCTGGGCATGTACCCGGAGAACTCCGGCAGTGACAACCTGGTGTTCAACGGTCCCGGCTTCCCCTACGTCGGGATCAGCCTGCCCAACGGCAAGACGATCACGATGAACGCGCCCGGGGCCTCGCCGACCACGTTCTACGTGCAGAACCTGAAGCTCAACGGCAGCCCGTACCACAACCTGTATGTGCCGTTCTCGACGCTGGCCGCGGGTGCCACGCTCGATTGGACGCTCGGCACCAGCCCGAGCACCTGGGGCACCGCGCCGCAGGACGCGCCGCCGTCGTACCGGCGCGGCGAGCAGCCCGTGCTCGCCTCGCTCGACCCCGGCTACCTGGTGTTGCAGCCGGGCGCCTCGGGTAGCACGACGCTGCAGCTGGCCAACGTCTCCGACGCCTACCAGACGGTCTCCTGGACCGCCAGCGCCGGCAGCGGCCTCACGGTGAACCCGGCACAAGGCTCGTTGACGCTCGGCCCGTCCCTCCGCGCCAGTAGGCAGGTGACGGTCACTGCCGCACCGGACGCGGCCGACGGGCGGTACACCGTCACCTTCAACATCACGACAGCCAGCGGCGAGCATCGAACGGTAGCGCTCGGCGTCGCGGTCGCCAAGCGCGGCGAGCTGTGGCCCTACTTCACGAATGCCGGGATCACCAACGACAACGACACCAGCGCAGCCACGTACGACGGCGGTGGCTGGAGCTACTCGGCGCAGGCGCTCCAAGCGCAGGGCGTCACCCCGGGCAGCACGGTCACGGTGGACGGGATCGGCTACACCTGGCCGAACGTACCGGTAGCGACACTGGACAACATCGAGGCGACCGGGCAGACCATCCCGCTGGCGGCACCCGCGCACGCGTCCACGATCGGGCTGCTGGGCAGCTCGACGAACGCCGGCAGTGCCGGTGCCGGTGGCACGGCGACGATTGCCTACACCGACGGGACGACGTCGCAGTTCACCGCGAAGTTCAGCGACTGGACGCTCGGAGCGGGCGCGTTCCCGCCGCTGCCGGGCAACATCACCGCGATCACCATGCCGTACCGCAACTTCACCGGCAACCAGCGTGACAACGTCAACACGCATGTCTTCGCGATGGAGGCGCCGGTGTCGGTGGCCAAGACGGTCACGAGCATCACACTGCCGCAGGCGACCGGTGGCGACATGCACATATTCGCGATCACGCTACCGCCTGCGCCGGCGCACGCGGTGACGCTGACACCGGTCGCGCAGAAGGGTGGCGCGCGAGTCGGTACGGACGCCACGTACACGGTGCACCTGACCAACGCCGGCTACCTGGCCGACTCGTACACGATTTCGTCCTCGAGCACGTGGACGGCGCACGTCTACGACTCGACCTGCACCACGCCGCTCGGCGCGACGGCGACGGCGACGGCGACGGCGACGGTGCAGCCTGCCGGCAGCATCGACCTTTGCATCAAGGTCGGGGTACCGGCGTCAGCGGCCAACGCCGACACCAGCGATACCACGATCACGGCGACCTCTACGACCGATTCGTCGGTGAGCGCCACCGCGAAGCTGACCACGATCGCGGTCTCGGTCGACACCCTAGTGGTCGACGGAGACATGCGCGGGCCGAACGTCGAGAGCTACTACGGGAACGCGTTGACCGCCAACGGCGTTCCGTACAGCTACTGGGATCTGTCGGCCGACCCGACGCTTCCGCTCTCGATGCTGACCGCGCACAAGAACGTCGTCTGGTTCACCGGCAACGCCTATCCGGGCCCGATCATGCCGTACGAGTCGGCGCTTGCGGCGTTCCTGGACGGCGGCGGGCGGCTGTTCATGTCCGGGCAGGACATCCTCGACCAGTCCGCGGGCACGACCCCGTTCGTCCACAACTACCTACACATCAACTGGGACGGCTCGGAGACGCAGAACGACAAGCCGACGGCGGACGTGCACGGCGTGGCGGGCAACGCGCTCACCAACGGCATCGGCGCCATCCCGCTGGACCACTCGGTTCTCGGCTCGGCGTACGAGGACCAGATCACCCCGATCACGCCCGCGACGCTGGCTTTCACCGACGACACGTCGGCGCCGGACGCGCTGACGGTGGCTGCCGGCGCATACAAGGTGGTCTTCCTGGCGTTCCCGTTCGAGGCGTACGGCACCGCGACAGACAAGGCCGATCTGATGAGCCGGGTTCTTGCCTATCTGAGTTGATCAGGTGACAAGGAAAGGGCTGCGGACCCGGGCCGGGGTGCCGGACGTCGGCTCAGGTGAGCGGCCGCGGTCTCGTCCGACGATCCGCAACGGACCACATTTACCGAGACGCCTCGCGGCCGAGGCAGACTCGAACCTCGGCCACCACAACCCAAAGCCACGACCGGATCGCGGCCGCGACGATGCCGGCGCGTCCGGCGACCTGGACCTGCGACTGGACCGGCGGGTGGCCGCGTCGGTGAAGTCGGCGGCCTACTTCGCGCGCCCAACCCTGCCATGTCACGTAGTAGATCGGTTGCCCGACCACAAGGTATACAGACGTGGCCGCGGCCCGCTTACATAGACGCACGACTGCAGTCGATCCATCTCATCGACGACTTGAGGGGAAGCCATGATCGATCGTGTGGTTGGCCGGCGCGTCATGGTGTTCGCCGCCGCGCTGGCGCTTGTCGGCGGGTCGCTGCTGACTGTCGACGCGAGCCCGGCCAGCGCGCACAACTGGGGCAACTGGCACTGGGATCGCACTGGATCCCAGATCGTCATCTATAACTACATCTATGGGGGTACCACCGCCCAGGCCGAAGCGGCGCGCCAGGACGGTTGGAACAAGGTCGGTATCCTCTACAACTACGCCGTCAACTACCACACGGACATCAGCGTCTTCGACGGCAACTTCGGCAACACCGGCTGGATCGGCCTGGCCTCGCTGGAGAGCGTCTCCGGAGACCACATCCTGCACGGCCACGCCCGATACAACACCTACTACAGCGCCAGCTCGCTGTACATCCAGGGCGTGTACTGCCAGGAGATCTTCCACACGTACGGGTTCGACCACAGCAACACCGGTGACTGCATGGGCCTGGGCTACTTCTCCAGCACGACGTACTACTACGGCCCACACAACAACGACGACTTCTACAACCGCTACCGCTTCCACTGACGGGGGTGACGACACCATGAAGCTCAAGACCCGGATTTTGATCGGTACGGTCGCCGCCCTCGGCGTCGCTGGAGTACTCGCCGGGTCGGCTGTGTACGGCAGCGCCGACCAGCGGCCCACCGTCACCATTCATGCGACCTGGGAATTCCATCCGCAGACCGTCAAGCAGGCACGCGACCGGGCGCAGACGATCGTGCTGGCACAGGTCATGTCCGTACGAGCCGGCAACGACATCGTCACCCGAGAGCCGGGCGAGCCCGACGGCGTGGACCGCATCCCCACGCAGCGGATCACCGTCAGCGTGCTGCAGTCCTACAAGGGCACGGCGACCGTGCACCAGCAGCTCACCCTGTTCCAGACTGGCGGTTTGGTCAGCACGGCCCAGGCCGGCGACCGCCGCCCGCGCATGGTCCTGGACGGCGACGCGTTCTACAGCAAGGGCGAGCAGTACCTGCTCATGCTGGTACCCGGCCCCGAGGGCACGCTGCGCATCATCTCTCCCGAAGGCCGTTACCGCTACGACGCTGCCAGCGGCACGTTGACCCCGATGGTCGCCGGACCCGTCGCCGACCAGATCAAGGGCACGCGCCTCGCCGATCTCGAATCGACCCTGCAGAGCTGACACCCGCGCGGCGGGCCCGGAATCAACCGGGCCCGCCGCGGTGGCCAGCACCGACTGATGTCATGTCACCAACCCGATAAGAGTGAAGTCGAAGTTCTATCCACCGAACAGCGTGATCATTGGATCACCGAGAACCGATTTCGGAGGGTGCACCCAAATGCTGTGTGACATCGGTGGGTGGGTCTCGGTGAGGTCGGTATCGAAGATCGGCGGCGTGCTGACGGCGGCGGTGCTACTGGCAGGATGCGCCAAGGGGCAGCAGGCGGGTCAGCCGCCGGTGGAGTCCACCGCATCGTCGGCGCCGTCCGCGGTTAGTCACGGCGGGCCCGTGCGAGATCATGTGAGCTTCGTCGACGCGTTGCGGGCACGCGGCGTGACAGTGGCGATCGCCGGTACGGTGGCGCAGCCGTTCCTGCGCGCCAAGGGTACGCAGTTGCGGCTTAGCGGCACCGGGTTCACCGCGCCTGCGGTGGTCGAGTCCTACAACTACGACCAGGCGGACCTGGGGACCGACCCGGCGCGAGCGGTCATCGACGACACCAGCCAGATCGGCCCGGACGGCAGCCCAAAAACATCGAAGATCACGTGGGTTGCGCCGCCGCACCTCTACCGCGCTGAGCGGCTGGTGGTTCTCTACGTCGGCAGCGATCCGGCGGTACAGCAAATGCTGACAGACCTGATCGGTCCCCAGTTCGCCGGAAAATGACCTGCGGACAGGCCGACGGCCAACATGTGCCGGGTCAACCGTCAGGGCTTCGCCCCACCCCTACGAGACACGCAACCGTTTTAGGGCCGTCGATGATTAACACGCCGATTTGGTCTTCGACAGGCGTGCGGGGTCACCGTCGGCCAGGAAGGCGATGAGGTCTGCCGGCGTGGGGAATCGAGCAGTTGAGGGCGCGACGGTGGACGTTGCCGGCGTACCAGCGGTATGCCACCGAGGTGGACCCGGCGCTGCTGGCCGACGTGGTGGTACGCGCCGACGACGCCCGCCACCCCCGCTGGTGATGTGGGCAACCTGAGCCGGCAGAATACTTGTCGTGACAATTACCTTCTACTTCGATCCCGCCTGCCCGTTCACCTGGCGCACCTCCCGCTGGGTCCGCGACGTCGCCGCCCGGCGTGGCGAGCCTGTGCGGTGGAAATTCCTCAGCCTCGCCGTCCTCAACCAGGACAAGGAGATCCCGGAGCAGTACCGCGCCGGCATGGCGTGGAGCCGGAAGGCGCACCGAGTCCTCGCCGCGGCCGACCAGCGGTACGGCCAGGACGCGGTGGACCGGCTCTACAGCGCCGTCGGCCGCCGGGTGCACTACGAAGCAGCCGACCGGGACATCGCCGTCATCCGCGACGCCCTTGCCGAGGCACACCTGCCGGCCGACCTGACGGACGCCGCCGAGGATGAGAGCCTCGACAAGGTGGTACGCGCAAGCCACAACGAGGCGCAGACCCGGGTCGGTGCCGAGACCGGCAGCCCGGTGACGGCGTTCGACGACGGTTCCGCCTTCTTCGGGCCGGTGGTGGTGCCGGTCCCCGAGGGCGAGGATGCCGACCGGTTGTTCGAGGCGCTGCGGCTGCTGTCCACCGTTACGCAGTTCAGCGAGCTGAAACGGGCCCGCAACCCGTTCTGAGCGTTCGGCTCCGGGAGGGTACGGGTCCGCTCGCTGCCCGACCGCGCTCACGCTGCTTGACAAGATCGAGACCACGGGGCCGTCCACGCCGGAGGAGCCGCCGCGGTAGTCGCCCGGGGCCGGATCGCGCACACCAGGGCGGTCCCGGCCCGCCCCATGCCCGTCGACCATGAGCTTGAGGAGTCCCGTGCGCGCTCCCCGCGTGAAGCAGGTCCGCCGGCCGCACCGCAAGAGTCGCCGTCGGTGCGCAAGCGCGGTTGGGGAATTGAGCGTGTACGGCCACCGACACGACCGGAGGGCATGGCGGGTGGTCAGGTGGTGTTGAGCAGGTCGGCGAAGCGAGTGGTGTTGATGTTGCCGCCGGAGATGATGACAGCGACCCGGCGCATGGGTTGGGTGAGCTGTCCGGTCATGAGTGCGGCCAGCCCGGTGGCGCCGCTGGGTTCCACGACGAGCTTGAGGCGCTCGAAGGCGAACCGCATCGCCTCTCGGATCTGCGCGTCGGTGACCAGGACGATCTCGTCGACCAGCCGCTGGTTGATCGAGAAGGTCAGCTCGCCGGGGATGTCTGCGGCCTGCCCGTCGGCGATGGTGCGGGGAACCGGAATGGACACCCGGCGGCCAGCTTCGAAGGAGCGCTTGGTGTCATCGCCGGCTTGCGGTTCGACACCGACCACGCGGATCGCGGGCCGTAGCCCCTTGGCAGCGGTGCAGCTGCCCGCGATCAAACCGCCGCCGCCGACCGGCACCACGAGGGTGTCCAGGTCGTCGACGTCCTGCATCAGTTCCAGGGTGGCCGTGCCTTGTCCGGCGATGACGTGCGGATGCTCGTACGGGGGGATGAGGGCCAGGCCGCGCTCGGCGGCCATGGCCTTGCCGATGGCGACCCGGTCGCCGGTGTACCGGTCGTAGGTGAGGATCTCGGCGCCGTATCCGGCGACGGCGTCGCGTTTGGACTGCGGGGTGTCTTCGGGCATGAGGATGACCGCGGTGCTGCCCAGCTCCCGCGCGGCGAGGGCCACGGCTTGGGCGTGGTTGCCGGAGGAGTACGCCGCGACGCCCTTGCTGAGCTGGTCCGGCCGCAGGCGGGAGATGGCGTTGTAGGCGCCGCGGAACTTGAACGCGCCCACCCGCTGCAGGTTCTCGCACTTGAGGAAGACCTGCGCGCCGACGAGGGCATCGAGGGTGCCAGAGCGCAGCACCGGGGTGCGGTGGGCAACCCCGGCGATCTGCGCGGCCGCGGCGCGCACATCGGCCAGGGTTACCGGGGGTCCGGCCGCCGTCTTCGGCGCCGCTGCGGATACGTCCACAACATCCAGTCTTCCACCACCAACGGCCCGCCAGGCGTGGCAGGCCATCTACACGACCATGCACCGGCCATCGGATGAAGGCCCGGACCGCCTGTGCCGCGGCCGGCAACGATCGCACCTACGGGCAAGACAACCGGGCAGCTCCTCGACCACGTCGCAGAGGTGGTCTCCACCAGGATCCGCGTCCAGCCGGACGCGCCGGCGGCGGCCAGCGCTTGCGCGTCGGCCGTCGACCTCGCCGGTCAACCACGGTCATCCCGGCTCCAAGCACCATCTGATCGTCGAGACTGACAAGCGCCGCGCCAACATCCACCTCGGCCTGCTTCAGCTCGCGTGCGCCCTGATCTGCCACCGACAACTCGCACAGTCATTCCGGAACGAGTACTACTCGGACGGTGCTGCCGATCCGCCGATGTTCCCGATGCCGGTGTGCAAGATGTCCAGCGCTCGACCGACCGTGCCGGTCAGGGTGGCGTTGATCTGCTCGGGCGACTGGCCAGCGGCCCGCAGCCGTGTCGTCTCGTCGATCATGGCGGTGACGATGGTCAGGACGAAGGCAGCGATCGCCCGCGCCGCAACGGGACCCAACTGTGCGGGCACCCGGTCGGACAGGATCGCCGCCAGGTCCTCCTGGTAACGGGTGCCGCGCCGCCGCAACGCATCCTGCAGCGCGGGGCTGTTCTGGATGATGGTGACGACGCCGGCGAGTCGACGATCAGCCGCGGTCCGCCGATCTCTGCCGTCCGGTGCCTGCGACGTCTGCGGCAGGTGGGCGAACAGGCGCGGCAGCTCGTCCTTGAGGAACTCCGGCAGCGAGGTACTCAGGGGGAGCTGGTCGATCATCTCGATCAGATCGGCCTCGACCGGGCGGTGCCAGGCGAGGAGGAGGTCCTCCTTGGCCGGGAAGTGGTTGACCACGGTCTGTTTCGCAACGTCCGCGGCTTCGGCAATATCGGCGATGGTCACGGCGTCGTAGCCCCGCTCGCCGAACAGGGCCAACGCGGTCTGGGCGATCCGGTCCCTGGTCTGGCGTCGCCGCCGTTCGTGCCGGGACTGCACGGTTTCTTCCCGCGGCTGTGGTTCGTCGGTGCCGCCTGTGCCGGTACTCATGGAAGTACCATACCATACTTAGTCCGATACCAGATCTGGTACGGGTCTAGGTTCTGATGGCGGTGTGGGTACCGGCCTGGGCAAGATCCGCCGATCACCAGCCTCACCGACGAAGATCCGGACACTCCCCGGCCGGTTCGGGGTCGAGCAGACCGGCGACGGTAACCCCTACGGCCGGGGCATTGCGTTGACGGGGTACCCGTTCCTTGTCGTCATAGGGGTTGCCTGGGTGGGCGCATTGTCGAGGCGCTGAAGTCGTTGGGCGAGCTGGGCGATGTCCGGGTGGTTGAGCTCCGTCCAGATTCCGAAGGCCTCCTGCCAGGCGGCGCGGGCAGCGGCTGGGTCGCCGGCGGCGTGCTGCGTGTCGCCGAGGTGGATCAGCGTGTCAGCCTCGTTATGGCGGGCACCGAGTTCGCGGCAGAGATCGAGCGCGCGCTGGTAGCAGACGGCAGCCTGGCGGTGGTTACCGAGGTGGTGGTGGGCGTATCCCGTGCTGTCCCACGCCGCGGATTGCACCCATCGGTCGCCTGTCTTCTCGGCCAGGGCGATGGCTCGCTCGCACACCGCGAGCGCCTGCCGGTACTCGCCGAGCAGGGTGTGACACCAGCCGATGGAGTTGAGCGCGTTGGCCTGACCGGTCAGATGGTCAGCCGCCTGATACAGATCGTTGGCCTGCACGGCGTGCTCCAAGGCTGCCCGGTGGCGACCCTGACGTTCCAGCCCTCTGCTGAAGCCGAGGTGGGTTTGGGCTGCCCCGGTAGTGTCGCCGACGGCACCGAACAGGTCCAGGGCCGAGCGGAGGTGCCGGTTCGCCTCGTCGTGGTGGTCTAGTTCGACCGCGGCCATGCCGAGGCTGCGATGGGCGTATGCCTGGGCGGACTGGTCGCTGAGCCGCCGAGCGGACTCCAACGCGGCGCGTTGTGCGGCGATCAGCTCAGGCCAGCGGCCTTGCCTCGCGAGGAAGACGGACAGGTTGCGGACCAGTTGGTATGCGTAGGTATCGAACCCGGACGCGCCGGCCTGCCTGACGGCGGCGAGCAAGGCCGGCTGTTCGACGGCGAGCCAGGCCACCGCCTGTTCGTGGTCGGTGACGTCAGCGAGCACGACCCCGGGCTGGGGTGGCGGCGGGGTGATCGGGTCCGACCGGTGTGCATCGAGCACCAGGCTGGCCGCGTGGGCCGTGTGCAGGTAGTGGTCCAGCAGCCGGCGGGTGGCCGCCCGCCGGTGCGCCTGGTCGTCGTTGGTGCCAGCCAGTTCGCCGGCGTACACCCGAAGCAGATCATGGAAGGTGTACCGGTCCGGCTGGTGCTCGGCGATCAGGTTTGCCTGGGTCAGCTCGATCAGCAGCTTGCGTACAGTCTCCGGCGGGTCGCCGGCCAGACTGACGGCGGCGGGTGTCGCGATGTCCGGGCCCGGGTGCAGCCCCAGGAGACGGAACAGTCGGGCCGCCGCCGGGTTGAGCCTGCAGTAGGACCAGGAGAACACCGATCGCACATCGGTGGTCCGGCTACCACCGCTGCACGCGTCGAGACGACCTCGTTCATCACGCAGCTCGGCAGCCAGCCGAGCCAGAGGGTGTCCGGGGCGGGTGGCCGCCCGGGCAGCCACGATACTCAGGGCCAGCGGTAGGTGGGCGGATCGCGCGATGATATCCGCCATGGCCTGTGGTTCGGCCGCCAGCCGACGCTTGCCCAGTCGGCTCTCCAGCAGTTCCCGGGCCTCTTGGGGGGAGAGCACGTCCAGCGTCAGCCAGTGCGCCCCCTCGTTGACCACCAGGCTCGTGAGCTGTGCGCGGCTGGTCACGACGACGAGGCTGCCCGCCGCGCCGGGCAGCAGGGGACGAACCTGCTCGTCATCCTGGGCGTTGTCCAGCACCACCAGCACGCGCTTACCGGCAAGCACGCTGCGGTACAGGGCGGCTCGCGCCTCGACGCTGGCCGGGATCTGGTTGTTCGGCACGGCGAACGCCTCGAGGAATCGGCGTAGGGCTTCGCCGGGTGGCATGACCGGCCCGGTCGGGTCGAAGCCCCGGAGGTTCACATACAGCTGTCCGTCGGGGAACCGGTCGACCATGCCGTGGGCCCAATGCACGGCAAGCGTGGTCTTGCCGATGCCGGCAGTACCTTCAATCGCCAGCACCACGGCGGCCGCCGGCCGCGCGGTCTCCTCGACCGCGGCGGTCAAGGCCGCCAGCTCGGCCACCCGGCCGGCGAAATGGCGTACCGTCACGGGAAGCTGGCGCGGTACGACGCGCTCGTTCTGAGCGTTGACCAGCCCGGCGTGCGCCCGAGCGTCGGGTGTTGCGTGGCTGGTACGTCGGCTGATCTCCACTCGGGCGACCGCCGCGAGTCGTTCGTCGGCGTGCGCCCGGTCGACGATCTGTAGCATCCGCCAATGTGCGCTGTCCCAGTACGCGACATCGGCAATCTCCCTGGGCAGCGGTCGGCCCATCTGCTCCGCGTACCTCCTGCACGCCGTCGTGAACGAGACGACGAAATTCCACTCGGGCAGCGACTTGGCGTTGAGCTTGTCGCTGATGGTCGAACGCGGCAGCGGTCGCTCCAGACCTGCCGTCAACGCGACCAGCGTGTTGAGGGATGGCGAGCCCGCCAGCTGACGCAGCCGCCGGAGTTCGGCGACGAACTGGACGAGCGCGTCCCGCCCTTCCTGGGCCATCTGTCCGCACCTCCCCAGAGCTGTCCGGCCTCCGGACAGCTCTCGGACATAGCGCCAAGCCTATGCGGCTTGACCTGCTGTCGCGCGCTCGCTGTCGAATGGACGTCCCGGAATCGGTCGTCCGGCGGCCGGCCGGGCTCCAATCTTCTCAGTTGCTCTAGGCCGGGGGGGTGCCTAGAGCAACGCCGGGCCATGCGCGACCGGGTCGTGCTGCCCGACTTCAGCCAGCGGGCCGTCTGGAGCGGCCGCCGCTAGGCCGCCCCTCGCCGGCTTCGGTGGCGTTCGAGCAGCGCCGGACCGGCGATGTCACCCCCACCCGATCTGGAGCCTGCCATACCGGCCGGCCGGCGGTCCAAGTTCGGATCACCCGGGTCTGGGTTGGACCGGGTCGCCGTCGCAGACCACCAGGTCGGCGGGGTGTCCGGGGGGGCCAGGCCGGCGGCATCGGGTACGCCGAGGGAGGCGGCCGCCGTGACGGCGGCCGCGCGGACGGCTTCGCTTTGGGTCAATGCCTGCTCAGGCTGCAGCTGCCGGCCGCGCCTGTACGCCGGGCTCGGCAAGCAGTTCCTCCACATGGCCCTCCTTCCGTTCCGTTCGGCTGACGACCGTATGGGAACGGGGAAAGGGCGGAGCCCGAGGCCACGGAACATTGCGGAGCCTCTGACGGCAGGGGACGATTTGCGCAAGTGATTGTCGAGATCGGCGCACGCCACGACGCCGTGATGGGTTGCCTTGGGGTCGACTAGCGGCGCGAATCTGGCCGGCGTGTGCCTTCTCCGACGACCAAGACGTCTGACCGACCGGCCGACCGGCCCCAACCGCAGCAATAGATTGACGGACAAGCCCAACCCGGCTGTTACAACACCGCGCCCCACTCGGGCAACCAGCCCAGGTGATAGATCAAGATGCCAACGGCCAAGGAAACACATACAACCGCTATCGTGGCGATCAGACCACGATCGCGCCCGTTCACCATGGCCAGAGCGACCTCGACCTACGGTCTGACCTCACTGCCGACCGCCAGCCGCCGCGCTGCCTTTAGCTGATGCGGACGAGGTCACTGACATTCCGGAAGCGGTCGTGCTGCACGAACGGCGCGGGCGCCGGTATGTACACCTACACCTTCCCGCCCGGTCCGGCGACCCTCTATCATCACGACGAAGGCGCACGCGCGTCGTAGTGCATCAGAAGATCGGGAGAGCCGTGATGCAACCCCGTTTCGACCTCCGTACCGACGTGCCCCACTCCGCCCGCATCTACGACTACCTCCTGGGCGGCAAGGACAACTTTGCCGCCGACCGCGAAGCCGCCGAGCAGATCCGTCAGGATTTGCCCACCATGCCTATCTCGATGCGCGCTAACCGCCAGTTCGTCGGGCGGGTCGCGCGTTGGCTGGCCGCCGAACGCGGCATGCGGCAGTTCCTCGACATCGGTACCGGGCTACCCACCAGGCCGAATCTGCACGAGGCTGCCCAGGCCGTTGACCCCACCTGCCGGGTCGTCTACGTCGACAACGACCCCCTGGTGCTCGTTCACGCCCGCGCGCTGCTCACCAGCAGCCCGGAAGGCAAGACCAGCTACGTTGACGCCGACATGCGTGACGTGAACGCCATCCTCGCCGCAGAGGAGTTCACCAGCACGCTCGACCTGACCCAACCGATCGCCGTCAGCGTCATCGCCGTCCTTCAGCATGTGCTGGACGAGGATCTGGTCCACGACATACTCGCCCGGATCATGGACGCCATGCCCTCCGGCAGTACCCTCGCCCTATCCGTGCCCACCAGCGACAACGCGCCCGAACAGACCATGCGAGCCGTCAAGACCTACAACGCCCGCGGTGTACCCAACAAGGTCCGCACCTACGACGAGGTGCAAGCCCTGTTCAAGGCGGCCGGCGTGACCCTGCTCGACCCCGGCGTCGTCCTGGTCCACCGGTGGCACCCCGACGAAGACGCCAAGGCCTACCAGTGGCGCGAGGACCCACCGATCGAGATCACCGACCAGATGGTCCACATGTACGGCGGGGTCGGCGTCAAACCGTAAGACCTTTCTGCCCCCGGGATCGGGGCCGCTCCATCTCGGCCCATGCATACGCCAGCGCCGAGACGTCGTCACGGAAGATCCGCCCCGACGGACGCCGTGGCGTGCCTGCGGGGTTCCAAAACGCTGGGTGGACGGTCGGATCGCGACGGGTGCCCGGTGTGGACATCGGCCGCTGTAGTGGCGGGCCTGCCCTTCCAACCCCAGCTGCAACAACGCCCATGGCGGCGCACCTGTCCGCGATCAGCGGCTGTGGCGCGGGAGCGGGCGGTGGTGGTGGTCAGCGCGCGGCGGCGCCTTGCCCGGTGCCGCCGCGGCCGTCGGCGTCGGGACGAATCCTCCGGAGAACGTGCCGGTGAAGATATCCGAACGGTTGTCGGGCTGGTTGGAGTTGGCCATGGCGAACAGCGGCCGGAAGCCGGTGGGGGAGGTGACCAGGCCCTGGTACCGGCCGAGGAAGAGGATCGGGGCGGACATGAAGTCGAACACCGGGGCTATCTGCCGCTCGCGATCGAAATGCTCGCCACCCCGCGGCGAGACGGTCAGCCATGTGCTGGTGGGCAGGGTGGTCGTCTCGTCGGTCAGCGTCCGCAGGTCTGAGTACATGACGGCGACCTGACCGGTAGGACTCACCGCGACCCTGGGGTTGAAGGCCTCCGCAGACGGCACCGCGTTTACGCGGATCGGCCTGGTCCAGGTGGTGCCCTGGTCGGTCGAGGTGACCAGCTCCACCTGGTTGTACGCCCAGTTGGTGAAGTCGGTGGCCTGAAACACGAGGTAGAGCTGGCCGGTGACCGGGTCGACCGCCGGCGAGGTGAACCCGGCGGCGCCGGTGCGCAGTTCCACACCGGTGTTGGGGTGGAAGTCCGGGATGCTGGTGTCCTGCGTGACGACGATCGGCGCGCTCCAGGTCTGGCCACCGTCGAACGAGCGGGACATGGCGTAGTCGGCGGAGGCGATCGTACCGCCGGTGTCGTCGGTGAACTGCAGGAGCGTGAAGAAGTCGTACAGCGCGCCGGTACGCGGGTCGGCGACGATGACGTTGGCCACGGTCTGCTGGAACGAACCGGTTGGAATGATCACCCGGGGCTGGCTCCAGGTATGCCCGTGGTCATGCGTAACAGACAGCATGGTCGGGCCGGTCAGCAACTGCGCACCCGTGGGGCCACCGTCGATCCTGCTCCAGATCTGGTACGCGGTGCCTGGGCGCAGTGGATCGGCCGTGACCGAGTTCCGGTCGTTGAGGAACTGCACGGAGGTGTCGTCGATGAGCGCGGTGGTGTTGCGCCAACTGAGCCCCACATCGTCGGAGGCGCTTGCCGCGACCGTGTTGCGGGCGGTGTTGACGTCGAAGGCGAAGGCGCTCCCGTACGCGGTGCCGTCCGGCCCGATGCTCACCCACGCAAAGGAGGCGCGTTCGTAGTCGAGGCCGCCGGCACACCGCGTCACCGGCATTGTCGTATTGGAGAAGGTGCGGCCGCCGTCGACCGAGCGGGTCACGACGATACCGCGTGAGCCGCCTCCGGCACTCCAGCGATCCTGCTGCCAGACGCCGATCAGACGGTTGGGACGTTGCGGATCAATAGCCAACTCGGGCTCCACCTCGGACCCCGTGTATGCAACAGCGCCCGGGATCCCGCCGACCGTGCACGACGCGTACGGGTCGCTCCCGGAGACTTTGGTGAGCGGGAACCCTGGTCCCGCTTCCGCTGTCTGGGCGGTGAGTAACTGTGCTGTTACCAGTAATGCGATCCCGGCCGCCGCAACCGGAATGATGTGGATGCTGCTGCGCATGAGGTGCCTCCCGACCGGCTTTCCCCCGTCCCTCGGGTGAGACCATGGTGGTCGTGTCGGGCTCGGGCGGCATCCGGAAAATTGCTCGATGTACGACAAGTTTTCGTGTCGTGTGCGGCATGCCCAGGAATTCGTACCGGGCGAAGACAACCGAGTCATGCACCGCTTACGGCACGAAACCACAGCAATGAGGCCGCGCCGTCTTTGGCCTCGGGTCCCGTCGACGAGGCGTGCTGGTGGTGCACCGACCCCAACGACGACGTGTAGTCAGTTGACAGTGCCGGCGTGCGATGCGCAGCCGGTAAGCGGCGCCGTCGGATACGGGCGAGCATGAGCACGCTGGCGGCGACGCCAGTCCAGCCGAGGACGGTCAGCCGCGGGTCGGATTTGTGCATGCCGTATACGCCCCAGCTGAGGAGTTCGGCGAGGATGAGCAGCCATGTACCGCGCGAGATCCCGGTCGGCCGGTGGGTGCGGTAGGCGGTCCAGACCGACGGCGCGACCTGAAACATGAACGACGCGGTCAGCGCGGTGCCCAAGCCGGTGCGGCCGGCGAGGACCCAGGCGATGACAAGCAGGGCGGCCCAGCCGGCGGCGATCGCGGCAAAGCTCGGCGCCCTGCCTGGCGTCCAGCGGCTCACCTCCACCATCGTGATGAAGCGGGTCGTCGACGACCGACCACTGCCCCTCGCGCCAGCCGTTGGCCCCCGGCACGCAGCGCGCCCGACCGCGACGCAAGCGCTGAGCCCGCCGCACTCGTCCCCCGCCAACGCCTACGCCGCCACCGGCAACTGGAAAGAAGCCGCCATCATGGCCACCCGATCCGGCGGATCTCCACGTCGTAGTCCAGGAACGGGATGAACCCGCCCCAGGCCGCATGCCACAGCGGATGCAGCCGCGGGACCACCGACCGACAACGGCGGGGCCGGCTCAGTTGGGGCCGAAGCGCGGATCCCTCGGGTGGCCTGGCGCCGGGCGGGTGGAGGGGTTCCGGCTGCGGCTGTGCCTGCCTGCCGGAGCGGTTGAGCTAGCCGCGCACAGATCGGCGGAGTGCCAGCGGTTCGCGCTCGGGTGCACCGACGCCGCGGCCGCCCGTGACACCCGTGCTCGGGCGGCCTCAGCCAGCGAGTCCCTCATCCTACGAGGTCGAGAAAGCTACGCCCACCGATGCGCCAACGATCTGGCGAGCAGCCTCATGCCGCAGCCGGCCGAGTAGGGCCACGCGGGCCACTGTCTACCGGTCAAAGACCCTGCGCCGGCGGGTCCGGAACTCTGAGTTCTCCCGGTAGACGCGCATACGCGCGCGATTCACCGGGCCCATCGGCCGGTGCTCGACGCGCGCGTGCGCCGGCGAGAAGCGCAGCTCCTCGGCGAGCCGGTCGCGCTCCTCGGTGCGGAAGTCCTGCGCCGGGACGGTGAGCGTCGCGACCGTGACAAACGGCGAGGCCGTCTCGTCCCAGCGGGGAGCGGCATCGTGGACGGGCATGCCGTCCTTGCGGAACTGCACCGCGAAGTCGAAGCTGACGCTTTCGGTGGCCAGGTGCTGCGCCATGGCCCGGGTCAGGTAGTCCGCGGGCAGCTCCGCCGGCAGCGGGCTCGTCTTGCCGGACGTGGGCAGGAGCGAGTACTTGACGACCCGGTCCGCGCCGAAGCGGTAGGGCGTCGTGCTCCAGTAGCGGATCTCCAGGGGAGAGCTGGGCCGGATCCGGGCGGCGTCCAGCTCCTTGAGCACCCTGGACCTGCCGGTGAGCATCATCTTGGCCGCGAAGACCAGGGGCGAGTACCTGGCGCTGTAGACGATGGCGTCGTGGAACAGCCGGACCGTGCCCAGCGGCATGCTGGGATGGCTGAGCAGCACGAAGTCCTGGGTCCGCGGCTCGTCGCTTTCCGGGATCTTCTCGCCGGGCACGTCCAGCAGCTTGACGGCCAGGCCGCGAACGTCGCGCACCGCGTCGGACTGCGGCTTGTCGCTGGCGCTGGAGGTCCGCACCCAGGCCTTGTAGGACTTGGCCTCGGCGAACAGGCCGACCCGTAGGTCCGGCGGGAGCGCCGGGTCGACCGTGAACACGCCCTCGAGCAGCCCGGTGTGCTTGGGATGGGCATCTCGCCTGGTGCCCGCCGGAGGGTAGTCCTTCGCCAGCTTGCGCCGCATGGTCGCCGCGATCCGGGCGGTGAGGGCGTCCTCGCGTCGCTCCCGTGGGTCGTCGATCTCGGCCATGCGGCCGACCATACGCCAACCGGCGAGGGTTGCTGCGCCCACGCTGGTGCTGCACCTGCGCGACGACGTGTTCGTGCCGTTCGAGCAGGGTCGGCACTGGCCGCGCTGATCCCCGGCAGCCGATTCGTACAGCTCAAATGGCCGCAACCATATGCTGCTGCCCGACGATCCGGCCTGGCCGCCCGGCAGCCCTGACTACCGAGGTGGGTGGGTCACAACGTGCGGGTCCCCGACGTCGGGTCGGCGACGCGCGGTCGCCGGCAGCGGTGTGCCAGCGTGTTCTCGTGATTCGCCGCCGGGTGCGCCACGCCGGGTCCTCCCGTCGGCGCTGCGACCAGATCTGCGCAACCTGCTCTGACCAGGAGCATTCTGCCCGTCGCCCGCCGGCTGCGCGGTTAGGCCTGCTGGTCGGTCGGGCGGATCAGCATCTCGTTGACCGCCATGTGCCGCGGCCGGGTGACGATGTACGTGATCGCCTCGGCGATGTCCTCCGCCCGCAGCCGTTCGACCCCGACAAACCGCTGCTGGATCGCCTCCAGGATCTGCGGGCGGTTGTGGCTGGACAACTCGGTGGCGACGGCACCCGGTTCGACCAGCGAGACCCGAACGTGGCGCTGGGTCACCTCCTGGCGCAGCGCTTCGCTGAACGCGCCGACGCCGTGCTTGGTCGCGTTGTAGACGCCGCTGCCGTTGCGGGGCACCCGACCGGCGACCGAGCTGACGTTGACCAGGTCCGCCACCCGGCGCGGGCCCACCTCCGCCGTCTTGAGCAGGTGCGGCAGGGCGGCATGGGCGCAGTACAGCACGCCGAGCAGGTTGATCTGCACCATCCGCTGCCACTCGTCGAGCGGGGCGCCGACCGCGGGGCCCAGCAGCATGACCCCAGCGTTGTTGACCAGCGTATCCAGCCGGCCGAACTCGGCGACCGTGCGCTCCACCACCGCACCGGCCTGCTGCTCGTCGGCGACGTCGGCGGCCAGTACCAGCGCGGTACCGCCGCCCTCGCGAACCTTCGCGGACAGGGCCGCCAGGCGGTCCTTGCGCCGGGCCGCAAGCGCGACGGCTGCGCCCTGCTCGGCCAGGGCCAGCGCGGTGGCCTCGCCGATGCCGCTGGAGGCCCCGGTCACCAGCGCGACCGTCCCGTCCAACCGGTCCACCATCGCTGTTCCTTTCCAAAGATCGTCAGAGGCAGCCTACCGGCGCTACGCCGTCGCCGCGTCCGGGATGGTGACCCGGGACGCGTCCGGGTAGCGGCCCTGGACCAGCTACGAGCAGCCGGTGCGGTCCCGGCTTCAGGACCGCGCCGGGGTCGGCTGGTGAAACAGCCACACCAAGACCTGCGGTGGGCAGCCGATGAGCCAGCAACCCGAAGTCGCCTCGACCTAGCCTGGCGGGGCGACGGTCTTGGTGGCCGCTGACCAGGCTCTCGGCCGGTGTACGCGGGTGCGGCGGCGGGTAGGTCTGTGGAGACCGCGGTGACGACGCCGGTCAACGCCGCCCTACGAAGGAGCCTCGATCATGCGACGCGAGAAGGTCATGCGGGTCCTGAACGATCCGTTGGCGCAGGAGCTGCTGCACTCGTCGCTCCTGGCCCGGTTGGCGTACAACGCGATCGATGGCTCTCCACGTGTGATCCCGATCGGTTACGAGTGGGACGGTCAGCGGTTCGTCGTGGGTACGGCGGTGAACGCCCCGAAGGTACGGGCGTTGCGGGTGCACCCGAAGGTGGCGCTGACCATCGATACCGACAGGCATCCGCCGCACGTTCTGCTGGTGCGGGGTACCGCCAACGTCGAGATCGTCGATGGGGTACCGGCCGAGTATCTCCGGGCGTCTCGGAAAGCGGTGCCGGCAGAGCAATGGCCGGCGTTCGAGGCGCAGGTGCGCTCCCTGTACCAGCAGATGGCCCGCATCGTGCTGGTGCCCGAATGGTTGTGAGCACGAACGTGGGAGGTAGACCAAGAGGTTGATGGCAGGTCTGCTGGCCTGCGGTGCTGAACGAGGAGATGGAGGGGGTCTGGTCCTCCGGTGTCGCCCTACGGGGGAGAC
>Ga0137369_10000419_pt1 | contig 37312 bp, 25 predicted proteins | sample SagtaG_12_FD_104918 | JGI IMG/M metagenome (GOLD analysis project Ga0137369, IMG submission 104918) | Vadose zone soil microbial communities from Sagehorn Ranch, Mendocino, California, USA - Sage1_L_113_16 metaG | ecosystem: Environmental > Terrestrial > Soil > Vadose zone | place: USA... | reverse complement strand
GACTATTTGTTGATCGATATTAGTAACTCGTATGCAAAGTTTGCGTTTGCATCGAGAAGGCGACTCTCGGCCCCCGCGCGAATCGCCACGAAGAAGCTTTCACACAGTGTGGTCGGTGGATTGCTCCGTCAACGAAACGTGCGGAAAGTTGTCGTTTCGTCGGTGGTGCCGACAAAAAATTCCGCGATAGCAAAGGCGGCAAGAAAAAGGGCCAGAGTGCTCTGGCTGGATTGGAAGCTAAATCTGGGCGTGGGAATTGATTATCCTAACCCGCAGTCGATCGGCGCGGACCGTCTCGCGAACGCTGCGGCAGTTGCGGAACTTTATGGATTTCCCGCGGTCGTGATCGATTTTGGCACAGCGGTGACTTTCGACATCGTTTCCGAGCGCCGCGCCTACGTTGGCGGGGTGATTGCGCCGGGACTCGAAGCAATGACGAACTTTCTTTACAAACGAACGGCTCTTTTGCCCAGGATTTCGTTGAAAGAGCCGCGGCACGCGGTCGGTAAGTCGACAATCGAGGCGATGCGATCTGGTGCGGTATTCGGATATCGCGGATTAGTCAGAGAAATCCTTGCACGAATCAAAGCAGAGCAGTTTCCGCACAAGAAGGTTTACGTCATAGCGACAGGCGGCTACGCGCGCCTGATCGCCGGACGGTTGCCGGAGATCGGTGTGATTCGGCCGCACCTCACCTTGGAAGGTTTACGGATCGTGGCCAATCTCAATGACTAAGGACAGCAGGGACGTGATCACGATCGGTTCGCTGTTTTTCCGAAGGGCGCTGAAAAATCGACTCGCACGAGCAACTTTCCACTTGTCACGGACAGCGAACGGGGCTTGAGTCCTTACTTCATGAGAATTTGGAAGATGACTGCGGTTGTAGCGTTGGGGTTTAGTTCATTTGCGGCCGACAATGTCGCACCGACGAGAGCGGAATTGGAGGAAATGTACAACGGCGCTTATAAAGCGTTCGATGCAAAGAAATTTTCGGAGGCATTGAAGCAACTCGACGCGATCGATGCGCGCCAGCCTGATCTGGCCGCCTCGCGAAATTTGCGCGGGGTCATCCTGATGCGACAAGGCAACTACGACCAAGCGGAAACCACGTTTCAGGAAGCCGCCAAGATCGATCCAAAGTTTTGGAATGCGCGCTTTAACCTGGCGCAAATCCCGTTTCTCAAAAAAGACTGGGGGGAGGCGCGGAAGCGCTTCGAACAGCTGCTCTCCAGTGGCGAATCCGATCTGGCAAAAGAAGCTTCGCAGCTGATCCAATACAAAATTCTTCTCACGTACCTGATGGAAGGCAAAGGGAACATGGTGGATTCCATTTTGGCCAAGCTGGAACTTTCGCCCGATACCCCGGCTGTTGACTATGTGAAGGCAGCCGTCGCACTTCAACAGAAGAATCAAAAGGAAGCGAACGACTGGATTAGCGCGGCACAGAAGAACTTCACGCCGCAGTTGAACAAACTGTTTGCAGAATCACTTTACGAAATCGGATGGCTGGAAAAGCCAGCCGGCGAAGCGCGACCGTCGTTGCCGCTGATGACAGCCGCCGAGCGCTCGGAAAAAACGAAGGCCGTCGCACGTTCCAAATTCGAGCAATCGCAGCAGGCGCTCCGGCAGCGCGATTTCGCGACAGCGCTTAAATTAGTTGATGAAGCGGACCAGGCCGATCCGAATCAGCCAGCGATCCTCAATTTGCGTGGCGAGATTCTGATGCAGCAACAGCAATTTGACCAGGCCGAAGGTGCATTTAAGAAAGCAGCCAAGCTTGATCCAAAGTTCCGCGAAGCGCAATATAATCTCGCGCAAATTCCGTTCAAAAAGAAGGACTACGCAAAAGCGCAGGAGCGTTTCGAGGCGCTGTACAAGCGAACTCCAGGTGGCGATAAGAATCAGGCGGCAGAGCTTATTAAATTCAAGATTTACATGACGCTTTTGCTCGAAGGCAAAGAGAGCCGCGCGCACGCCATGATGGAGGAGTTCCAATTTACAGGCGATACGCCGGCTCTCTATTACGCTCAGGCTGCGTGGGAGTACAAACACAACAATGCGGAGAAGGCCGCTGATTGGACCGGTTCGGCTAACAAGATTTATTCGCCAGCGCTTAACAGTGTTTTCGCTGACGCTTTTTACGATGTTGGGTGGATACAGCGGCCGGAAGGTTCGACTGCACCGGCGCTCGCGTTCGACACAACAAACGTCGGCGCGTCCCAGGCGGAGGGCGGTCCGGCGATTGAGCCAAGTCCTATTCCTGAGAGCGTTGCTGTTGCCAACAAACAGGGAGAAACAGCGAAAACCGAATCGCTTGCTTTTTCGGACCTGGCAGCGAACAACCCGAGCAGCGGGGCGGAAGGCACAACTCTGGGGACATCATCGGAACAGAGTGCCGTCCCCGCCCCCAGCGAACCGCTTGCGGGTCAAACGAGCGCTCAACCAGCCAAAATGCTTTCTCCGGGAGGATTGCCGGGCGCAGCCGCTTCGCCCTCTGAGGATGTTGCTGCTGTTGCCACTGGGAAGGCTGAGCAGTCGCCTACTGCTGCAATAAGGCCGTCACCGTCGGCAGTCGGCAAAACGCCGACCAAAATACTCGCATCGGACTCGTGGACTTCTGTCACCGGGTTTGTGACGAGCCATCGGACGTGGTTGGTGGGCGGACTGCTGTTAGCCGGCATCTTGTTTTTAGGTGGGGCGGTTGTTTCCCAGGGTCGACGCTACACGTTCACGACACCGAGTTACTTCTCGAACGGCTCTTCCGGGTCGCCCGTATCTAACCCCGGTGAACCGAGCATATTGTCCTTTCACAAGGGCATTTCGTCGGACAATGGTTTTTTGGGCGGGCCGCGCCAGGTCTCACTGCGATTAACAGCGTCAAAGGCGTTAATGCAGCGCACGGCTTTGCGTTTAATAGAATCGGGCGGTGCTTTTGATGGTTTGACGGATTTGAGAGGCACAGTTCCACAAACGCCGGTTTCTCAAAACGCAGAAGCGGATCACAAGATACACCGGGTGGCTGCACCGATCCTAGGGGCCGCAGCCGCTTCAGTTGTCGCAGAAGCTTCCGGGCTTTCATCGTTTAGTGGCAGGCGGGCGTCGGAGTCCGGTCAAACGCGTGCAGTGGCTGAGACAGTTGTGGCACCGGTCGTTGAGCCGGTCAAGGAGCCTCAGTTCGGAGCGATCGACCAAGTCCAACCGGATGCGAACATGCCGCCACCAACGGGAAAGCCGAGCAAAATCCCCGCGGTTGCTGAGGTAGCCGCAACGCCAGCTATGGAGCCAGTAGCAGCTGCTATGGCGGAACCGCTCGCGCAAGAGCAAGCAATACCGCAAGTGCCACCACCGACGGAGGAGCCCAGTGCGTTATCGGTGGTTGCTGAGGTAGCCGCAACGCCAGCTATGGAGCCAGTAGCAGCCGCTATGGCGGAACCGCTCGCGCAAGAGCAAGCAATACCGCAAGTGCCACCACCGACGGAGGAGCCCGGTGCGTTACCGGTGGTTGCTGAGGTAGCCGCAACGCCAGCTATGGAGCCAGTAGCAGCCGCTATGGCGGAACCGCTCCCGCAAGAGCAAGCAATTCCGCAAGTGAGCGCTAACGGGATGGAACCCTCTACAGCTGAAGCAGTCCACGAGGTCCCCTCGTACCTTCCGGAACCCGTATCATCGCCATCGAAAATAGCCACACCCGCAACTATGTCTGAAACAACCGAAACTCCGCTCGTGGCGAAGCCACAACCACCTCCCGGCACCACGCATACTACCGTCGAACTGACTTTCTCCTTCGAGGTTGCTTCTGTGCAACTAACGCCGGCCTTCAAAGTCGGTGCCCTGCAAGTCCGGCCGGCGTCCAAGGTGGTGACTATGCGTCTGGGTCCTTTCCAAGACTCGCAGCCGATGACCAATTCGGAAGTCGCTTTTGAGATTGCAAAGGTTGCACTCGCAGGGGACGGACTTGGCAAAATAGAAGTGGTTCGTTCTCAACAGCAAAAACCTTTGGCTGACGGTTCGCCTTCATTTGCGATCGCAGGTTTGCAATTCGTACCTAACCTCAAGGCCGCGCCTATCTGGCTTACTCCTTCGCAAGAGGGACGGGCATGTGTCAAGGTCAGAGCCCGCTTCCAAATCGGCGCGATCCAATTTTCGCCGTCGTTTGAGGTTGCCTCTGTTACACTGAATTCAAGTTCCAAGCGAGTTCACGTACAGCTGCCGGGCTTGAGTTCAAGCTCAGGCGAAGGAACCCCGGTGTTCGAGATAACGAACCTGCAGCTCGATGAACGCGGCGACATCAGCATGATGCAGCTGAATCTGCTCGGCCAGGGCTCGAACCAGACGTGACGAGAAGACAAATTGACGCCTAAATGCATGTTGAGATGGAAGTATTACGTGGTTTGCGAGAAGCGTCTGGAACGCCTTGGACCACTAAACGAGAAAGGTCGAGAGTACCCGCGATAAATAACCTGGCGTTTAGAAAGGCACGAAAAAAGTTGGAGTTTGTCTTGCCCATTGATGGCCACGGTCACAATAATTTTCGTGTAGCAAAGGCGTTGCTGCGGAGAAGGCGAGGCTACGGCAGAAGGTTAGGGGCGGTTATCCGTTAAGGATGGCCTTGTTGCGGCGTGACCTTCAGTTGTTGCGACAGCCTTCCGCTTCGCAGCCGATCTGATAGAGCTGGGGACGTGAATGAAACACACGAGCACGCGGACGAGTTCGGAGAGTGGTAGGGTGGATAACAGCTTTGGATTTGAGGAAAAACAAAAAGCCGCCGCGCCGTGAAGCGCGACGGCTTTTTGTCAAATGCCGGATGCTGTTTTTTGGGCTAGGCAGCTTACTATTTGTTAACGACCATTTGCGGTGCGGTTTGTTCAAGCTGCCACCCCCTTTCTGGAGCCCCGCAGCGAGAACCTCGATTTGCCTCTCATTCGGCCAGCTGTTGCTTGAGCAATTACGATCGTGCCCGGCCGCGTCTTTTTGTCTTACTCGTAAAATCAAAATAATCGAATCGCGCGGCACACACAAATAATACACGCCATTCAACGTGTGCATCAGACAGCACCGGGACAGGTACTGGAAATGACGGACAATCGATTTCGACTATGTTGCCAGCGTCATCGTAAACGCGGATCACAGCATCATGTGACTGCATTCGTAATCGCACTCTCGGGAGGGAATCCACCTACGGAGGTAGAGCCTTTCAAGGCTGACTCAAAGCGATCGGGGAAAGGACCAGGTGGATTAAAAAAGAGCGGAATTATCACAAGGCCGACCCCGCAGGCGTGCTGGCATCATCGCAACCGCTACATCACCGGGCAGATGATTGAGAATCTGTTCGAATTGCCGCCTGGCATTGAACAGGAGCGGCGAGTGAGAGCGATCGCAAAACCGCATCGCGGCGATGGAAAGCGCTTCGTTGTGGGGATGAAAAGTTGAGTGCGTTTGTGATCAGCTTCCTTACCTCGTGATCACGCGATAAACGCGGAATCATGGGCATTCGGTTTAGCGGAACTGCGATGTGAAGAGAGTAAAAGCTCACCGCTCTTGAAGTCGCCCGCATGTTGATGCGTTTCGATCTCGTTGCCGGCCGCATCGTAAACCCGGATCACAGCATCATGTGAGCGGCTGTAAAACTTTGCATAGCCGATTGCATCCCCGATTGCCTTTGGGCCGCGATACCACAGAGGGCTGCATGGGAGCGCATCACTGATTAGGTCGAAACCGCGCTTATCGGCTCGCGGCCGAATCTCGTAAACGTGTATGGAGATCGTCGAATGTTTAAGCCTATTTGGTTTAGCCCAGCATTGCTGAACCAAGTTGATGGAAGCCTTTAGAACGCGCCGGCCTCGTTTCGTCAAATCAACCACGTCTCGTCGTCGCTGCGCCAGTGTTTTCATGAGCCGTGCGAACTTTTGAGGCAGATGGTTTTGCTCACGGCGCACGATTTTTGTCAAGCTGATTTCGCCCTGGAGTTGCGCGTTGCTGACCGCATTCGGCTCGCCCAAACCACAGCCGACCGAATGGCAGCGCATCGCTGATTAGATCGACGCCGCGCGCGTGTGCGTAGAGCGGCGGACGAGCGTTCGGCTAAACCAGAGCCGCCTTCGTCGCTCGATCGTTAACGGGTCAAACCCCATCGTCCACGCCCGTAACTCTGGAAACGTTTGTCCCGACTCAAATATGATTGCAGCGTATTGTCCCCAATTGCCTTGCCACGGTCTCGCAATTGTTGCGACAAAGTTGTCTTTTTCAGGGGGGTACCGGCTTCTGTCAAAATGCGAAAGATCGCGTTTACCCCTGACACTCTGGCCAAATCGCCTAATTCTGATGTCGCGTTCGCTAATGAAAGCGGCCAAGCCTCCTCATGTCCAGCTAGCCCAGCTAAAGCATTTGCCGCCTCATCAAGTTTATCGGCGATCTTACGAAGTTCAGCAGCTTTCGATTTTAGTTCAGAGATTGTCTCCACAGTCTAACATAAGTATGGAAAACAAGCTTATCAAGGATAGCAATTAAGGTTTTGATTTCTATGTTTACAGTGTGAATTTTCGCTCGGCTTTAATCCGCGCATCTTGCAGCCGATGCGGGACATCTTGCCTGATCGGAAAATCACTGGCTCGTTTCAACTCACTCCGGCCCAAGCTTACGTGGAAGCGAATAACGGCAACCGGAGCCGGGTTCATTGGGACATGGTAAGCATCCAACGCCGGGAATACGACGGTGGAGAAGTTTGTTTTGACTGTAAATTGATCCACCGGAATCGTTTCTGCGACTCAGCTGCGTTCGCACTAAATCGTCATACACATTTCACGTTACGCTCGCCTCGGCCGGACCCAGCAAATTTAGCTGCATCGTGGAAATGTCGCCGCTTTCGGTGAGCTCCAAATTTGCAATTTCGAACACGCGAGCTGTCTCTTCTCCGCCGGGACTGGTGCCAGGCAATTGCACAAACACCCGTTTGCAGCTCGAGTTCAAAATAACGGAAGCAATCTCAAACAACGGGGAAAACTCTACGATGCTGATTTCGCACGGGACTGTCACAAAGACAGTCGCTTGGGCCGGTTCGGATGGCGTGAGTTGGACTGGTGCAGCCTCGAAATTAGGGGCGACCTGCAATCCCGCGGGTGCAGATGAATGCGAACCATTCGCAACGGGCCTCTGCTGTTTAAAGGGAAGCATCCGAAGAGTGCCTAATGTGCCCCCGACAGGCTGAATTTTTGCCGCTTCAAAACTGACTTGTAAATTCTTGGTTGGCGGAGACTGCAGGTGCAGAGCCAAGCGCATCATGACCAACCTGGATGCGGGGCGCACTGTCAAAGCATCCATTTCGAAGGTTGGCGTCAGCTGGACAGCTGTGATCTCGAATGAGAACGTGACGTCCACGGACGTTCCAGCTGGGCCAGTGCGGGGCGTTTTGGCCATGACAGCGGATGGTGACTTGTCAACTGGAGCAGTTTGGATTTGCGTGGTGTTGGGCTTGGTTGGAAGTGTCGTTGTTTGTGGAAATACTGGCTCAGCGGAAACAGCATTTGGGTAATTAGATGTGGGTTCAGGGATCGCCTCGGCTGCGGACGATTGAATCTCAGTGGAAGTTGTTTCGTACGGCATACCTTTTTCTTGTTCAATCGATTCAACTCGAGGCTTTGCTGACGCTACCGTGACGGACAGCGCGACGTCCTCTACTGCTCGGAGAATTCTGCCCGACTCTCCCGCTGTTATCGTAGAAAGCCCACCTAATTCATCTGATTCGCAAAGGAGCTGGCGCTTGGCTTCGTGCCAATCCGAATCTGCGTCACCCGGCATCGCAAAGCTACGGCGGCGTTCGGAAAGGAAGTAGGCCCGAAGGCGAATCTCCTGGTCCGATGGCTCGGTGCGTGGCTCCATCTGGCGAGGCATTGGGAGGACTGCCGAAGGCGAAGCTCCATTAGGCGTCTGTCGGATATCTGGCAGCGAGCTCTCCACCGTTTGTTCGACAACTAGCCCCGCTGAGGATTTAGAAATTGGCTCAGCCAGCGGCGCCAACTGACCATTAGGCCCGTCCTTACGGTAAGCCGCCTCCGGCACAAGTTGCTCCTCTTCGATAAATCCAACTTCAGGCTCGGATAATGTTACCACTGAGGGACGTACGACTTCCTCCGCAGCTTCCTCAAGCGACCAAGCCTCCTCATGTCCAGCTAGCCCAGCTAAAGCATTTGCTGCCTCATCAAGTCTGTTGGCGATCTTACGAAGTTCAGCAAGTATCTCAACGATCTTAGGAAGTTCAGCAAGTTTCGGTTTTGGCTCAGAGTTTGTTTCCACAGTTTAACATTAGTACGGAAAACAAGTTTGTCAAGGATAGCAATTAAGATTTTGATTTTTATGCTTTCTGCTTATTCCAGCGTGATGTTTGGCCCACCCATCCGTTCGGGAATTGAGCCTTTACGTTTAAGAAGCCGCAGCTCTGGCCGCCGACCATTTTACGCGCATTTTACGCGCGCGCGTGCGAGAGAGACCCGGCGAAGTTCCAAAAGCGGGCCGGAGGCGAGCCGAGCAGAGCCGATACAATAGGGAGGCCAAAACGTTCACGGTCGTTTTCTTCGGTGTGAAATGTTTTGTGTGTTAAACGGCGCAATTTTGCGCAATGCGGCGCGAATGCTGATTCGCTGAAATACCTAGCGTCCGCGATGGAGCACAACGCAGTGAAAACATGCGCAAAAACTCTTTTTTGAATTAGAAATCCGAATCCCCGTTGGAGAGGAAGGAACGCGTTGCGGAAACGTTGCCCTTTCGGGAGCGGTCTGATCGTCACGATGGCAGATAGGTTTAGGGCGCGGCCAATTGTGGCGCGCGCCCGGGGAACAGTTTCACTGGCAGCCGTGTCTGAGACGAGGAGATCCCGCCCCTCAGCTAATGCGAGGCACCGGGCATGCTAAATTCGATAGGGATTCTAACCTTCGAGACCGTCCCAGGTTTAAATCGCCACTTTCGGAACGCATTGACCGCGGATTTATCCAAGGTTGAGTCTCCGGTACTTTGCTCCATTGAAGCTGCGCTTACGCGACCGCTCGCTGGATCGACCGACAGAATGCAAACTCCAATTCCCGTAACGCTGTCCGAACGTTCCCTCGCCGGATACCTGGGGAGAGGCGTGAAGGTCGCAAGGGCTTTCGCCGAAGAATACGAAGTGATTTCTGGGGTGCTCGCGGGCTCTGGCGCCTTCCTTGGCGCAGTTTTCCGGCGCTTGGGTTGTGGCGGCGGCGGAGGAGTTGCTTCTTCGGCAGGTCCTTGTGCAATTTCTACTGATGGTCCGGAAGTTGTCGATTGCTGCTTCGGCTTTGATGCGGCGTCCGGATTTTGCGAAGGGCTGGCTGCTGGGCCTGCTTCTCCAACACGCTTTTGCAGGGCGGCAATCTCGTTTCGGCTGCCTTCTAATTTGCTTTCCAGTTCCGCCTTTTCGTTCTGCAGTGTCAAGAGTTCTGTTTGAGCTTTTGTCGCCTTGTTTTCTGCCTCCGCGATTTTCGCTTCTGCGCCCGCCACGGCGGCTTCGCGGGTCTTGAGTTCTGTTTCCCGATGTTCAGCCGCATCGCGGGCGGCGTTCACCTTCGCCAAATCTGTGCGGAGTACATCTACTCTGTAACTGCCGACAAGTCCGAAAATCGCCGCGCTCACCAAGAATAGATAGGAAAGCAGCAGCAAGATGATTTTCGGTGTAACGGCAGAAACTCTGGATTTCGGGCGCAACATACGGCGTCTTCGAAATTAGGCGGCGCAGAGGCAATTCGCAATAGGCTCGTTGATTTCTGGCCAAGTGGATCGGGCCGATCATGCGGGGCGCAGTTCCGCGGTGAGCGCGTATCGCAGATTCGAGTCCGACAGAAGCGGATAGTTTTCATCAATACAATAAAGCGCTCGATCTCCTCGCGATGCGAATCGGTAACGAAAATTGTTCGCCCGGACGAATCCACGGAGGCATGACGGCTGCTGCTGCTAATTTGGTCTGCGCAGTTTTAGCGATTCTCGACTGGTCGCGGTGCGGGTTTGCTCAGTTGAAGCTGCGCGCTCACTTTTTGGATTTGCGACACCTTCAAATTTGTTTGAAGTCTTCAAATTCCTTGTTGACGATGCTATTTTGGTAATGTCACCAACCGTAATTTCGGTCTCGACATTTCTCGACAAATACGCAATAGAATTACGATTACATCAATTCGCGGTGTTGGAATGAGCAGGATTGTTTCATCAACATTCGCCTTGCAAGCGGCACGGGAGGATCGGGCTGTTGCTCGCGAGGAGGCTCGGCAACAGGTGGAAAAAATGAGCGAGGCGATGATAAAGGAGAAGGGCCTGCTCAATCACGCCCAGGCGGCGCTACTTCTCGATGTGAGCACAAAACGGGTTGGGGAACTCGTTAGGCTTGGGAAGTTGACCGATTTTACTTTTCTCGGTCGCAAATATGTGTCGATGCGGGAAATCTGGGATCGGAACAAGCAAGATCTGAAGGCCGGTCGTCCACCGCACCCGATGGGACAGCGTTTCCCTGGGCGGGCGAAAGCGGCTGCGAGGACGGATGGCCAGTATGCAGCATCGTATTTTAAGAAACAACGCGAAGCGGCGAACGAGAGGCGGCGCGTAGAATTCAGGAAGAAATGGCGCGAAATCCTAGAGGTAAGAAAAAATGAACGGAAGGGCTGACGCAGGAGATGCGCGTGTCAGTCATTCGCGTGCTACAAAAATTCCTAATGTTTGCACTCGCACAGTTCGGCGGGAAATTGTTCGACAAATGGCCGCGATAAATAATTGACGGCGCCAGCCCAAACGGTGCAATCGAGACGGCGACGGCGGCCAAACCGCCATCTGCAGCTTCCATACAGACTTCTGCCCAGGATCACGTTCTCTTTTGAGATCGCGGCTCTGCAACTGACATCGAGCTTTAAGATAGGTGTCCCAAAAGTGCGCCCCACATCGACATCGCCATGATGCAGTTGAACCTTCTTGGCGGCCCGAAGCGAGCTTGATAAGGCGCGGAATTCCGCGCGCTAGCTTCCCATAGGTCTCATGCGCCCATGAGACGCACGTACAATCACTTCCAGTTCAGAGAACGCAGCTGGTTCAGAAGAAACCTTCCATCTTTGCGAAGCAGTTTGCCGTCGAAGTAGATTTCTCCACCGCCGTAATCCGGGCGCTGGATGCTTACCATGTCCCAGTGAACCTGGCTCCGGTTCCCATTGTCCGCCTCTTCGTAAGCTTGCCCCGGCGTGAGATGAAACGAGCCAGCGATTTTCTCATCGAATAATATGTCGCGCATCGGTTGGAACACGCGCGGATTAAAGCCGAGTGAGAACTCGCCTACGTAACGAGCCCCAGGATCTGAGTCGAGTATCTTATTCAGCTTTTGTGTCTCGTTGCTTGTCGCGTCTACGATCTTTCCGTCCTTGAAATCCAAACGGATGCCATCGAAGGCGATTCCCTGATAAATGCTTGGCGCATTAAAGGTGACGTGACCCTCGACCGAATCTTTTACTGGACAGCTGAAGACTTCGCCATCAGGAATATTGCGGTCGCCACCGCAGATCACAGCTGGAATTCCCTTGATGCTGAAACGCAGATCGGTGCCGGGGCCTTTGATTTGGACACGGTCCGTCTTTTCCATCAACCGCTGGAGCGCCTTCATCCCGGGCTGAAGTTTGCGATAGTCCAACGTGCAGACATCGAAATAGAAGTCTTCAAAGGCTTCCGTGCTCATCCCCGCAAGCTGCGCCATCGAAGACGTCGGCCAGCGTAAGACTACCCACTTGGTTTTCTTGACCCGCTGATCTTGCACCGGGCGCATTTTTCGGCCGATCAATTTCATCTTCTCCGGCGGCACATCGGACATTTCTGTGATGTTGTTGCTGCCGCGCACAGCGATATATGCATTCATTTTTTTCATTCGCGCCAGCTCGTTGCTCGCCATCAGGTTTAGCTGTCGATCCGACGCTTCGAGCGCGAGCGCGCGGTTCACTCGGGCGTGGTAGGTCTGCGCAAATGGCGCTCCGCCGGCTTTTCGCACCGCGCGTACGAGCGCGATGGTCATTTCGTCGGGAATATCGAATGTTTCGATGAGGACCGTTTCTTTGCGCTTTAGACGAATGGAATATTCAACCAGGAGTTTTGCGAGTTTATCGAATCGCGCGTCGTGCATAGGCGCTTATCATTCCACCAGCGTGAGCGGATGCAACTCGGACGGCAGCTCCTATCCGATGCGAATAATTTTCGCTGCGAACGCTCCATCAAAGCCATCGCGAAACGGAAGCGACCGCATCTCTTCTGCGAGACGTAGAACTGTTGAGTTCTTGAGAATGCGACGCACGACTTCTTCATTTTCTTCCGGCTCAAGGCTGCACGTGCTGTAAACAATGACACCGCCTGGCTTCAACAACGGCAGAACAGCGCGCACAATCTTGATCTGCCTCTCCTGCATGCGCGCGAAGTCCGCCGATGTTAATCTCCAACGCACGTCTACACGGCGGCGCATAACGCCCGTGTTGCTGCATGGAGCATCGACTAGGATGCGATCAAATGGCGCGAGCGTTTCGATCGCGGCCGGTAGCTGACCGTTCGTCCAGCTGTGACGCAAGATGTGCACAATTGCTGCATCCAGACGCGCCAGGTTTCCCTTCATTGTTTCCAGTCGCTCTGGGTCGCGATCGCACGCCACGATCATTCCGAGATTTTCCATAAGTTGCGCGACGTAACCCGTCTTTCCACCAGGCGCTGCGCAGGCATCGAGAATCTTTTCTCCGGGCTTTGGACTCAAACGCTGGCACGCGATTATGGTACTTGGGTCTTGAATGTAGCAGTGGCCTCGACGCAGAGCGCTTGTCGGCAATACGTCAAATTCCACAAAGTCAGAATTTCCGGTCAACGGCCGGGAGCTTGAATAAAGCTGGAGGAATTTGTCGCGGGCGATTCTTAGCCGGTTAATGCGGCAGTAGACTGGCGCAGGAAGATTGTTCCACTTGCATAGCGTTTCCGCGTGTTCTGCCCCAAAGTGCTGCTGCCAGCGTTTGACGAGAAATTGCGGGTGCGACGTTCGAACAAACAGCGGCTGCGCATTCGCGCGTGTGAGCAGTTCGTTTCGTCGCCGGGTCGCCGCTCGCAGTATGGCATTAATCACTGTTCGCTGTCTCTTCGGCGCAAGCTCCACCGTCTCGTGGACTGCTGCATGTTCAGCCGTCTTCAGAAGGAAAAGTTGATACAAGCCGAGTTGCAGAATATCGCGAAGATCAGTATGAACCCCCGAAACACGCAGGCAGCCGATCCAAAAATCCAGCAACGTTAAGTTACGGAGCGCGCCATAGAACAGTTCCAACGCAAACCCGCGATCGGAAGAAGTCAGCTCTGTCTTCGCCAGGAGCTCTGAGATACTGGCGTCTGCGAAGCGTTTTTGTTTTCGCCACCGCCGCAAGGCCGCGAGCGCGATTTGGCGAGCAGACAGCCGCGCCATATTTTCTGCGGCTACTGCGGCTTCACGTTGGCGCGTCCAATAGAATGATAATGAAATCCCAGTCGCCTCATCGTTTCGGGATCCAGGAGGTTTCGACCGTCGAAGACGATCGGCGTGCGCATTTTTTCTTTCACGACTGCGAGATCCATATTGGCAAATTCATTCCATTCTGTGGCAATGAGCAGGGCTTCGGCATCAGTCACTGCTTCTAGAGCCGAGGAAGCAAATTCCGCGTCGGCGATCGCTTTTATCGAGCGGGCTTTTTGCATCCCCTTCGGATCGTAAGCAACCACATGTGCTCCTTCGCGCAGCAGGTGTGTCACCAGCTCTACGGCGACAGACGAACGCACGTCGTCGGTGTCTGGCTTGAACGTAAGTCCCCAGACCGCGATCCGCTTCTCGCGCAGCACCCACAGCGTCTCCCGGATCGCCTTCAGAAAGCGCTCTTTTTGCGAGTTGTTTATCCGTTGCACTTCCCTCAACAAAGTGAATGGAGTGCCAAGTCTCTCGCTGATTGTAATGAACGCCGCGATGTCTTTGGGGAAGCAGGAACCGCCGTATCCAATTCCGGCGTTCAGGAAATCCCGGCCAATGCGATGATCCATTCCAATTCCGTCAGCGACTTTTTCGACATCCGCCCCGCTCGCTTCGCAAATGGCAGACACGGCGTTGATATATGAAATCTTCAGCGCCAGGAATGAGTTCGCGCAATGTTTGATGAGTTCGGCGCTGTTAATATCAGTCACCAGGATCGGCGCCATAAACGGCTCATAAACCTTCTTCATGAGATCGATGGCATGTTCGCTCTGTGCTCCGATGACGATGCGATCAGGACGCATCAAATCCGCTACCGCACAGCCTTCGCGCAAAAATTCGGGGTTGCTGACCACATCGAAGTTAGCGCCATGGCGGTTGTATCTTTTAATCGATTCGGCCACTTTCTCGCCCGTTTTCACGGGCACTGTGCTCTTGTCAACTATCACACGATAATCAGTCAAAACTCCGGCGATTTCTCGCGCAACTTTTTCAAGAAAACTCAGATCGACATCGCCATCGGGCTGCTGCGGAGTAGGCACGGCGATGAAGACGATTTGCGAGTTGTTCACTCCCTCCTGAATGCTGCCGGTGAAACGCAACCGACGCGCCGAGACGTTACGGTGAATAATCTCTTCAAGCCCCGGTTCATAAATTGGGATCTCGCCCGCATGCAGCTGTTTGATCTTTTGCGCGTCGTTGTCGACGCAAATGACATTATGGCCGACATCGGCGAAACAGGCGCCCGTCACGAGACCGACGTAACCGGAACCGATGATTGAAAGATCCATACTGAGGAATGGTGCGGGCGAATTAGCCGCAGCACAAGTGGCGGAAGGCCAGGAGCGTCAGCGTTATTCGTGCACTTTGGGTCATTCGCCCTGGGACGTAGGGTCGAAGTTCAAGTCGAAACCAAATTTCGGGAACGCCTTGAGCGTCATAGTGAAGATGACCCCATATTCTTTCACGCCTTTATTGTCGCGTATTACGCCGCCGAAGGAGGCCACCCAGCTCGACAGATCCCGGTAAATGGAGTAGCGCTGCTGCTCGAGAAGCCCGGTCGTCGCTTCGTATTGCTCCTGCGCGCCAATACCCCAGTTATCGTTGATGCGATAATATCCACCGACAAGAAATAGACTGCTGTCGAGAAAGAAAGGATTGTCATTCAAATAGCGATGCCCAACACTCAATTGCAGATTGGCTACCGGCTGAACGCTCGCGATTGTATTCACTTCCGTAAACCCCTTGGCGAAGGCCGGTACTTGCGAGTTAACCGAGAAGGACATCCAAGGCAGCGGTGTAAAGCGGAGATTGTTAAAGAAATTTGAGTAATCCGTGCGGTCGTATGGGTTATCAAAGTTCACGTCAAAGAAGGTATCGAGCTCAAGCCAGGTAATTGTTCTATCGTCGCGTCGCGTTTCGAGACGGTTACGAACGCCGACTCGCCAGACCGTCCAGCTATCAATGGAATCGATCGGGGTGAACTGTGGGAAGTCGATCGCCCGCAGTTGAGTGGACGGTTCAAATCGATCGAACTCCAAAATTGACAAGGGGTTCGGGCCGTTTTCTGAGACGTAGGAAAAGTCGGTGAACGGTTGGATAACGTGAAGAAGTCCATCCAGGCCGAACGCGCGGCTTTGCACATTCTCCCACGTACGCGAGATCTTGAACGAAGCTTCCGCGCCTGTGTTGAAGACGGTGCGAAATGTGTCGCCGTCGAACTGGACCGGGTTAGCCAATGTTGGGGGCGGGAGAATAAAGTCCGGTACCAGCGGATTTGATGGTGGCACAAAGGTTGTCGATCCCAAGTCCCATGTCTTCCCATAATAGGTGCCGCGAAAGCCGACCCGTGGCACAATGGAAAGCCATCCAAAGTATGTGTTTGGATAAGTCAGTTGATGGAAGGTATCGAAACGAATCGTATTGTAATTCTCGAAACCTGAATCGTCGGGGAATTGCAGGTGCAAATTCGCAAATCCGGTTTCGCCTTCATAAAAAATGGGTCCACCGAAAAGTCCATGGCGCTTAATGTCCAATACCACTTCCGGCAAACGCTCTGTTGTGGTGAAAAACTCGTTGGCCTGAAAACGCGTGATGCCCGTGAGGGTGAAAAAAGGGTTTGTCTTGGTTAATGCGACCACATTGTCGGGAACAGGGTCAACGCGAAACTCCCCTGGATAGAAGTCCTGCATGACGTACGGATCGCTAAGCTTCGTGAGATTGGCGAGGCCATAGATTTCATCTGTAAAGTTAGTCCGATCTTCGAGGCTGAGCCGGTATCGTCCGGTAGGAACGCCCTGCCGCGGTATGTTCGTTTGATTTAGCTCAGGGTTTTGATCCTGAATGTAAAAGCTCTTTACCCTCGCTTGACTGTCCTCGTCCTTGCCATAATCGATAACGGGATCAAAGCCGATGGCGGGCCCACGTCGGCCAAAGTAATCAAACCGGGCGCGCCCTTTAATGTTGTCCGTAATGGGGAAGGTGACCTGAGTAAGAAGCGATGGTCCCCATGTGCTCGTATACGCGGGCGAAACTGTGAAACTGAACGTGTCACTGAGCGATTGATACAGATAAGGCCACCAGAAAACAGGCACCTTCCCGATGTAGGCCGTGACATATTGGAAAATCACACGGTCCTTCTCGTAGACACGGATCTTTCGCGCGTGAAGATGGAAATCGGGTTTCGCGGAATCGTGCGTCGTAAAAGTGCCGTCCCGGATGAGATAACCATTTTCCTCGATCGAACTGACATTCGCGCCGCTCAGAAGATAAGGCTGTGACTCGGTCCGCCCATTTATCGCGCGGATCTTTTTCGTGTCGGTGTTGTACACGCCGCTTTCGGCGATATAGAGACTCGTATCACGATAAATTCGCACGTGGCCTCTCAACTCCACGTCGTGTGTAGTGGAATTGTACTGTGCGTAATCGGCGTAAATGTCGGTGTTACCAATGTGAATCGCCACATTGTCGCGCGCCGTTGCCAGTCCATTCTCGTACGTCGTTTCCCCGGTGGAAGTGATTTCGATCGGCACGTTCTGTGGAGTTTTTATTTCTCCACGGATCAAACCGGCACTCGCAAAAAGAGCGGCGACCAACAAGACCAGCGTTCGCATCGCGGACGCCGAAGGTACTGCAGCAAGAGCTCCCTGAAAAGCCAAAACCACTTACAGGAGGGCGAAATTTGCTGATCCGGCCGGTTACGAGCCGTCTTTAGGTCGACGTCGCCTGCGTTCTGCCTTGATTAACGCACCAATCAACGGTTTTCTTCATCCAGGTGAGCAAGTCCATCGACCAAGTCTTCGTTAACGCAAAGCAATGGTTTCTTTCATGGCTGGCGGGGTCGCCCACCTGGGCCATTCAAGTGGTCTCAAGCCTGATCAATGTTTTCGCGCTATTAGCTGTCTTCCTAACGCTTTTCGCACTCATGTCGGTGCTGGAGCGAAAGATTCTTGCACGAATGCAGAACCGCTACGGCCCGAACCGCGTAGGGCCGTTCGGTCTTTTCCAGCCAATCGCGGATGGCATCAAGATGTTGATCAAGGAAGATATCGTCCCGGCGCGGGCTGATAAGATTGTGCACTTCCTGGCACCGGTCCTCATCGCCGCTGCGGCCATTCTTGCACTTGGAATCATTCCGTATGGGCGAAACATGACGCCGTTTACAATCGATGGCGGCGTCCTCTTTTTCTTTGCCGTTGGATCGACCACGGAATTGGCGGTCTTCATGGCCGGCTGGGGCAGCAACAACAAGTTTTCAATGCTCGGCGCGATGCGCGCCATCGCGCAAATGATCAGCTACGAGCTGCCGCTCATCATTACTGTATTGCCAGTGGTGATGGTCGTTAGCTCGCTCACGCCTGACCGGATTGTCGCTGCACAGGCTGGTTACACGTTTGGCCTCGTGCCGCGCTGGTTTGTCTTTACCCCTTGGGGGGCTGCCGCCTTCGTTCTCTTTTTCGTGTCCGGTCTCGTGGAGTCGAATCGCACTCCGTTCGATGTGCCCGAAGGCGAATCGGAAATTGTTGCGGGTCACATGACCGAATATTCCGGATTCAAATACGCCACCTTCTTCTTGGCAGAATACATTGGGATGTTCGCGATCAGCGGTCTCAGCGTGACTTTGTTCCTTGGTGGCTGGCATGCGCCCGGGCGCGCTGTTGACTTCCTTCCGTCCTACGTCTGGTTTTTCACAAAACTGAGCGCGCTGCTGTTCGTTTACATCTGGGTCCGTGGAACGCTCCCGCGCACGCGGATCGATCAAATCATGAATTTCGCCTGGAAATTCATGTTGCCTATGGCATTCGCGTGCATCATCGCCGCTGCGGTCTGGCATTACGCCGGCCGCGGCCTGCGCGGGTGGCTTTGGTCGCTTCTTGTGATCACAACGGTTTACACCATGCTGTCGGTCGTGCTCGACATGGGAAGGAAATTTGCGCCGCGCGTTTATCGCTTCGCTGAATGAACGGCGCCGCATTCGTTATCATCGCGATTTGTACACTCGCTGCGGCACTGGCGGCTGCGACGTTGCCAAACCTGATGCACGCCGCGCTGAGCTTTGCTGTGGCGTTTGTCGGTATCGCGGCGTTCTTCTTTTTACTCGGCGCAGAATTTGTCGGACTGGCGCTGGTGTTTATTTACGTCGGCGCAGTCGCAGTGTTGATTGTTTTCACCATTCTTTTGACGCGCCGCGACGCTGGAAAAGATCACGGATTTAACTGGGGTGGGGCTATCGTTGCTCTCGCTGTGTTTGGCGGCTTGACATGGGCGATTCTAAAGACGCAATCGCTTGCCATGCTCGCCCCCCACATGGCCACGCTTACGGTCAAACGGATTGGCACTGCATTGATGACCACTTATGTCTGGCCATTGCAATGCGTCGGGCTTCTGCTGACCGCCGCACTGATCGGCGCGCTGATTCTTGTGCTGGAGGAAAAGCGATGACCCCCACCCTCCAGGTTTTTCTGATCGTTTCTGCCGCGATGTTTTCCATTGGGCTGCTTGCGGCGCTGAGTCGCCGTCACGCAATTTTTATACTCATTGGAATCGAAATGATGCTGGCGGCCGCAAACCTGAATTTTATCGCATTCTGGCGATTTGGTCCGCAGCATCAACCGCCCATCGGTGTGATGATCGCACTCTTTTCCATTGCCATTGCCGCTGCCGAAGCCGCGGTTGGTCTTGCGATGGTTATTGCCGTTTATCGCCACTATCACACGACCAACGTCGATCAGCTTGACCAGCTTCGGGGATGAATTCCTGGATCGTAAGCCATCTCTGGTTGATCCCCGCCGTGCCTTTCGCGGGTTCTCTGATCATTTTGAGTTTGTCGAACGCTCGGAGGAAAAGCGCAGCCGCGCTCGCCTTGTTTGGCCAGGCCCTCGCGCTTGCCCTGTCGATCTTGGCATTTGTACCAACGCTCCAATTGCCCGGTTTTCGCTCGGTTCAGAATTTCACTTGGTTCACATTTGGCGAAGAAACCTTGCGTCTCGGATTTGTTCTGGACCCACTTGCGGCCGTGATGCTCGTGATGATCACGCTTGTTGGGCTTTGTATTTTTCTCTTCAGCGTCGGCTACATGGCGGATGACAAGAATTTCACCCGTTTCTTTGCATACTTATCCTTCTTTTCCGGCGCGATGCTCGGCCTGGTCATCGCAAACAGTCTGCTTCTGCTTTTCATTTTTTGGGAGCTCGTGGGGCTCGCGTCGTATTTGCTCATCGGGTTTTGGATCGAGAAGCCGACTGCAGCAGCCGCTGCAAAGAAGGCATTCATCACCACACGCATTGGCGACATGGGATTCTTTCTTGGAATGCTGTGGCTTTACGGCCGTAGCGGCACACTTCTTTTTTACGATGGCGGAAGCGGTTGCTTGGAAAGCGCCGGTCTCGCTATGCTCAGTGCAAGCGCCACGTTCATCGCACTGCTGATCTTCTGCGGCGCGGTAGGAAAATCGGGACAATTCCCGCTGCACGTCTGGTTGCCAGACGCGATGGAAGGCCCGACGCCAGTCAGCGCATTGATTCACGCGGCGACGATGGTTGCCGCCGGGGTATTCCTTGTGGCCCGCGTTTATCCGATTTTTTCGGTAGGCGCAGTCAATGGTGTAACCTCGTCACTTACCGTGGTTGTCTGGATCGGTGTAACCACAGCGCTCATGGCTGCGCTTATCGCAATCGCGCAGGCGGACATCAAACGCATCCTGGCTTATTCAACGGTATCGCAGCTTGGCTTGATGATGGTCTCGCTGGGCGTCGGCGGTGTCGCTGCTGGCATAATACACTTGCTCGCGCACGGATTTTTCAAAGCGCTTCTGTTCCTCGGCTCCGGCTCGGTGATCCACGGATGCCACGGCGAACAGGACATTCGCAAAATGGGCGGCCTGCGGCGGCTCATGCCAGTGACGTTTATGACGTACGCCGCCGGGATGATGGCGCTCAGCGGCGTCCCGTTCTTTTTCTCCGGCGGCTGGACGAAAGAGGAAATTCTTCATGCGACCGCGCATTGGCCGCGATCGCAGGCACCGTATTACCTGATTCTGGCCGGAGTCGTTCTCACCGCGCTCTACATGACGCGGCAAATCATCTACGTGTTTTTCGGTTACACCCGCGCCGCTGCGGAGCGTGCGCACGAAAGCCCGCGGGTGATGACGATTCCTCTGATCGTGCTGGCGCTTTGCACAATTTTTTTCAGCGTTGTGCTCACGCCTGCGTGGCCATGGCTGCATGGGTTTCTAACCGGCGAACCTGTGCACTTCGACATCACGCATCTGATCCAGCCGATGCTCTTTGTTTCGCTTGTGCTCGTTAGTTCGGGTGTCGGCGTTGGTTACTGGATCTATCGCAAGGCTGGTGTTCAAAATGAAGATCGCGCAGCTGAGATCGACCCGCTCGAATATGCGGAGCCCGCGTTGTTTCGGTTTCTCGCGAACAAAATGTGGATCGACGAACTTTATGATCGCACGGTGATCGCGTTCAGTTGGATGGGCGCGCGTTTGTCCGACTGGATGGATCGCTATTTGTGGGACGGTCTGGTGCGCGGTTTCGGCGCGATCGGCCAGCTCTTTGGAATCTTTACGACGAGCGTTGATGAGCGCGGGATTAATGCTGGAGTCGACGAGACGACGGCCGGTGCGCGCGGCCTGGGACGCATGATGTCGGCTGCGCACTCAGGACAAATACAAATGTACCTCGGCGCGGTCGCCATTGGCATGCTCGCGCTGCTTCTTCTCTACGCATGGTTGGCTTGATTACAGCGATTATTTTGATCCCGCTCCTCGGAGCGCTGGCGATTTTTACTTGGCCGCAAAGGAATTGCCGCCCCATCGCTCTGATATTTAATACCATCGCCGCGGCATGTGCCCTCGGATTGTGGCGAAAGTTCGATGCGACTGCGACCGGCCTGCAGTTCGTCGAGCGTCATGTTTGGATTCCGGCGATCAACGCTGAATATCTCGTCGGCGTCGATGGCTTGAGTCTGCTGCTCGTCCTGCTCACATCGTTGATTATTCCGTTCGCGTTTCTTGCTCAACCATCCCCAAGTGGCCGCGCCTTCTATGCCATCATGCTGGTAATGCAGTCAGCCCTCTACGGCACGTTCACCGCGCAGAATTTCGTTCTCTGGTTTTTGTTTTACGAAATGAGCCTGATCCCTGCGTTTCTGCTCATCAAAATATGGGGCGGCGAAAACCGCGACCGCGCTGCGACCAAGTTTTTCCTTTACACATTCCTCGGCAGCGTGGCGATGTTGCTCTCGTTTCTCGGAATTTATTTGGCGAACGGGACTTTCGATTTTGCCGCTCTCGCGTCACTGGGCAAAAACGGTCTGCTCACGGGCAAGATGGCGTGGTTCGCGTTTGCCGGGATCTTTATTGGGCTGGCAGTAAAGGTGCCGCTGTTTCCCCTTCACACCTGGTTGCCCGACGCTTATCAAACCGCGCCGACTGGCGTTTCCATGGTGCTCACGGGCGTCCTCTCGAAAATGGGTGTTTACGGCTTCGTGCGTCTGTTGCTTCCGCTTTTCCCCTACCAAATCAAGATCATCGGTCCGTGGCTCCTTGCGTTGGCGATTTGCTCAATTGTGTTCGCTCCGCTGGCTGCATGGGCCCAGAAGGATTTGAAACGGATGGTTGCTTATTTGTCCATCAATCACCTCGGTTACTGCATGCTTGCTCTCTTCGCAGTCGCTGCATCGCCCGCGGTTTCTGCGGAGATCGACACGCACGCGGCACTGAGCGGTGTTTTCATGCAAATTTTCAACCACGGCATCACCGCCGCGGCACTCTTCTACTTCGTCGGTTTGCTCGAACAACGCCGTGGTCTGCGTGGCATCGACGATTTCGGGGGCCTTATGCAGCGAACGCCATTGCTTTGTGGCTGGATGAGTGTGGCCATGTTTTCATCGCTTGGTCTTCCGGGACTGAACGGATTTATCGGCGAGTTTCTGATTTTCAAAGGCTCATTCGCAATCGCAGCCGTCTTCACAGCCGTTGCTATAATCGGTCTTCTCGTCACAGCCATCGTTTTTATGCGAGCGATGCAATCGCTCTTTAGCGGACCGCTCGCAGAGAGCTGCAGCGCCTTTCCCGATCTTTTGCCAGGCGAAAAACTCGTCATTGTTCCTGTGGCATTGCTTATGTTCGCCATCGGACTCGCGCCGCAATTCCTCTTCAACATTTTCAACACAACCATCGGGCAAATGGCGCGACTGTTTAGTTGAGATTCATCGCGAATGAGCAAAGAGATCCTACCCTTCGAGGGCATTGCTCATCCGATTCTCATCCTTCGGGAGCGCGAGTGATGCTCGACTATCACCCGGCTGTCCTCTACCGAATAGAGACCCGTGCACTCAAGCAAGCAATGCGGCGCAATTCGGACTGTTTTCCCAGCGATTTCATGCTCGAACGGTCTGATCAAGAGATTCACAAGGTGGTATCACACTTTGTGATACGAAACCGGCGAAAGTTCGGGGGAGCCAAACCGATGGCAATCACCGAGCAAGGCATAGCCATGTTGTCCAGTGTCCTCGACAGCGAGCGCGCCGTGAAGGTGAACATCGCCATCATGCGCACATTCGTGAAGCTCCGCCAGATGCTCGACACGAATCGCGAGTTAGCGCAAAAGTTTTCGGAGCTCGGACGGCGCGTTAGTAAGCATGATCAGGAAATCAACACCATCCTCGAAGCGATCCGGCAGCTGATGGCTCTTTCAGAGAATCCGCGGTGTGAAATCGGATTTCATGTGCGCGAGAAGGCCCCGCGCTATCGGGCGCGTGAACGCACATGATCGCCTGGACGATTTACCTGACGTTCGCGGGCGCAGTGCTGTTGCTGCTTTTGCCGCGCCGCTTTGCGCGCTGGATTGCGCTGTTTACAACAATTGCAGGACTGGCTCTGGGTCTGATTGCATTGGTTCGCACGCCAATTGCCGATCTTGCGCAGTTCACAACAATTGTGCGCGTGCCGTGGGTGCCCGCCCTCGGCATGAATTACCAACTGGCAATCGACGGCGTCAGCCTCACGATGGTCCTTGTCACGGGCATTTCCGCGGTAAGCACCGTGTTGTTTTCCTGGGACGTCGAGCATCGGCAAAACGAATTTTTCTTCTGGCTACTGCTCGTGGTCGGTGGGTGCTACGGAGTTTTTCTCAGCGCCGATTTGTTTCTGTTTTTTGCCTTCTACGAGCTGGTGATTGTGCCGAAGTATTTTCTTATCGCCGTGTTCGGGTCCACCAACAAGGAATACGGCGCGATGAAGCTGACGCTCTATTCGTTTTTTGGCGGCATGCTCGTATTCATCGGGGTCCTTACAGCATACGTAACTGCCGGATCGCTGGATCTGAATCAGCTGTCGCAATTCCAATTTTCGCCACAACTGCAGGCATGGGCTTTTCCCGTGTTGTTTCTCGGCTTCGCTGTGCTCGCAGGCATCTGGCCTCTGCATACGTGGGCGCCGACGGGTCACGTCGCGGCGCCTACAGCCGGCTCGATGCTCCTCGCCGGGATCGTGATGAAACTCGGCTCTTACGCAGGGCTGCGGGTGGCGATGAACCTCTTTCCACAGGGCTTCCAGATGTGGAGCAAATGGATCGCCCTTCTGGCGGTGGTTGGAATTGTTTATGCCGCGGCCGTAGCGCTTCGCCAACGTGATCTAAAATTTGTCATTGGTTATTCGAGTGTCAGCCACATGGGTTTCGTTTTGCTCGGTCTTGCCGCGGCAACAGCGCTGAGCGTTTCGGGGGCAGTATTGCAAATGTTTTCGCACGGCGTGATCGCGGCCCTTTTGTTTGCCGTTGCCGGACGCATGATCTACCGCCGCACACATACGCGTGAACTCGACGTGCTCGCAGGTATGAATCTGAGCCGTGCTCTGCCCTTTGCCGCGTTCACGTTTGTCATCGCGGCAGCCGCGTCGATGGGCATACCCGGTTTCAGTGGATTCGCGGCCGAGATCACAATTCTCATTGGCGCATGGAGAACTTATCCGCTCGCGGTCTGGATCACAGGCGTGGGCATGGTGCTCGTTGCTGCATTCACGTTGCGCGCCTTAAAGCAATCGTTCTTTGGCGAGCCGGAGCCAGGCGTCACCTTGCAGGAAGGTCAAATAGCACTCGATCCGGATTGGAACGAACGACAAAGCATCACAGTCGCGGAAAAATGCGGCGCTTGCCTGCTTATGTTCGCCACGCTCGCGGTAGGGCTGTATCCCAAACTGTTGCTCGATCGGATCATGCCTGCAGTCGAAGGAATGAGGTTCTTGAAATGAAATCCGCCGCTTCAACGATGTCTTATCTCGAACTGCTGAAGCTCGCCTCGCCCGAGACAATCGTAGTCATAACGGCGCTTGCCGTTCTTGCGATTGGGCTTGGGACCGGGCGCGTGAAATCGACCGCAACAGTCTCGACATCGAAGCCTGCTCAAAGTACGAACGACACGTCCACCGCTACGGGGATTTGTTCGGCTGTTGCCGCGCTCGGGCTGTCAATCGCGATCGGCACAGTACTGATGTTGCCGCGCAACGCGACCCTTTTTGGCGGAATGCTCGTGATCACCCCGCTCACGTCGCTTTTCAAAATCATTTGCATCTCGCTGGCGTTTTTCACGGTCCTTTTGACGACGTCAGAAAAGGCGCTGCGTCATCCGGGCGAATATCTGGCGCTTGTTCTGTTCGCAACAGTCGGCCTGATGCTGCTCGTCGGCAGCGAGGAGTTACTCATGATTTTCATCGGACTCGAACTGCTCGGTTTGTCACTTTATGTGATGACCGCATTCGACAAGACGGATGTGCGTTCGGCGGAAGCGGGTCTGAAGTATTTCCTGTTCGGCAGCATGTCCAGCGCTTTCACACTTTTCGGAATCAGCTTGATCTACGGCATGTCGGGTACGACGAGTCTTGCGGCGATTTCGGAGAAACTAGCCACCGTATCAGTCCAAGCGTTACTAGCGGTTGGGATTGTGATGACGCTCATCGGCTTTGCGTTCAAAATCGCCGCCGCCCCGTTTCACCTCTGGGCGCCGGACGCTTACCAGGGTGCGCCTGTCCCCAGCGCAGCCTTTATTGCCTCAGCTTCGAAGGTCGCATCATTCGTGGTACTGGGGAAAATAGTGCTGGTCGGGTTTGCTCGCGTCCACGGCGGCGCCGCGTGGCACGCCATGGTTGCTGGTTGGTCGCCCGTTCTCGCCGCGCTGGCAGCATTATCGATATTAGTCGGCAATCTGGTCGCCCTTGCGCAATCAAACGTGCGCAGACTGCTTGCCTACTCCGCAGTGGCGCATGCTGGATACACACTCATTGGGCTAGTCGCGGGCGATCGCGACGGATTTTCCGCCGCATTATTCTACGCTACTATCTACGCCATCACACTCGTCGGCGCGTTCGGCGTGGTTGCTATGGTGCGGCGCGAAACGGGTGGCGACGATTTCGCAAATTTTTGCGGATTGGCTTCCCGGTCTCCCTTGCTCGCGGGATGCATGTCCATCTTTATGTTGTCACTGGCAGGCATACCGCCGCTCGCCGGATTTTTTGGAAAGTTTTATCTCTTTAGTGTTGCGCTTCGCGCGGGTGCAAACCAAGGCTTGCTCTGGCTCGTAGCAATCGCGCTTCTCGGCAGCTTTATTTCGCTTTATTACTACTTGATTGTGTTGAAGACGATTTTTGTCGATGAGCCTTCGCTCGCCACCGCGCGACATCTCGATGGCCTGTCGTCCGATCTGCTTCCGCGAACCGTGGTTGTTGTGCTCGCTGCGTCGGTTCTCTTGCTCGGCCTAGCGCCGGAGATTCTGGCAGCACCGATCGTTGCTGCCGTACCGTGAGAAATTTTCGGCGAAAGCGCGATAACGCTTGACTGACGCAGTAGAAGTTTTGCATCAAAAAGTGAGTACTCCCCCATTGGAAAAGTTAGTGAAGTAAAAATGGGCAGCATCAGCCAGTTTATTGATCGCCACTTCCGGCATTTCAACGCCGCGGTCTTAAAAGACGCTGCCGACGCCTACGTCGCGCATCTCGATCGCGGGGGAAAAATGATGATCACACTCGCGGGCGCCATGAGCACCGCTGAACTCGGTATCTCTCTCGCGGAAATGATTCGCCGGGACAAGGTCCACGCCATCACATGCACCGGAGCGAATCTGGAGGAGGATCTTTTTAATCTGGTTGCGCGCAGCCAGTACGTCCGCCTGCCGAATTATCGCGAGCTAACTCCGCAACAAGAAGAACAGTTGCTTCGTCGCCATCTGAATCGGGTCACAGACACGTGCATCCCGGAAGAGGAAGCGATTCGGCGGATCGAGAGAGTGGTGATCGACGAATGGATTGCCGCTGCGCAGAAAAAAGAACGCGGGTTTCCACACGAGTTTCTTTTCAGGATCCTCCGAGAATGCCGGCTCAAGAAGTTTTACGAGATTGACCCGGGCGACAGTTGGATGATCGCCGCCGCGCACAAGGATCTCCGTATCTTTGTGCCTGGCTGGGAAGACTCCACCTTGGGAAATATTTACGCTGCGCGCTGCATCACCGGAGCAATCACCAACGTGCACACCGTCCGTTCCGGAATTGAATACATGATGGCGCTCGCGGAGTGGTATCGCAGCGTGTCGCAGGATTCTTCCATCGGCTTTTTCCAAATCGGCGGCGGCATCGCTGGCGATTTCCCCATTTGTGTTGTGCCTATGTTGAACCAAGACGTAGTCCGCGAGCCCGTGCCGGAGTGGGGTTATTTTTGCCAGATCAGCGACTCCACAACGAGCTTCGGATCGTACTCCGGCGCGGTGCCCAACGAGAAGATCACGTGGGGGAAACTGAGCGTGGACACGCCGAAATACATCATCGAATCGGACGCAACGATCGTGGCGCCCCTCATATTTGCAAAGGTTCTTGACTGGTGACGATTCTCTGCAGTGTCCGTTACTGCCAGTGTCCACGGACCCATACCCAGCCGTTGTAACGCGGCACCCAATGGCCTTCCACCCAAACTGCGGCTGGTCTTGGGCGGACGACCCAAGTCCCGGGCACCCACACATATGTGGTTCCCGTCCATCGCCAGTAGCCGGTCGTCCAGACGTATCCAGGCCCGGGCGCCACCGTCTGAGTTTCGACGCGAACTGGGGGCGGCGCCCGGGTGACCACGACCTCTCGAGCCGGGCCCGTCGTTGTTACTTCCTGTGTTGTTGTTGTTGTCGTCACCGTGGTTGGTTCCTCCGCACAACCGACCAGAGCTAGTAACGCCAGCATTAGTAAGTAGGAGCTTATTCTCATGTTTACCTCCGTTACGGATTCGTTTTGCGTCGGCCCATCGGCTTTGTCAGAGCTTAAATCCCGCCTTGGCTCGATAGCCAAGGACTGATTTTGAATCGATGATACGGAATGCTTTATGTCATCGCCACACCGATCGGAAACCTCGGCGATATCACGCTGCGAGCTATCGAGGCACTGAAATCAGCCGACGTGGTCGCGGCTGAAGACACACGGCGCTCGGGGATGTTGCTTAAGCATTTCGGAATCAAGAAGCCCTTCATCAGTTATCATGAACATAATGAGGCGGCACGCACGATCGAGCTTGTCGAACGCCTCGGGCGCGGCGAAAACGTTGCGCTGATTACGGATGCAGGAACGCCTGGACTCTCTGACCCCGGGTTGCGCCTCATTCGCGAATGCATAAAGCGCGAAGTCCCGTTTACAATCATCCCTGGCCCATCATCGATCCTGATGGCTCTTCTTGGTTCCGGATTTTCAACTGACAAATTTTGTTTCCGTGGATTTCTTCCGGTGAAAAGTGGACAACGCGAGCGCGAATTGCGAGCAGCGGCCGAACGCGACGAAACCGCGATTTTTTTCGAATCGCCTTATCGATTAACAAAAACACTCGCCACCTGCATTGATATCATGCCGGATCGGCAACTTTGCATTGCGCGCGAGCTGACAAAGAAATTCGAGGAATTCCGTCGCGGCGTCGCCAGCGAGCTTCTCGAACATTATCAGTCCTATCCGCCGAAGGGCGAAATCGTGCTCGTGATCTCCGGGTCATAGCGGGTTCGCTGCCTGATCGACGGCAATGTTGCGGCGTTCGCTGAAGCCTATGGGGAGCCGCAACGAAGTTCACGCGAATAAACGAAGCACAGGCGCCGTCAAATCCTGCCACACAAACAAGGCGCACAGGCTAAACAATGGGGTCCGATATTGCCTTTCCTGGAAGTTTTACAACTTCTTGCAAGCTTCGTAGCTTTGCGAGCTCTTCCGTGCTTAGGTTGTCTCGTCTAGCTCCGAAACCTCGCCACAGGACGCGTCCGTCGGACTGGCCGACTTTCGCAAGCAAAGAGTTGGTATGCTGCGATTATGATGTCATGAGCCGTCTGCCGCGTTTTCTGAAGCCGCTGACTGCGGGATTGACAGTGACGCTGCTGCAACTTGCAATGACATTGGGCCTGCTGGCCCCTGAAGAGCCGATCTCGCACCGTTATTCCACATTGGTCCAGCACGACAGCGCTTGGTTCACGAACATCATCGATCGCGGATACCAAACCATTGTCCCGCCGATCGATCACAAGGTTATGGAAGTGTCAAATATCGCATTTTTCCCTGCGTATCCTGCGATCGCGCGGTTATTTCGCGATGCCCTTCAAATTGACACTACCACTGCAATGCTCATCACCGCTCAGCTGGCTGCGTGGGGTTTCTGGAGCTATTTCTTCCTGTTTTGCCAGCGGTGGAATGTTTCGCCAGCGCTCCAGATTTGCGGCGCGTTACTAATCGCTGCCCATCCGGCTGCGTTCTTTCTGATCGCCGGTTACTCGGAATCGTTATTTTTGATGGCGCTGCTTGGGTTTATTTACTGGAGCACCACAGAAGGGGGGGCCGCGAAATTTTGGGCGGGCGTGCATGGGATTGTCATGTCGGCAACACGGATCGTCGGAATTGTATGTGCTGCTTTTCCAATAGTGCGCTCCGTTTTTCAAGGTGGATGGCGCGGTTTGGTTGAGGCGCCGAAGCGGCTTCGCGAATACAGCTCAGCCATCGGTATGACGGTGGTCGCCGCCTGCGGCGGCATCGCATTCTTCGTTTACTCTCAGCTCCGCTGGGGCCACTGGGACATTTATATGCTTACACAGGCAGCCGGGTGGGGGATTGTTCCCGATTATTTGGCGGTGTTTAAGCCCGGCAGTTATCGCTGGCTTGTTCCGGCTCTGAATAATCCAACGGAAGCGAGCCAAATGTCGATGACTCTGGGCGCTCTGCTTCTGATCGGCGTCGCGCTTTGCGAACTGGTTCCAGCGATTCGACGACAGGCCGACCTTCCAGTCCGTGCTGGTATCTACTTCTGCGCGGCCGCGATCTATTACCTGTCGGTCAGCGGAGTGGCCTGTGTGGATATGGAAAGTATGCTTCGCTACGAATTTGCCATGCACGCTTTGATCGTGCTGGCGTTTCTGAATTTTCTACGTCAATTTCGTACGCCGCCGGTGTTTGTGCGGGCATTTGGCACCGCGGCAGTAGCGTTGCTCAGCGCTGCTGGGTTGTGCGTACAGGGCTGGTACGTCTGGAATTTCACCCGGGGCAACTGGGTCGCGTAATAGAACATGAAAACAAAAGTCGCCATCATCGGTGCCGGGCCCGCAGGTCTGACGGCGGGCTATCTCCTCTCAAAAGAGGCGATGGACGTCGTTGTCTTGGAAGCCGACCCTATTTACGTCGGCGGTATTTCCCGAACGGTGACTTATAGGGGTTTCCATTTCGATATCGGCGGCCACCGTTTCTTCTCCAAGTCCAGAGCCGTGGAGGATTTCTGGACGGAGATTTTGCCGAATGACATGCTCGTGCGTCCGCGGTCGTCGCGCATTTTTTACGACGGCAAATTTTATTCTTACCCGCTGAAGCCGTTTGAAGCACTGCTCAAGCTGGGCGTCTTCAAATCGACGCTCTGTGTGCTTTCCTGGTTAAGGGCGCGTCTGTTTCCGGTGCGGAATCCGCGGAATTTCGAAGATTGGGTAAGCAATCAATTCGGCAAACGCCTCTTCAACACATTCTTCAAAAGTTATACCGAAAAGGTCTGGGGCATGAGCTGCAAGGAAATTTCCGCCGACTGGGCCGCGCAACGGATCAGAGGACTTTCGCTCGGCAGCGCGATCAAGAACGCGCTCATTCCACAGCGGTACAATGGCGATCGCACCAAAGTCATCAAGACGCTGATCAATTCGTTTCGTTACCCGCGGCGCGGTCCGGGCATGATGTGGGAAGCGTGCGCGGAAAAGATTAAGGCGCTGGGCGGCAGACTCCAGATGGGCTGCAGTGTGACTCGGTGTTCTTACGACGAAACGTCTGGCAACTGGACAGTTGAATACAACGATCAACTCGGCGAGTCGCAGGCTATTGAAGCCGAACACGTCATTTCATCTGCGCCGATGCGCGCGCTGGTCTGCGGTTTATCGCCTACTGTGAGCGAGCGAACCAAATGCGCAGCCGAAAGCCTCAAGTATCGCGACTTCCTAACCGTGATGTTGATCCTGAAAGATCGACAGATGTTCGATGACAACTGGATCTACATTCACGATCCAAGTGTGAAGGTCGGCCGCGTCCAAAACTTCCGTTCGTGGTCACCCGAGATGGTGCCCGAAGCAGACAAGGTCTGTTACGGTCTCGAATATTTCTGCTTCGAACACGACGGTCTCTGGGATTCGAGCGATAGCGATCTAATTGAACTCGCCCGGCGCGAGCTGATTCAGATCGGTCTCGCGAGGGAGGGGGATTTCGTAGCGGGCTGCGTCGTTCGCCAGAAGAAGGCATACCCGGTTTACGACGACGATTACGCAACCCATGTGGCCACGATTCGACAGGAACTGGAGACGTGTTGTCCGAACCTGCATCTCGTTGGTCGCAACGGTATGCACAAATACAACAATCAGGACCACGCCATGATGACGGCGATGTTGTGTGTGGAAAATATTCTCGCCGACGCCAAGCTTTACGATCTCTGGCAGGTGAACAGCGACGCCGAATACCACGAACAAGGCCCCGCTGCGGCCGAAGAAACAAATGGCTCCGCACTACGCCTCGTCCCGACTCGCGTCGTCGCCGCGCCAGAGCTCGCGCCGGAAGCGTAAAGGTTCCGATTACTTAGCGGACCGATCGTCGTGGCGACAACGATGAACAGCGCGACCACGATCAGAATCAGCCGTTGTTAGCGCTTCTTGAGTTGGTCATACACGCGCATGATAGACCTAACAGAATTCAGGATTCGAACTCTTCACCCGGCGGGCAGGAGCAGAACAGATGCCGGTCGCCATAGACATTGTCGATGCGTGCGACGGCTGGCCAGAATTTGTGTTCGCGGGTCCATGGAGCTGGAAAAGCTGCTTGCTCCCGCGAATAGGCACGGTCCCATTTATCGGACCCGATTTGGCGCGCTGTGTGCGGCGCGTTTTTGAGCAAGTTGTTTTGTCGATCTTGTTTCCCGCTGTCGATTGCCTTCATCTCTCCGTGGATCGAGATCATCGCGTCGCAGAAACGATCGAGCTCGTGCTTCGGTTCACTCTCTGTCGGCTCGATCATCATTGTCCCGGCGACTGGCCACGATACCGTTGGCGCGTGAAAGCCGTAGTCCATTAGACGTTTCGCTACATCTTCCACTTCAATGCCTGCGTTTTTCCACTGGCGCAGATCGATAATGCATTCGTGCGCCACGAGGCCGTGCTTGCCTTTGAACACAACCGGAAAGTATGGGTCGAGCCGTTTTGCGATGTAATTCGCGTTTAGAATTGCGATCTCGCTTGCACGTTTCAATCCGTCGGCCCCCATCATTCGGATGTACATCCACGTAATTGTTAGTATGCTGGCGCTCCCGTAAGGCGCTGCCGCGACATTGCCGCCTTTGCCGCCACCGTGACGAGGAGCTGATCCATTCCCGTGTGGCGGTCGTTTTCCGCGCTCGCCTTCGCCAAAAACAATTTTGCCTGTTGTGGGATCGAGAATGAATTCTCGCGGCAGATACGGCGCCAGATGTTTGGCCACGCCGATCGGCCCTACGCCCGGTCCGCCGCCGCCGTGCGGAATGCAAAAGGTCTTGTGCAAATTCAAATGGCAAATATCGGCGCCATAATCGCCGGGACGACATAGAGCGCATTGCGCGTTCATGTTCGCGCCGTCCATATACACCTGGCCGCCGTGCGCGTGCACGATGTCGCAGATTTCCCGGATCGTCGGTTCGAAGACGCCATGTGTCGACGGGTACGTGACCATCAAGGCCGCGAGATCGCGTGCGTGCTGATCCGCTTTGGCGCGAAGATCGGCCAGATCAATGTCGCCGTCCTTCAAACATGCGACTGACACGACTTTGAACCCGGCCATCACCGCGCTGGCCGGATTGGTGCCGTGCGCCGAAGTCGGGATGAGACAGACGTTACGATGCGCTTCACCGCGGGACGCGTGATATTCGCGGATCGCGAGCAATCCTGCGAATTCACCCTGCGATCCGGCATTGGGTTGCAATGATATGGCGGCGAAGCCGGTGATTTCCGCAAGCCAGTCTTCGAGCTGTTCGCAAATCTTCTTATAGCCGGTGGCCTGCTCGGCGGGCGCAAACGGGTGAAGCTTTGAAATTTCCGGCCACGAAATGGGGAACATCTCTGCCGTGGCATTCAATTTCATCGTGCACGAGCCGAGCGGGATCATCGAAGTGGTCAGCGAAAGATCACGCGACTCGAGTTTCTTGAGATAGCGCAGCATTTCCGTCTCCGTGTCGTGCGTGTTGAAGATCGGGTGCGTGAGGAACTTGGAATTGCGGATTGCGGATTGCGGAATGAGGATTGGCGGCTCGGCAAGATGCTCGTCTGCGAAATCCCGCACGGCTGTGCCGCGGAAGATTGACATTAGCAATTCGATGTCTCGCGGCGTTGTCGTTTCGTCGAATGAAATGCCAACTGCGCGCGGCCCCAGTGCGCGCAGGTTGCATCCTGCCTTTGCCGCGTGTTCCTGAACGACTTCGCTGGATTCAACTTCCACGCGAATCGTGTCGAAGAAATTTTCATGCGTGATTGTGCAGCCAAGCGCGCGCAGCCCTTCGGCGAGTTGGCTCGTCAGCCGATGAACTCGCTTGGCGATGGCGCGCAGTCCACTGGGGCCGTGATAAATCGCATACATCGATGCGATGACCGCGAGAAGAACCTGTGCCGTGCAAATGTTGCTCGTGGCTTTATCGCGCCGAATGTGTTGCTCCCGCGTTTGCAAAGCAAGGCGATACGCAGGATGGCCTTCAGCGTCGTGTGACACGCCAACGAGTCGGCCGGGCATGTGACGTTTATATTCATTTCGCGTGGCGAAGTATGCTGCGTGCGGCCCGCCGAATCCCAGCGGCACGCCGAACCGTTGCGTGGTGCCGATCGCGACATCCGCGCCAAGTTCGCCCGGTGGTTTGAGCAACGTCAGCGCAAGAATATCCGCCGCTATCACGACAAGTGCGCCCGAGTCGTGCGCCTGCTGAATGAAATCGGCGTAATCATAGATTGCGCCATCGGTCGCTGGATACTGGATGAGCGCGCCAAAAACAGTATCGCTAAATTTGAAACGCGCGTAGTCGCCGATCTTGATCTCGATACCCAACGGCTTGGCGCGTGTTTGAACGACGGCGACCGTTTGCGGGTGACAATTATCTGCGATGAAAAATGTTTTCCGATTTGGCACGACCGCATGACAAAGCGCCATCGCTTCGGCGGCCGCGGTGGCTTCGTCCAGGAGCGATGCGTTCGCGATATCGAGCGCCGTCAGATCGATGATCATCTGTTGGAAATTGAGCAGCGCTTCGAGCCGCCCTTGCGCGATCTCCGCTTGGTAAGGCGTGTAAGCGGTGTACCAGCCGGGGTTTTCCAGAATGTTCCGCTCAATCACGGGCGGGGTAATGCAGTCGTAATAGCCGGCGCCGATAAACGAGCGGGCGATCTTGTTTCTATTTGCAATCCCGCGCAACTCCGCGAGCGCTTCAGTTTCAGACTTCGCCTCTGGCAGATTGAGTTGGCGATCCAGCCGGATATTTCTCGGAACGGCCGCATTGATTAGGGCATCGAGATTTTCGAGGCCCAGTTCGTGCAGCATCGCCCGAACTTCTTCTTCGCTCGGGCCGATGTGGCGACGCGCGAAGGAATCAATATCGATTGTTTCTTCGCGCGTTTGCATGGGAGGAGACTACGAAACGCAAGACGCGCTTCAAGTTTGTGTAGCCAGCATGCTCTGTCGCCGTGTTGGCGTGACCGTGCAAAGCACCCCCACAGAGCGGGGCGGCTAGAGCTTATGTAGCATCGTAGGTCTCGACGCCGCGGCTCTTTAACACCGCGCGGACTTCAGCCAGATGCTGATGGTTCCGAGTCTCGACCGTGCACAAAACGTTTACGGCCGAGACATCCGGGCTAGCGAAAGCGCGATCGTGCATCACTTGTTTGATACTTGCGCCCGTCAAGGCAATTTGCGCCGCCAAATCTGCGAGGCCACCAGGTCGATCGCTGATCACTGCGGTAAATCGGCCTAGGCGGCCGTCTGCGACCAAGCCTCGTTCGATCACCCGGCTGAGCACGTTCGGGTCGATGTTGCCGCCGCAAAGCAAAAGCACCACGCGCTTTCCCGTGAGCTCTTTCAATTTTCCAGACATGCATGCGGCGAGCGGAGTTGCAGCAGCTCCTTCGACCACACTCTTTTCCAATTCGACCAGACGCAGAATCGCCAAAGCAATTTGTTCCTCAGTCACCGTGACGACGATGTCGACTAGCGGTCGCGCAATTTGAAATGCATTCGTGCCGACCTGCGGGATCGCGAGCCCATCTGCGAGGGTGGGATGCATTGTGATTTTTGTTGGCTTGCCTGCTGCAAGCGCAGCGGAAAAGCTCGCCACGTTCTCTGCTTCAACGGCCACGATTTTCATGTTCGGCAGCAGAGTTTTGATGGCCAACGAAACCCCGGCGAGCAAACCGGCACCACCGACCGGAATGATCAGCGCGTCGAGGTCGGAAACTTGCTCGACAATTTCGAGAGCCATCGTTCCCTGACCGGCGATGATCGCGGGATCATCGTAGCCGTCGATGTAAGCGAGTCCTTTCTCTTTCGCCAGTTCGTATGCGTGGGCTTTGGCTTCGGCAAAATCTTTGCCGTGAAGAACCACCGTCGCACCGAGCTGCTGGGAAGTGCTCACCTTTATGAGGGGCGCGAATTTTGGCATTACCACTGTTGCAAGAATGCCGAGCAAACTGCCCTGATAAGCGAGCGCTTGAGCGTGATTGCCGGCGGAAGCGGCAATGACCCCGCGCTTTTGCTGGTCAGGCGACAACTGAGCCAGCGCGTTACGCGCGCCGCGCTCCTTGAAACTTCCTGTTCGTTGCAAATTGTCGAGCTTGCAGAAAATCTGCATGCCGGTGATTTCGCTGAGCGGGATCGAATGCGGGCAGGGGGAATAGTAGACCGCATCTTTAATGCGTTTACGCGCCGCCTCGATTTCTTGAAAGGTGACCAAGCGTTAACTCTCGAGCGCTGCTTGCGCTGCCGCTAATCGAGCGATTGGAATCCGAAACGGACTGCAACTGACGTAATCCAAACCAAGCCGATGACAGAATTTTACGCTGGCAGGTTCGCCGCCGTGTTCCCCACAGATTCCCAGTTTAATGTCCGGACGCGCCTTACGGCCGAGGTCGCAGGTAATTTCCATTAAACGTCCGACACCTTTCTGATCGATCGAGGCAAACGGATTTGTGTCGATAATGTCGAGTTCAGCGTAGGCAGGAAGAAAGCTCCCAGAATCATCCCGGCTCATTGCGAGCGCAGTTTGTGTAAGATCGTTTGTGCCAAAACTGAAGAACTCTGCGTCGCGCGCAATCTGGTCGGCCACAAGTGCGGCGCGTGGGATTTCAATCATCGTGCCGACCATGTATTTGAATTTTGTATCCCTTTCTTTTGCAACCTCGTCGGCGACACGTCGGACGATGTCGATTTGAAGCTTTAGCTCGCGCGAAAATCCGACCAATGGGATCATAATTTCTGGATGAACTCTGATCCCCTCGGCTTGCACTTCCGCTGCCGCTTCGAAAATTGCGCGCGCCTGCATCTCCGAAATTTCCGGGAACGTGATCCCGAGTCGGCAACCGCGATGACCGAGCATCGGGTTAAATTCGTGTAGCTCATCGACACGACGCGCGATGTGTTCTACAGCTACCCCGACTTTGTTCGCGAGCTCGTTCTGCTGCGCGTGATCGGCAGGCAAAAACTCATGGAGGGGTGGATCGAGGAAGCGGATCGTGGCGGGCAAACCGTTGAGGGCTGTGAAAATGCCAATGAAATCGTCGCGCTGATAGGGAAGCAGTTTTGCCAGGGCGCGTGCCCGTTCGTCCTTCGTGCCTGCAAGAATCATCTCGCGCATCGCATCAATCCGATCGCCCTCGAAAAACATGTGCTCCGTCCGGCAAAGCCCGATTCCTTCTGCGCCGAACGCGACTGAGTTGCTTACCTGCTCAGGGGTATCAGCGTTTGCACGCACGCCGAGCGTGCGAAATTCGTCCGCCCACTTCATCAACTTGGCGTACTCCTGGTAGGTGATGCTTTTCTTAGGATCGAGCGATCGATCGACGAGCACTTGTACAATTTCAGACGGCGCGGTGGCGACTTCGCCCGCAAAAACTTCTCCAGCAGTTCCATCAATGGAGATATAATCTCCTCGATTCAACGTGGTCCCGTTCGCGCTGAGCGTCCGCTTTTGGTAATCGATGTGAATTCCGGTCGCGCCGCACACACAAACCTTACCCATTTGCCGCGCGACCAGGGCCGCGTGCGAAGAAACGCCGCCACGTGACGTGAGAATTCCTTCAGCCGCG
>Ga0137369_10000416_pt1 | contig 37449 bp, 29 predicted proteins | sample SagtaG_12_FD_104918 | JGI IMG/M metagenome (GOLD analysis project Ga0137369, IMG submission 104918) | Vadose zone soil microbial communities from Sagehorn Ranch, Mendocino, California, USA - Sage1_L_113_16 metaG | ecosystem: Environmental > Terrestrial > Soil > Vadose zone | place: USA... | reverse complement strand
GGCAAAGCCAGGCGCCGGCTGGTAATCGACCTTAAAGGTCGTGGACGAGCCATCGACTGTCGAGACGTTGATCGTCGAAGAGACGTAGCCGTTGGTCGCGTTGCCGTTGCGGCTCTGCACCAGTGGGATCACCACCGTACTGGTCGCTTTACTGGGGTCGAAACCTTCATACGAGGATGTACGACCGGATACGCGCCTGGCCTGGTTGATCACACACGCCAGCGGCACCGGCGGGTCCGAAGTAATTGTCGCGGAACCGACAAAGCGCGGGGGGACGTTGTTAGTAGTGACAAGTTGGAAGAACGTCACGCTGCCATTTGGCACGATGCCATTGGGCGACACCGTAGACGACGACTCGGGCGCTTTGGCCGGAAAGCCGGGGCCCGGTGTATACTTGGCTGTAATCGTCGTCGTGGTCGTTGGATCGAGGTTCTGGCAGTTAATCGTCGAGCTGTTGAGGTTGTTGTTTTCCTGAACCAGCGGCGCAATCACGGTCGTCGAGCCGCTGCCAAAGGCGTTGTACGTCTGTAGCTCATAGGCGGCCGCATTGCTGCTGCGGATGGTATTCGCGACGCCGGCGACCGTGCCGCCAGCCGGCGCTGTCACAGTGACCGTGGCCGAACCAATCCACTTGCCTGCGCTGGCAAATTCGGTCATCGTCGCCAGGTTGAACGTGTTAGCCGCGCCTGGCTTGATCGTCTTGGAAACCGGCGCGATAGTGCTGAATCCCTTGCCCGGCTGACCGACGAAATTAATCTGGATGGTGACATCCGCGCCGCTGGTGGTATTCTGGACGTTGAAGGTCGAGTTATTACTGTTGTTGGAGCGCTGTAGCACCGGGAAGTATAGCTTCGGGCTGCCGGCCGCCACACCAACATAGCTACCCAGACCGATCGCAGTGGTGTTAACGGTCAGGTTCGAGACAACCGCGATCTGCTCACCTGAGGAGATGACCACCGACCCGTTGAAGCCGCTCGCCGCGCGGATCGGGTTGTAGGTGTTCGATTGGCCCGGCTGCACCGTATCGTTATCGGGGTTGACGTACCCGGTCGCCATCGGCGCAAGATTCCCATTCTGATCGTAGTATGTGACTTGGATGGAGGCGACATTGGTCTTCGACAGGTTCAAGACCTGGAAGGTGGACGCCATTGACACCGTCTGCGCATAGACGTGGCGCGCGCCGATCCCTTGCGCCGCCACCAAGGCAACCAGCAGAGCTGCCATGAGCTTGAATACGCGTGCTTTCACTAAGGGTTCCTCCTAAATAACGAAACTTGAACGATTAGGTTACGACGTGAGTGACCTCAACGCTTCCTTGTGACACTATCTTAGCCGTAATCGCCGGCCAAAGACAATACTCCCTTCGGGTTATTGGCTGTGTCTCATAGTGGTAATCGTTCGATTAGTTCGATGCAACGAACCAATATACGATACGCGATTGCCTATTTAAGAGAATAACATCCTCTTGCTGCTCGGTCCACTGCCGCTCGGTCGACCAGAGGAAATCATTGGGTGGGTTGTCGACGCTGCCCGGCCCGCTGTGGACGCGCACAGTCTGCTGCGGCTTGAGCACAAAATCTTTTGGGAAGTCGAAATGTGTCTCAGTGCGCTGGTTAAACACCGACCATAGCCCGATCGGCTGGTCCTGATCGCTTATATTACTCACCAGGACGGTTTCATGACCATTCGGCTCAATTGTGAGCCCCAGGATGGCAACCGGCGTCTTGCTCGGGTCAGGCTTAAAGTTCGCCGCTGGCCTCGGCACGGTCGTACCAGGCAATGCGGTGGGGGCGAGTGGCGCAGGTGTGGTTGCATTTGAGCACCCGAACAGCAGCAGAGACATGAGGGCATACACCGCAAACAAGATACGTCGCATTTGTAATACTCCTTTAGTTTGAAAGATATGCGATGACGTGAGGTGCGATTACTGTGAAGCTATAGGGTAGACGCGGCGAATAATCTCTTGCAGAACCAGACCAAGCCGCGCGGTGCTATAGCGTTCGGTAACCCGAAGGTACCCGCCCCAGGCAATCTTCTTGCGGAGCGATCCATCAGCACGCAGCCTCAGAATGGCTTCGGCCAATGCCTGGGGATCGGCCATCTTGCACATGTACACATGCTCGCCGTGGGTGAAGATCTCGGCGTTGGCCTGGGATTCACCCACGATAGTTGGCTTGGCCATGGCCAGGAACTGGTAGGTCTTTGTCGCAATGACATTCTGAGCTTTGCTGCTGTCGGAGAAATGACCACCCAGACAGACCGAGGCATTGGCGATATAATCAGGGAGCTGGGTGTATGGAATCCAGCTGATAAACTCGATATTCGTACAACCAAGCGCTGCCGCTAGCGCACGGATATCGGCGTACTGTATGCCATTACCGGCAATCTGAAAGGTGATATCAGTTTCTTGTTCAAGTAATTTAGCTGCGCGCACAATATATTCGACCCCTTGAAGCGGCAGGTAGGCGCCGTAGTAAAATACCTTGAACGGCCCAGGCGCTGGCGGCCGGCGTGGGTAGAACAGCTCTTCATCACATCCCAGGTACAGCACCGCAAACTTTTCCGGCGCGAGCTGGTAGGTTTCGATAAAATAGCTCATGTGCGCCTGTGTATCGACGATAACCACATTCGAGATTTGGCAGGCCCATTTATCCAACCAGAAAGCCATACGCCCGATCAATGAGTTCGGCGCGAAGCGCCGGCGATCGAAGCACAACGTATTATAGGTGGAAAGGTACGCGTCGAAGACGAGCGGCTTGCGTGAAAGCAAGCGCATCAGAAAAACCAGCAGATACCCATAGAAGCCAATCACTACAATATCATGGGGCTGGATGTGGAACAGCAGTTTAGCGACTAAGCGAAAATGTCGGGACAGATAGCCGCGGCTACTATCCGTGATTTCGATCACATCAGCATGCAGGCGCAGCGCTTTCAGTACAACCTGGTTGCGCGTATATTCTGGCTCGCGCCCACACACGAAGAGCACCCGCATATGGCCTCATTTGTATAAGGGTTGAACAACTTCATTTCTTAGGCTGGTTAGTATTACAGCGAGACTCCATGCCAACTGGTTCAGGCGTGCAATCCGGCGCTTGTGAGCAGCGGCTTGGTCGTGAAGTCGATCTGCTGCCAATGGCGTGTGAGGATCGCGGCATCATCCTAAGCGCCGTCGCTCAGAAATGGTTGCATGGCGCGCGGCGTTGCGATCGGCGCCCGTCAGAGTGAGCGCCATCGGTTTAATCGATTTGCGGGGAATAGAGAGCAGCAACCCATGCAGATACTGCTCGGACCATTCCCGTTGTTCGCGGCGCTGCAACAGCGGGCTGTAGATCGGATGATCGGCATGCAGTTCGTCGATAATCGAAGATCCCCTATGGGCTGATCGGAAGGAACACCGTTGTGAGCGCCTGATATTCATATGCCTGAGCGGTCACGCCAGCGTCGTTGCGCCCACCAACGATATAAATCTTGCTGCCGATCGCCAGCGCGCGCAGATCCCGTAGCTTACCAAGCGGGATCGCCTGATATTGCCAGGCGGCGTTATTATAGGTCAGCATCTGGCTATCACCATCGCCGCCACTCATAACAAATATCCGCCCATCGGTTGTCGCTGTGATCGCGATATGGCTGCGTGGGATGAGTAAGGGTTGCTGGGTCGCCCAGGGGCTACTCGCGCTATTATCTTCCGATGGGGTATAGCGCTCATTGACACTGAGACCGCCAGTCTGGTTTTCACCCCCGACAACGTAGATGAAACGGTCCTCGATCGTGACAGCGCCAGCGAAGGCGCGTGCAGTCGGCATCGCAGTACGCGTATCCCATACGTCGGTGTCGGGGTTATATTGCCAGACCTCGGCCCGATATGCGGCGCCATCCCACCCGCCGAACAGATACAGCTTGCCCTCGACAACCGCCAAGGCATAGCCGCTTCGCGGCGCCGGCAGCGCCTTAAGACTCATCCAGCGGTCGTGCTGCGGGTCGTAGGCTTCGAGTTTATCGGTAATTGTGCCTGCGATCAACCGCCCACCTGGTATATAGATCCGATTACCTATCACGGCTGCCTGCACATCGCTAACGGCAGTCGGTTTTGCGCTAAAAGGCGCCCAGGTATTCGCGTCAATATCGTAACGCAAAACCTGGCCGCTTGGGGTTTCGCCAACATCGCCACCGACCGCATACAGGTAGCGCTTGCCTTCGTAAGAAAAGCTTGCTAATGCGAACCCTGCTCGCCCATTGGGGAGCGACGCCAGCTCGCGCCAGCGCTGGCTCGGAGCCGGCAGTGATACAGATACTGGTATCTGAGTTATGCCTGTCGTGGTATTGGCTGTCGGTCGTATGAGCCAGAGCAAAATGCCGCTCGCGATCAGAAGCACCAATATGATCCCAGCAGCCAGGAATAGCCGACGCTGTGACCAAACAGCGTGCGCCGGCCCAAGTTGAGCGGGGAGCAGGACCGACGTATTTTCAAGTGCGAACGGGCCAGGTGTTGGCTGATCGGCAACCTCCACGATTGGATCGGCGGATGTTTCGGCTGGGTGGTCGTCGGCAGCAGCAGCAACCATTATGCGATCTGTTGGTGCTTCGGTCACTGTTAGAGCCGCCTGCCCAACCGCCACCAGCCCGGTGCGCACGGCGTACAGCGTCGCCTCCGTACGCGAGGCCGCGCCGATCTTGCTAAAGATGTTGCGCAGGTGAACCTTAACAGTATTGATGCTGATATTCAGCTGATACGCGATCTGCTGGTTGGTCGCACCGGTGGCCACCAGCCGCAGGATCTCGCGTTCGCGCTCGCTTATTTGGGATGTATCGTTGGTCATCACAAGCTTTGAGTTGGGAGCCAGGGATCTGCTGAAACGCGAAACGTGAAAAGCGGTGCTTCTGTACGTTTCATTTGGTACGTACGCAGCTGGATCATAGCATGACTATTGGTGGATGGCAAGGATGACGACGCCGTCGTGGTCGTACACCGTTTCAAACGCACGTGGGTCGGCAAAAGTTGCAGGTCGGAGCAATCCAGACTGCGCGCCAAGGTAAATATAGCTAATCCGCTCACGGCGAATCATGTCGAAGAGCTGCGCTTCCTGGCCGGGGTGGAAGCCAGCGATCAAGCTGTTGCGCGCCTGGGTCGCATGAACATACGCATCCGCACCATAGATGAACAGCACTGGCGGCGTGCTGGTCCAGCGCCCGGCCAGCGGCATGAGCCACCATCCCCCGTCGGCGCCGCGCACTGCACCGGGCAGCCAGGGCGTGGCATTGATCAGAAAGCGCGCGTTGGCCGGCGTGTGCTCGGCGGCCCAGGCGATCGCCTTGGCGTCGGCCGGCGTGGCGAAGACCGTGGCCGGGTTGACGACGCTGCGCAGATTCCAGGCGCCCCACACCGCGGCGAGCGCAAGCAGCAGCGCTCCGGCGGGCCGAAGCAGCCGGCGTCGAGAATCCGCCATGGTTGTTAGCCGCGTGTTCACCCCAGCGACGGCGCCACCCAGCAACACGCCAATCGGGATGAACAGACTGATCGCCACGATATCGTTGGGGATCAGTCGCAAATACGGCAGGTGCAGCAGCGCCGGATTCAGCAGCAGGAGCGGCGCTCCAAAGCAGGCAATCAGCGGGCGACGGTAGCTTAGCCCATAGCATAGGACGCTGGCCCCCACCGCCGGCAACAAGTAGCTCGCCAGCCATGGGTTGGCCAGCACCACCAGCGCGCCAACCCAGCCGACCTGCTCGATCGCCGGGAGGGCGCGCCGGCGCAAACTCCACAGCGCCGCCACAAGCGCCAGGGCGATCAGCAGCCGATTCTGCCCGGCCCACAGTAGATCCTGATTCAGCGTATTATAGCCGTCTTCGCGAAGTTGAAGCGTCGGATGCTCGAATGCCGGAATGAGCGCGCGCCCGGCAATCAGCCAGAGCCATGGACCGGCCAGCGCGATCCCAAAGGCGGCGCTCTGGACGGCGAATCCCAGGCCCGCGCGAAACCGCGCGCGATCGACGGCAAGCGCCCATACGACGCCGATCGCGCCGGCCAGGCCGAGCGCGAAGATCAGGATGCGGAAATGGACGATACACAGCCCGGCCAGCAGCAGCGCGGTGTAGAGTGCCAAACGGCGCGAGGGCGCGCGCAAGCCGGCATGCCAGAGGATCACGAGCGCCGGCAGCATGAGCAGACCGGTGAGTTGTGTATAGCGCCCCCAACTGAGATAGTAGGCCGGCATGATTGAGATCAAGCCAACCACCAGCCCGGCCACGATGCCGGCGATCGGCTTGCGCCAGACGTAGCTCGCCAGCGCGGCGCAGGTTAGCACATGCAGCGCGTTGAGCATTTGCCCGCTCCACAGCATCACCTGGGGCAGTGCGACGCCCGATAGCTGCATGACCGCGGCCGCAACGACATGATAGCCCCAATGGTAGGGCAGGTTGTCGACTGGTAGGTACGGGCGCAGTGAGTAGGGCACCTGGCCTTGTTCGGCGGCGACGCGAATCATCAGCGCATGATGTACTGAGTCGACCCATGGGGGCAGGGCGAGATCGCGAATCTCCACCAGGCGCGTCCAGAATGTGAGCGCGAAGATCGCCAGGAGTGCGGCGGTGGCCGGCGTAATCAGCCGGCGCGCCGTGGCGCCAGGCGCATCGCGCCAGAGCGACCAGGTGACTGCTAGACCCACGATGCCCGCGAGCATGATCAGCAGCGGGGTTGTCATCCGCAGGCCGGCAAGCGTGGCCCACTCGTAGAAAAGACCTATCAGACTCAAGCTGAGTCCGAGCCAAAGCGCTGGCCGGACAAATGCGGGCGGATTGGTGAAGGCCGGGTAAGCGCGTTCGAGCAGGTATCCTGGGCCAAAAAGCATCAGCGGCAAAATCACCCAGATGCGGCCCTCAGGCCCGGCTAGCAACGCGCCCGCGGCGCACCCCAGCGCAACCACCAACAGTGCGCTTCTCGGGCTGGTATGTGAAGTGTTGGCCATAGTTGCGGCGGTAATACTTGGATCGTGCGAATTGGCAGAAGATACATGCAAAGAGTGCGCGCTGTTCGTGTATCTTCACCTTCGTGGATGCTCTAGCTGCCAGTCTGTGGTGTGGCCTCGGTCGGCTCGGCGCTCGTATCCTCGACCGCTCCGTTCGGCTGCTCTTCGGCCGCGCTGGATGGGAGCGGCCGCCGGTGGTTGATATAGAGCCCGATCAATCCCCCCACAATCAGCAGCAGGCTGACAATCTGGGCCGCTCGCAGCGCGCCGCCGCACTCGCCGCCAACGCCGTTGGTGCACAGACTGTCGGTGCGTAATCCTTCGATCCAGAAGCGGCCGATGCCATACCAGATCGCGTAGAACAACGCGATATCTCCCGTGCGCCGCCAGCCACGCAGCCGGCGTTCCAGCCAGAGCAGCAGCCCGAAGCCGGCTACATTCCAGATCGACTCGTACAAGAACGTCGCGTGGAATAGCGTCGACGGTGGATATGCCGCCATATCACGATATGGGTCCAGCCGATGCTCTTCGTCGATCGTGACACCAAATGGTAGTGTGGTCGGCCGACCGTAGGCCTCCTGGTTCATAAAATTGCCCCAGCGACCAATCGCCTGGGCCAGTAGGATGCTTGGCATACAAATATCGAGAAACTCGATGAATGGCAGTTTATTGCGGTAGGTATAGATCAACGCCGCCAGGATTGCGCCGATCAGCGCCCCATGAATCGCCAACCCTCCTTTGGTTGTGTTGATTAGATCGAGCAGCGGTCGATTGGCGAAGCTTTGCCACTCGAATGCGACATAATAGATCCGCGCTGTGGCAATGCCAATCACCATGCCCAGCAGCAGCAAGTTCCAGATATGCTCAGGGTCGAAGCCGCGGCGGGCGGCGCGGCGCGCGCTGATCCAGCCTGCCAGCATCGCCCCGCCGACGATCAGAACACCGTACCAGCGCACAGCGATCGGCAGACCGAAAAGCGTCGTATTGATCAGGAACGGATCGGTTGGAGGGTGGAGTGGAAACATAGCCCAGATTCCTTGCAACGATTGTCCGAACCGATATTGTACGCTGCTGGTTCGGCCCTGTCAAAGCTGGAGCCGTGGTACAATGTCAAAGAGTAAGCAAACCGCGCCGCGAAGCTTGCGACGCATTCTGGGGCTGTAACGGTGGTGAGCGCACATTATCAAGAATATGCGCCGTTCTATGATGGCAGCGGCCAAGTTCGCTTCGCGATGCTGATGAATCAGTATCTGAGCGAAGTGCTGATTCGCCATCCGATCGCCGGGCGGCGTGCGCTCGACCTGGCATGCGGTACCGGCACGCTGGCGCTGCTGCTGGCCGACGCCGGCTGGGATGTCGTTGGGCTCGACGCTTCGGCCGATATGCTCGATCAGGCCAGGGCGAAAGCCGCGGACCTTGAGACGCCGGGCAGCGCGACATTCGTGTTGGGCGACATGCGTGCTCTAGAACCAAGAACCGAGAACCAAGAACCAGCTAACTCTGAGTCAGTTCTCGGTTCTCGGTTCAATCTGGTGACCTGTTTCTACGATAGCCTCAATTACATGCTCACCGAAGCCGATCTGGCGGCATGTTTTCGCATGGCTGCGCGTGCGCTCGCGCCGGGGGGACTGTTCGTCGCCGATATGAACACGCGCTATTTTCTGGAGCACGACTGGGGTACATGCGAGGTGATCGAGCAGATCGACTTTGTGCAGATCAGCCAGAGCTACTTCGATCCGGCGACTGAGTGCTCGACCATGGCCCTCACCGGCTTCGCCGGCGATGACGAGCGCGGATATCGCCGGTTCGACGAGACCCACATCGAGCGCGCCTACCCGCCGGAACTGCTTGGCGGGCTGCTCCGATCGGCGGGCATGGACGTCGAAGCGGCCTACGATTGTTTCACCTTTCAGCCGCCGAGCGAGCGAACCCAGCGGATCGCGTGGATCGCGCGGAAACCTGACACGATGACAAGATGACCTGCGTAGCAGAATAGTCATCTTGTCATTCGGTCATCTTGTCATCTTGCCAAGGATAGGAGCATCGCGTTGAAGAAAGTTGTGGTGATAACGACAGGCGGCACGATCGCTATGAAGCGCGGACCAATGGTTGGCGGTGCGGTGCCGATGCTCAAGGGCGAAGACTTTATCGCGCTGCTCCCGCGCGGCGGCGTAGATCTGGCATTCGAGGAGTTTGCCAATCTGCCCAGCAGCCATCTCACGCCTGCGCAAGTGCTCGACCTAGGGCAGCGCGTCGACGCGGCGCTCAGCGCGCCCGATGTCGATGGCGTAGTAGTGACACATGGCACTGATACACTGGAAGAAACCGCCTATCTGCTGGATCTCACAATCAATTCGCCCAAACCGTTAGTGGTGACAGGCGCGATGCGAACGGCCACACAGCTAGGTTACGATGGTATGCTGAACCTGTCGGCGGCTATTCGAGTTGCCGCCGCACCCGAAGCGCACGATTTTGGGACGCTGGTGGTGTTCAACAACCAGATTTTTGCTGCCTGTAATGTTCAGAAAACCCACAGCCAGCAGGCGAATGCATTTGAGGCGCCTGGCAGCGGCCCGCTTGGCAGCGTCGAAGGCGAGCGTGTCTGGCTGCGCCAACGCCCGGCGTTGCGCCAGTTCATCCCATGCTCGCGGCTGGAAGAGATGGTCGACCTGATAAAAATCAGCCAGGGCGCCAGCGAGCGTCAGCTGCGGCATGCAATTGAGGATGGCGTCGCTGGGATTGTGATCGAGGCGTTTGGCAGCGGGCGGGTGCCGCCCTGGTGGTTGCCGCCGATCGGCGAGGCGATCACGCAGCGCACGGTGGTGGTGATCGCCACTCGCTGCGGCGCGGGCTCGCTGTACGATGACTATGGCTATGTTGGTTCGTATCATGATCTCCAGCGCTTGGGCGTCTTATTCGCACAAAATCTCAGTGGCCTGAAGGCGCGCATCAAGCTTATGGCCGCGCTCGGCGCAGCGCGCAAGCCGGAAGAACTGCGGAATTGGTTCGCTACATGAAATGGTAAATTGTAAATTGTAAATTGCACATTGCGACAATTCGCAATTTACAATTTACAATTTACAATTCGCAATTTGCAATTGCTATGCTTCTGACAATCGACATCGGCAACACCAATATCAAAATCGGCGTCTATCAGGGTGAGCAGCTACTTGCGCACTGGCGTATGGCGACCGAGCGGCTTAAGCTGGCCGACGAGTATGCGGTCATGATTCATAATCTGTTCGATCTCGCCGGCCTTGATCGCAGCGGAGTCACGGGCTGTGCGCTTTCGTGTGTGGTGCCGCCACTCACCGCCCAATTTCGCAGGTTGTGCCGCACGTATTTAGATGTCGAGCCGGTGATCGTTGGGCCGGGCGTCGAGACCGGGCTACGCTATAGCATTGATACGCCAGATCAGCTGGGCGCCGATCGAGTGGCTAATTCGTTGGCAGCGTATCGCAAATTCGGCGGGCCAGTGATTGCTATTGCCTTTGGTACGGCCACGGCCTTCGATGTGATCACCGATACCGGCGAGTATATCGGCGGAGCGATCGCGCCGGGCATCGGCATATCGGCCGATGCGCTGTTTCGCCTAGCCGCGCGTCTCTACCAGGTTGAGCTCGTGCGCCCGCCGCAGGTGATTGGCAAGAACACCGTGCACTATATGCAGTCGGGCCTGATCCTCGGCTACGCTGGCTTGGTCGAGGGCCTCGTGCGCCGCATGCAGAACGAAATGGGCCAATCTTGCACTGTGGTGGCCACCGGCGGCCTGGCCGAGGTGATTGCCGGCGAAACCGATGCGATTACGTTCGTCGAGCCGTATCTGACACTGGAGGGGCTAAGAATGATTTATGAAATGAATAAGAGGTAGTGCGTAGTGCGTAGTTGATTACCTGCTACGCACTACGCACTACGCACTATTCGGTAATATTGAGGAGTATTGCTTGTCTGTCCTACCGCCACCTGAAGAGAAAGCCGTTTTTGTCGAGCGCATGTTTGCGCGGATCGCGCCGAGCTACGACCGGATGAACCGGGTAATGACCATGGGCCTGGATCACGGCTGGCGCGATTATGCCGCCAACGCGATTGCGCCGCCAGTGGCTGGCCGTGCGTTGGATGTTGGCACCGGTACCGGCGATTTTCTGCCGTTGCTGGCGAGCTGGATGCCGCAGGGGTTCGCGGTCGGCCTGGATTTCACTGTGGCGATGATGCGGGCTGGCCTGCCAAAGCTTGATCGCGCTGCGGGCCGGGCCGGTTTCGTCGGCGGCGATGCGCTGAAGCTGCCGTTCCCCGACGAGACCTTTGATGCGATTACTACCGGCTTTGCGATGCGTAACGTTGCCGATATTGGCGTGGCGTTCGGCGAGATGTATCGCGTGGCGCGGCACGGCTGTGTGATCGCCTGCCTCGAAGTCGCCCGGCCGAGCAACCCGCTGCTGCGCTTCGGGCACCGAATCTATTTTGAACAGCTCGTGCCGCGCATCACCGCGATGTTAGGCGGCGACGCGACCGCCTACACCTATTTGCCGCAGTCAGCGCGGGCCTTCCCACTGCCCGATGCATTGGCACGTATCATGCAAGAAGCTGGCTGGAGCGAGGTGCGCTATACGTTGCTGAGTATGGGGGCAGTTGCCGTGCATACGGCGACGAAGTTGAGCTAGCTGAAAGAGGGCAATCATGGCTCGCTATGATGATGATCGCCCGCGCCGGCGCGACGACGACGATTATGACGATTATCCGCACCGTCCATCCGATACGGCGCGGGCGCGGCGCGACTCGTTGATGGATCGGCGGTTGCGCCACGCGCGCGGCGAGGGCGACGACGATTTTTTCGACGAGGAGGAATATGCGCCGCCGCCGCGCTCCAGCCGCGCGCGTTCGAGCCCACTGCCGTCGTATAATTCCAGCGGCTGCGCAAATGTACTGTTGTATGTGATCCTGGGCGGCATCGCAGTCGTAGTCGTGTTTTTATTGGCTGGCCAGCAATTGCTCAAGAGCTTTGTGCCGAACGTGCCGCAGCAGATCCGCCAGGTCGTCGCCACGCCGACGACGACGATACGCGACCGCGGCGGGACGATCGTGCAGATCCGCAGCCTAAATCGCCTGGAGACGCAGAGCTTCTCGGTCGAGCGAGTAGTCGAGGCGAAGGTCGAGCGCGGCAATCCGCTCGATCTGGTGCTTGGCGATCGGCTCTTGCTGATTGCCAGCGGCGAAGTGGTGGCGGGCGTGGACCTGAGCAAGCTGAAGGATAGCGACGTGACGATCTCGCAGGATGGCAAGAGCATCACGCTCAAGCTGCCGCCATCGGAGATTTTCAGCAAGTCGCTGAATAACGACCGCACCCGCGTCTACGATCGGCAGCAGGGGCTTCTGGCGCCAGAGAACAAGGATCTGGAGACGCAGGCGCGAGTGTCGGCCGAGGCCGAGATTCTGAACGCCGCATGCGAGGGCAATGTCATGCAGAAGGCCGCCGACGATGCGCAGCGCTCGATGGAACAGTTTCTGCGGCTGCTCGATTTCGAGCGCGTGACGGTGACGAGCTCAGCTGGGCCGTGCGTGGCCCCAGCGGGCGGCGCGCCGGCGGCCGGAACGCCGACAACACCTTAGGAGTATATGGTTACGACTTCTTTCGATCCCGATGCCGGGACATTGTACTGGTATTTTACCGAGCTCGAGGCTGGCAGCACCGCGCTGGAAGGCGAGTGTGACGGCACACTGCTGCTCGACGGCGAAGGGCAAGTGATTGGCCTGGAGCTGGACCTTGACGACAGCATCAAGCGCTCAGAGCTGGCGCTGGCGCTGGCGCACCCGCAGGTGCGCTACGATCGCGGCACGGCTATGCTTACGGTGCTGATGCTCGGCGAAGAGCCGGCCGAAGTGCAACCACTGCAGGAAGCGGTGCTACTCGACTTCGACGGCCGCGAGCGGCTGCAAGGCTGCGAGGTGCTGGCGGCGCGCGAGTTCGGCCTGGGCGAGCGCCTGGCGCGCCTTGCGCCGTTTATGGTCGCATTGGATGATGAGCCGCCGCCTGATGAGTCTCATGAACAGTCTGTTGTCGGTAGTTCGTTGTCTGTTGCAGAAGACGAGGTGCCATTGGCCATCGACGGTGGACAGCCAATAATTACTGACAGTTCGTTGCCCGTTGCAGAGGACCAAGCGCCACCGACTACTGACAGTGGACAACTGACAACTGACAATTTTCGAAGCGGCTTTGTGGCGCTGGTGGGCAAACCAAATGTCGGCAAGTCGACCCTGCTGAACGCGCTACTGGGTCAGAAGGTTGCAATTGTGTCGCCCAAGCCGCAGACCACTCGCGTGCCCATGCGCGGGATTCTGAACCGCCCTGATGGGCAGATCATCTTCGTCGACACGCCCGGCATCCACGACCCACGCACCAAACTCGGCTCATTTATGGTCGAGCAGGCGCGGCGCAGCATCCCCGACGCCGATGTGGTCTGTTTCGTCGTCGATATTTCGACGCCGCCGAACCGGATCGAGGGCCGCATCGCCGCGCTGGCCAAGCGCGCGCGGGCCAAGCGCATCCTGGTGCTGAACAAGCTCGATCAGCGCACACGCGACGGTCAAGCGCATCTGGAGGCCTACCGCTCGCTGGGGCCTTGGGATATGGAGGTTGCGGTCTCGGCGCTGCGCCAGAAGGGCCTCGAGACGCTGGTCGACGAGATTGTGCGCCGGCTGCCGGTTGGCGCGCCGCTCTACCCCCAGGATCAACTCACCGACCAGAGCGAGCGCGAGCATGCGGCCGAGCTCGTGCGCGAGCAGGTGCTGCGCTATACCGAGCAAGAGGTTCCGCACGGCGTCGCTGTCGAAGTTGAGGAGTGGGAAGACAAGGAGCAGGCCGCGTATATCCGCATGACGATCTATGTCGAAAAAGAGTCGCAGAAAGGTATTCTCATTGGCGCGAATGGAGCAATGCTAAAGCGGATCGGCAGCGCCGCGCGCCAAGGGATCGAGGCGGCGCTGGGCCGCACGGTGTATTTGGATCTGTGGGTCAAGGCGCGGCCGAACTGGCGCGATGATCCGTCGTCGTTACACTGGTTGGGCTACCGCAACGATAAGTAATGTCCATCCAAAGGTGTATTTCTTGCGTATATACTTGTAGGAGAAATAGCGAATGCTGTCACGTTCATACATCGTAGTACCGACACAGATTAGTACAGATCGCCTATGGATATCTCGTGGTGATTCTGGTATACTCACATGGTAGCCAACCGCGCTGTATCTCTGCTTTGACAGCACCTAGCAAGCTCGAAGGAGATGGTCATGGAAATTCTTGTTGTACTGGCAATAGTTGCTTTAATGGTTGCGGTTGCTGGGCTTGCTGCTCAAGAGCGGCGCGTTCAGGTACGCGTTCCGGTGCGGGTCGAGCGGCAGCGAAATATTCGCCGGCGCTAAATCGAGATCGTCAACGCCGCCTGGCCGAGCACATGCGCTGGCGGCGCACAATAGAGATACGTTGCACGGAAGCAAGCGAGGATGTTACGCATCCTTGCTTGTTTGCGTTTTATCGCCGTGTGACGATCGCGTCGTTGACAAAGGTGCCGATCGTTCTACATGTGTACTCCAGTTCTTTACGCGCCGCGCTCAGTAGCATGATCCAGTGAGGCCCGCCAGTGAGCCGGCGGGCCTCGTCGCTATCAGTTGCCTTGCCCAGGACCCTCAGGGAATATCGACCGTGAATGTGGCTGGCGGCGATTGGTTGCCGGCCTCATCCACGGCGATCACCTCGAACGTGTTACGCACGCCGACCGTGCCGTACAGAAAGGTTCTGCCAATCATGCTATAATGCCCCGCGTTATGATGAATACTTTGCCACATCTCTATAATTATTCACTGCCGGATCTCGAGCTGCTGCTGCGCTCGTGGGGCCAGCCGGCGTACCGCGCGCGCCAGATCTACCGGCAGCTGTATGCCAATCTGGCGGCCGATCCAGCCGAGATGACCGATCTGCCGCTGGCGCTGCGCGAGCGCCTGGCCGCCGAGGCGCAAATGACTACGTTGGAGCTGGTGCGGCTTCAGACCGCCGACGAAGAGCTGACGCGCAAAGCGCTGTTTCGCATCCCAGGTGGCGAGGTGGTCGAGAGCGTGCTGATGATCTACCCCGACCGCGCGACGGTGTGCGTCTCGACGCAGGCCGGCTGCGCGATGGGCTGCGTGTTCTGCGCGACCGGGCGGCTGGGGTTGCTGCGCAATCTCTCGGCTGGCGAGATCGTCGAGCAGGTGATCTGGGCAGCGCGTGAGCTCAAAGGACTGAGGACTGAGGGCCGAGGACTGAGCCGCCAATCCTCAGTCCTCAGTCCTCAATCCTCAGTCCTCACCAATGTCGTGTTCATGGGCATGGGCGAGCCGTTCGCCAACTACGATCGCTGGTGGCAGTCGGTCGAGCGGCTGCACGATCCCCAGGGCTTCAACCTGGGCGCGCGGAGCATGACCGTCTCGACGGTCGGGCAGGTGACCGGCATCCGGCGTTTGGCCGGCGAGGCGCTGCCGATTAACCTGGCAATCTCGCTGCACGCCCCCGACGACGAGCTGCGCTCGGAGATGATGCCGATCAACCGGCGCTACCCGATCGCCGAGCTGCTGGCCGCGACGCGCGAGTATATCGCCAGAACCAAACGGCGGGTATCGTTTGAGTATGTGCTGCTGCAAGGCAAGAATGATACGCCTGAGCAGGCTGCGGCGTTGGGCGAGGTGCTGCATGGTCTGTTATGTCATGTGAACCTGATTCCATGGAACCCTGTGCCGGGTGCGCCGCTAGGGCGCTCGGAGCGCGCGCGCGTGCTGCGATTCCAGCAGGTGCTGCAAGAGTGTGGCATAGCTTGCACCGTGCGGGTCGAGCGCGGCGTTGCAATCGCGGCGGCGTGCGGCCAGCTCGCGGGCGTGCCAGTCGAGACCGGAGCCATGAGTGAGGCGATCATCGCGCTGAGCGAATAGCTGGGCGAGATGCGGTTGACGCCGCGACGGCGTTCTTTTCTGAGCATCAGAGTGGTTTTCATTCAAAATATGAATGGGCATCCGTTCAACACGTGGCCGGATGCCTTTTTGCGTATGATGTTTGGCACCGTTTTTGCGTAGAATATCAGACTATCGGTGCGCTCAAGATCGCACCGTGGTTCGAAAGAGAAAACGCTTGTTTCCTCGACTATTCTTAGCGGCCGTGCTGATGATGGCGTTGTGCGGCGGTGCGAGCCCAGTAGTGGCGCTGGCGGTATCACACATGCAGGCTGCGCAGCAGGCGCCGCAGATCGCCTCATATCGGATGGATGTGCGGCTCGATTCAGCAGCCAAGACAGTTGCGGGCACGGAGCGAATCACCTACCGCAACCCTTCGCAAGACCGACTGCCGGAGCTCTGGCTGCGGCTGTATCTGCGGGCGTTCCGCGATCTGAACACGCTGTGGATGAAAGAGTCCGGCGGCCAGAACCGCGGCTTTGCGATTCAGCCGGATGAGTTGGGCGATATGACGGTGACAAAGCTGGCGCTGCCCGATGGCACCGATCTGCTGCCGAGCGCCATCCTCACCGACACGTTGATGCGCGTGCCGCTGCCGCTGCCGCTGGCGCCTGGCCAGGCGATTGAGCTCGACGTGGCGTGGAGCAGCAAGCTGCCGCGGGTGTTCGCGCGCACTGGTTATGGCGGGCGCGACGACAGCTTCTTTATGGTCGGCCAATGGTATCCGAAAATGGCAGTCTACGATCGTGGGCAATGGGACAGCGAGCCATGGCATGCCAACTCCGAATTTTTCAACGACTTTGGCAGCTACGACGTCAGCATCGACGTGCCACAGGACTATGTGGTGGCCGGCGCGGGTGTGCCCGCCGGCGAGCGGGACGCCGGTGCGGGTGTAAAGACATTGCGTTTTACATCCGAGAATGTGACCGACTTCGCCTTTGCGGCCTCGCCTGATTTCAAGACCCGCAGCGCCAAGGCCGGCGGGGTCGACATCGCGCTGTTCTACCTACCGGAGCACGAGGCGAGTGTTGACGAGTACCTCAAGGCCGCAATCGGTGCGCTGCAATCCTTCAGTGCTTGGTATGGCGCCTACCCGCACCCGCGCCTCACCGTCGTCGACGTGCCGGACAATGCCCAAGGCGCCGGTGGTATGGAATACCCCACGCTGGTGACCGGCGGGACGGCCGGCGCGCCGGGCGGCAGCGGCGCGGTTGCGCTGGTGATCTCGCATGAGATTGGGCACCAGTGGTGGCCCATGCAGACGGCGACAAACGAGGGCCGCGAACCATGGCTCGACGAAGGGCTGACCGAGTACAGCGGCATACGCTATATGATCGATTCGAACACGGTGCTCGGCACCAGCGCCTTCGGCGTGAGCGCCGCGCTGCTCGACCAGCTCGGCTATGCCAACGCGCCGCACCAGGCCGCGACGCTGCCGGCCTGGAAATACTCAAGTAATCAGTATGGCATCGTCTATAGCAAAACGGCGATCGGGCTGTGGACACTTGAGCGCGTGGTCGGCACCGAACGCTTTCGCAAAGCGATGGCGGCTTATCTGGCCGAGTATCGCTTCAAGCACCCGACCGCCAGCGATTTTCGGGCCGCGATCGAGCACTCGCTGGGCGACCAGCGCTGGTTCTTCGACGATTATATGAACGGCACCGGCGTGATCGACTATGCCGCGCTACCGATCGCGAATGCCGCCAATGGCGGAACGGCCGGCATCGTGCGCCGGGGCGCGGTGCGCGCGCCGGTCGAGGTGCGAGTGACGCTTGCCAGCGGCGCGCAGCAAACGAAGACCTGGGATGGCCAGGCTGAACAGGCCAATTTCGGCTTTCCAGCCGGCGACCCGGTGATACGAGTCCAGATTGACCCCGAGCGCAAGCTCATCGCCGAGATCGATGTGACGAATAACGGCGTGAGCGCCAGCCCAGAAGTTGGGCCCGCGCTCACGCTGGGCGGGCGGTTGATGTTCTGGTTTCAGATGATCGCGCAGTCGGTTGGGCTGTTCGGTTAGTGAGGAGCATGCGCGATGCAAGGCTTTCGTGATGTATTTCTGCAGGGCTGGCGCGCGACGCTGCGGCATTGGCGCGCCGTGCTGCCGCTCTATGTTGTTGGGCTATTGCTTGGCCTGCTGCAGGCTTGGCCGCTGCTTGGCGCGGCCGCGCGCGGCGCGCTGAGCAACCCGTTTGTCGGCACGCTTGCCGGCGGGGGAATCGAGCCGGCGATCGATCTGTTTTTGAGCGATCCCGGAACGATCAGTGCGGCGGCCGGGCTTTGGGCCCTGGGCGCATTTGTGTTCACACTGCTGTTTGGCGTGGCCTACAACTTCTTCTCAGGCGGAATAGTCAACGCCTATCTGGGTGGCTCCGCGCGCTCGTTCTGGTCGGCATGCCGGCGCACGTTCTGGCCATTCACCGGGCTGGGACTGCTGCTCGTGGTGCTGGCGCTGCTGATTATTGTCGTGGGCGCGGTGCTCGGCGAGGCACTCGGCCAGCGTGGCGGGCTGATTGTGGCGCTGGTATTGCTTCAGCTCGCCAACCTGCTTGGCGAGTATGCGCGGGCCCTGGCGGTAGCGCGCGATCGGCGCAACCCGTTCGTGCTGCTGGGGCAAGCATGCCGCTTCTGCGCGCGCTACCTCGCCGGCACGCTGGCGCTGGCGCTGTTCGGTGTGCTCATGCAGCTCGCGCTGGCGCTGTTGTATCGTGCGCTGGCCGGCGCGATCGGCGGGTCGCTGCTCGCGGTGGTCTGGCAGCAGCTGATTGTGCTGGCTTGGTTGTGGATCAAGCTGCTGCGGTTAGCGTGGGCCGCCGCGTATGTGCGCGCGGCGGATGGCCTAGATGTGCGGCTAGGGACCGACGTGGCGCTGCCGGCGGTGTGATAATTGGGCCACACCGGCCGTAAGCCTGAGTACCATCTCGAAGACCTATGGTATCATTATCCCGACATTCTACCGCACAGCGAGAGGCGTTATGAGCAACAAACCACAGAACATCAAAGGTATGCGCGATCATCTGCCGGCGGCCATGCTGTTGCGGCAGCATATTGTGAACACACTGATCGGCGTATTCGAGCGCCATGGCTTTGAGCCGCTCCAGACGCCGATAATCGAATATGCCCAGACGCTCGAAGGCAAGATCGGCGAGGACGAGAAGCTGATCTACCGCTTCGAGACGCATGGCGGCGATAAAGTCGCGCTGCGCTACGACCAGACCGTGCCGTTGGCGCGCGTAGTAGCGCAGTATCAGGGCCAACTGGTCTTCCCATGGCGGCGCTACGCGATTGGCCAGTCGTACCGCGGCGAACGCCAGCAGCGCGGGCGCTACCGCGAGTTCTGGCAGGCCGACGTCGATATCGTTGGCTCGGCGTCGCCGATCGCCGATGCCGAGATCGTCGCGGTGCTGACCGAGGCGCTCGCTGCGCTGGGCTTCCAGGGCTTCACGACACTGCTGAATCATCGTCAAGTGCTGAGTGGGATCGCGCGCGCCTCGGGGCTCGACGAAGAGTCGGCCGGCAGCGTCTACCGCGCGATCGACAAGCTCGACAAGATCGGCGCCGATGGCGTGCGCGAGGAGTTGCTCAAGAACGGCGTCGCGGCCGATGCGGCCGAGCGCATTCTTGAGATGGCGCTGCTCGACGGCGCACCGGGCGATGTGCTCGAGGAGCTGTCGGGCCGGCTCGGCGACGATGCGCCTGCGCTGGCCGCGCTCGAGAATCTGCGCGCGATCCTGGGCTACCTGCCTGAGCTTGGCGTGCCGGCGAATAGCTACACCGTCGCGCCGCGGTTGGCGCGCGGGCTCTCGTACTACACCGGCGTGGTATTCGAGAGCGTGGTCGAGTCGCCGCCGATAGGCTCGCTGTTGGGCGGCGGCCGCTACGACGAGCTGGTTGGCGCATTCGCCGGCCGGCCGATCCCAACTGTCGGGCTGGCGTTCGGCATCGAGCGACTGTACGATGTGATGGCCGAGCTGGGTATGGGCCCGAGCAGTCGCACCGTTGCCGAGGTGTTCATCACGCTGTTCGACCGCGAGCGAGCCGGCGAGAGCCTCAAGCTGGCCAGCGAACTGCGCTCTGCCGGCTTTAAGGTCGAGACTGGGCTCGACCCGAGCGAAAAGCTCGGCAAACAGTTCAAGTACGCCGACCAGCGCGGCATCCCGTTCGCGCTGGTGCTCGGCCCCGACGAGCTGGCACGCGGCGAGGTGGTAGTTAAAGACCTGCGCAACGGCGAGCAGCGGAGCGTCGCGCGCGCCGATGTGGCTAGCGCGCTGCGCCAGGAAGCATAGCCAATAGACCGCGGATTAAACGGATTTGGCGGATTTGCACAGATTGTCAATAACTAGATTTCGTGGGAATCCGTATTATCCGTTATATCCGTGGCCTATCTCAATCAATACTTATTGAGGAGCCATGAGCGATCAACTGCTTGACCAGCCGGTGCGCCAGTTCTTGGACGAACTGGCCAGCGGCGCGCCCGCGCCGGGCGGCGGCTCGGTGGCCGCGCTGAGTGGCGCGATGGCCGCCGGTTTGCTGACGATGGTCTGCGATCTGACGATTGGCAAAAAAGCCTACGCCGCATTCGAAGACGAGGCGCGCTCGATCCGTGTGCGCGCCGAGGTGCTGCGCGCCGAGCTGCAATCGTTCCTCCAAGCCGACGTCGACGTCTTTACGGGACTTATGGCCGCCTACAAGCTGCCCAGGGCGACTGATGCCGACGCTGCCGGTCGCAAGGCGGCGATCCAGCGGGCCACCCGCGCGGCCACCGAGGTGCCGCTGCGTACCGCGCAAGCCGCCGCCGCGCTGCTGCCGCTGTGTGGCCCGCTGGCGCGCCATGGCAGCCGCAACGCGGTCAGCGACGTGGGCGTCGCGGCGCAGCTGATCCGCGCGGCGCTGCCGTCGGCGCTACTGAGTGTCGATATCAACCTGCCGGTGCTGGAAGATACGCTTTTCGTCGGACAGACGCGCGATGCTGTCGCGGCACTAACGAATGAGCTCGACCAGCGAGTCGGCGAGGTGCTGGCGGTGGTGCAGGAGCGAATCGCGAGCTAGCCATTTGGAGCATGGGTGAGTTGCACGATGCCGGGCGCCGCACCAGAAAACAAGCGATCAACCGAACATACTCTTCGCGCCTTTGCATGAACCTCTGGCGCCAATGACGTCGGAGGACCCACTCATCGATCAATGCGAATTGCGCATTACGAAGAGCGCGTATAATAATGCACCGGTGAATTGCACAGATTTCTGACAGGAAACTATGCGCTACTTTCGATGCCTTATTATATTGATAGCAGTGGCTGTGGCAGATCTGCTGGTTGGCTCTGGAAGTGCTGCATCCATTCGGCCGGCGGCGATCGCGCTCGTGCGTGTGCCGATCCTCATGTATCACCATATCTCCGATAACTCGCGCTGGCCGAACGATGATCGGAAGAAGCGGCTTACGGTCCAGCCCGATCGATTGGCCGAACAGCTGGATTACCTGCAGCGTGCAGGCTATACGACGATTACGCTCGACGATTTGGCCGCAGCGCTGCGTACCGGTGCGCCCCTGCCCAACAAGCCGGTGATCTTGACCTTCGACGACGGCTATCAGGATTTCTACACGAATGCCTATCCGCTGCTCCAGCGTTATGGCGCGAAGGCGACGATCTATATTATCTCGGGTTGGGTTGGGCGGCCCGACATTATGACCTGGGATGAACTGCGCACTCTGGCCGCCTCGCCGCTGATCACGATCGGCGCGCATACACGTACGCACCCGCAGCTCGCTAAGCACTCGGCTGAGCGAAGCTGGGAAGAGCTGGCGGGCAGCAAAGCCGATTTGGAGGCGCGGCTGCATATCACAGTTCAACACCTGGCCTATCCATCGGGAAACTACAACAAGACGACGATCAAACAATCCCAACAGATTGGGTTTGTGACCGCGACCACGGTTCATTATGGTGTTCAGGAACGCGCTGATAAGCTGTTTGAGCTGCCGCGCGTGTTCGTCAATGGCGGCACACCGCTAGAGGATCTGATTGTTGGGTTAGAAGGGCGACGATGATCGAATTGGCAGTGACAATACACAAGCCGCGCCAGCTGCATTATATTTTCACCCATGTCGCGTGGCCCCTATTCGCTCTGCTCGCGCTGCTGCTGGCCGCCATGTGGATCGAGCCGCTATTAGTTCAGCGCTCATTCCCACGTGCTATCGAGATTGGCGGCCAAGACTTGGGGCTGGCACAGGGTTGGAGTGCTAAGGAATGGGGCGATTCGCTGCCTGGTGCGAGTGGCCCGATCACCGCGCGCTACCGATGGTCCGGTCCGAGCAGTCGGCTGGTCTTCGATCCGGTCCCTCAGCAGCAGACCGAGCTGGTGACGTTGCGGCTCTTGGCTGGGCGGCCCGACAATCGCCCGGTCGGGCCGGTGCGGCTGTTCGCCAATGATCGCCCGCTCGCTACAATCACTGTCGGCCCGACGCTGCGGCGTTACCATGTTTTCGTGCCGGGCGATTTCGCCAGTGAACAGGCACTCACCTTGCAGCTCGACTCACCTGCCTTTCGCCCACCCCATGACGAAGATCGACTGCTGGGCCTGATCGGCCTAGAGGCGCAGATTGAGGCGGTTGGCTCTGCGTCGTGGCGCCCGCGCCCGACGCTCGCGCTGTGTACACTCGGCCTGGTGGCGCTGCTGCTGGCAAACGGCCTCTCGCTCAAGCGAGCCGCGCTCGTCGTGGCGCTGGCATTGGCCGGGGTGGTTGGAGTCGGTCTTTATGCGCCGGTCGCGACTCTGGCGGCGGCTCGGACGCTGCTCCAGCTTTTCCTCATCGCGGCGCCGATCGTGGGCGGCGTGCGCTGGTGGTGGCGCAGCGAGCGCGGGCTGCGCCACCCGTGGCGCTGGGCGGCCGCGCTGCTGATTGTGTTGACTGTCCTGACCTTCACCCCGACCATGAGTGCTGATGGTGTCGAGTATTACGCCTATCTGCGCTCGCTGGCAGTGGACCATGATCTAGAATTCACCAACGAGTACATTGGGCCGGATGTGCCATTCGAACGGGTGCCCACGGCGCTCGCGCGGAATCGCAGCCCGACCGGCTACGCCCAGAATCTAGCTTCGGTCGGTCCCGCGATCGTGTGGGCACCGTTCTATCTGGTTGGCGACGCGATCGTTCGCATCGGCGAGACATTCGGCGCGGGCTGGACCACCGACGGCTACTCGCTGCCGTATATCGCGATGATCAATCTGGCCAGCACCGTCTCACTGCCGCTGACGGTCTGGCTCTGCTATTTGATCGCACGGCGGGTGACCGATCGCGGCATCGCGCTGCTCGCCGCCGTCTCGATCGTCGCCGGCAGCGCGATCGTCGACTACGGATTATTCGAGGCCCACTACCCGCATGCGATCGCCGCCACGACGGTGACCGCTTACTTCTACTGGTGGCTGCGCACCCGCGCGGAGCGCTCGGCGCGCCAGTGGGTCGTGTTGGGGCTGCTGGCCGGGCTGATAGCGCTGATGTATTGGATCAACGCGATCCTGATGCTGTTGCCGGCGCTCGACCTGCTGCCGCGCTTGTGGCATGCGCTGCGGGCGCGGCACTGGCGTGAGATTGCCGGCATGGTTGGGCACGGCCTAATCTTTCTGGCCGCTATGTTGCTAGCCTTCAGTCCCCAAATGATCGCCTGGAAGATTCTGTATGGCAGCCTGTTCACTATTCCCCATGGCGCCAGTTTCGCCGAGCCGGGCGGCTTCAAGGCGCTCGAGATGATCTTCTCACCCGAGCACGGCCAATTGCTGTGGGCGCCGATTACCTGTGTCGGAATGCTTGGCATGGGCTGGTATATCGCTCGCAAGCGCTGGGAGGGCCTGCTCGTGCTGCTGGTGTTCGCGCTCTATTTTCTGTATAACGCGACATTGGGCAGCTGGCATGGCGGCGGACCATTTGGTCTGCGGCGGATCGCCAATGTATTGCCGCTGCTGGTGCCTGGCCTGGCGTGTGTCCTTGCCTGGCTGGCGCGGCGCACGCGTACGGCGGCGCTGACAATCTGCGTGCTCTGCCTGACCTGGAACATGGCGCTGCTGCTGCGCTTCTTGTCCTACCTCATCCCCCATCATCCCGCCGAGCTTGGGGATCTGTCAATCGGCGAATTTGTGCTTGCGCCGAACAATCTGCCTTGGTCGAAGCTCTGGCCAACGGTTGGGAATGCGCTGTTCCCGCGCCTGGCGATTCAGGGGGTAGGCCATCCGACCGCGGGGCACTGGGTATCGTTTGGTCTGCTGCTGGGCGCGACGATCCTGATCTGCGGCGCGATAGTCGCCCTGATTGCGTGGCTGCATCCGCGACTCAGCGGCGAGTCGCCCGGCCGTGTGTTGCTAGCCGCCGACGGATCGCAGACATTTGAAGCCTGAATTGTGAATGGATTTTTCTTCCTCGTATCGAACGTTTTTTCGTTCGCAGAACGAAAAAACGTTCGATACGAGAGATTTTCCATCCGTGGTGGTCCAAATTAACGCTGCCACTGCCGATAGATATCGGCGATCACCTCGTCGAGCGGTGCCCGGTGTGTCTCGACATCGAGCACCTGTGTCTGGCTAGCGGCCTGTTCCAGCAGCGTGGCGATCCTAGTCTGGGCCGCGTCGAAAATATACTCATGCCGTCCAGCTTCGCTCCTAACCAGCTCGGCGCCGCTTAACACCGGCGGGGCACCATTAGCGGTCTCGATGAGTAGTCGGCGATGGTCGGATACCTCGCGCCGCAGCCGCTCGAACGGCCCGTCGAAGGCGATCTTGCCATGATCGATCATTACGATTCGGCCCGCGAGCTGCTCCAGCTCGGCCATGTCGTGGCTGGTCAGCATCACAGTCACGCGGCGCTCGCGGTTCAGGTCTTTGATGAAGCCGAGGATCGTCCGCTTTGCGAGCACATCCAGCCCAATCGTCGGCTCATCGAGAAACAGCAGCTCGGGCTCGTGCAGTAGCGCCAGCCCGAGCTCGGCGCGCATCTTTTGGCCCAGACTCAGCTCGCGCGTTAGGCTATTGAAGAACTCGCCCAGCCCGAGCAGCTCCTTCACCAGGTCGCGCATTCGCTCGTAGCGCGGCCGTGGGATATCCCAGACCACCCGCTTCCACTCGAAGCTCGCGGCGATCGGATGATCCATCCATAGCTCGGTTCGCTGGCCGAACACGACGCCGATCTTGCCAACGTAGCGCACCCGCTCGCGAATGGGGTCCATCCCCAACGAGCGCACGGCCCCGGCGTCGGGTGCGAGCATCCCCGAGAGCAGCTTCACGGTCGTGCTCTTGCCGGCGCCGTTTGGGCCGGCGTAGGCGACGATCTCGCCGCGCCGGATCTGTAGGTCGATCTGCTGAAGCGCACGCACCTCGCGGATCGGCGGGCGCAGCATCGTGCGCACGGCGTCGCGCAGCCGCTCGGAGCGCTGCTTCTGGCGAAATGTCTTGCAGACGCCGCTCAGCTCAACTACGATGTCCGAGATTGCTGTAGCGTTGCGAACCAGTGCGTCCATAGTGGTGCATTCCTTTCCGAAAAATCAAGACTGTTATTATGGCGAAGATCAGCGCGGCCAGCAGCGTGGCCCAGCCGGACCAACCGGCTGGATTGAGGCCGAGCAGCGCGCGGCAGGGATACCAAGCCAGAAAGCCGACCGGCAGAACGGTGAGCAGCCCGCCAAGCAGCAGCGGCCCCAGCCCATCGAGCGGAAATATCTTGAGCTGCGTCAGCAGCCTGATCGATGAGCTACTGATCTCCTCGGCCGCGCGCGGCGCCCAGAATGCCAGGCTGCCCGATAAGAATGAGAACGACATCACGATTATTGATGAAGCCGCCAGGTTGAGGACCAGTAGCGCCAGCCAACCCAGCGTGATCGGCAGCGCCAGCCTGTGCGTAGCCCAGATCAGCAGCCCAAGGCCCGGCAGCAGCACCGACGAGCCGGAAAACGGCATGAACCCTTCGGTCAGCAGCGACACCCAGATTGGCTGCGGCTGGATGAGCGTATGGTCTAGCTGGCCGCGCCCCAGCCGCCGGCTGATGATGAGCACGTTGTAACCGAACAACACATTCATCAGCCCGCTGACCACGGTCGCGTAGCCGAGCATAAAGATCACCTGATCCTTGGTCCACGCGCCGATCCCGGCGAAACGCTCGGCCAGTAACAGCAGCGCCATGACCGCCGCCAGGTTGATGACCGCGTCAGACAGGTACCAGATCACCGCCAGCTTCATATTTGCCATGAGCAAGGTGAAGTCCAGGATGGCGTACATCCGCCATAGGCGCAGAAGCCGCCGAACAAGCTGTGGTCGGTGGTCTGTGGTCCGTCGTCCGTTGTCCATGGTCGATTGTAACTGACTACTGACTACGGACAATTGACTCTCGTGGGTTTGTGGTTCGATCGTCAAATCATCCGCCATACGCCACCATCCTTTCGCGGCTGACGCGCCACAGCCAGTGCGCCAGCGGCCATAGCAAAAGCGACCAGGCGACCTGCAGCGCCAGCAGCCCGAGTGGATCGCCAGCGCCAGTGTAGATCCGGAGCGGCGCCGACGCCATCGCAGCGAACGGCAGCCACGCAAACAGCGCGCCGACGCCCGGCGGCAGCAGCGCCAGCGGCACCAGTGCGCCCGAAAGTAAGGTCGTGATGGCCGCGCGCATCTGGCTGACGGCCCAGAGCGGCAGTGCTAGCACTACCAGCAGCCCGCCGAACACAAATTCGATCGCCAGCCCAACCGAGATCGCCAGCATCAGGCTGACCACAAACAGTCCGGCTGCGGCCAGGCTGGACGGCCGCGGATCGACGCCAAGCAGCGGGGCGCACAACAGCAGCGGCAGCGAAAATACGCCGAACTCGAACAGCCAGCGCCCGGACAGCTCGGCCGTGAACTGCCCGAACATGCCCAGCGGCTGGATCATACGGCCGACGATCGAGCCATTCCAGAGCGCTGTGTCCAGCTCGGTGCGTGGCGAAAGCTGCCCGGCAAACACCTCGGCGATCAGCGTGTAGGTCAGCACCGACCCCAGCGTCATTCCCGACACTGCGCCACGTCCGGCCAGGATGGTGCGCCAGATCGCGAGCAGCACAATCACGCGCAGCAGCCGCAGTAGATAATCCATGAGAAATAGCGGGCTATCGCCGACATAGCTCGATGCCGCCATCGCGGCGGTTTTCCAGTATTTGTGTAGCAGTTTTCGCATAAACTGTCGTTTTCCAGCCTTCAACAGGCGGTATTTTAGCCTTCGGCAGAACAGTACAGTGTGATGGCCCAAGCATGGACCGAATTTGCTGTCGATGTAGAGCAAGCATGCGCTGGGTTACTTGCGCTTGGGTGAATTAACGCTGACAGGCACTGGCTTCTGAGCCTTGGTGTCTTGGCGTCTTGGCGGTTCGGGAAGAGCCGCCGGCCGGTTGCGGCGCTGGGCCTGCTCGGCATAATAGCTATAGCCGCCCTCGTACACCCGCAGCTCGCCCTCGTGCAGCTCGAAGATTCGATCGACCACCCGGTCGAGGAAGTAGCGGTCGTGCGAGACCACCACCACGGTGCCGGCGAACTCCTCCAGCGCCTGCTCGAGCACCTCGGCTGAGGCGATATCGAGGTTATTGGTTGGCTCGTCGAGCAGCAGGCAGTTGGCGCCAGTCAGCATCAGCCGCGCGAGCTGCACTCGGCTTTTCTCGCCGCCGCTGAGTTTGGCGATCGGCTGCGACGCCGCAGCGTAGGGGATCAGAAAGCGGCCGAGCTTGGCGACCGCCTCGCCCTCGTACATCGCGCGGATGTCGCGCAGCGCCTCGATCGGCGTCTCGCGCATGTCGAGCGTCTCGTGCTGCTGGGCGTAGTAGCCGAGCTGCATACTCGGGCCGACCCAGATCGCGTCCGCCGCCTGCCCTGAGTTCGACGAAGGGTCGGGCGCCAGCAGGCCCAGAATCATGCGCAGCAGCACCGACTTACCCGCGCCGTTCGGCCCGACGATACCGACCCGCTCGCCATTCATGATCGTGCCGATCGCGTCGAGCAGAATGATTTTGTCGCCGAAGGCTTTGTCGACATGGCGCAGCTCGATCGCCTTGGCGCCGCCGCGCGCGTGCGGGCGGAACTGCAGGGCCATCTTGCGGCGCTCCAGCACCGGCCGCTCGACCTTGTCCATGCGCTCGAGCATGCGCTGCTTGTTTTCGATCTGAGTCTTGTGGCGCTTATCGAGCGAGATCGCCAGCCAAACCTTGAAGCGCACGATCGCGGCTTCAAGGCGCTCGATCTCTTTCTGCTGCGACGAATAATCTTGCTGCTGGCGGATCAGCGCCAGCTCTTTCTGGGTGACATACGCCGAGTAGTTGCCCTCCCACTGCTTGATGCGCGCCATCACGCTGGCGGCCGGCTCGATCTCGACGATCTGGCTGACCGTCTCGTCGAGCAGATAGCGGTCGTGGGAGATGATCACCACCGTGCCGGCGAACTCACGGATGATCCGCTCGAGCATGCTCTTGCGCGCCAGGTCGAGGTGGTTATCCGGCTCGTCGAGCAGCAGCAGATCGGGCTCGGCCAGCAGGCAGCGCGCCAGGCCCACCAGCTTGCGCTGGCCGCCGCTGAGCAGTTCCATTGGCTGCCGCCACTGCTGTTCCTCGAGGTCGATTTCGCGCAGCAGGCTTTCTGCGCGGCTGTGCAGCCGCGGCCCGCCGAGCTGATCGAACTGGATCAGCAGCTGCTCGTGCTCGGCCAGCACCTGCTCGAGCGCATGCATATCGGCGGCCACGGCCGGGTCGCCCATGCGCGCCTCGGCGGCGGCGATCCGCGCTTCGATCTCGGCCAGGTCGGCGCGCGCGGCCAGTAACTCGTCGAGCACCGCGCGGCCAGGCTCGCCGCTGTACTCCTGCGGCAGGTAGGCCGCGCGCACGCCGCGCCGCAGCGTGACCGCGCCGGCATCAGGCTGTTCTAGGCCGGCGAGTGTGCGCAGCAGCGTCGACTTGCCGATGCCATTCGGCCCGACCAGGCCGATCTTCTCGCCGTCCTGGATCGTCCAGCTGACGCCGCTGAAGATCGTCCGCCCGCCATGGACGCGCGCGATGTTATTGATGTCTGCAATGATCATTGGTATGCTCCTTATCATCCGCGAATTGCGCTAATCGATGCGAATAATATTGAACCTATTCGCGTACATTCGCCTTATTCGTGGATCGTTCTCGGCGCGGGCCAGGGCGGCTCGGATAGAATGTCAAACAAAAAACGCCGTGAGCCGCAACACTGGCCCACGACGTTTGAAAATTTCTTTTGAAAACTCTTTACACGATGCGTCGATCGCAGGGCACAGTGATCCTATGTACTGCGACATAATCAGGCCCGAAGGTTAACCGTCTCATGTGATCTTCCTATACAACATGCGCCCTGCTCGACGCTGACCGAGGCAGTATAGCACACCTTGCTGATGCGAAGTGTCCTTCATTGGGCTGATTTTCGCTTTTAGTACTACAGTTGTACTTGTTTGAAAATTAGCGATTGGGAAGCGGAGGAATTATCAAACACCTTTGCCAGCCTACCGCTTCCTGAAGCCGAATTTCTATAAATACAACTGTAGTATTAGTAACTGTCTCAAAAAGGAAGGTTTTTGAGACAGCAGGCTATCTAGGCATTTCATTATCGGGATCGGTGGCACTGCTGGCATCTGCGCTGCTCGCTCTTGCTAGCTCAGCCAACTGTTCCTTTGCCGTTGCGAACAGATCCAATGTCGCTCCGCGCTGCCAGGCTGCTTGAAAACGCTCCGGCGTTAATGTGACTTCCAGCTCGGCACGCAGACGCGTGATCAGCGGCCACTGCTCTAGCCAACCCTTTGGACTAAGTGGATGATGAAAGACCAAGCCCAATAGTTCCGTTGCCTGTTCCGGCCTGCCGCTTTTGGCCGCAATAATCGCGGCAAAAGTTAGCCCTTTGGCCGCATTCGGCGGCCATTGGTGGATCAGGCTGATTTCCAGGACTCTTTGCAGGTGCTGTCGGGCGCTGGGCAGATCGTCTAGACCACACGCAGCCAGACACAGCCCTATCTGTTCCCATGATGTCGTAAACGGGAAATAGGGGAAATTGAGTAAGCACATCTGTTGAAACAATTGGCGGCACGCGGGGTACTCTTCGCGCATCCCTGCCAAAAACCCCAACAAACCCAGTGACCGGTGCTTACTTTCGGCGTCACCGATCTCGCTGGCAGCACGCCGCAACTGTTCGGCCAGCAACCCTGCATGATCCAGATCGCCATGATTAAAGAACGCCAACCAGCCTAGCTGAAAGTAAGCGCTGCCCGGAAGATGGCGGGCCAGGCGCCGTGTCTGGTGTGCTTCATGCCAGTAGGCTTCTGCTGCGGTGTAACAACCGCGATTATACATGATCCAGCCCACTGCGCCCAGCGAAGTCGCAAGACTATCGAGGTCGCCCATTGCACGCCGTAAGTCTAAGCTCTGCTGGACAAGCGTGTCACCCCGTTCGGATTGACCCAATGCGATGTAGACGATGCCCAAATCTTTGAGCAGGTAGCCTTGATAAAAACGATCATCCAACGCCTGATAATGGGCCAGACTTCGCTCATAATAAGGAATAGCGCCGATGGCATCCTCGCTCAGATAAATTACTACGGCGAGACGCCACGAGCAGAACGCGATCTCAGCCCGGTTCTCGTCTTGTTGGGCAATCGCAAGCCCTGTCTCTATACGTGCTCTGGATTCAGCCAGTGGTTCATAAAACGCCGAATTTTGGCCGAGCATCCGCGCGATGACCCGCCCCCACATGGGATGCGGCGCTTCGCCCGCAACCGGAGCCAACTGCTCACGGCCTAGCCGCAGCAGTTCCAGCCCTTCTTGAAAGCGATTGCGCATCTCACAAAACCAGTAGAGGCTTTCCAGAGCGCGACCAATGACTTCGTAGCTACGTTGGGCAACTGCCCATTGCCATGCAGCGCGCACGTTCTCAAAATCAGACGCGATCTCATCCAATGCTGCGACTTGACGGCGCCCTTTGAGATCAGGCTCACGCTGATGGAGAAAGTCGCTATAGTGGGTGCAGTGCAATGACCGTGTAGCCCCTGTTTGGCCGGCTGCTTCCAATTCCGCTTCGGCAAACTGGCGCAGAAACTCGTGAATCGTATAGCGCCGATTAGGTTCACACTGCACTAATGATTTGTTCACGAAACTGCTGAGCATCCGCACGGATGCGCCCGCCACATGCTGTGCGGCCAGGCGGGTAAAGCCGCCCCGAAAAACGGCCAAGCGCATAAAGACCGTGCGCTCGGCTTCAGTGAGTCGCTGCCAAGATTGGGTCAAGACTGCCCGCATACTGCGTTGCCGCTCGGGGAGATCTCGCAGCTCTGCTGCCAAAAAATCAAAGCCCTGGCTGAGTTCAGTGACAATGTCGTTGGGTGAAAGCACTTCGACCCACGCGGCAGCCAGGATGATACCCAGTGGCATGCCGCCAACCAGCTGACAGATACGCACAATCGCCTGGGCATTGGCAGAGGTCAGGGTGAACTTCGGACGCAGGCGGCGGGCTGTCTCGACAAACAACATTACGGCGCTGTACGACAGCACGTCGGGTAGCGTCGCTGCGGCTGGGAGCGCCATACTTTCCAACACAAACAGCGTTTCACTGTTGAGTTGTAGTTGCTCACGCGATGTTACCAGTATGCGCAGCCCGGAGCACTCCTGGAGCAATTCGACAATGAGTTCGGTGCCGGCCTGGAGATGCTCAAAATTATCCAACACCAGCAGCAACTGTTTGTGCCGTAGATAGTCGATCAGTTGCTGTTTGGGAAGACGATTGTCGGCTTGAAAGCGCAGATTGATCGCCTCGGCGATCGCTGGGACGATATGTTCGGGCGTACGGAGCGGAGCTAATGCGACAAAATACACGCCATCTTCATATGTTGGATGTTGGATGTTGGATGTTGGATTGCCGGTCGAGTCAGTTGGGGGGTGTACATCCAACATCGACTGGGCGACTGCCAACGCCAGGCGGGTTTTGCCCATGCCACCTGGGCCAACGATGGTGATCAGGCGCGCGACAGGATTGGTCAGGGGTTGGGTCAGCTCGACAATTTCGGCGGTGCGACCAAAGAAAGGGGTGAGCTGGGCCGGTAGATTGCTGCGCCAATGCGCGTGGATCGGCTGCGCGTCGGCCTGCATCGGGGGCGTTGGCGTTGAGCGCGCGAAGCTGACAACACTGGCGCGATCCGTTATCGCAACATCCAGTCCTTGCGCCAACAGTTCAGCCAGATGTTTCGAGGGGCGCAGCTCATCACGCTCCAGTTTGCGGATGGTCGCCACCGAGTAGCCCACCCGTTGCGCCAATTCGGCTTGAGTCCAATCCAACCGTCGGCGCTGCTGACGTAGCCAGACGCCAAATGTCGGTTCTGTTTCTATACGTGTCGCCTATTCTGCCATTGAGATCGGTTAGGTTTTCAATTATATCACTTTTTATATCACTTTCTCTCTTCCTCAGTGATCTTACTTGCGGGCGGCGAGCGTGCTTTAATAAAGCCAGCACTTATCAAGTCGAATTAGGAATTACGAAAAAGGTGCCTTTAGCCTGCGGCAGCTCGGAGCAATCATGCTTGAAATTTCCATTTCCGTGGAAGGGCAGCTGGGTCTTCAATGGGCTCAGTGGAAGCGCTTAGTTCCTGCGATTGAACAGTTGGGATTTGCTAGTCTCTTTCTGTCGGATCACTTCGATACGTCTGGTTCAGCAGACGCAAATGCACTCGAAATGATCCTTGCTTTGACCTATCTTGCGGACCATACGAATCGCCTTCGAATTGGTTCTATGGTTGCCCCGTTATCCTTTCGAGACCCAATTATGTTGACCCGCCAAGCAGCGGCGTTGAACAATCTCAGCGGCGGCCGGATGATATTAGGTGTTGGCGCGGGTTGGGTTGAAGATGAGCATACGATGTTTGGCTATCATCTCGGTAGTCTCACAACACGTATGGATCGTTTCGCAGAGGGTTTGGCCGTGATCACAGGACTGCTGCGTCACGATGAACCGCTCACCTACGCCGGCCAATTCTATCACGTACAAAATGGGGTTCTGGCGGGGCCGCGTCAACCAAGCGGTCCACCCATACTCATTGGTGGCACCGGACGTAAACGGACGCTACCGCTTGTCGCACGCTATGCTGATATCTGGAATGCAACCCAGCTAAATGCTGTTGAATTTCGCGAGCATTCCCAGTTCCTTGATAGGTTGCTCGTTGCGGCGGGACGAGCACCAGCAAGTCTCAAGCGTACCCTCACGGCGCCAGTATTTGTCGGTCGAGACGAGGCCGAACTCGAACAACGTGGCTCCTGGCTACGCAGTTTTGACCCCGACTGGGCAGATACACCTATCACCTCCATTTTCGAGACTCTGCGCCCGCGTATCAAGAGTCTCACGTGGGGAACACCGGCAGAAGTCGTTCAGCAATTTCACCAATATGCTGAAGCTGGCGTGGAGGAGTTCATTATTCAATGGGGTGCGTTCGATGATCTTGAGGGACTGAAACTACTAGCTGAACAGGTGCTGCCGCATATGACAGCATAGCAGGGCGAGGATTGAAGCGTGTAGCCGCCCTGTCTCAAAAGCGGGAACCCTCTTCAATGCTCTTTCAATCCAACGTTGCCTAGTAGGAAAAGTATTAGTCAATCAGCTTTCTTTTGTAGGTTATTTTTACGCCCTGCAGGGCGTAAAAATAACCTACAAAGGGTAAAATCCGTGGTTTGCGTAAGCCCTATACAACAAGGAGATCGATCATGAGCACACGCTGTCCGGAACTAGCAAGCATCCGCAAGGTCGTCGATCTGTATATCGACGGTGTCCAGAATGGCAACCTCGAAGCCATGCATCAAGCCTTTCATCCGCAAGCCTCGATGTATGGCTACAAGGGCAAGGATCTGTTCGTTACGCCGATTCAGGGGTTATACGACTACATCGCCGGCACCACGCCGCCGGCGAAGGCTGGGGCGGTCGGCAAGGCGTATACCTGTAGCATCACTTCAATCTCGGTGGTCGGCAATGCCGCGTCCGTGGAAATGGCGATGGATGGCTATCACGAGCATGATTTTACGGATTACTTCCAGCTGCTCAAGGTCGATGGGCGTTGGTGGATCGTCAGCAAGCTGTTCCACGCTGATCCGCAAAGCTAGTAATAGGGTCAACTAGGTAACCAGGTGGCACCATCGATCAGCCATCGGTACAGACAATGCAAAGGGAGACATGTCAATGTCAGCTGAGAACAACAAGGCCATCATTCGCCGCTATCTGGAGGACTTCCGCACGGACAGGAGCCAGGCCACACTGGACAAGTACATTGTCGAAGACGAATTAAAGCAGCACATCGCGATGTACGACAGCGTCCTCCCCGGCTACTATTTGGCCCCTGAGGACATCATCGCTGAGGGAGATCGGGTGGTCGTGCGAGCAACCGTGCATGGGATCCACCAGGGGCCGTTCATGGGCACCCCGCCAACCGGCAAGACAGTTGCCTTCCCACTAATCATCATCTACAAGCTGGCCGACGGCAAGATCGTCGAGCACTGGATGCTCACCGACATGCTGGCCTTTATGGAGCAGATCGGTATAGGCGCGGCAGTAGCATAGGTGCTCTGAATGAGCGCGAGCGTTGTGCCGCTATTTCCCCACCCCCAGCCCCTCTCTCATGCAGGGAGAGGGGCGTGAACGGCGCTTCGTGGTCATATAGTGAAGCGGAGGTGCGCTGATCGCAACCCAACGACCATTTCGGTTCGGCACAACGGATATTAGCCCGGCATCACGGGCTGAGTGGGCGGCGTACGCGCGGAAAGTCGAGGCTCTCGGATATTCCACGTTGGTGATGGGCGACCATTTCAGCTTTGGTGGCTTAGGCCCGCTTGCCGCACTCATGGCGGCGGCCGACGCGACGACCACGCTGCGGCTCGGCAGCATGGTCTTCGCGAACGACTTCCGGAATCCCGTCCTCTTGGCCCAAGAGGCGGCCACGATTGATCTCTTCTCGGACGGGCGGCTCGAATTTGGCCTCGGGAGCGGTTGGTTACGTGACGACTATGTGGCAGTCGGCATGCCCTTTGATCCGCCGGCGACCCGCATCCAGCGCTTAGCCGAGGCAGTTCCGTTGATCAAGCAGTTGCTCGGTGATACACCCGTAACATTCGCGGGCAAGTACTATCAGGTCGAGCATTTGAACCTGATGCCAAAGCCCAAGCAACGGCCGCATCCCCCAATCCTGATCGGCGGCGGCGGGCGACGGGTCTTAACCCTTGCTGGGCAGGAAGCCGACATCGTGAGTATCGACCCTAAAGGAACGGCTGCAGGAACTAAAGATATCGCGACCAGCACAGCCGATGCCGTCGCGGAGCAGGTGGCGTGGGTGCGCGCGGCGGCTGGGGCGCGTTTTGATGCGCTGGAACTTCATAGTCTGCTCTTAATGGTGCGAGTGTCGGACGATCGACACTACGCAGCCGAGCAGATGGCTGCGGAGCTTGCAACCTTCCCGGCCACCTGGGTATCCAATGCTGTGCTCAGCGCCGAGCAGATTCTGTCGTCGCCGCATTTCCTCGTTGGCACCGTTGATCAGATGGTGGCGGACTTGCAGATGCGTCGCGAGCGCTATGGTATCTCGTATATTACGGTATTTGGCGACTCGGTCGACACATTTAGCCCTATCGTAGCTCGACTTGCAGGAAGCTGAGTCTATTGGTAGGTGGGTGCGAGGGCCGCTTCACAGCACATAGCGGCAAATGGAAGCCCGCTACGGTGGAATATGAAATTGCCGAATGTAGGTATAGAGCAGGATTGATAGACGCCTTACGACAAGGAGCTGTTCTGTGGACGTTCAGCCGAATGGACGCGACGCACAACAAGAAGCTGAGAAGACAGTCATCGCCTGGTTCCAACAAAACGCGATGCCCATTCAGCACATTCCCCCTGGGAACGGCTTCGCTGATCTACAACCTTTGAAGCAGATATTGAAGGAGGTTAAAGTCGCTGGCCTAGGGGAAACGACGCATGGAACCCGTGAAATATTCCAATTGAAGCACCGGCTGTTGGAATTTTTAGTCACAGAAATGAATTTTAATACGTTTACCATCGAAGCCAGCTCTGCAGCTTGTCAACCGATCAATGACTATATTCTGTATGGAAAAGGCGATCGCGCAACCGTCTTGACAGGCCAGTGGTATGTTCCGTGGGATACCGAAGAGGTATCGGACATGTTGGATTGGCTGCGAGCGTATAATCAAAGCGTCCCTGACGAGAAAAAAGTGCAGTTTCATGGCCTCGACATCACGCGCAATGAAAACGCCAGGAACGCAGTGCTGGACTATCTGCGCCAGGTTGCCCCCGGCAGGGTGGCCGCCACCAAAACGTTGTTTGCGGCCCTCGCCAAAGAAGAGGCGAAGTGGCCTATGCAGATCGATGACGACTGTGAAAAAACACTCCTGCAACTCCTGCCCCAGCTCCAAGCAGTTATCGATCATTTGACGGCAAACAAAGATAGCTTTGTTAACGCTTCCTCCTTGCAGAAATTCGACCAAACCTTTCAGTACGCCCGAGTCATGAAGCAGTTCATCCTGGCCAACGTGATTGATTTACTGCCTCCATCACGGCCAAAAAACACAGCACGATCAGGGTACATGGCCGAAAACCTGATCTGGTTGACTCATCAGGCAAAACCAGACACAAAGTATATCGTTTGGGCGCACAATTCGCATCTTCGTGTCGTGGATGCGGCAGTTGATGAACCTAACATGGGTTCTTGCCTGCGCGAAACGTTCGGACAAAGCTATTTCGTGTTCGGTTTCGAGTTTAACCAGGGCTCTTTTCAAACGAGGATACGGCTTCCAGAGAAGCTTTTTGGCGATCTCAAAGCCGTAACACTTCCTCCATCGCCCGCACAATCACTTTCCTGGTATTTGTCGCACACCCAGCGGGAAGTTTTCATGTTGAATTTACATGTGCCTTTGGCGAATGTAGTCGTTGAGCAGTGGCTCGCCAGACCCCAGCCAATCCACGATGTGAGTTGGGCCTATGACGATCAGGCGCAAGATTATCTTGAAATGCGTTCCATTCAAGAATACGACGGGATGATCTTTATCGAAAGAACAACGGCCAGCCGTCCTACGGTAAATGCCATGAAAAGGGTGGTTAAGCGAGAAGGACTTTGAGTTTGTATCGCAACGAACAGGCCCTTGCTCCCGCATACATCACCGATTCAAGCGGTTGTTCTCGCGTGTGATATGTAATTAAGGTGCGAATGGGGCCGCCGAACACGGGCATGAAGCACGCCCGCCTTCGGTATTTCTGTCTCATAAACGGTCGTTTATGAGACACTTGGGGTAGGCGATTCAACCAACAACCATTCGAAGGCCGTTAGTTGTCTCATTACTCGCCTCACAATCTATGTTTCATTCCTTGTAACCGACGATTCGCGTATTTTCTCGTCAAAGGTCGTATGCGGTTCACCAAGGCTCGGTAAAGATCACAGGTTTCTTGATAGACAACCCACAGACGACCTTATTGAGCTGCAAAGAACCCTTGG
>Ga0137369_10000405_pt1 | contig 37747 bp, 34 predicted proteins | sample SagtaG_12_FD_104918 | JGI IMG/M metagenome (GOLD analysis project Ga0137369, IMG submission 104918) | Vadose zone soil microbial communities from Sagehorn Ranch, Mendocino, California, USA - Sage1_L_113_16 metaG | ecosystem: Environmental > Terrestrial > Soil > Vadose zone | place: USA... | reverse complement strand
GGACGAGGAGTAGCTCGCCGTCTCGAACTTCCACCGGATAAGCCTGACGGTGGACGACGATGTCTCGCTCGGCGAGCAGCTGCTGGATCGCGCGGCTGGCGTCGTGGCCGAAGAGCCGAAGCGGTTCGTCCTCGGGTGTGACCAGCGCGAGCTCCACTCCTGCAATCCCGCGCGCGGCGAGCCAGGCCGCGGTCATGAGCGCGAGCTCGTAGGCGGGGAGGCTCCAGACCGCGCCCGACGGCACGACAAAGGCAACACTGTGTACCTCGCCGGCCTCGATCTCCGCCAGCAGATGCTCGACCTTCTCTCTATCTGCAGGCCCGCGGAACGTCAGTGCGCCGGGAACCGCGGGCTCGGGGACGGCCCCGCAGGCGATCAAGAGCATGTCGTAGGGGATGGCGCCGCCGGGCGAGGTGTGGGCTAGATGCTTGGTCGGGTCGACCGAGACGAGCGTCCCCAGCGAGAAGGTCGCGCCCGCGGCGGCGGCCAGCTCCGGCAGCTCGAAATGGGTGACCTCTCCGAGCTGGAACGGTTCCGCGACCGCAAGCGGCCGGTACCAGAACCGGGGCTCGGGCGCGACGAGCTCGACGCTGACGCGCTCCTCACCCAGTGCGCGCAGCGCGAGGGCGGCCTCGAGGGCGGCGACTCCCCCGCCCGCGATCAGCACATTCGCCGCCCCGCCGCTTCTTATCACGGCGGCTCAGATCTCCTCCGGGACCATCTCGATCGCGCCGCACGGGCACTCCGCGGCGCAGATCCCGCAGCCCTTGCAGAAATCGAGATCGATCGCGTAGCGCTCGCCGGGCTCACCAAGCTTGAGCACGGCGTTATCCGGGCAGACGCCGAAGCAGTTGTCGCATGAGAAGCAGTTGCCGCAGGAGAGGCAACGGCGTGCCTCGTACAGCGCGTTCGACTCGTCGAGCCCGCCGACCACTTCCTCGAAGGTCGACCGCCGCCGCGTGAGCTCGAGCTGCGGCTGCACGGTTCGCGGCGCGTCCGAGTAGTACCACGCGTTGAGCATGTCGAACGAGGCGAGCCCGTGCTTCGGCGGAGGCTCATATGCGCGGCCGCGCAGCCAGGCGTCGATGTGGCGGGCGGCCTTCTTGCCGTGGCCGACGGCGACCGTGACGGTGCGCTCGGCCGGCACCATGTCGCCGCCGGCGAAGATGCCCGGGTGGCCGGTCATCATGTTCGGCTCCACTTTCACAACGCCGTCGGAGATCTCGAGGCCGGGCACCCCGTCGAGCAACGAGAGGTCGGTCTCCTGGCCGAGCGCGAGCACGAGCGAGTCCGCCTCGAGCTCCTCGAGCTCGCCCGTGGGCTGCGGGAAGCCGCTCTCGTCCAGCTCCATCCGCTCGAGCACGAGCTTGCCCTCCTCGGCCTGCTTGATCGTGGAGAGCCACTTCATCAGCACCCCCTCCTGCTCGGCCTCCTCGACCTCGAAATCATGCGCCGGCATGCGCTCGCGTGTGCGGCGGTAGACGATGATCGACTCGGCGGCGCCGAGCCGTTTGGCCGTCCGGGCCGCGTCGATCGCGGTGTTGCCGCCGCCGTACACGACCACCCGTCGTCCGAGCAGCGGCTTTTCCTCGCCCTCCATGCTGCGGAGCATCGCCACGGCGTCCAGGATCCGCGCCGCGGAGCCGGCAGGGATGTAAGCCCGCTTGCCGATATGGGCGCCGACCGCGATGAAGGCAGCGTCGAAGCGCCCCTCCCGCATCGCCTCGAGGATGTCCGTGACCTTCGTGTTCAGCTCGAGGATCACCCCGAGATCGAGAATGCGCTGGACCTCGGCGTCCAAGACAGCCCGCGGCAGCCGGTACTTCGGGATCCCGAAGCGCATCATCCCTCCGCTCAGCGGGCCCGCGTCCCGGACGGTCACGCTGTGGCCGAGACGTGCGAGGTGGTAGGCGGCCGAGAGCCCCGAGGGGCCGGCGCCGACGACGAGCACCTGCCTGCCCGCGGCCGCCGCGGCCGCGTCGACCTGCCAGCCGCGCTTGATCGCCTCGTCCCCGAGGAAACGCTCGACCGAGTTGATCCCGACCGCCTCGTCGAGTGAGCCCCGGTTGCAGGCCGTCTCGCAGGGGTGGTAGCAGACGCGCCCCATGATCGCGGGGAACGGGTTGTCCTCCATGATCTGGCGCCAGGCGTGTTCGTAGCCGGCGGCGCCCTCCTCGGCGTGGTAGAGCCACTGCTGGATGTTCTCGCCGGCAGGGCAGGCGTCGTTGCACGGCGGCAGCCGGTCGACGTAGACCGCTCGCTCCGTCCGCCAGCTGCCGGTCTTGTTGGCGAGGCTGGAGCCGACGTCGAGGGTGATCGCGAACGGCTTCTCCATTACGAGGCTCCTTCGTCGTCCAGCAGGCCGAAACGCCGGATGTTGCGGTCGGCCGTCGCCTGGATCCGCTCGATCACGTCGGTGCGCGGCGGATCTCCGAACAGGTGCGCGTAGCGGCGCTGGGGCCTCAGGTACTCCTCGACGGGCACCCGCCGGCGGATCTTCGAGACGCTCACGACCTCGCCGTGCTCGGCCTCGAAGACCGGGAAGAGGCCGGTCTCCTTCACGAGCCGGGCGATCCGGATCGTGTCGTTCGAGGCGCAGCCCCAACCGAGCGGGCAGGGGACGAAGACGTGGACGTAGCGCGCGCCGTGGAACTCCATGGCGCGCTCGATCTTGTACTCCAGGTCGCGCAGCTCGGCCACGGTCGCGGTGGCGACGTAAGGAATCTCGTGCGCCATCGCGATCAGCGGGGCGCTCTTCCCCTGCCCGAAGACATTGCCCGGCTCGCTCCCGACCGGCTTCGTGTTCGCCGTGCGCGCCGCGGGCGGCGTTGCGCTCGAGCGCTGCACGCCCGTGTTCATGTACGCCTCGTTGTCGTAGCAGATGTAGAGCACGTCGTCGTTTCGCTCGAACATCCCGGACAAGCAGGCGAAGCCGATATCCATCGTCCCGCCGTCGCCGCCCTGGCCGATCACGCGTACGTCGGTGCGGCCCTTGACCTTGAGCGCGGCCGCGATGCCGGTCGCGACCGCAGGTGCATTGCCGAACAGCGAGTGCAGCCACGGAAGCTGCCACGACGACTCCGGGTAGGGTGTGGAGAAGACCTCCAGGCAGCCGGTTGCGTTGGCGGCGATCAACCGGCCGCCCGTGGCACGCATCGCCGCGTCGAGCGCGTACCGGGCACCGAGCGCCTCGCCGCAGCCCTGACACGCGCGGTGCCCAGAGGTCAGTGTGTTCGAGCGCTCCATACGCGCCTGCACGGACCGCTGCTCGGGGTCGAGCAGGCGGTTGCCGACCGCGAAGGTTCCGACCTGGTAGAGCTTGATCGGCTGCTCGGGCATCGTTTGTCCTCCTTAGTGCGAGCCCGAGGCGACGACCCCGAGATCGCGCAGGATGTTCTCCGCGTGCGGGCCGGAACGGCGCTTCTCCCGTGTCCGCCGCAGCTCCCGCTCCACGAGCTCCCAGTCGAGGTCGAGGAAGGTGAGCCGGCCGGGCTCGAGCCGGTCTCCGAGGGCGTCCGCGAGTAGCCGATGGAGCGAGCGCTTCGTGATAGCTCGCCCGCCGAGGCCCGCGACGACGTCGTGGACTTGCGCTCCGAGGCCGGAGAGGGCGAGGCGGACGTTCTGCCCGACAATGCCCCCGATCCCGACCGCGAACGCCTTCTCGATCACGACGATCCGCCGGGCATGCTGCAGGGAGGCACGGATCTCCTCGAGGGGGTAGGGCCGGAAGCACCTGATGCCGACGGCGCCGATCTTCACACCCTGTTCCCGCAACTCGTCGACGACCTCCTCGATCGTTCCAAGCACGGAGCCGAGCGCGACGACGATCGTGTCCGCGTCCGCGCTTCGGTAGGGATGAATCAATCCGCCGGAGCTGCGGCCGAAGGCCTGGGAGAACTCGCTGGCGATCTCCGGGACCAGGTCGAGCGCCTGCATCTGCTTGGCGTGCATCAGGTACTTGACCTCGGCAAACGCCTCGGGGCCGACCATCGCCCCGATCGTCACCGGCTCGTCGGGGTCGAGCAACTGACGGGGCTCGAACGGAGGCAGGATTGCGTCCACCTGCTCCTGCGTCGGGACGTCCACCGCCTCGTAGGCGTGTGTGAGGATGAAGCCGTCCATGCAGACCATCACCGGCAGCGAGAGCTCCTCGGCGAGCTTGAAGGCCTGGACGTGTAGATCAACGGCCTCCTGGGTCGTCTCCGCGTAAAGCTGGATCCAGCCGGAGTCGCGCTGCGACATCGAGTCGCTGTGGTCGTTCCAGATGTTGATCGGCGCGCCGATCGCGCGGTTCGCCACGGTCATCACGATCGGCAGCCCGAGCCCCGAGGCGTTGTAGAGCGCCTCGACCATGTAGAGGAGGCCCTGGCTCGCCGTCGCCGTGTACGCGCGCGCGCCTGCGGCCGACGCGCCGATCGCGGCCGACATCGCCGCGAACTCGGACTCGACCATCAGGTACTCGCACGGCGCGAGCTCCCCCGTCCGGACGAGGTCGGAGAGCCCTTCGACGATGTGAGTCTGCGGCGAGATCGGATAGGCGGAGATCACCTCCGGCCTGCACCGGGCCACCGCCGCGGCGACCGCCTGTGAGCCTTCCATCTGCCTACGCAGGGCTCGGCGCCCCGATCTCGTGCTGCGTGTGGGCATACGCAGCCTCGGCGGCCGCGACATTGCGCCTGCCGGTCTCGCCGGGGAACTTCTCCAGGATTGCGGCCCTGACCGACTCGAGCGAGACGACGCCCGCAAGCGCCGCAAAGCTGCCGAGCAGTACAGCGTTCGGCACCGGCCGACCCAGATGCTCGCGCGCGATCTCCGTCGCCGGCACGGTCAGCAGCCGCTCCGCACGGAACCGCCGCACGAACTCGTCCAATCCGAGCTCCGCGAAACTCCGGCTCGTGTTGACGAGCAGGTAGCCCTCTGTGCCGAGGCCGACGAAGAGATCGACCTGGTGCAGCAGCGTCGGATCCTGCACGATCACCGCGTCGGGATCCGTGATCGGCTCGCGCAGCCTGATCTCCTTGTCGTCGATCCGGCAGAACGCGACTACCGGCGCTCCCGTCCGCTCCGAGCCGAAGGTGGGAAACGCCTGCGCATGCCGGCCTTCGCCGAACGCCGCCACCGAGAGCAGCTCGGCGGCGGTCACGACCCCCTGTCCGCCACGCCCGTGGATGCGCACCTGGAACATGAGCGGATGGTTCCAACGCAGGGGCCGCCCGCCGTCGGGGAGACCCCTTCTTCGGGTGCGGCTTTTCCGCATCCGGAAGCAAGTGACAAAATATGACGTCTGTCAGTTCCTTGGTTAGAGTCCAGCGGGTTCGCATCGCGACGAAGAGGAGGACTCCGTGAGAACGCGTTCACTCGGCTCTGCCGGCCCGCGCGTGTCCGCGCTTGGCCTCGGCTGCATGGGTATGTCCGACTTCTACGGCCCCGCCGACGAGGCCGAGAGCATCGCCACGATCCGGGCCGCGCTCGACGCCGGGATCACGTTGCTCGACACCGGTGACTACTACGGCATGGGCCACAACGAGCTGCTCCTGCGCGAGGCGCTGCACGGCCGCGCCCGTGAGCAGGTGGTGCTGAGCGTCAAGTTCGGGCTCATGCGGGCCCCTGGCGGCGGCATCGTCGGCAACGACCTGCGGCCGGAGGCGGTGAAGAACTTCCTGGCCTACACGCTCCGCCGGCTCGGAACCGATTACGTCGACATCTATCGGCCGGGGCGCGTCTTTCCCAACCTGCCGATCGAAGAGACGATCGGCGCAATCGCAGAGATGGTCGAGGCGGGCTACGTCCGCCACGTCGGCCTCTCGGAGGTTGGCGTCGAGACCGTCCGGCGCGCGCACGCCGTCCACCCGATCTCCGACCTGCAGATCGAGTACTCGCTCCTTTCGCGCGGGATCGAGGCTGAGATCCTGCCCGCCTGTCGCGAGCTCGCGATCGGCGTCACTGCCTACGGCGTGCTCTCGCGGGGCCTGCTCAGCGGGCACTGGTCGAAGGAACGTGCTCAGGCGCTCACTCCACGTGACTTCCGTGCCTCCGCGCCTCGCTTTACGGGCGAGAACCTCGAGCGGAACCTCGCCCTCGTGGACGCGCTGAGCGCGCTCGCCGAGGGCAAGGGCGCAAGTGTTGCCCAGGTCGCAATCGCCTGGGCCCTCTCCCGTGGCGACGACGTCGTTCCGCTGGTCGGCGCACGCCGGCGCGAACGGCTCACGGAGGCGCTAGGTGCGTCCGACCTCGACCTCACCGCCGGAGACCTGGCGCAGATCGAGCAGGCAATCCCGGCGGACGCCGCCGCAGGCGAGCGCTACCACGCCGAGCAGATGGCCACTCTCGACAGCGAACGCGGCGCGGCGTGACCGAGGGGGTACTCACGTCCGAGCGGATCCTCGAAGCCGCGGAGGACGTCCTCCGCCGCTACGGCCCCGCCAAGGCCAACGTCGTCGACGTCGCCCGCACCCTCGGCGTCAGCCACGGCAGCGTCTACCGCCACTTCCCCAGCAAGGCTGCCCTACGCGATGCCGTCACCGAGCGCTGGCTCGCAGGGATCTCGGCGCCCCTCGAAGCCGTGGCAAACGAGGAGGGCCCCGCACCGGAGCGCCTACAACGCTGGCTCGACCTCCTCGTCAGCTGCAAACGCAGCAAGGCCCTTGACGATCCGGAGCTCTTTGCCACCTACATCGAGCTCACCGCAGACGCGCGCGAGGTGGTCAAAGCCCATGTCGACACCCTCCTCGCCCAGCTCGCCCGGATCGTCGCCGACGGGGTCGCCCAAGGTGCGTTCGAAGCCGCCGACCCAACCGCCGCGGGACGCGCGGTCTTCGACGCAACCGCCCGCTTCCACAACCCAGCCCACGCGCCCCAGTGGTCCGACCCCGGCATCGACGCAGCATACGAAGACGTCCGTGCGCTCGTCATGCTCGGGCTCGGAGCGCAGGCAGCCACGCGGCACACCTGACCTAAGCGCTCGAGGGCCGCGGAAGCGGCCCTCGAGCGCGGACGATCCTCCGGCTTAGGCGAACGCCTTGACGAAGACCTCGACCTCCTCGGCCGGGAACGTCTCGGTCTTGACGACTTCCAGCAGCCCGATCCGGGCGAGCACGCGGAACGCGGTCTCTGTGTCGGGGTACTTGACGATCGCGAAAAAGTCCCAGGGACCCATGATCGCGTACGTCTTCTCGAGATGACCACCCTCCTCCTCGACGATCTTGGTGATCTTGTCGAGGTACTCGGGGGCCTTCGCGAGGTTCTGCCTTCCCTCCGCCGTGAGCTGAATCAGAGCGACGTAAGTGAACATTCAATCCTCCCTCGATCCGGCAGGAACAACAACTCCGGGGCGAGCCTCGTGCGACCCGGCACGCCGCGCATCGGGGAGGTCGACGATCCTGTTGCTCGAAAGTACTGAGTGCCGCCGGTTGAGCTACCGCACGAGCTCAGGCGCCTGGGACAGCGTCGACAGCGCGTGGGCCTCGAGCTGCCGGACACGCTCCCGTGTGAGGCCAAGCTGGCGGCCGATCTGCTGAAGTGTCTGCGGCTCGCCGGAGAGCCCGTAGTGCCGGTCGAGAATCATGCGCTCGCGCTCGGGCAGTCTGCGGAGGGCACGCCGAACGACCAGCGTGCGCTGGTGTGCTTCCAGCTCCTCCTCCGGCGTGATCCCGGGATCGGGCAGCAGCTCGCCGAGCTCGGTGGGGTCGCCGTCCCTGCCGACCGTCTGGTCGAGGGAGAGTGTCGTCCGCGCGAGCCCGAGAGCCTCGTTCACGCCTTCGATCGAAACGCCGACGGCGGTGGCGAGCTCCTCCTTCGTCGGCTGACGCTCCAGCTCCGCCTCGAGGCGGCGGGCGGCCAGCTCGATTCTCCGGCGTCGCTCGAGCGCATGCACAGGAATCCGGATCGTGCGGGCGTTGTTGGAGATCGCGCGCTGGATCGCCTGGCGGATCCACCAGGTTCCGTACGTCGAGAACTTGTAGCCCCGTCGCCAGTCGAACTTCTCGACCGCTCGGCTGAGCCCGATCGCGCCTTCCTGGATCAGGTCGAGGAAGGGCAGGCCGAGGCCGCGATAGCGTTTCGCGATCGAGACGACAAGGCGAAGATTGCTCTCGACCATCCGATGCTTCGCCTCGATGTCGCCGCGCTCGATTCGCTTGGCCAGGAGTACCTCTTCAGCCGGCGTCAACAACCGGTGGGACGAGATCTCCGAGAGCAGGACACCGAGGCTGTCCTCGGCCCCGACCTGGTCGGCGAACTCGTGCAGCGGCAGCTCGGCGGTCTCGATCATGTGGTCAGTCTGCAATTCGGCTCTACCGGCGCCATCCGTGCCGCTCCTGACCCAGGGAGCGGGAAAACACGGACCCCGGAACGCGAAGCGGGCCTGCTCGTGCCGGCCCGCTTTCGGAGCGTAGAGGGAGAGGTTAGGTCGCCTGCACGGTGGTCTTCTTCGCCGCCCCGGCGACTTCCCTGGCGCGGGCCTCGTGTGCCGGCAGCCACCGGAGGGCCGTGAAGGCGAGGATCCCGAAGCCGAACCCGGAGAGCAGCAGCGCGATCGCGACCACGATGCTGAACAGCGACACCTGCTCGGCGAAGAACGATGTGTTCAGCGCCGTGGTCAGCGCGGTCTCGGTCACCCACAGGTCCCGCATGGGGTTCGCGACCGGCTGCCCGGTCTTCGGGTCGATCGCCGCGAGCGTCGCGTCGTTCGTGTCCTTGCCGTCCTTCGTCAGGAACCGGCCCAGCTGCGCGTACGTCTTCCCGCCGGTCGACTCCAGCGTGTGGATGCGCATGTAGCTGGCGAAGCACTTCGCGCGGGCGCCGGTGTCGATCGCCTTGCCGGCGACGTTGCACGTCGGCAGGTCGGCGAGGATGCTGGCGGGGAGCTTGGCCTGCTTGGCCTCCGCGAGGATCGCGGTCTTGTTCATGTCAGGCGAGCCGACGATCGCCTCGCGCGCCACGTCCCTGCGAACCTCGTTACGACCGTTGACGCCCAGGACGAGCGCCGCGATGCCGAAGGCAACGAGGACAGCTGCGGCGGTGTACCCGCCGAACTCGAAGAGCTTCTTGGCTGACATCTTCCTGCCTCCTTGCGGATCGGGGATGGCCGGATTCAAGAGGCGATCGGCCAGGACGCCATCCGCGCGACGCCACACTCGTGCTGCGGGCTACTACGGAAACGTCCGGGCGGTGACTACTGAGCAGGCGGAGCGGGCCGGCTGCACTGGGCAGCCGGCCCGCTCCTCGTGGGGACTAGGCGAACGCCTGGAAGAAGGTCGGGAAGGTCATCAGGAACCCGAGCGCGAGCAGCGCGCCCGTGACGACCAGCACCGCTTTGAGCGGGGGGTTCTTCCGCTGCAGGAGCGCCGAGAGGACGCCCCAGGAGCCGAAGAAGACCGCGGCCGCGATGATCGTCTTGCCCGAAAGCGGGCCGACCCGGTCGTTGAACTGGAGCCCGTCCTTGATCCCGGTGCTCGCTTCGGCCAGCGTCGTCAGGAGGCCCAGGACGAAGGCTCCGAGGCCGGCCGCAAACAGGGACGCGGCCATTAACCCGGTCGGACGGTCCTCGGCGGTTGGCGCGGACGCAGCGGGGGTTTCTACTGCCATCTCTCTCCTCCTACTTGACGGGGGCGGCCTTCGTGATCAGCGCTCCGAACACCCCGGCGATTGCGGCCGTTGCGAAGGCACCCGCGAAGATGACGATGACGAGGGTCCGAAGGGTCTTGTTCCGGACCAACGCCGGCCCGTAGAGAACGACGAGGAATGCCGCCACGGTGGCGAGCATCGGGGAGATCCAGGCGATGTGCTCCTTCCATTCCATCCCGAACTCGTGCCAGTCCTTCGTGTCCGGGTTGGAAAGCAGAATCGACTTCGCGCTCGTAGGTGCCGTCTCCCGATACCAGGGATAGACGATCCACGTGCCGGTGATCACCGTCAGCCATGCGAGCCCCGCCATCGCAGTCGTGCCGACTTTCAGCCTGAACAGCCGCTCCTTGATACCGGCCGAAGTGACGTACTCGGGCCGGAGGCTGTACAGACCGGCAAGGCCGCCGGCGAACGCGAGCAGAAACAGGGAGCCGATGATCATCCCGTGGATCAGCGTCCATGTCTCCCGATTGGTCAGCGACATACGCAAAGCCTCCTTGTCGTCGGGCCCGGTGAAAGAGGAGTGAAGCGCTTTGTCAGCGACGTTACATCCGCGTGCGCGCAGAAATCAACTGCCGAGAACTGCGGATGGGCGAGTCAGACCCGGGCGATCTCTCTCGTGCGCAGGCCCGCGCACGATCATCAGGGATTTGCCGCAGGCCGCTCAGCGGCGCGCCGGATGCGGCGCGTGAGCTCTAGAGTCGACACTGCGCTGGATGGCCGCCGCGCCCTCCGAGATCCGTGACGTCATTCTCCGCAGCGGCGGCACGCTGAGGCTGCGTCCGCCACGCGAGGCGGACGTGGACGCCCTGGTCGAGTTCTTCCGCGGTCTCTCCCAGCGCAGCGTCTACCAGCGCTTCCACGGCTTCCCGACGCTTGCCCCCGCCACGGTCGAGCCGTTCGTCGACCCCGACTGGGACGAGAGCGGGGCGCTGATGGGCACCCTGTCCGAGGACGGGGAGACGGAGCGGGTCGTCGCGCTGGCGAATTTCGTCCGGCTGCGAGACCACTCGTGCGCCGAGGTGGCGTTCGCCGTCGCCGACGAGCTCCAGGGCCAAGGGGTCGGGACCCGGCTGCTCGAGCAGCTCGCCGAACCGGCCGCGGAGGCGGGAATCACCACCTTTGTCGCGGAGGTGATGCCTGACAACTCGCCGATGCTGCGGGTATTCGAGGACGCGGGCTTCGACGTCTCGCGCCGTCTCGAGAGCGGGACGACCGAGGTGCGCCTCGTGATCGCGCCCACGCCGACGTACCTGGCTGCGGTGGACGAGCGCGACCACGTTGCGGTCACCGCTTCGCTCGCTCCTTTCTTCCAGCCGAAGACAGTCGCGGTTGTGGGCGCCTCGACGCGCCGCGGCTCGATCGGCGGAGAGCTCTTTCGGAACATCCTCGAGTCCGGCTTCACCGGCGTTGCCTATCCGGTCAACCCGAAAGCGGCGGCGATCGCTGGCGTGAAGGCTTACCCCTCGATGACCGATATTCCCGACCCGGTCGACCTCGCCGTCTTTTGCCTGCCCGCCGACTCGATCCTCGCCGAGGCAGAAGCCGCCCTCGCCGGCGGGACGAAGGCGCTCTGCGTCATCTCGGCCGGGTTCGCCGAGACCGGCATCGAGGGCGAGCGGCGCCAGGAGCAGCTGCTCGCACGCGTGCGGGCCCACGGAGCGCGGCTGATCGGCCCGAACTGCCTCGGCATCTTCGTGGCCGGGGTCGGGCTCAACGCCACGTTCGCTCCGCACACGTTTCCCGCCGGGAACATCGGCTTCTCGTCGCAGAGCGGGGCTCTCGGCCTCGCGCTGCTCGAGCAGGCCACGGCGCGCGGCCTCGGTCTCTCGTCGTTCGTATCGATCGGGAACAAGGCCGATGTCTCCTCCAACGACCTGCTCGAGTACTGGGAGGATGACCCTGAAACCGATCTGATCCTGCTCTACCTGGAGTCGTTCGGGAATCCGCGTAAGTTCGGCCGGCTCGCCCGCCGCATCGCCCGCAAGAAGCCGATCCTGGCGATGAAGGGCGGCCGCACTGGTGCGGGCCAGCGGGCCGCTGGTTCCCACACCGCCGCGCTCGCCGGCTCGATGACGGCCGTCGAGGCAGTGTTCCGGCAGGCCGGCGTGATCCAGGCCGATTCGCTCGAGGAGCTCGCAGACGTGGCGGTGCTGCTCTCGCATCAGCCGCTGCCGAGGGGACCGCGCGTCGCGGTGCTCACGAACGGCGGCGGCCTCGGGATCCTCTGTGCCGATGCCTGCGAGGCGGTCGGGCTCGAGCTGCCGCCGCCGAACGAGGAGACGCGCTCCGCACTCGCGCCGTTGCTCCCGCGCGAGGCGAGCCTCGCGAACCCGATCGACATGCTCGGCTCGGCGACCGGGGAGACCTACGAGGCGGTGATCCCCAAGCTCCTGGCCGACCCCGGCTTCGATGCGCTGATCGTGCTCTTCACGCCGCCGGTCGTCGCTGGGGCGGATGAGGTCGCGGAGGCCGTCGTCCGTGCCGTTGAGGCCCATCCGGACCACGGGAAGCCGGTGCTGGCCTCGTTCGTCTGCGCCGAGGGAGCGCCCCAGTGCCTCGTCCAGTCCGACCCGCCGATCGCGACCTTCGCCTACCCCGAGTCGGCGGCGCGGACGCTCGGACGTGCAGTCGGCCGCGCCGAATGGCTGCGACGCCCGGCCGGGATCTACCCGGAGCTGGACGGCATCGACCGCGAATCGGCAGAAGCGCTCGTGGCCGCCGTGCTGCGCTCCTCCAGCGACGCCTGGCTGGTGCCCTCGGAGGTGCGTGAGCTGTTCGCCGCGTACGGGATCCCGCTCGTTGCCGAGCGGATTGTCGCGAGTGCCGACGAGGCGGTCGAGGCGGCGCGCGAGCTCGGCTTCCCGGTCGTCGTCAAGTCGGCCGCGGCCGGAGCACACAAGATCGAAACCGGTGCGATCGCGCTCGACCTTGCCGACGACGATGCGGTGCGGGCTGCCGTCGAGCGGATCGGACCGCCGGTTCTGGTTCAGCCGATGGTGCTGGGCGGCGTCGAGCTGCTGGCCGGCGTGTTCGAGGATCCAGTCTTCGGGCCGCTCGTCGCGTTCGGTCCGGGCGGCATCTTCACCGAGCTCATCGGCGAAGCGCAGTTCCGTCTCGCCCCGCTCACGGACCTCGATGCGGAGGAGCTCGTCCTCACCGGGAAGGCCGGCAGGCTAGTGGGCGGCTTCCGCGGCGCGCCGCCCGCGAACGCGGCCGCGCTGATCGACCTCGTGCTGCGGCTCGCGCGGCTTGCCGACGACATCCCGGAGATCGCCGAGCTCGACCTGAACCCGGTCATCGCCTTGCCGGAGGGCTGCGTCGCCGTCGATGCACGCGTGCGGGTGCGGCCAGATTCGCGCGCCCCTCGCGCCAAGACCTGGTAGGCGCCGCCGTGTTCAGGCGCCTCGTCGCCGCATCGTGCCTCCTGGCAATTGTGGCAGGAGTCCTGCTCCACCTCTTCGGATGGGGGCATGCAGGCGACCTCGTTCTCGCCGCAGGTACCGCCGGCGTGCTCGTGCCGCTCACGTGGGATGTTCTCCGCACGCTTGCCCGGCGCGACGTCGGGGTGGACGCGATCGCGCTCGTCGCGATCGGGGGGGCGCTTGCACTGGAGCAGTGGGCGGCGGGCGCGGTTGTCGCGCTGATGATGTCCGGCGGCAATGCGCTCGAGGAATTCGCGGCCGGACGGGCTCGCCGGGAGCTGACGGCCCTCGTCGAGCGTGCGCCCCGCACGGCGAGCCTGCGCCGCCCGGGAGGGACCGTCGAGCAGGTTCCCGTCGAGCGGGTCAAGGTCGGAGACTCGTTGGTCGTGCGCGCCGGCGAGGTCGTCCCCGTCGACGGCGTGGTCGTAAGCGAGGAGGCGGTCATCGACGAGTCGAGCCTCACCGGCGAGCCGCTACCGGTCGTGCACGGCCGGGGTGCCCGGGTTCGAAGCGGCACGGCCAATGTGGGTGAGGTCTTCGAGCTGCGCGCGCTACGGTCCGCAGCGGAGAGCGCCTACGCGGCGGTCGTGCGCCTCGTGCAGGAGGCCGAGTCGCAGAAGGCGCCCTTCGTCCGGCTCGCCGACCGGTACGCGATTGCGTTCCTGGCGCTAACGGCTGTGATCGCCGGTCTCGGTTGGGGCCTGTCCGGTGACCCGGTGCGCGCCCTCGCCGTGTTTGTGGTCGCGACACCCTGCCCACTCATCCTGGCTGCGCCGATCGCGTTTCTCGCCGGGATCTCACGGGCTGCGCGGGCGGGCGTGATCGTCAAGGGCGGCGGCGTGATCGAGCGGCTCGGCGAGGCGAAGACGGTGCTGCTCGACAAGACCGGCACGCTCACGCTTGGCTCCCCGGCGATCGAGCGCGTCCTCACGCCTGACGGCATGCTGCCGGACGAGCTCGTGCGGCTGGCCGCGTCCCTCGACCAGCTTTCCGCGCACCCACTCGCCGAGGCGCTCGTTCGCGAGGCGCTTGCCCGGCGGCTGCACCTCGCCTTCCCCGAGCAGGTGGAGGAGGAGCCGGGCCGCGGCATCTCGGGCCTCGTCGAGAGCAGGCGGGTGGCGGTGGGCAGCGAGACCTGGTTACGAGCGCAGGGGTTCGAGGCCGATGGACCACTGTGGGACACCGGTGCGTATCCGGGCCAGGCGACGATCGCGGTCACCGTCGACGGGCGGCGGGCCGGCGCGATCGTGATGGGCGACCGGGTGCGGGAGGATGCGCCGGAGCTCGTCCGCGAGCTCCGCAACGCCGGCATTCGCCACGTGGCGATGGTCACCGGCGACCGAGCGGAGGTCGGAGACGCGGTGGGACGGCGGCTGGGTCTGGACCGGGTCTACCCGGAGCTGAGCCCCGACGAAAAGCTCGGCGTCGTCCGGTCGATGCAGGCGAGGCGGGATCTCGGCCCGGTTGTGATGGTCGGAGACGGCATCAACGATGCGCCTGCGCTGACGCTTGCCGATGTCGGGATTGCAATGGGGTCGGCCGGCGCGACGGTCTCGTCCGAGACCGCCGATGCCGTGATTGTCGTCGATCGCATCGATCGCGTCGCGGCAGCCGTCCGCATCGGGCGGCGCTCGCTCGGGATTGCCCGCCAGAGCGTGCTCATCGGAATCGGGCTCAGCGTCGCGGCCATGGGCTTTGCGGCCGTCGGGCTCATCGTCCCGATCGCGGGGGCCCTGCTCCAAGAGGCGATCGACGTCGCGGTGATCCTGAACGCGCTGCGAGCGCTTCGGGGGTAGTTGCGGCGTAGTTGCGGCATTTCCGCAGGGGATTCCGCGCCCGCCCTGATGTACCGCACCTCCCGCTTGGCGACAGTGAGGCCATGAGGGAGACGCTCGCCGAGAAGATCGCCTGGTGCCGCAACGGCGTCCGCACGTACTTCGTGGGCGCGCTCCGCGCCGGCGACGAGGGCATCCGCCTGACCGGGCGCGACCCCTCGAGCGGGATCGACGTCGCCCTTTCGATTCCCCTGGCCGAGGTCGAGCGCGTACGCGTATCGTCGTCCGGGGACGAGCTTCTCGCCGGTGAGCCCTGTGTCGTGCTCGAGCTCACCGAGTCGGAGCCGATCTTCCTCCGCCAGGTCGGAGTCGGCCCCCTGCAGGTCCATGTGCTCGCGCGGAGGCTCGGCGCGCTGACCCAGGCGCCGCCCCTGCTCGCCCAAGGAGGTTGAGATGAGAGTCGAAGACGTCATGACCACCGACGTATGGAAGGTCCAGTCCGACACTCTGCTCAAGGAGGCGGCCGAGATCCTCACGAAACAGCGCATCTCGGGCCTACCGGTCGTCGACGGAGAGGACCACGTCGTCGGCGTGTTGTCCGAAGGCGACATCCTGTTCAAGGAGACCGGTAAGCCGGAGAAGGAGAGCTTCCTCGATCGGTGGCTCGCCTTGCCGTTGACGGGCCTGAACGAGAAACTCGCCGCTCGCACAGTCGGCGAGTCGATGACGGCGCCGGCGGTGACGATCAGTGCAAAGCGACCGCTGGCCGTGGCTGCCAACTTGATGATCGACGAGGGCGTCAAGCGCCTGCCTGTCGTCGACGACACCGGCAGGCTGATCGGGATCGTCACTCGTGCCGACCTAGTCCGCGCCTTCGTCCGGTCCGACGAGGAGATCGCGGCAGAGATCCGCGAGGACGTGATCCGGCGAACGCTGTGGATCGAGCCGGACACGGTTCAGGTCATTGTCGAGGGCGGCGAGGTGCGGCTGGCCGGTGAGGTCGAGACGAAGACGGACGCGGAGGTGATCCCCGGGCTCGTCCAGCGCGTGCCCGGCGTCGTCACGGTGCTGTCGAAGCTCAGCTGGCACAAGGAGACCAGCAGCAGAGACGCGCGGCCGCTCGCCTGGCACAAGCAGCCCTAGCCGATTGACTTCGTCAATCGGCTAGCTGTCGCGGTCGGTCAGAGGGACGCTCAGCCGTTCCGGCCGCAGCGAAGCTAGCCGTGTGCGCGGCAAACCGCGCTTCCGCTGCGAGGCTGGCCGCAGCGCGCCTCCCCGCCGAGCCAGCTAGAGCATTGACCGGCGTAGCCGGTCAATGCTCGTGATCCTGCTCCTCGAGCAGGCCCTGTTCGATCGCATAGCGCACGAGTTCGGCTCTCGTCGAGAGCCGGAGCTTCTGCATGATGTGCGCCCGGTGCGTCTCGGCCGTGCGGACCGAGATGAAGAGCATCTTTGCGATCTCCTGGTTCGTGTGCCCGAGGGCGAGCAGTCGCATCACTTCCCGCTCGCGCTCGGACAGGGGGTCGGCCTCCTCCCGGGCCCTCGCCTCGGCTTCTGCGGCGACCAGGCGGGCCCCGAGCGTCGGGTGGACGTACCGGCCGCCGCCGGCGACCTCGTGCACGGCGGCGACGACCTCGGTGTCGGCTGCCTCCTTGAGCACGTAGCCGGAAGCACCCGCACCGAAGGCTTCGCGGACGTAGCGCGGGTCGTCCTGCATGGAGAGCACGAGCACCTTCGCGGTTGGCGCCTCCTTCAGTACCTGTGGCACGCCTTCGATCCCGGTCTCACCAGGCATGATCACGTCCATCAGCACGACGTCGGGCTTCTTCGCGCGCGCCTCGAAGATCGCTTCCTTGACGTCGCCTGCCTCCCCGATCACCTCGATGTCGTCCTCGGCGTCGAGGAGCAGATGCAGGCCGGAGCGCACGACCGCGTGGTCGTCGACGATCAGCACGCGGATTGCCTTCTTCTTCGTCACGCCAGCGGCACTTCGGCGACGATGGTCGTACCGGCTCCCTCCGTCGACTCGATCGCGAGCCTACCGCCGAGCAGGCCTACCCGCTCCTTCATGCCGACGAGGCCAAGGCCGCCCCCCTCACCGCCGCCTGCGCCGAAGCCCTGGCCGTCGTCCTCGACGACGGCCATCACGACGCCCTCGCGCCTCGTCACAACCACGCTCACGCGCGAGGCGCCGGCGTGCTTGGCGACGTTGGTAAGCGCCTCCTGGACGATGCGGTAGAGGGCGGTCTCGACCTCGGCCGGTAGCCGCCCCGAGTCGAGATTGGCCTGGACGTCAACAGTGATCCCGCTTCCTTCGGCGAAGGCCTCGCCGAGCCGTTCGAGGGCGGGCGCGAGCCCGAAGTCGTCGAGCGCCTGCGGGCGCAGCTCGACGGCGAGCCGGCGAACGCTCTGGAGCGTCTGCACGATCTGCTCGCGCAGGCCGACCGCGACATCGCGGGCCTCCTCTCGCGACTTCGCCTCCTCGACCCGTTTGAGGCCGAGCAGGATCGAGGTCAGGGCCTGGCCCGTCTCGTCGTGGAGCTCGCGGGCGAGCCTTCGCCGCTCGAGCTCTTGACCCTCGACCACTCGCCGCAGAGCGTCACGGGCAACGCGGTCGGCGAGATCGACGGCAACGGCGGCACGTGCGGCAAAGGTCTCGGCGAGCCGGAGCTCGTCGTCCGTGAAGCGGGGATCGGCGCCGATTCGGTTGTGGGCGGCGATCACGCCGATCGCACGCTCGCCCGCGATCATCGGGACGAACAGGCCCGAGCGGAGCCCCATGCGGCGGGCAATCTCCTGGTCGACCTCGAGGTCCTCGAGCGTCGAGTCGACACGCTCGCTGCGCCGCCGGTCGAGCACGCGCCCGCTCTTCGAGCCGCTGCGTGAGAGAACCGCGCCGATCAGGTCCTCGGCGTTGGGCCCTGCGGCCGCCTCGATCCGGAGATCGCCCCGTGCGGCGGGGAGCGCGATCACGACCAGCTCGGCGTCGATCAGCTCGCCCAGCCGAGTCGCGATCAGCTCCAGGAGCGGGCTGAGCTCGGTCTCGGCCGCGAGCGCGTTGCCGATCTCCGTCAGCGACTCGAGCTGGTTCAGCCAGCGCGTCGCCGACTCGTACAGCCGCGCGTTCTCGATCGCGACGGCCGCCTGTGCCGCGAGCAGGGTGGTCAGCTCCTCGTCCTCGATCGTGAAGTCCTGTCCGCCCTCCTTCTCGGTCAGATACAGGTTCCCGTAGGCGACGCCGCGGAGCAGAATCGGCACCCCGAGGAACGTCTGCATCGACGGGTGGTGCGGTGGAAATCCGACTGCGCGCGGATCGGCGCTCAGGTCGCGCAGGCGCAGTGCGTGTGCGTCGCTGATCAGCACGCCGAGGATCCCTCGACCGTGCGGCAGGTCGCCGATCCGCTCGTACGTCTCGGCATCGACCCCGGTGGTGAGAAAGCGCTCGAGCGCACGGCCGGAAGGGTCGATCACGCCGAGCGCCGCATAGCGCGCGCCCGTCAGCGTGGCCGCGGCCTCGACGATCTTCTGCAGCACGGCGTCGAGCGACAGCTCCGAGGTGACGGCGATTCCGGCTTCAATCAGGCTTCGCCAGCGCGTTTCCATCCCAGGGATTATGGGTGAGTCGCTAGGTGCGGGATTCCGCATCTCTGCTCGGGGTGCAGAGTGCGGTAAAACCGAAACCTTGCTCAGGTACGGCGCCGATGCCGTCGGAACAGGCGTCCCACAGACTTGTGGTGTCAAAGGTGGAACCATGTTCAAGACGATCGTTTGGGCAACAGACGGTTCGGACGCCGCCGACCGGGCGCTGCCGTATGCGAAGAGCCTCGCCGAAGGCCCCGGGCGGACTCTCGTCGTCGTTCATGCCAAGGAGCTCATGGTCGGGCGGTCGGGCCGATACTCCGTTCTGGCCGACGAGGACGAGCTCGAGGCAAAGATCCGCGCTCAGGTCAAGGAAGCTCGCGAAGAGGGATTCGACGCGACCTTCAAGCTCGTGGCCGGCGGAGCCCCGCACGCGGCGCACATGATCGCGGACGCCGCGGGAGAGGTTGGCGCAGACGTGATCATCGTCGGTACGCGCGGACACGGCCCGATCGCAGGTCTCCTTCTTGGGAGCGTGACTCAGCAGTTGCTGCACATCGCTCCTTGCCCGGTGCTCGCAGTCCCGGACAGCACCCACCTGGCTGCCGTCGAGCCCGAGCGCGAGACGGTCGCGACGGTCCGTTAGCTGCAAGGTGCCGCGGCCGGCGGCGTGTCGGCCGCGGTGCCTTCGAGGGTGCGGATCAGGCCGCAAGCAGCCGGCGCAGCACGAACGGGAGGATTCCGCCGTGGCGCAGGTACTCGCGCTCGCGCGGCGTGTCGAGCCGCACACGCGCCGCGAACTCCTTGTCGTCGGCGCGCACCGTGACCTCGTGGGCCTCGGCGTTCTCGACGCCCTCGATCGCGAACGTCTCGCGGCCGGTCAGACCGAGCGACTCGGCGTTCTCGCCGTCCTGATACTGGAGCGGCAGCAGGCCCATCATCAGCAGGTTCGAGCGGTGGATCCGCTCGTAGCTCTCGGCGATCACCGCGCGGACGCCGAGCAGCTTCGGCCCCTTGGCCGCCCAGTCGCGCGACGAGCCGGAGCCGTACTCCTTGCCGGCCAGGACGATGAGCGGCGTACCCTCGGCCAGGTAGCGCTCCGAGGCCTCGAAGATCGTCATCTCCTCGTCGCTCGGCAGGTGGACCGTCCACGTGCCCTCGCTACGGGGCACGAGCAGGTTGCGCAGGCGGACGTTCGCGAACGTGCCGCGCACCATCACCTCGTGGTTGCCGCGCCGCGAACCGTAGGAGTTGAAGTTGCGCCGCTCCACGCCGTGCTCGACGAGGTAGCGGCCGGCCGGGCTGTCGGGCTTGATCGCCCCCGCCGGGGAAATGTGGTCGGTCGTGACCGAGTCGCCGAGCATGACCAGGCAGCGCGCAGCGTGGATGTCATCGACGCTGAGCGCTAGCAGGGGCATCCCGTCGAAGTACGGTGGTCGGCGGACGTACGTCGATTCCGAGTCCCACTCATAGAGATTCCCGGAGGGAATCTCCAGCGTGCGCCAGGTCTCGTCGCCGGTGAAGACGTCGGCGTAGCGGCCGCGGAAGAGCTCGCCCGAGACCGAGCCGGCGATCGTCTCGACGATCTCCTCGGACGACGGCCAGAGCTCGCGAAGGTAGACGTCGTGCCCGTCCGGGTCCTGCCCGATCGGCTCCGTCGTCAGGTCGAGGTCCATCCGGCCGGCCAGGGCGTAGGCGACGACCAGCGGCGGCGAGGCGAGGTAGTTCGCTTTCACCTCCGGGTGGATCCGCGCCTCGAAGTTCCGGTTCCCGGAGAGGACAGCGCAAGCGACAAGGTCGCTCTCCGCGATCGCGGTCGAGATCTCCTCGGCCAGCGGTCCGGAGTTCCCGATGCAGGTCGTGCAGCCGTAGCCGACCGTGTGGAAGCCGAGCGCCTCCAGGTACGGCGTCAGCCCGGCTTTCTCGTAGTAGTCGGTGACGACCCGGGAGCCCGGCGCAAGACTGGACTTGACCCAGGGCTTCCGGTCGAGCCCGCGCTCGACCGCCTTCTTGGCGAGCAGGCCGGCCGCAACCATCACCTGCGGGTTCGAGGTGTTCGTGCAGCTCGTGATCGCGGCGATCACGACGCAGCCGTGCTCGAGCTCGAACTCGACGTCGCCCAGGGCGACGTGCACGCTGGCCGGCTCAGGCTGCGCGACCGCGAGGACGGCGTCCGTCACGGCCGCCGGCTCCTCGTGGCCCGGCTCGATGTGCGCCGGCGGGTCCGAGGCCGGGAAGCTCTCGGCGATCGCCTCGTCCTTCGAGTTCCCGTAGTCGACGCCGAAGCTCGGAAGCGCGTGGAGAAAGGCGTCCTTCGCCTCCCGCAGCGGAACGCGGTCCTGCGGGCGGCGGGGGCCGGCGAGGCTCGGCTCGACCGTTGCGAGATCGAGCTCCACGACATGCGAGTAGGTCGGATGGTCGTCCGCCTCGTGCCAGAGCAGATTCTCCTTGCAGTACGCCTCGACGAGCGCGATGCGCTCGTCCGGCCGGCCGGTCAGCCGCAGGTACTGGAGCGTCGCCTCATCGACCGGGAAGAAGCCGCAGGTCGCGCCGTACTCGGGCGACATGTTTCCGATCGTGGCGCGGTCGGCGACCGAAAGCGCGGCGAGGCCGGGCCCGAAGTACTCGACGAACTTACCGACGACGCCGGTCTTGCGCAGGATCTCGGTCACCGTCAGGACGAGATCGGTGGCGGTCGCTCCCTCCGGAAGCCCGCCGGTCAGCCTGAAGCCCACGACCTGCGGGACGAGCATCGACAATGCCTCCCCGAGCATGGCCGCCTCGGCCTCGATCCCGCCCACGCCCCAGCCGAGCACGCCGAGCCCGTTGATCATCGTCGTGTGCGAGTCGGTGCCGACGAGCGTGTCGGGGAAGGCCCGCCCGTCCCGCGACTCGACCACGCGGCCGAGGTACTCGAGGTTGACCTGGTGCACGATCCCGGTTCCGGGCGGGACGACCCTGAGGTCGGAGAACGCTCCCTGTCCCCAGCGCAGGAACGCATAGCGCTCGCGGTTGCGCTCGAACTCGAGCTCGACGTTGCGGCCGAAGGCGAGACGGGTCGCGAACTCGTCCACCTGCACGGAGTGGTCGATGACCAGCTCGGCCGGGATCACCGGGTTGATCTGGTCGGCGCTGCCGCCGAGGTCCTGCATCGCGTTCCGCATCGCGGCGAGGTCGACGATGGCGGGGACGCCGGTGAAGTCCTGGTGCAGGACGCGGCTCGGGCGGAACGAGATCTCCCGGTTCGGCTCGTCGGTCGCCACCCAGCCCGCGACGGCCTCAGCGTCGGCATCCCTGCCGGTCCGGAGCACGTTCTCGAGCAGGACGCGGAGCGTGTACGGGAGCCGCTCGACGTCCCATTGCTCCTGGAGCGCGCCGATCCGGAAGATCTCGAAGCTCTGATCCCCGACCGCCAGCGTTCCGCGCGTGTCCACTGTCTCGATTCAATCAAACAGGGCTCGTCGTCCGTCATACTCGCGCCGTCCTTTCGAGCGAAGGAGGCGAGGAGATGCCTTTCGAGGAGCTGAAGCAGCGGCAGAGCGTGATGTGGGGCAACGGCCCGTACGAGCGCATCACTGACACGATCCGGGACATCCACGGTCTCGTGGTCGAGCGGATTGCGCCCGGACCGGGCGACCGCTGGCTCGACCTCGCCTGCGGGACGGGCGCGGTTGCGGAGCGCGCGGCGCGTGCCGGCGCCGACGTCACCGGCATCGACCTGGCGCCGGTGCTGATCGAGACCGCCGCCGATAAGGCCGCGGCCGCCGGGCTCGACATCTCATACCGGGTCGGCGACTGCGAGAACCTTCAGGACGTGGAGACCGGAAGCTTCGACGTCGTCTCGTCAACCTGTGGGGTGATGTTCGCGCCCGATCACGAGGCCACCGGCCGCGAGCTGGCCCGGGTCGTCCGCCCCGGCGGCAAGCTGGCGCTCGCGAGCTGGACCCCGGACGGCGCGATCGCGGGGATGTTCAAGATGATGGCTCCCTTCGCGCCTCCGCCCGTGCCGGGCGCCGGCAGTCCCTTCGCCTGGGGAAACCGCGAGCACGTCCAGGAGCTCCTCGGTGACGCATACGACCTGACCTTCGAGGATCACATCTCGCCGCTGGCGATCGAGAGCGGCGAGGTGTACTGGCAGCTCTTCTCTACGAGCTACGGACCGACGAAGTCACTGGCGGAGTCGCTCGACGACGAGCGTCGCGAGGAGTTCCACCAGGCCTGGATCGAGTTCATGGATTCCCGTTACCGGGCCGGCGACGGGCTCGAGCAGCCGCGCGAATACCTGCTCGTGCTCGGTACCCGCCGCTAGCCGTTGGCCTTCAGCGGAGCGGCATTCGTGCCGTTTGCCACCCAGTCTCTGAGACTGGGGTTGGGACGATTGTGCGACTTCTTATCCCCAGGAGGTCTCCGTCATCGGCCTGAAGGCGGTCTCGAGGATGCGATGGTTGCGTGGACGCGTCAGGACGAACATCACCACCTCGGCCACGTCCTCGGCGCTCATCATCCCGGGCAGGGCGTCGGGCGTCCGGCCGCGGCCCTCGTCGAGGGCGAAGTCGGTGGCGACGCCGCCCGGGCAGACGTTCGTGCAGCGGACGCCCTGCTCGCGCAGCTCGTGGTCGAGCGCCCGCGTGAAGCCGACCTGGCCGAACTTGGACGCGCAGTAGACGGCCTCGTACGGCAGGCCGCGCCGGCCTGCCTCGGAGGCGAGCGTGACGATGTCGGCCTCGGGGCTGTGCAGCAAGTGCGGCAGCGCTGTGCGGACCGCATAGAGCGTCCCCTTCAGGTTGACGTCGATCATCTCCTCGAGGTGCTCGCGCGAAAGGTCGAGGAACGGCCCGTAGGCACCGACACCCGCGTTCGCGACCAGGATGTCGAGGCACCCGAAGCGGTCGACGGTGGCGGCCACCGACGCGTCCACCTCCTCGGGGTCGGAGACATCGCAGGCCAGACCGAAGGAGCGCTCCAGGCCGAGGTCGTCGCCGCTGCGCGAGGCGAGTCCGACGGACACGCCGGCCGCGGACAGGGAGCGCGCGACCGCGGCGCCGATGCCGCGGCTGGCGCCGGTGATGAACGCTGCTTTGCCTTCGAGGTCGGTCATTGCTCCTCCAGATGTCGTAGGGCCGGATACAAGGCCGTGAACCGCCGGTAGCCATCCTCGTAGACCTGCCGCCACGCGGGGTCGGGCTCGATCACGTCCCGCACCCGCACGCACGCCTCGACCGCTTCCCGGGCGTCGGCGAACACGCCGCCTGCGACCCCGCCCAGGAGAGCCGCACCGTACGCCGCTCCCTCCTCGACCGCTGTGCGCTCGATCGGGATCCCGAGCACGGAGGCGACGATCTTCAGCCAGAGCCCGCTGCGTGCGCCGCCGCCGGACGCGCGCCCGGCTTCGGGCTGCACGCCGAGCTCCCGGAGCAGCTCGAGCGAGTCGCGCAACCCGTAGGCGACGCCCTCGAGGACGGAACGGACCAGTGCGCCGCGGTCGTGTCTGAGAGACAGTCCCTCGAACACGGCCCGCGCGGACGGGTCCGCATGAGGCGTGCGCTCGCCCTGGAGGTAGGGGAGGAAGGTCAGACCCTCCGTGCCGGCCGGCCAGCGCTCGGCCTCGGTCACGAGCCCCTCGTAGTCGCCGCCGACGACGTCGCGCAGCCAGCGGAGCGACCCGGCGGCGGAGAGCATCACGCCCATCGCCTCCCACGTGTCCGGGACGGCGTGGCAGAAGACGTGCACGCGCGCCTGCGGGTCGGCCGCATACCCGGGCAATGCCGCGAAGACCACCCCGGAGGTGCCGAGGACGACCGACAGCGGTCCGGGCCCGACGACTCCGACCCCGAGGGCGCCCGCCTGCTGGTCGCCCGCGCCGCCGATCTCCGTCGACTCGTGCGCTGGCGGCAGCCACTCCAACGGAATCTCGAGCGCCGCGCAGACCTCCTCGCTCCAGCGCCGCCCGGCGACGTCGAAGAGCAGGGTGCCCGAGGCCTCCGCCGCGTCGATGGCGTGCTCGCCCTCCAGCCGCAGGCGCACGTAGTCCTTCGGGAGCAGCATGTGCGCGGCCCGCGCCCACACTTCCGGCTCGTGGCGCCGAACCCAGAGCAGCTTCGGCGCCGTGAACCCGGTCAGCGCCCGGTTCCCCGTCAGCTCGATCAGGCGCTCGAGGCCGATCCGCTCCTCGATCTCCGCGCACTCCGCCGCCGTGCGCTGGTCGTTCCAGAGGATTGCCGGACGCAACACGCGGTCGGCCTCGTCGAGGAGGACGAGGCCGTGCATCTGTCCGGTCAACCCGACCGACGCGGCGTCCTTCGCCCCCACGGCTGCGAGGGCACGTTCGCTCGCCCGCCACCAGTCCTCGGGGTCCTGCTCCGCCCACCCGGGCTGCGGGATCGCAAGCGCGTACTCCTCCTCGGCGCGGGCGAGCACCTCGCCGTCAGGCGAGATCGCCACCGCCTTGACGCCGGTCGTCCCGACGTCGAGGCCGATCAGGGTTGCCACTACTCGCCGCCGAGCGCCTGGTACACGAGCTCGTACGCGCGGACCGCGTCCTTCCGCGACTGCGCCTCGCGCAGCGCCGCGTCGTCGATCCGCGCGGCGACGCCGTCGATGAACCGCCACTGGAGCACGCTGCGCCGGACGGCCTCGACGGCATCCTCGGTGTACGGGTACAGGTCGAAGCCGAGCCGCTCGCCGTGATCGCCGTACCCGGCACGGCGCAGCTCGACCGCCAGCTCGAGCGTCTCCATGAACGCGGTCGCGCCGACCATGTTGTCGTCGTCGAACGTCCCCCAGCCAGAGTTTGCGTGCTGGTGGCCGAGCAGGCCCTCGGCGGCGAGCAGCGCGGCGTACTCGGCCAGGTTCTCGCCGTTCATGATCAGGTGCTGCCAGTCCATGTTGACCTTGACGTTGTCGAGGCCGCGCTCGCCGAGCTTGTGGATGACGAACAACGTCATCCCGATGTTCCGCATCATGATCTTCATCGCCGGCTCGGAGTTCTTGTGTTCGAGCCACAGGGGCTGGCCGTGCTCCTTCAGCGTCCCGGCGACGGCGGCCAGGCCGTCGACGAACCACGTCCAGCTGTCCTCGTACGGCGTCTGGAACGGGTAGTTGTAGCCCTCGATCCCGGGCCAGACGATCATCGGCACGCCGAGCTGTCCCGAGAGCTCGGCCCCGGCGACCGCGATTCGCACCGCCTCGGCACGCAGCTCGGCGTCGGGGTTGACGAACCCGCCGCGGCCGAAGCGCGGATCGAGATGGAGCCCGCCGGCGAGGCAGTAGATGTCGTGGTCGGGCCCGAGCGCCTCACGGATCTCGTCGACGTTCTGCTCGTTCAGCTCGGCCGGGTAGTGGAACTCGTACCCGTCGATCAGGTCGCCGAGCCCGTCCACGGCCCGCCTGACCCGCTGCACGGTCGTCTCGCCTGCCCGCTCGGGCTGGTAGCCGCCCGGCACGAAGCGGGTAACCATCGACCCGAGGGCCCAGATACCGAGCGACGTCTTCACGCAGGGGAGCCTAACGGTGGCCGCCATTCTGCGCGCTTTGGTTGGTAATCGGGGCGACCGCCTGCGGAATTTCTCCGACCTCTTGACAAACGCCTCGGGATGGGAGAGGGTCGCCTCGCCCTTCTGTGACCGGTTTGAGCGGCGGATCCATGGCTTCCCTTCGCGAGCGCAACCGCCTGCTCGTCGTCGACGCATTGCGTCGGCGGGGACACGCGAGCCGGAGCGACCTCGCCAGATTGACCAGTCTCTCGCGGACGACGGTGGGCAGCGTGGTCGCTGCTCTCCAGGAGCAGGGGCTCGTGGTCGAGCAGCAGGTAAACGGCGACCGCCAGACAGGGCGCGGGCGGCCCCCCGTCCTCCTGCGGCTCGATCCCACGGCGGGCGTGGCGGTCGGCATCTTTTTCGACCATGACGAGGTCCGGGTCGCGCTCGCCGACCTCTCATCGACCGTGCTCGGCGAGGACCGCACCGAGATCGACGTCGACCACTCGGCGACAGACGCCATCGACGTCGCCGTCGAGATGGTGCGATCTCTTCAGCGGGCCGCTGGCTTGGACAGCTCTCACCTCGTCGTTGCTGGCGTTGGGCTGTTCGGTCCGTTCTTCTCCCATACCGGCAAGACCAGCTCGGCGGTCATCCTTCCCGGTTGGGCCGGCCTCCAGGCGCAGCGAGAGCTGGCCGACCGGCTCGAGCTGCACGTCGAGGTCGACAACGACGCGAACCTGGGTGCGCTGGCCGAGGTGTCGTTCGGCGCCGGCCGGGGGCTGAGGGACGTCGTTTATGTCATGGTCGGCGCAGGCATCGGAGCCGGGCTCGTGCTCGGCGGGCGCGTCCACCGGGGCGCGGCCGGACTCGCCGGCGAGATCGGGCACGTGCAGGCGCGGGTCGACGGTGCGGTCTGCCGCTGTGGCAACCGCGGGTGTCTGGAGACGGTCGCGGGCGAAGGAGCGCTCAGGGCGCTGCTCCGGCCTCGCCTGGGCTATGAGGTGACCGTCCGCGACCTGCTCGACCTGGTCGCGGACGGTGACCTCGGCGCGTGCCGGGTCGTCAACGACGCAGGGCGGGCGATCGGGCGGGTTCTCGCTGATCTTTGCAATGCATTGAACCCGGAGGCGATCATCGTCGGCGGCCAGTTGAGCGAGGCGGCCGAGCCTCTCCTCGGTGGGATCCGCGAAACCGTCTACCGGTATGCGCTCCCCGGCGCAGCCGAGGGCGTCCGGGTCCTGCTCGGCGAGCTTGGTGACCGCGCGGAAGTGGTGGGCGCGCTCGCGCTCGTGATCGGCAACACGGAGGACCTCAGCTCGAGGGCGCTGCCGGCGTTTGCCCGCGTGGCGCAGCGGTCCGCCACGCGAGGGGAGGAGGTGCATGCGGGATCGACATGAGCACCGTGCGGTGAGAGGATCGTCAAACGCAACACAACAAGGAGGAGTAAAGGTGAAGAAGGTATTCCGTAAGTCGACCGTCGCGGTGCTGGGCCTCGCTGCGGTCGGCGCGCTCGTGGTCGCCGGCGCGGGCTCGGCCGGCAAGCGTGCGGCGATTCAGGCGTGCGGCCTGATGCCCGACACGAAGACCTCGGTCCGCTGGGAGCAGTTCGACAAGCCGTACCTGGAGAAGGCCTTCAAGGCGGCCGGAATCACCGCGCGTGTCGTCAACGCCCAGGGTGACCCGCAGAAGCAGAAGACGCAGGCCGACCAGTGCGTCTCGGACGGGGCGAAGGTCCTGATCATCGCTCCGATCGACTCCGGCTCGGCGGCGGCGATCGAGAAGGCGGCCCTGACGAAGGGCGTCAAGTCGATCGACTACGACCGCCAGGTCGAGGGGGGCGTCGCGGTCCTGTACGCCTCGTTCAACGGCAAGACCGTCGGCGTGTTGCAGGGCCAGGGCGTCGTCAAGGGCCTGAAGACTACGGGCAAGTACTCGCAGAAGCCGGTCGTCGCCTCGCTCTGGGGTGGCGCGGAGGACGCGAACTCGTTCCTGTTCAAGAGCGGCGTCGATCAGGTTCTGAACCCGCTCTATGCCAACAAGACCCTGACGAAGGGTCCGCAGCAGCACGTGCCCGCCTGGGACAACCAGAAGGCCGGCACGATCTTCGAGCAGATGCTCGTCAAGACGGGCAACAAGATCAACGCTGTGGCTGCGGCCAACGACGGCCTCGCGAACGCGGTCGTCGTCGCGCTGAAGGCCCACAAGCTGAAGCCGATCCCGCTGAGCGGGCAGGACGCCACCACGCAGGGCGTGCAGAACATCATCTCGGGCTGGCAGACGATGACGGTGTTCAAGGACGTCCGGAAGCTGGCGACCGCGACCGCGGGTGCCGCGATCAAGATCGTCAAGGGCCAGAAGCCGCCCACGACGGGCACGGTCAAGACCAAGGGCCGCGCGCTCGAGCCGGCCTACCTGATCGCACCGCAGTCGATCACGAAGGCGAACTACAAGCTGCTCTTCACCTCGGGGTTCCTGAAGAAGGGCGACGTCTGCAACGGCGTGTTCGCCAAGTTCTGCAAGTAACTCGACGTACGACCTGTGGAGGCGCCCAACCGGGCGCCTCCACTCGTCCTGTGGTATGAGACACCCGCTGTGAGCGACACGCCCCTTCTCGAGCTCCGCGGAGTGACCAAATCGTTCGGCTCCGTACAGGCATTGACGGACGTCGACTTCGAGGTTCGGAACGGCGAGGTGATGGCGCTCGTCGGCGACAACGGCGCGGGAAAGTCGACGCTGATCAAGTGCGTCGCCGGGATCCATCCGATGGACGAGGGCGAGATCCTCTTTGACGGCGAGCCGGTTTCGATCCACGGCCCGAAGGACGCTGCCAAGCTCGGGATCGAGGTCGTCTACCAGGACCTCGCGCTCTGCGACAACCTCGACGTCGTCCAGAACATGTACCTCGGCCGCGAGGCGCACGACCGCTTCCACATCCTCAAGGAGCCGCCGATGGAGGCGAAGACGGTCGAGACGCTGAAGAGCCTCCGCGTGACGACGATCAGGTCGATTCGCCAGGCCGTGGCGACGCTCTCCGGCGGTCAGCGCCAGTCGGTCGCCGTGGCCCGCGCAGTGATGTGGAACTCGCGGCTCGTGATCCTCGACGAGCCAACCGCCGCCCTTGGCGTCGTGCAGACCGAGCAGGTGCTGGCGCTCGTCAACCGCCTCGCCGAGCAGGGTCTGGCCGTGGTGCTGATCTCGCACAACCTGCACGACATCTTCGAGACCGCGACCCGGATCGCGGTTCTGCGCCTCGGCCGAAACGTCGGCGTCTACGAGCGTGCGAAGACGACACAGCAGCAGGTGGTGGAAGCGATCACCGCCGGCGCGCCGACGAAGGTTGCGGGCATTCCGAGCACTCAGGCGGCTCCGGCTTGACGGCCGCCACACCGGCACCCGAGGTCGAAACCGCCGAGCTCGAGCCGCTCTCGACCCGGATTCGCGACGCCGTCCGCTCGGGCAACCTCGGCAGCGGGCCCGTCATCCTCGCGCTCGGGATCATCGTGCTGGTCTTCAGTCAGACCGCGAACAACTTCTTCACGCCCGGCAACTTCACGAACATCATCACGCAGATGGCGGGGACGTGTCTGATCGCCTACGGCGTCGTCTTCGTCCTCCTGATCGGCGAGATCGACCTCTCGGTCAGCTTCATCAGCGGCATGGCGGGCGCTGTCGTGGCCGAGCTGCAACTGCCGACGGGGCCGCATCTTCCCTGGTACCTCTGCGTCTTTCTCGCCATCCTCGCGGCCACTGCGATCGGAGCGTTCCAGGGCTCGGTGATCGCGCTCGTCGGCGTCCCGTCCTTTGTCGTCACCCTCGCGGGCTTCGAGATCTGGCAAGGCGCGATCCAGAACGTCCTCGGCGGCGTGGTCGTCATTCAGGACAACATGATCAACAACTTCTCCAACTACTTCTTCAGCACCACTGCGGGGTGGATCATGGCCGGGATCGTGAGCGCGGCCTACGTGGGCGGGATGCTCGGGGCCGCATGGTCCGGCCGGCGTCACGGGATCGCGATTCGCGACCCGCTCGTGCTCGCCCTGAAAGTCATTGTCGTGCCGGTTGTCGCTGTGCTGACCGTCTACATCCTGAACAAGGACCGCGGCGTGCCGTTCGCGCTGCTACTGGTGGTCGGTGCGCTGCTCGTCTGGACGTTCGTCGCCAAGCGGACGACCTTCGGCCGGCACATCTACGCAGTCGGCGGCAACGCCGAGGCTGCACGCCGCGCAGGGATCAACGTTCCCCGGATCCGCATCGTTGTCTTCATGATCTCGGGCGCGATGTCGGGCCTCGGCGGCATCGTCCTCGCCGCCCGCCTGAACAGCGTCGACCTGAACGCCGGCGGCGGCACGCTGCTGATCGACGCGATCTCGGCTGCGGTGATCGGCGGCACAAGCCTGTTCGGCGGCCGCGGCGAGATCCGGAACGCGCTGATCGGGGCGGCGATGATCTCGACCGTGTCGAACGGCATGTTCATCCTCGGCTACAAGACCGGCACAATCTTCATCGTCACCGGCGTGATCCTTCTCCTCGCCGTGACCTTCGACACGGTCGTGCGGCGCCTGCAGGTCCGCTCGGGCCGTTAGAGATTCGCTGCGCGAATCTCTAACGCGTAACGGCGTAGACCTGATCGACTGCGACGTCGGCGATGCGCGTTGCACGGCCGCCCGGATAGCGCACCTTCAGCTCGCGCACGCTCGCCGCCCTCCCGAGCCCGAAATGGACCCGCGGGTCCTCAGAGGAGAGGTAGCTCGAGCCTGCGTGCACCTCACGGACGAGTCGTCGGCCGTCCGGGAGGACGACCGTGACGACCGCACCGGGCGCGAACCGCGGCAGCTTGACCTCGAGCCAGTGGCCTGATCCGCCCGAGCCTCGGAGCAGCATGAGCTTGCCGCCGACCGAGTTGATCGCCAGGTCGACGTGCCCGTCATTGTCGAAGTCGGCTGCGGCGACACCACGTCCGTTCACCTTCGGCAGCTTGTCGGCGCCGACCAGCGCGGCCGCGTCGGCGAACTCGTCGCCGAGGTTTTCGAGCACCTGAATCGGCGCCGCGTCCTTCACCAGGTTGGTGATTGGAATCGCGCCGTTCGCGAGCACGAGGTCGAGCTTGCCGTCGTGGTCGAGGTCGACCCACGAGTCGCCCCAGCCCGTGAGGTTCGTGCCGAATGCCGTCGCAAACGACGGCTGGGCATTCGTGAACCGGTCGCCGCGGCTGCCGAAGGCGGCGTGGCCCTGGCCGCGCGAATTGCTGACGAAGACATCCTGCCGCCCGTCGCTGTTGAAGTCGCCCTCGGCGATCCCCATGCCGGCGTTTCGGTCGGCGAGGCCCATACTCCGGGCACGCTCGACGAAGCGGAAGCCGAGCCCCCGGGACGCCGAAGGCGTCCCGGTCTTCCGGCCGGGCTTCGCCGGCTTTGCCGGCGAAGCTTCCAGCCTCGGCGCGAGCAGATTCACGTAGTAACGGTTCGGGTCGAGGTCGTTCGCCACGTAGAGGTCGAGGCGTCCGTCGCCGTTCAGGTCGGTGAAGACGGCCCCGAGCGAGTGGTCGTACGGCGACGGGTCGAGCCCCACCTGCCGGCCGACCTCGCGGAAGTGGGCGCGGCCGTCCGGGCTGTTGCCCTCGTTGAGGAAGAGAAGGTCGCGGACGCCGAGGTGGTTCGTCGGGAACCCGGCCGACGAGCCCGGGATCGACCCGTTCGCCTCGGTGTAGCCGGCGACGAACAGGTCGGGACGCCCGTCCCCGTTCACGTCGCCGACGGCGGCACCCGTGTGCCAGCCGAAGGAAGCGACGCCGGACGAGCGCGCGCCCTCGGTGAACGTGCCGTTGCCGTTGTTCCAGAGCAGCTTGTCGTCCGAGGCGGTCGAGACGTAGACGTCGGTGTCGCCGTCGCCGTTGAGATCGGCCGCGACGCAGCCCTGGCCGCGTACGGCGAGGCCTGCGCCGGATGCGTCCGTAACGTTCACGAACCTGCCGCCGACGTTGTGGAAGAGTGCGCTCCGCGGCAGGCCGCCCTCGGCGTCGTACCTCCCGAGGTCCGACTCCGCGTAGTTGTTCACGACAAAGAGGTCGAGCTTTCCGTCGTTGTCGTAGTCGAGCCAGCAGAGCCCGCCGCCCATCATCGCCGGCGTATCGGGCGTGACACCGAACCGGAACGCGCCTTGCTGGAAGTCGAGGCCGACCTGGGCGGCGACGTCCGTCAGCCGGACGCCGGCGAAGCGCCTCGCGGCCTCCCGCTTCGTCGCCGCGCTCACCGTGGTGACGGAGCGCTTGACGGGGAGGCGGACGCGCGCGATGAGCCACCGAACGGAGTCCTTCTGCAGCTCGAGGGTCTGGCGGAAGTCGGTCTGGGCCTCGCGGCGGGCGGCCTTCGGCGGCCGGCCCGTGTACGTGGTCAGCTGCTGCGTGCCCTCGAGCGCGGTGACGGCGATCGCCGCGCCCTGCCCGTGGCCTGACTCGAGCCACATCCGTATCCGGTCCAGGCGGTAGGCCGTGACCGAGATCGGCTTCCCGGCCCCGGCGCGGAGCAGCTGGCGCAGCTGCGGCAGCCGGTCGAAGGTCGCGGCGTCCTCGAGCGCCTTCCGGTCGCGGCGCGAGAGAGCCTCGGTCTGGATGCGGAGGTCAGTGACGAGGTCGCCCGCGATTGCCCGCGCCAACTTCGAGTCGAGCTTGGTCTGGACGCCCCTGGACGGCAGGATCGTGATCTGCGGCAGCCGGCCGGTGCCGGCGAGCGGGGGGCTCGTGCTGTCGGGGCGGGCGGGGATGCCGGCCGCCGCGACCGCGCCTGTGTAGGCAACGACTGCGGCCGCCCCGAGCGCGACGAGCTTCCGCCGGTCGAGCCGGACGGCAGGAAGCAGCGCCAGCAGCGGCCTTGCGGCTGTGACGATCGCAAGGGCGCCGAGCACTGCGACCTTCGCCCAGAACTCCGTCTTCGTCGGTGCGATCAGGAGCGCGGAAAGCAGCCCGACCGACACGGCATAGACGGCACGGGCCGTCGTGCTCTTCGGGGTCGTCTTTGGGTCGGTGATCATGAAGAACAGGAAGACGAGGATCTCCGGCGAGCTGACGAGCACCCACCAGAAGTAGGGGCCGGTGATCGGGCCCACGTGCCAGCGGGCAGTCATCGCGTGGCCGGTCGCGGCCAGCAGGCCCGTGCCCGCCGCGAACGCGAGCCAGAAGGCGACCGCGATCACCAGCAGGTGGATGCGGGAGAGGATCGCGAGCCCGCCGGCGACGATGATCACCAGCGCGAGGCCCATCCAGGTCGACATCGGCCCCCACCAGAAGTCGAGCGGCTCCGCGCGGCTTTCGCCGAGCACCAGGAAGCAGAGGACGAGCCCGATGTTCGATGGGTTGAAGATGTGCCCGCCGCGCCAGCGGATCACGTACTTGGAGAGCAGCGACACGGCCGCGGTGCCGACGAAGATCCACCAGCCGCGCAGGCTCCACCAGTCCCCGTGCTCCGTGCCCGGCACCCGGAGGATGAATGCGACGCCGTTGCCGGTGATCAGCGCGCTCGCGGGCCACATCAGCACGTGCTGCCGCCGGAAGGCGATCCCGACCTCGAGCAGCGCGCACGTGCCGAGCGAGAGCAGGATTTGGGCGATCGAGACGCGGAAGTCGAACGCCGCCTGCCCGAGGACCTGCAGCGTGATGATCACGGAGGCGAGGTGCAGGCGCGGGTCGCGGACGGTCGGCAGGAGGACCGGGTACGGCGTGCCGCGGATCGTCAGTGTCCGCCCGCCGGGCGCAGCTAGCGCGGGGGCGCTCATAGGGGATCATGGTACTTCGGCCTTTGCGTCCGGCCAACCGTCAGAATCGGCGCGTGAAGCTCGAGCAGGCGATGGCGATCGTCCAGGCGGTCGTGGCGGACGCGCCCGGCCCGGTCTCCGTGTTCGTCGCCGACGACCACGGAGAGGTCGTCGCCGCGGCGACGATGGACGGCGCAGCCCCGGACACGCGCCTGAACGCGCAGCGTAAGGCGTATACGGCCGCGCGCAGCGACGCTCGCTCGACCTCGGAGCTGATCGAGAAGGTGAAGGACGACCCGGTCGAGCGCGCCAGCTTCGACCCGTTCTTCACGTTCTTCCGCGGCGGCGTGGCGGTGTTCGACGGCGAGACGCGCGTCGGGGCTGTCGGCGTCAGCGGCCTGCCGGGCGAGGTGGACGAACAGCTCGCCCGGCAGGCGATCGCGGCCGCCGGATTGTCCTGCTAGACGGTTACGACCTCGAGCGTCGTAGGGGTTCCGGCGCTATCCGTCTCGAAGCCGACGACGAGACGTAAACCGAGCGCTTCGGCGAGGCGCTTGATCGTCCGCAGGCTCGTCGGGTGCTGGCCGCTTTCGATTCGGGAGATCGCCGAATGGCTCGTTCCCATCCGCTCGGCGAGCTCTCTCTGCGTCAGGTTCTGCTCGAGCCTGTGCTTGATCGCCAGCCGCGCCAGCGCTTCATAAGGCCCCAGTCGCTCGCGCTCGGCGCGATATTCGGCACTGCGAGCACGCCGTCTTGCGCCCTCTCCGGCGCGCCGGCCGACCGGGCTGATGGATCTGCTGCGCTTCGCGGATGCCGGCATGTTCGATTGGCTATCTTACCATTTTTGATAAGCATGGGTCACGGTGCGTCACGGCCAGCGGCACGTGGCGGCGTTCGGGCCTCGGCGTCCATCCGCACCTTGAAGTCTTTCCAGCGCCTCTCGGCAATCGTGATGTCCTTTGCCGGAATCCGGCCGCGGTCTTTGCGGAGCATGTGCAACAAGACGACGAGCGTCCGGGATCGGCGGTAAAGAATCCGGTACAGGGACGGCCCGTAGTGGCAGCGCAACTCTCGCAGCTCGCCTTCGATCTGCGAGCTGTGCGGGTAGGGGAGGTGCGGTGTCGAGGGCGAGAGGAGGTTGATTCGCTCGATCTGGTTGTCGATGGCAACCTGCTCGCGAACACCAAGCGAATCGATGAAGTCGTTGACCGGCTGCGATCCGTCTGACGCCCGGTAGTACACCGCCTGGAGGTGCAAGGGCATGACTTTCGAAGGTAGCCGTCGCGTAGACGGGCGCAGCCGAAGCCGATGTTTCGTATCGAACTTGGTTCAGATCTGAACGCTGGGCTATCGTGATAGGCATGAGGCGAGTCTGGCCGCGGTGGCTGCGGAGAAGGCTTCTTGCAGCGGAGGCCCGCCGCCTCGCGCCGGATGAGAACGATCGAGAGGAGATGCGGTCCGTTCGCGAGCACCTCGCCGGGCCCGCGCTTCTGATCTCGGAAAGCGGCGGTGTGCTCCAGCCGGGCATCAACCTCGACGACAGCGCGCGGACGCTCGAGTCGATGGAACCGGCCGACCCTCCCGAATGATCTCATTCTCGTACACGTGCGCGTAGCTGGACTCGACGGTACGAAGGGCGGCTGGGCCACGATCATTCTCGAGGAGGGCCTGTTCTCGGACGACCGGCTGCTCCCAGTCGAGACCCGGTTCGACGAGCTCTCTGAGGTGTCAATTCTGGCGATAGACATACCGATCGGGTTCGGTCCGCGCGCGGCCGATTCGGCCGCGCGCGAGTTCCTCCGTGGTGCCGCGAGCACGGTCTTCACGACGCCGTCTCGGGCTCTGTTTGAGCAGCCGTTCGGTCCCGGTTTGGGTATCTCAGCTCAAGCGCACGCGCTCGGGCCGCGGATCATGCGTGTGACCCAACTCGCGGCAGCGGATGACCGCATTTACGAGGTTCATCCGGAGGTCTGCTTCCGCGCCATGAACGCCTGTCAGCCGCTGCGGTACCGGAAGAAGTCCGCGGGCGGTGCGCTCGAGCGCCTCGCGCTCCTGCGACGACATCGCATCGATGTCGGGGATCTGGGCGAGACGGCGCATGCTCCGCTCGACGACGTCCTCGATGCTGCGGCCGCAGCCTGGACTGCTTGCAGGCTCGCCCTCGGAACCGCCAAGTCGTTGCCCGAGCGACCGGAGATAGTCGACGGTCGTAGTGTCGCGATCTGGTACTGAGGCCGGTTCTAGACCGCGACGCGCTCGTTGCTCAGTGCCGAGCGGTGGAGCGCGTCGAGCGCCCGTGCCTGGCCCAGCGCATCGTCACGCCCGAGCAGCGGCTCGCCAACGCCCGAGATCGCGTCGCTCAGGTTCTCGAGCTGGAGCCGGTAAGAGTCCGCGCGCTCGAGCTCCATCCGCTCGACGCCGCGGTCGCGCCGCACCTCGATCACCGGCACGGCGCAGTGCCACGGGTCGTCGAGGAAGAGCGAGCCTTCGCTGCCGATCACCTCGAGCTCGTCGCGCTCGGGCATCGCCGTGCCGCAGTCGAACACCGCCAGGACGTCGCGGGGGAAGCGCATCGATCCGGTGAAGACCCAGTCCGTGCCCGAGTCGCCGTACCAGGCCTGGCCGTAGACCGAGACCGGCTCGCCCCCGGCGAGCCGCGACCCGCTGACGCAGTAGCAGCCGACGTCCATCAGCGCGCCGCCCTCGACGTCCGTCCGCAACCGGATGTTGTCCTGGTCGTAGAGCGAGTAGCTGAATGCCGAGCGGATCAGGCGCAGCTCGCCGATCGCGCCCTCGTCGATCAGGGCACGCAACCGCTTCGTCTGCGGGTTGTGCCGGTACATGAACGCCTCCATCAGGAACCGGCCCGCGCGGTCGGCCGCGTCGAATGCCGCCTCCGCCTCCTCGGGATGACGCGTCAGCGGCTTCTCGCAGAGGACGTGCTTGCCGGCCTCGAGTGAGTTGATCGACCACTCGCAATGCATCGTGTTCGGCAGGGAGATGTAGACCGCCTCGACGTCCGGGTCGGCGAGCAGCGCCTCGTACGATCCGTAGGCCCGCTCGATGCCCCACTCGCGCGCGTACTCCTCGGCCCGCGCCTGGTCGCGGCTCGCGACGGCGACGAGGTCGACCTTCGGCGACTCCATCGCGCCCGGAATTACCTTCCGGTTGATGTCGGCGGTCGAGATGATTCCCCATGTCGTCACGGTGGGTCGTAGTATCGCGCCGTGGCGAGACCCGTGACGCTCTTCACCGGCCAGTGGGCCGACCTGCCGCTCGAAGAGCTGGCGGAGAAGGGCGGTCGCTGGGGCTTCGACGGACTCGAGCTCGCCTGCTGGGGCGACCACTTCGAGGTCGACAAGGCGCTCGCCGACCCGGGGTACACCGGCACGGTGCAGGAGGTGCTCGAGCGCAACCACCTGAACTGCTTCGCACTGGGAGCCCACCTCGTCGGCCAGGCCGTCTGTGACCCGATCGACGCGCGGCACCGCTCGATTCTCCCGCCCGAGGTCTGGGGCGACGGCGACCCCGACGGGGTCAGGGAGCGCGCGGCCGAGCGGATGAAGGACACGGCGCGCGCCGCCGCCAAGCTCGGCGTCACGCAGGTGAACGGCTTTACCGGCTCGGCCGTCTGGCACATGCTCTATTCCTTCCCGCCGAACGACTGGGCCGAGATCGAGCACGGTTACCAGGATTTCGCCGAGCGCTGGGGGCCGATCATCGACGTCTTCGACGCGGAGGGCGTGCGCTTCGGGCTCGAGGTGCACCCCACCGAGATCGCCTACGACTTCGTCACCACCCGCAAGACGCTGGACGCGATCGGCAACCGTGAGGGCTTCGGGATCAACCTCGACCCGAGTCACTTCGCGCACCAGGGTCTCGACACCGCGCAGTTCGCGATGGACTTCCCCGACCGCATCTACCACGTCCACGTCAAGGATTCGCGCAAGCGGCTCGACGGACGGCGCTCGATCCTGGGCTCGCATCTCAATTTCGGCGAGGAGGCGCGCGGCTGGGACTTCGTCTCGCCGGGGCACGGCGACGTCGACTTCGAGGACCTCTTCCGCGCGCTGAACCGGATCGGCTACACCGGGCCGCTCTCGATCGAGTGGGAGGACTC
>Ga0137369_10000404_pt1 | contig 37750 bp, 31 predicted proteins | sample SagtaG_12_FD_104918 | JGI IMG/M metagenome (GOLD analysis project Ga0137369, IMG submission 104918) | Vadose zone soil microbial communities from Sagehorn Ranch, Mendocino, California, USA - Sage1_L_113_16 metaG | ecosystem: Environmental > Terrestrial > Soil > Vadose zone | place: USA... | reverse complement strand
GCACCCACAACCTGGCGGTGACGACCAGCGCCGCCACGATCACGGTGCGGTGGGACAACGTGGTGACGATTCAGACGAGCGACACCTTCCAGCAAACGCGGACCGTGCACGGGGTCATTTGGGCGCCGTGGGTCGACAGCGGAAGCAGCTTCGATAACTTCACGGTGAAGTAACCGAATGGCCTCCGCTCCAGCCGGGGTCGGTCTCCGGCGAGCGGCCCGGTCCGATCTCCTTTAGTCAGTAAACCAAGAGACAAAAGTCGCCAGGATTGCACTTTCCTGCCGGGCGCGGCAGGGTTGGGTTGAATCGTCCGGCCGCAATATCGTTCTAAGTAGGCATGAATACAGCGGTTCGTGTTGGAGGACGGGCGAGCGAACGTTCCGTGCCGATGGGCCAAAAGGTTGCTTCCACAAGACAGATCCGGGATCCTCGCAGGGAGCAGACATGGAATGGGTTCAGCGGCCGCTCGTGGTTTGTGTGATCGTCGTCGGGGCTTTCGCCGCCATCTCCTGCTCCGACCCTGAGGTTGCCAAGCGCAAGTACGCCGCCAGCGGCAAAGCGTATTTCCAGCAGAAGAAGTATCCGGAAGCGATTATCGAATACCGGAACGCGCTGCGGTTCGATCCACGTTTCGCTGAAGCCCGGTATGGGCTCGCCGAGGCGTACGATCGCAACGCCGACGCCGCGCACGCGTACCGGGAGTACATTCTCGCGGCCGACCTGATGCCCGAGAACGTCGACGCGCAGTTGAAGGCCGGCATGTTCCTCCTGGCAGGGGAGCGCTACCTGGACGCAAAGGATAGAGCGCAGAAGGTCCTCAAAACGAATCCGAAGAGCATCGATGCCTTGCTGCTGCTCGGGCAGGCAACCGCCGGTCTTCAGGATCTCGACGGCGCCGTGACGCAAATTGAAAAGGCGCTGGCCATCGATCCGAGTCAGTCGCAAACCTATGCGAGTCTCGGCCAGGTGCGTCTCGCGCAGGGGAACACAGCACAGGCTGAACAGGCGTTCAAACAGGCGGTCAGGCTCAATCCGCAGTCGCCATTCGCCGCCCTGGCGCTCGGGAATTTCTATTTCTCCGTCCGTCGCACCGAGGGGGCGGGCGATTGGTTCCGCAAAGCCGTCGGACTCGACGCGAAGAATGTGCCGGCGAATCGCGCGCTCGCAGCCTACTACCTCGCCACGAATCGACTGACTGAAGCCGAGGCGCCGCTCAAGGTCGTCGCCTACGATTCCCCGTTACCGCAAGGCCGCCTGGTGCTTGCGGATTACTACTACGCGATGCGGCGTCTCGAGGAGTCGGCGAAGATCCTCCACGATTTGCAGAATGATGCGAGCGTGTTCGCCGATGTCAGGCTGAGGCTTGCGGTGCTGGAATTCAGCAACGGCCAGTCGGAGGCCGCCTACAAGGCGCTCGACGAGGTGTTGGCCAGGGATCGGAAGCATCCCCTTGCCTCGGTCCTGAAAGGGCGGTTCCTCCTGACCGAGAGCAAAGTGGACGCTGCGCTGCCGTTGTTGAGAGCGGCCATCGAAGGGGAGGCGAAATCGATCGGTGCGCACTACTGGCTTGGCACTGCGTACCGGATGCAAGGGAAGTTGAACGATGCCGCGTCGGAATTTGCGACTGTCCTCGAGCTGGCGCCTCGAGACGTTCCAACGATGGCGCAGCTGGCTGAAACGAGGCTTCGACAAGGCAATATCGAAGCGGCGATCGCGTTGGCGGAGCAGGCCACGGCCGCCCAACCCGACTACCCACTGGCGCGCATCGTCCTGGTCAGGGCACTGCTGGCGGCGGGCGACGTGCATCGGGCGGACGTCGAAAGCAATGTGGTCGCGAGGCGGTTTCCCGATCTGGCCGACGGGATTGTGGCCGCTGGTCTCGTCGCGATGGCGAAGCGCGATTTCGAGGGCGCCGGCCGGGCCTTTCAACGGGCCCTGGAAGCGGCCCCAAATTCAACGGACGTCCTCTCCGGGCTCATCGCCGCGAACATCGGGAAGGGCAAGGCCGGCGAGGCGATGACCGCCGTTGAGGCCCAGTTGGCCAGGAGGCCCGACGATCCCGCGCTGCTGCACCTCGCTGCGAAGGTCTACGATGCCCAAGGTAATCAGACGAAGCGCGAAGAGACGCTGCGCCGGGTAATCGCCGCAGATCCTTCGAACCTCCCCGCCTATGTGGACCTCGCGCACCTGTATCTTGCCAAACGCAACATGGAGGAGGCGCGGCGCCAGTATGAAGCCGTCGTCGAGAGAGATCCCAAGAACTCCGGGATCATGACGGTCACGGCGTTGATGCTTCAGGTCCAGGGGAAGCGTGCCGAGGCGGTCCAGCGATACGAAAAGGTATTGGCCGGCGATCCCAACGCCGCCGTGGCGGCGAACAACCTGGCGATGCTCTATGCGGAGGATGGGCGCAACCTCGATGTGGCGCTGCAGCTCGCCCAGACCGCGACGCAACGGATGCCGAACACGCCGGAAGTCAATGACACGTTAGGCTGGATCTACTACTTGAAAGGCTTGCCGTCGCTCGCCGTGCCCCCACTCCAGGTCAGTGTGCGCAGGGGCCCGTCGAACCCGATTTATCACTACCACCTCGGTCTGGCTTACGCGAAGATGGGCGACAAAGCGAAGGCGCGGGCCGCCCTTGGCGAGGCACTGCGGCTGCAGCCGCAATTCGAAGGCGCCTCCGAGGCGAGAAAACTTCTCGCGAGCTTGTAGCGGTTGGGGTTGCAAAAGGCTGCGTGGAAATCTCGCCTTCAGACAAAAGTCTGGTTGACAACCGACTTCGCCGCACATCTAAACGAGCGCTTTCCAGTATTGCTGCGGTTCACACGGGATTTCATGGTTGGCAGAGGTACTGCAGAGTATTCGAGCACCGCGGTCGGACTGTCCGGCGTAACGGTTTGCGACAAGGGGCTGGCGTATGAAGCGAACGGTGTTTGGGCTGATGGCAGCGGCCGCATTTCTGTTTGGTTCGAGCCAACCCGCCGAGGCGACATTCTTCATGTCCATCTCTGACGGGACGACAACGGTCAGTTGCACGATCGGCGGGCCCTGCGACGCGGGGTTCATTCAGCTTTCCACTGGGATCGTCTTCAACGGCTCGGTTGGGACGTATTCCATCTTTACGGATAGTTCGAGCTCCAACGTTCCGGGAACTGCCACCGTCGGCCTAGTTACCAATTCGTCGACGTCGGTGACAAATACGGGGGGGTTGACCAGCACACTGACGATCATTACATCGGTGACGGGTTTTACCGCTCCGCCCGCCGGAAACGGGTTGCTCGGTAATACGGGCTCAGCGTCATATGGGCCCAGTACTGCCGGCGATAACTACACTATTCAGAGCTGGGTGGATACGTCGGGTGTTCTTCACACGTCGGCGCCGGTTGCGGGTGGCACGATCACGACCGCCGGTCCGTGCGCGGTGACTTCAACCGGCGGATTCGTCGCGTCCAGCGCCTGCACGAACCCGCTGGTGGCTTTCAGCAATTCGACGCCGTACTCTTTGACCCAGTTGTTGACATTTTTCATCGCCCCGAATCAAAGCGGTGCCACGATCAATTCAACCGGCGTCACTGCTGTGACTTCGACTCCGGTGCCCGAGCCGGCCACGCTGCTGCTGCTCGGCGGCGGACTGCTCGGAATCGGCGCAAGCATCCGACGCCGCCGGTCGAAGGCGTAAATCGAACACCCGCTGGGCGGGCCTGAATGGCTCGCCCAGCATCTCCTCAGACCCCCTCTCACAGAATCGTCATCCGGTCAGAAGCGAGCCACGACAAGCCGCGTTCGAGCCTGCCAATTTGCCGCTGGAATATAAGGTTTCAGTCCGGCAGACTTTAGTATCTGCTCCCGAAGATTTCAGGAGTACCTCAAACGGTCCCAACTCCTCGTGCTACTCCAAAAGTCTATATCGCTGAACGATTTGCACGTGGTTTCTCGAATCGCACAGTGGCTGCCTGCTTGCACTTGGTGTCATATCCCGCGGTGCCGATTCGGTCGGAGCCGTTCGAACCCCTGTCAAGAGGCGCGAAAAGGACGTTGGCGAGATGATTCCCGGCAAGAAATACACTCCGGAAGACGTGCTGCTGATCGCCTGGCGACGAAAATGGCTGACGGTCATTCCGCTGGTCATGTGCGCGGTGGCGGCCTACGCCTGGGCGCGATATCAACCCGACCAGTACAAGTCGGAGACCCTGATTCTCGTCATCCCCCAGCGTGTGCCCGATCAATACGTGCGGTCGACGGTCACAACCCGTCTGCAGGACCGGCTGCAATCGATCAGTCAGCAGATTCTCAGTCGTACGAGGCTCGAGCGCATCATCCAGGACTTCAACCTGTACGCCGAGCTTCGCCGCACGGAATTCATGGAGGACGTGGTCGAGGAGATGCGCCGCAACATCAATCCCCAGATTGTCAAAGGCGACGCGTTCAAGATCTCCTACGTCTCGACCGACCCTCGACAGGCCATGCTGGTCACCGAGCGACTGGCGTCGCTCTACATCGACGAGAGCCTCAAGGATCGCGAAGTCCTGGCCGAGGGGACGAACCAGTTCCTCGAGACCCAGCTCCAGGACGCGCGTCAGCGGCTCATCGAGCACGAAAAGAAACTCGAAGAATACAATCGAAGACACTCTGGTGAGCTGCCGACCCAGATGACGTCGAATCTCCAGGCGATGAATGGCTCGCAGATGCAGCTGCAGGCGATTGTCGACTCGCTCAACCGCGATCGTGATCGGCGGCTGAACCTCGAACGCATGCTCGTGGATCTGACTGCGCAAATGCCCCATGCGTCGCCGTCGGACGCCGCCGCCGCTTCAGACTCACCCGCCTCGAACCAGCCCGGGCCGTCCGCCCCGGCGAACCCGCCACTTGCTGCGGCGAAACGTCAGCTGCAAGACCTGGAGCTCCGTCTCAAACCGGCGCACCCCGACATCGTGCGCGCCAGGAAAACCGTCGAGGATCTCGAGAAGAAGGCCGAGGCCGACGCTGCCGCCGCGGAACTGAGTGCGTTGGGGCGTGCACCCGTCGCGCAGGCCAAGGGCGCGCTGGCGCCAAACCCCAACGATCCGGTCCGTCGGATTCAATCGGTCCGCGAAGAGATGGACACACTCGATCAGCAGATTGCGCTCAAGGAAACGGAACAGACGCGGCTCCATGCGGTCATTGCGGATTATCAGCGCCGCGTGGACGCCACACCTACGCGCGAGTCCGAGCTGACGGAGCTGACGCGTGACTACTCCACGATTCAGGCGATGTACAGAAGCCTCCTCGGCAAGAACGAGGACGCGAAGATTTCCGCAAACCTCGAACGTCGCCAGATCGGGGAACAGTTCAAGGTGCTCGACCCGGCCCGGCTGCCGCAACAGCCCTTCAGCCCCGATCGGCCGAAAATCGTGGCGTTGGGCGCATTTCTCGGTCTCAGCCTTGGTGTGGGATTGGTCGCGTTCCTCGAATACCGCGACACCACCCTCAAGACCGACGAGGACGTCCTGATCGCCCTCGCGCTGCCGGTGCTGGCCCTCGTCCCGACCATGCGAACTGCGGAGGAGCTGCAGCGGCTGCGGCGCCGACATCTGCTCGTCTCGCTGACATCAGCCGTTACCGTGGTCGCGTCGGTGGCGGCAATATTTTTCATCTGGAAACTGAAACTCCGGCCTTAACACTCATGTACGAACGCTTCTACGGTCTTCGTGAACTGCCGTTCGAGCTGACGCCGAACCCGCGGTATCTGTTCTTGACGGAGCGGCATCGCGCCGCGCTCTGCAACCTTCAGTACGGGATAACCGCGCGCCGCGGCATCACCGTGCTCATCGGCGAGGCAGGCACCGGCAAGACCACGCTCGTGCACGCGGCGCTCGGTCTGGTGCGGCGCGACGATGCCCGATGCGTGTACTTGACCAATCCGACGCTCACGCGCAGCGAATTCGTCGAATACCTTGCCCACGGGTTTGGCCTCGACCATGAGGCCAAGCACTCGAAGGCCGTATTCCTCCGTGAGCTCGAACGCGTGCTGCTGGATCGGCTGGCCGCGGGCGTCGTGTCGGCGTTGCTCATCGACGAGGCCCAGAGCATGCCGCACGAGTTGCTGGAGGAGATCCGGCTGCTCGCGAACATGGAAACCCCCACAGATAAACTCTTGCCCGTTGTCCTGGCCGGGCAGCCGGAGCTTGCCGATCGGCTGAACGAGCCGGCGCTCCGGCAGCTCAAGCAGCGCGTGGCGCTGCGCTGCGACCTCGGTCCGCTGCACCTGGCCGAAACGGCCGCCTACATAGCGGCCCGTCTCGAGCGCGCGGGCGGCAGGAGCGGACAGGTCTTCACGCGCGAGGCCGTTGAGGTCATCCATAAGCGATCGCGCGGAATCCCCCGCACGATCAGCGTGATGTGTGACAACGCGCTCATCAGCGGGTTTGCGGCGCAACGTCGCCCGGTCGATCGCGAGATCGTGCTCGAAATCTGCCGCGATCTCGATTTCGGACGAGGCGATGAGGGCCCGGCGCCGCAGGCTGCCGCGAGCGTGCTGCCGATGCCATTGGCGCATAGACCGACGGCCGATGGCGGTACTGCAGAGATGCGGGCGACGAATGGGCCGAGGCCCGGCCCTGAGGCCAAGGCTCAGCCTGGAAACATGTTCACGTCCTTCGTACGGCGCCGCTTCTCATTCTTCCAGGACGACGTATGAACCGGATTGAAGAAGCGCTCCGTCGCGCCCGGCGAGATCTGCCACTGCCCGAGTCGTTTGCCGCGCCGAATGCCGCAGCTCTTGAACAGTTCTCAACGGTGGAGGGACCAGAGCGCGAACACGCGGACGAACTGGAGCGCGAACACGTTGCGCCGCCGGCACCGAAGCTGGCCTACGAGAGCCCGGCCGCCGGGGATGAATTCCCTGCGCGCATCGCCCGCAGCGCCGTCGCGCCGCCGCCACCGGAACCGCCCGAAGCGACGTTCGTTGCTGCCAAAACCAATGGTGGCTTCGGCGGGAAGCTCGTCATCCACGAGGAAGTCAAGCAGGCCACGATCGAGCAGTATCGACGGCTCGCCGCCGCGTTGCATCACGCGCAGTGCAACGACGGGATCAAGATAGTCATGGTGGCCAGTGCGCTGGCTGGCGAAGGCAAGACCCTGACCGCCGTGAACCTCGCGCTGACGCTCAGCGAATCCTACGCGCGCCGCGTGCTCCTCATCGACGCCGACTTGCGACGTCCGAGCATGCACGAGATCTTTCACATGCCGAACGTGTCCGGCCTCAATGAAGGTCTCAAGGCCGATGACGATCGGAAGCTGACGGTGCTGGAGATCTCGCCTCGATTGTCGCTGCTGCCCGCCGGCAAGCCCGATCCCGATCCGATGAGCGCGCTGACGTCGGACCGGATGCGTCGGGTGATCCAGGAGGCGGCGGCGAAATTCGACTGGGTCGTGATCGATACACCGCCGGTCGGTCTTCTGCCCGACGCGCATCTGCTCGCCGCGATGGTGCATGTGGCCGTTCTGGTTGTCCGGGCGGGCCGCACGCCGTGCGCGCTGGTCCAGCGCGCCATCGCGAGCCTCGATCGCAATCGCGTCATCGGCGTCGTGCTGAATCAGATTGACGACCGGGCCGTCTCGCCCGGCGGGAAGTACGAACACTACTACGCGGCATCGTACGGACGTGGGACAACCGACGACCAGGCCATAGCTCGATCATGAGCGGCGTGAAGAGCGTTCGATGATTCGGATGCTGCGGCGTAGCGTCAACCGTCGGTCGCTCGTCCTCTTCATGGGCGAGGCGGCGTTGATTGCCGGTGCGGTTGTGGCCGGCGTCTGGATTCGGTTGGGCGACGCCGCGTGGATCCTGTTCGGTCTCGAGGGCGGCTACTTCAAGACGGCCGTCGTGACCATCATCTGCCTGTTGTGCCTCTATTTCGCCGATCTCTACAATCTCCGGCGTGTTTCAGACCCGGGCGAGATGTTTGTGCGGCTCATTCAGGCTCTTGGCGCCGCGTCGATCGTCCTTGCGCTGGTGTACTTCTGGTTTCCATGGCTCATGCTCGGCCGCGGCGTCTTCGTGTTGACGAGCGGCCTCGTCATCGGCAGCCTCGCGGCGTGGAGGGGTGCGTTCACCTGGATTGGCCGACGTCTTCGGGCCCGCGAACGCCTGCTGCTGGTTGGCACGGGCCAGGCCGCCATCACGCTGGCCCGTGAGATGTACTTGCGCCGAGACGAGCTGGGAGTCGAGATCGTGGGGTTCATCGATCCCGACCCGCAGAAGGTAGGGGCCGCGGTTCTCAATCCCGGCGTCGTCGGCACGATTGAAGACATCCCGTCGATTGCGCGAGCGCGCGGCGTGGACCGCGTGGTCGTCAGCCTGGCCGACGCGCGCGGCAAACTGCCGATGGACAAGCTCCTGGAGATGAAGCTCGGCGGGGTGACCTTCGATCATCTTCCATCGGTCTACGAAGAGTACACAGGCAAGATCGCCGTCGAGAACTTGCGGCCAAGCTGGCTGATTTTCTCGGAAGGGTTCCGCAAAGCCCGTTGGCAGGAAGTTGCGAAACGGACTCTGGACATCATGGTCTCGCTGATGGCCCTCGTGCTCACGCTGCCGTTGACCGTGCTCACCGCGGTCGTCGTGCGACTGACGTCGGCGGGTCGCGTGCTCTATCACCAGCCGCGCGTCGGCCAGCACGGACGTGTCTTCACGGTGCACAAATTCCGATCGATGTTCGAAAACGCTGAAGCCGACACCGGACCTGTGTGGGCCGTGACGAACGATCCCCGAGTGACACCGGTCGGCCGGTTTCTGCGGCGTACCCGTCTCGATGAACTGCCGCAACTCTGGAACGTGCTCGCCGGCGACATGAGTCTTGTCGGTCCCCGGCCGGAACGTCCGGAATTCGTGCAGCAACTCACACGCCAAATCCCGTTCTACGGTCAGCGACATGTCCTGCGTCCTGGGCTGACCGGCTGGGCGCAGATTCGGTACACGTACGGCGCGAGCGTCGAAGACGCGCTCGAGAAGCTGCAGTACGATCTCTTCTACATCAAACACGCGGCGATCGCGTTCGACATCTTCATCATCCTGGCCACGGTGAAGACCGTCATTCTGCGCCGGGGCGCGTGATGTCCGCCGCAGAAGAGCCTCGCCCCGTGGTCAACGCCATGACCATCGATGTCGAGGACTACTTCCACGTCAGCGTCTTCGACGGGACGTATCCACGGCACGAGTGGGATCGGCTCGAAAGCCGGGTGTGCGCCAATACGGAGCGGTTGCTGGACATCTTCGCGAAGGCGGACGTGCGCGCGACGTTTTTTGTGCTGGGATGGGTTGCGGACCGGTTCCCTGCGCTCGTTCAGCGCATCGCAGCGCGCGGCCACGAAATCGCCTCTCATGGCTACGCGCATCGGCTTGTGTACGATCAGACCCCGCTGACGTTTCGCGAGGACGTACGGCGGGCCAAAGGGCTGCTCGAGGACGTGAGTGGCCGTCCCGTGCTCGGGTTTCGCGCGCCCAGCTACTCGGTGACACCGCGATCGCTCTGGGCGCTGGATATCCTGATCGAAGAAGGATACCGGTACGACACGAGCATCTTTCCGATCCGGCACGATCGCTATGGGATTCCGCTCTCGCCGCGGCATGCGTACGTGCTCGAGCGCCCGGGAGGGTCGCTCGTGGAAGTGCCGGCGTCCACTGTCGCGTGCGGGCCGTTCAACCTGCCGGTGGCGGGAGGGGGGTACTTTCGTATCCTGCCGTACGCCTGGACGAAATGGGGCATCTCCCAGGTGAACCAGCGGGAAGGCAAACCCGCGGTGTTTTATCTGCACCCCTGGGAAATCGATCCCGATCAGCCGCGCCTGGCGGCGGGCTGGCTCGGCCGCTTTCGCCATTATCGAAATCTCCGTGAGACCGAATCCCGCCTCCAACAGCTGTTGCACGACTTCGCATTTGGGACGCTCCAGTCGGTGCTCGCGAATTCGGCCGTTGCGAATGCGGCGGCGCCGGTCGGGGTTGCGTTGCCGTACTTGTGGTGATCGGATTGTGAGCCGCGATGTCGATTAGCAGCGCGGGCAGCCAGCTATGCCTCGAGCTTCCGCGCATCGCTCCCGTCGTCGTCTCGCGCGCCGAGTCCGAGCGCGAGTGGGACGACTTTGTCACGTCGCATCCCGCGGCGAGCGCTTATCACACGTGGCGTTGGCGGGGTCTTCTTGAACGCGCATTCGGCCTTCGATCCGTCTACTTGATCGCTCATCGCGACCGCGAAGTTGTTGGCGTCCTGCCCCTAGTGCTGTTCCGTGGGCCGCTGTTCGGCCGCTTCGCCGTGTCGATGCCGTTCCTGAATTACGGCGGCGTCCTGGCAAACAGTGACGCCGCCGCCGGCGCATTGCTGGCATCTGCGATCGATGTCGCTCGAGATGAACGAGCCGGTTACGTCGAACTGCGACATTCGACTCGCTGCTTCACGCATCTGCCGGTCCGGACACATAAGGTCGCCATGGTTCTGCGCCTTCAGCAAACGTGTGACGATCAATGGCGCGTTCTGGACAGGAAACTTCGTAATCAGGTTCGGAAGGCCGAGAAGGCTGACCTCAGAGTGCGGGTGGGCGGACTGGAACTGCTGGACGCGTTTTACGACGTGCTCAGTCGGAATATGCGCGATCTCGGCTCCCCCGTGCACTCGCGGCGATTCTTCGAGGAAATCGTCCGCACGTTCCCGGAGTGCACCCGGATTGTGAGCGTCTGGCTCGATTCAACCCCCGTGGCGGCGTCGTTCGTCTTCTGGCACGCCGACCGGCTCGAGGTTCCATGGGCGTCTTCCCTCAAGACTCACAACCATTTGTGCGCAAACGTGTTGTTGTACTGGGAGATGCTCAAGTTCGGAATCGAACGACACTTCGCCGAATTCGATTTCGGGCGATCCACCCCGCTGGAAGGGACCTACAAGTTCAAGGAGCAATGGGGTGCTGAGCCGCGTCAATTGTATTGGGAGTACTGGCTGTCGGACGGAGCGCAGATTCCTGATCGAAGCCCGAAAAATCCGAAATTCAGCGCCATGATTTCGCTGTGGCGACACCTGCCCGTCGCCATTACGCGGGTCATCGGCCCGCTCCTGGTTCGAAACATTCCGTAGGTGTCAGACAAGATAGGCTGTCTCAGCTTCCTAAAGTCTGCCCGTGAAGCGACTTATTGAGTCATTCCGGCACAATCTCAGCAGTGGGACGGCGCCATTATTGCTCCCAATCGTTTCATCCCCGCTGTGAGGAATCGACCAGTGAACGATGCGGAAATTGAGGCTATCGTGCTTCGGGCGATCCACAACATCAATCTGGCCAGAGAGCCGCATGCCCAAATCGAGGAGTCGCCGCGAGCGGCGATTTTCGGGCCCGATAGCCCGCTTGATTCCCTCGGTCTGGTTTCCCTCCTGATCGACGTCGAGGAGGCGATGAACGACCGGGGATTCGACATCATGCTGAGCGATGCGCGGGCGATGTCCCAGACGCTCAGTCCGTTCCGCAGCGTGCCGGCCCTAGTTGCGCACATCCAGAGCGTTCTGTCTGCGACGTGACGGCCAACAGACACGTCCTGATTACTGGCGTCAGCCGCGGGATCGGTGCGCACCTCGTGCGCCATTATCTCGCGCAACACGACACGGTTGTCGGTTGCGCCCGCGGGGCCGCGCCGCTCCAGCACGAGCGGTACACGCATGTCCAGGCTGATGTCACGAATGAAGGCGCTGTCACCAAGTTGTGCCGCGACATTCGGTCCCGCCTCGGTCGACTGGACGTGCTGATCAACAACGCCGGGATCGCCGGCATGAATCCGGTCGCGCTGACGCCCATGGCGTCGGCTCGGGATATCGTCACGACGAACCTTCTCGGCACATTTCTGATGACCCACGCCGCCATCCGCCTGCTGCGCAGGTCGAATGCCGGACGCATCGTGAACTTCACGACCGTCGCCGTGCCGCTCCGTCTCGACGGCGAAGCGATCTACGCCTCGTCGAAAAGCGCAGTCGAGACGTTCACCAGGATCGTGGCGCGGGAAGTGGCGGGATTTGGGATTACGTGCAACGCCGTTGGACCCAGTCCGATCAAGACCCGGCTGACGGCCGGCGTGCCGGCCGCCAAGATGGAGCGGCTCATTTCGCAACAGGCCATCGCGCGATGGGCCGAGCCCGATGACGTGACCAATGTCATCGACTTCTTCCTGCGCCCGGCGAGCGCCATGGTGACCGGTCAGATTGTGTACCTCGGAGGTGCGGGCTGACCGAAGGATTTTTGATCGAACGGATGCACAGCTGGGGTGACCGCCTCGCGGTGGCGACGCCTGAGAGGTCCTACGCCTATCGGGAGCTGTTTGCCTTCGTACGTGCCCGGCAGATCGACGCTGCGCGGCTGCCGCCCGGCAGTGTCGTGAGTATCGAGGGAGACTACGGCCCTCACTCAATTGCAACCTTTCTCGCATTGATCGATGCAGGGCACGTGGCTGTGCCGCTCTCGCCGGATTCGAGCCGTCAACACGAGTCATTCCTGGAACTCGCGTCCGTCGAATTCCGCGTGAAGCTTGAAGCTGTGGACGATGGAAGAGTGTCCATCGAACCCACTGGTCGAACGGCCGAGCATCCGCTCTATTCCACTCTTCGTGAACAGCGGCATCCGGGCCTCGTGCTCTTTTCTTCGGGATCGACGGGGCAGCCAAAGGCTGCGCTCCACGATCTTTCGCGCCTGCTGGCCAAGTTTCAGACCGCCCGTCGGTGCTACCGCACACTGGTGTTTCTGCTCCTCGATCACATTGGCGGCGTCAACACACTCCTGTACACTCTTTCGAACGGTGGAGCTGTCGTCATTGCGAAGAATCGATCGCCATCGGCCGTGTGCGATGCGATCGAGCGGCACCGTGTCGAGCTGTTGCCGACCTCGCCGACGTTCTTGAATCTGCTGGTGCTGTCGGGACAGTGCGACACACGCGATTTCGACTCACTCAGCCTGATCACGTACGGCACTGAGCCGATGCCGCCGAGCACGTTGGAGCGCGCCTGTCGAGCATTTCCAAAGGCACGATTCCTCCAGACGTACGGCCTGACGGAGCTCGGCATCCTTCGCTCGCAATCGCGCGAATCGAATTCGTTGTGGGTGCGAGTCGGTGGCGAAGATTTCGACTGCAAGGTGGTGAGCGAGCGTCTCTGGATTCGTGCGCGTTCCGCGATGCTGGGGTACCTCAACGCGCCGAGCCCGTTCGACGCAGACGGGTTCTTCGACACCGGAGACCTCGTGGAAACCGACGGGGAATGGATCCGCTTTCTGGGGCGCACGAGCGACGTGATCAACGTCGGCGGCAGCAAGGTGTATCCCGCTGAAGTTGAAAGCGTTCTCCTCCAGATGGAGAACGTCACTGATGTCGTCGTGTTCGGCGAGCCTCATGCGCTTACCGGACAGATTGTGACGGCGACCATTCGACTTGGCCGGCCGGAGTCGAGCGACGAATTCAAGGTCCGAATGCGTCGGTTCTGCGCCGAGCGCCTCGCACCCTTCAAGCTTCCCGCGAAGATTCGCGTCGTCACGGAGCCGATTCACTCGGCGCGTTTCAAGCGCGTGCGTCAACACGAGCCCATCCGTGCTTAAGGGCCTAGTGAACATACTGGCGCTGGTGCTGGTGCTGCCAGCTGCGGCGACCTGCTGGCTCGAGAGCGTACTGAGCCCGGACGCCGAAGGTGTGTTCGTCTTTTGGACGCAGTGCGTCGCCGTCCTGCCTGGCCATCCCGGCATGTACGTGCGGCGTGCGTTCTATCGTTTGACTCTCGAGAGCAGCTCGCTGAAGTGCTTCATAGGGTTCGGCGCGTTGTTCGCGCATCGCACTGCCCAGGTCGAGGACGACGTGTACATCGGTCCGTACACCGTGATCGGCTCCATTCGACTACGTAAGGGCTGTCTGATTGGGACGCGTGCAAATCTGCTGAGCGGATCGATGCAACATGTGGTGGGTCCTGACGGCGGGTGGCAGCCGGGCGACCCGCCGTATCTGGCCGGCATAGAGATCGGCCAGCATGCGTGGATCGGTGAAGCCGCGCTCATCATGGCCACAGTTGGCGAGGCGTCGGTCGTGTCAGCAGGCGCGGTCGTTTCGGCGCCCGTGGCTGCAGGCGTCGTCGTTGCCGGCAACCCGGCGAGGTTTGTGCGCCGAGTGCGGCTGGAGACGCCCCCCGCAGAGACGAACCCGGATGAACGTGGCCGTGAATCGTTCGTATCTTTCATTCATTGATTGGTTGAAGTGCCTCGGCATGTTGCTCATTCTCTATGGGCACCTTGTCGGATGGGCACCGCTCACAGCCCTCGCGCCCATTTATTCCAAGCAGTTGGGAGTCGCGTTCTTCCTGTTTGCCACTTCCTATTCGCTCAGCCGGGAAACGCGCGATCGGGGACGCGTGGTCTTCAACCGTTTGTTCGAAGTCTACCTCTTTGGGTTCACAGTCGCTCTGATCGTCAGCATCCTCTCAGTGGCCTCGGGCGGACGCGCTCAATTGAGCAACTACTACCCGCTCCTCACCGGTGTGAACGTCGCGTTGAACAGTTTCCCCGCCAATCCGACGAGCTGGTATCTCGGTACATACGTTCATGTGATATTGCTGTGGGCCCTGCTGCGCTCGCGCCTTCGCGTGACGGCTCCACTGCTCGCGATCTCGTTTGTCGGGGAGATCATCGTGCGCGCCGTTCTCATCGAAACCGCCGGGGGATTCGTTGCCTACATGGTCGTGCCTAACTGGTTGACTGTGTTGCTCCTCGGCTATTGGTATGGGCAGCGAGAGCCGTACGAGCCACGGCCTCGAGCCTCGGACCGCGTGTGGTCCGCTTCGAATGGCTGGAGCATTTGTGCGCTTGTGCTCTTGCTGACCGGCTGGTCGCTGCTCTCCGCGCGTGTCCCGTTCGAGCACACATTTCCGTTCATGCAGCTCCGGATGCCACAGCTGCCGTTCGGAGCGCTGCTCGTATCCGCCATGGTATCGACTGTCTATCTGAGCGTGACGCTCCTGGCATTCCGCAGTGTCGAGCGATTGCCTGCGCCGGCACCGGTCCGCTTCGTGTCGCGCAACACTCTGCTTATCTTTCTGGTGCACATGCCGCTTTTTCGCGCGATTGAACCCGTGGTCCGGCAGTGGACCTCCGGCTCCGGAATGCGCAGCGCGATCTACATGATCGTGTGCCTTCCAGGTCTGGCCCTCCTGTCGGAAGGCGTCCAACGTTTGGTCCGCCCCCGCGACCTGCGGGATCGCCTCTACGTTCGGGTGCAGGCATCGGTCGCATCCCGCCGATTCCTCGCGGCATCTCAAGAGCTTCGCTGATGTCAGCTGCGGTGTCACCGTTGCCGCCCCACGAGGGCCGCGCCTTCGCCGCGCCATGAGAATCCACGTTCGCTCGTCTCTCGACGAGACCGTTCAAGGCGTTCCGCGCCACGACGAACCTGTTCGCCTCGGCATTCCGCTGGCAAACGGCAAGTATCGCGATCACCATCACCTCTGCCTCGCAGACTCGGCCGGTCGGCGAATCCCAGTCCAGGCGCGTCCCTTGGACCACTGGCGTGACGGATCCATCCGCTGGGTCTTGCTCGATTTTCTCGCGAACCATGATGGAGCTCGCCCCGTCGTCTACGATCTGGTTGTCATCGACGACGGCCGGGATGTCGCGAACGGCCGAGTAGTCAGCGTCCGCGAAGAGCGAGATCGGACTGCCATCGATACCGGTGTCGCTCAGTTCGCGCTCGGGCGAGGCCGACGGTTTCCGTTTGAACAGGTTCTCGTGGGCGGAATTCCTGCGATCGATGCTGCGCGAACGACGCTCGAGATCGAGAATGGAAACCGCCAACTGTGTCGCGTGACCGTATCAGGCGTCCATGTTGAAGATGCAGGTCCCATACGGGCCGTTGTTAGAGTCGAGGCGCGGGTGAGCGAGGCGCGTCAGGACACTTTCGCAGATCTGATCGCGCGCCTCCATTTTGTTGCCGGATCCGCGACCGTGCGCTTCGAGGTGACTCTGCGTAATCCTCGACGAGCGGCACATCCTGGCGGATTCTGGGAACTGGGTGACGAAGGGTCCGTCGGTTTCCGCGATGCGTCATTCGTCGTGGCGCTGCCCGGCGATTCGGAATCGACCGAGATCCATTGCTCACCGGAAATCGGCGCGCGGTTCGAGCGCTGCGTTGACGATGTGGAGGTGTACCAGGATTCGAGTGGTGGCACACATTGGAACAGCACGAATCATGTAAACCGCGACGGGATCGTTCCGTTGAGCTTTCGGGGGTATCGATTGCGGATCGGGGCAGTCGAGCGGGTCGCTGATCGCGCGACGCCAGTGCTCGCCATCGATCAGGGGCAGCGGCATTTGGCAATGACGATGCCTCAGTTCTGGCAGAACTTCCCCAAGTCGCTCGAGGCGACGCGCACCACGCTCCGATTGCGCCTCTTTCCGCGGCAGCACGCAGGTGTGCACGAACTGCAGGGTGGCGAGCAGAAGACGCACGTGTTTCACGTCTCCTTTGATCGTGACACCGTGACGGATGTCCCACTGGACTGGGCGCGCGCGTCGCTCATCGCGATGGCGAGTCCGGCTGATTACTGCAGCAGCAGCGTTTTGCCATACCTCGTCGAGGTGAGCGAAGATCCCAACCGCGATTATCTGCATCTGTTGAACAGGGCCATCGAGGGCGACGACACGCTTGAATGCAAGCGCGAGGTCATCGACGAGTTCGGGTGGCGGAACTTTGGCGATATCTACGCGGACCATGAATCGGTATTTCACCACGGTCCATCGCCGCTCGTGTCTCATTACAACAACCAGTACGATGCGATCGCCGGCACCGCGTTGCAGTTCATGCGCAGCGGCGATATTCGGTGGTGGCGGCTGTTCTCCGATCTGGCGTCACACGTGGTGGACGTCGACCTGTACCACACGGACCACGACAAAGCGGCGTACAATCACGGGTTGTTCTGGCATTCAGCTCACTACGTCGATGCCGGTCTCGCCACTCATCGATCCTTTCCGCGGGCGAAAGGCGTCGTCGGGGGCGGACCGTCACCAGAGCACAACTATTCGATGGGACTCCTGCTTCATTACTGGCTGACGGGCAGCCCGCTCAGTCGAGATGCCGTTGTGGCTCTTGCGGACTGGGTGTTGGCCATGGACGACGGCACGAGGACGCCGTTTCGGTTTCTGGCGCGAGGCGACACTGGAGTGGCGAGCGCGACGGTGTCCGAGGACTATCACGGGCCTGGACGCGGTGCCGGCAACTCGATAAGTGTGTTGCTCGATGGCCATCGTGTGACTGGCGATCAGAAGTTCCTGAGCAAGGCCGAGACGCTGATTCGGCGATGCATCCATCCCGCGGATGATATCGACCGCCGCGATTTGCTCGATGCCGAACAATGGTGGTCGTATACAGTATTCCTGTGCGTCCTTGGCAAGTACCTCGACTACAAGGCGGAGCGTGAAGAATTCGACCCAATGTACGACTACGCGCGCAGAAGCCTGCTGGCGTACGCGCGGTGGATGGCGACACACGAGCGCACCTATCTCAGCCACCCGGAGCGGCTGGAGTATCCGACCGAAACGTGGGTCGCTCAGGAAATGTGGAAGAGCGAGGTGTTCGAGTTCGCGGCAATTCACAGCGATGGCGACGAGCGCGCCACGTTCCTGGAGCGCGCCGAGTTTTTCTATCGGTATTGCGTGACCACTCTCGATGCAATGAAGACGCGCACCTACACTCGTCCGGTGGTGCTGCTGCTGTCGCATGGGTTCATGCACGGCTACATTCTGCGGCATCCTCAAAGACTGTCGTCACGGTGTGCGCCGCCCGCCGAGTACGACTGCGGCCAGCCTGTGAAGTTCGTCGCTCAAAAGGCGCGCGCAAAGCGACGGCTCATCACCGTGGCCGGAGGAGCGGTTGTACTCCTGGCAGCGATCCTGATCGGCCTGATGATTCCGTGATCAGCCGATCGGCACAAGGAAACATTCCCCGGAGACTGGATTGATGACAGCGCAGCCCAACGACGACCCACGCGTGAGTCAACACGCTGGCGCGACACCGCCGCCTGTGCAGGGATACAGCATGCTGGCAGACGACTACGACCAGTCTCGGTACGTCGGCGAGATCAACGCGCTCAAGGAGAGCTTCCGACGGCGCGCGCTGACCGAGTTATTGCCGTCGAGGGCTGGGCGCGCACTGGATGTTGCCTGCGGCACCGGTCGAGGCGTTCTGATTCTCAGGGACGTCGCATCGGCCGTCTTTGGCGTCGACGGCACCCGTGAAATGCTTCAGATTGCAAACCGGAAGCTCCAGGCCACAAAACCCGGCGGATGCGTGTGTCAGGCGAATGCGGCTTTACTGCCGTTCGTGAGCGGAACGTTCGAGCTGGTGAGTTGCCTGAACTTTCTCCACTTGTTCAGCGACGTGGAGAAGAAGACAACCTTCTTGCGGGAGATTGCCCGAGTGCTGAAGCCTGGCGGAGTGGCGGTGATCGAGTTCGACAACGCCCTTCAAGGTCTGTTCGTCGGCGCGATCCGAAAGTATCTCGGCCGCGACATCGGCTACGACTGGCCGTGGGTGATCAGGAGCTGCTTCCCATCGGAGCTCTTTACTATTACCACGACGCACGGCTCGAATCTTCCAGCTGTATGGAGGATTGCCGCGCTCCGCAGGATGGAAGCGGCCGCCGGTCGCTTTCCGTTGAATTACTTGGGCAACCGCATCTTCATTCGAGCTGAGCGAAAATAGCGCGCCTTGTGACCGCTCGATCATCCCGATTGCATGACGGCTGAAACCGTGCGGGCGAGCTCCGCACATGTCCGTCGATACCGCCGCCCATTCGACACTCGCGCCACCCAATGATGAGTCCGCCGGTTCGCCAGCGTCAGAAGCAGGACGGCCACGTTCCTCAAATGCGGTAGCCAGAACTCTGAGCCCTTGGGGAACGGCCGGCCGTAACCGTCCTCGAGTGCTCGCCTCGCATCTGCGGCAAAGCGTTTCAACCAGAAGACCGGTGCGACCCGGCTGAATTCAGCGATTTCGAGCACAGCCAGCGAAAGGTCGAGACTCGGCAGATCGAACCGCACATCGTCCAAGTCGATGAGTCCGACCGACGAGCCGTTGACCATGATGTTGCCTGCGGACACATCGCCGTGACACAGCGTCACCGTGACTGGACGATCCCGGAGTTGAGATGAGGCGAGACACGTGGCCCTGATGGCCCGCTGCGCGAGCTCCGAGCAGCTCGGATCAGTCACCGCCCACTTTTGGAGTCGGTCTATCGTGAACGCCTTCAGTTCCGCCGTTCTCGTATCAGAGAGTGTTGCCGGCTGCGCATTCCAATGAAGCCTCGCCAACCATCGACCGACGCCACGCCATGCGACGATCCCCGTTGCGCGCACACTCGGGTTGAGCACGATCATTCGGTGCAGCGCGGTCAGTGGCCGGCCCGGCACCTCTTTTGTCAGGAGCAGACGACGCTCGGGGTGAAATGCGAGGACACCGCTCGCCAGCAGATCCTTCTGTCCCTCATAGGCCGTGTCGAGCGTCAACACGCACGAGACATATTCTGAAACGGGCATTTGCAGAGAGACGCCGGTACAGTCCTTCAGATAACAATGCCATTTGTCCGACCCTTGACCGACATCCAGGCGATAGACCTCGGCGAGTCTGGACGCCAGCCGCTCGACGGCGGTAATAGTCGCGCGATCGCCGAAGCGCGCGCGGATGCGCGACTCGCACCACTCCAGGTTCATGCGGAGATTTGTGGACGGATTGGTCGGGAGTTGCACTCAATGCCTCGAGCGCGATCGCGAACCGAGCTCAGCGACAAGCGCGCCGATGACCTGTCTCGGCGTCTCCGCGATGGCGTTCCAATCGTAGCGCCGGTTGACCAGCGCGCGCGCTCGCTGCGCCTGAATTTCCCCGCCGATCGGATCGGTGAGCGCAGCGTGCAATGCTTCAACGAAGTCGACCCGCTGCGCCACGCAGAGCTCAGAGCCGTCGAGGCCGTCGATTCCTTCGGAACCAATGGGTGTCGTGACCACAGGCAGGCCAGCTGCGAACGCCTCGAGAATCTTCAACCGCGTGCCACCGCCGGCCTCGAGCGGCACGGCAAGCACCCGTGCCTGTCGGAGGTATGGAACGATATCGGGCGCATTCTCCGCGACCGTGACGCCGGCCTTTTCTCCCAGTGCACGGACGTCAGCGCCTGGGTCACGTCCGACGATCGTCAACGTGACGTCTGGTATCCGCTGGCGCAATGCCGGCAAAACGTCGTGCACCAGAAACCGCGCTGCTGCGGCGTTGGGCGGCCACGACAGCGTGCCAACGAACAGTACGGCCGGTGACAGCGACGCACGCCCGGTAGGAAGGGCAGCGTATGCGGAACAGTCGACGCCGTTTGGCACTAGGTGTACGGGAGCGCCGCGAAATGCGGCGTAGTGGCGTTGTTCCTGCTCGGAGACGCTGAACACCGCATTCGATCCCCGGACCGCAGTCGTCTCGAGGGTCTCGAGAAGGGCGGCTTCACGCAAGAGCAGGCGTCGGACCGCCCAACCCCTTGTGGTGGCTTCCGCCTCCCGTCGAACCAAGAGCGAATAGATATTGTGTAGGTCGAGTACCACCGGAGTGCCGGCTGCGGTGTTGGCAAACTGAAACGAATCAAGATGGTCGAGGTAGACCACGTCTGGACGCTCCGCGGCGATTTCCAAACAGAGCGCCGCGCGAATCTCCGGTCGGTTGTGACGCCGATACAGTACGTAGGGCTCTCGTTTTAGTGCCGCGGACATCACTCGCGCCGTTTCGCTGGTAACCCGTCGTTTCGGCAGCACGACAGGTCGGACGTGGACGGCTGCGTCGGTGAGCGCGCTGACCTGATCGCCTTGTTCAGGATGGACGGACGTGACCAGACGGACCCTGAACGTTTCGGCGAGCCTCCGCAAAAGATGATAGGTGCGCAGGTGTCCGCCCGACGTGAGCGGCCACGGCAGCTCGCTCGTGACGGCGAGAACAGACGGCTTCACGGCACGCTCACATCGTTCTTCTCGCGATGCGCAACCATTAGATCATCCGCGTGTTGCAGGCGCGAGGGAGCGGGCGCGACCCTGGCGGACCGCCCACGTCGGCCAGATCGAATGAGCTTCGTCCGCGTGATTCCGGCGCCGACCGAAGGGGAGAGGATCGGGACTTGATTCAAGCGGTGACCATCCGGCTGGCGGCCATGCGGCCTCCGCGACGGCGCTGCGCCGCCCGTTCGAGAATGCCGGCGAGCGGTCGCAACCGCTCGCTCCAGTCGAGCGATCGGATGTTCGCGCACTGCGCCATCGCTCGACGCTCCTCCGGAGCACGACCCAGCAGATCGATGACCCCAGCAGCAAACGTGTCGGCATCGTGTGCCACCAGACAGGCGGGGAGGACTTCCGCAGGCAGGCCGTCCTTGACGGCCTGCGTGATGACACACGGCAGACCCGCTGCCGCCGCCTCGAGCACCTTGTTCTGAATCCCTCGGGCGACGAACAGCGGCGCCACTGCCACGGCGGAACGCCACAAGTAGGGACGCACGTCAGGAACCGCTCCGGTGACCTCAATCGTCGCATCGGCATCAGCGGAAGCGTGCAGCGACGCTGTGGGATGTGATCCGACGAGCGACAGACGTGCGTCTGCATAGCGGTTGCGGATCGACGGCCACACATCCCGTGCAAACCAGAGGGCACCCTCCTCGTTGGGAGCGTAGTTCATCACGCCACAGAATGTGACACGGCGCTCGGCCGACGGCGCCGATGCGGCCCGGAATTCGTCCGCGGCGACGCCGTTGGGGACGACAACAACGTGGCAGGTCGGTTCCACATCGGCCATCGACGAACGCTCCCGGTCGTTGACAACGAGCACCGCCTGCGAGGCACGCGCGGCGCGCGCCTCGAATGACCGCAATCGACGCGCTTCGTTGGCGTACACCCACCGCATCGGGGGGGCAGCGGTCCGACCGAGTGCGCTCCATTTTTCCGAGTCCACGTCGACCATGTCGAGCACGAGGGGAATTTCCCGCAGCGGGGGCTCCAGGGCGAACCGGGCCATCCCCGACCCGCATGCCAAGACAACGTCTGGCCTGTGCTCTGCGACCAGCCGGCTGCACGCCACTTGCAGCCCGCGTGCGTCGAGCAACGCATGCGTGAGCGGCGTCCGGCGCGCGAGGGCGGTTACGGCCCGCGTATATCCGCGCCACCTGGTGACGCGGCCGACTGTGACCGTGGCGGTAAGAGACCGCAGGTCGCCAATGTGTTGCGCCTCATCGGCGTCATGCACCAGCGAGACGAGATGGATCGTCGCACTCCGTCGAAGATGCCGCAGCATGTGCAGCGCGCGAATGCGGTCACCGCGATTCGCGGCATAGGGTAGACGCTGCGTCAGAAACAGCACTCTCACGGCGTCAGCGCTCGTCTCCGGGCTTTGGCCGTTCGTGCAGCACGCGGGCCGGCACGCCGCCCGCCACCACATCGTCCGGAATCGACTTCGTGACGACGGCACCAGCGCCGATGACGGTTCGGCGGCCAACGTCGGCCATGACTACCGCGCCGCTGCCGATCCACGATCCCGCTCCGATCCGGACGCGTCGTCGCTCACCAGGCTGGGCGTGGATGGAAAGCTCCGGGTCGGTCATGCCGTGCGTGCGCCGACCGCTCGGCACGTGGACGGCAGCCGCGATGAGCACGTCGCGCTCGAAATGCGCGAGCCCGATGTGACAGCACGGTCCGATGTACACGTTGGCGTCGATGCTGGTTCCGACATCCGAGAAAATCGTCCCGAATTCGATGGCGGCGGACTGGTCGCAATGCGCGAGCGTTCGAGCCAGGAATGCGCGACGCAGATATTGACCCGTGAGACCGGGAATCAGTCCCAGGGCTTGCGTCGACGCCTCGATCGCCCGGTCGCTGCCCACAAAACGGCTCCGCACGTGCAGCGACCACACGAACGGTGTCACAATCACCGTCGCAAGCGAGCGCGCGACGGCTTTCAGCGCCTCGCGCGTATGGTCATCCATGAGTCCGGATCGCTGGTCCCCGACGCCGCGCAGGCCTCGACAAGCTCCTCGTAGATCCTTTCGAGCGTTTCCATTCTTCTTGCAAAGGAGAATTCCTGCTCGATGCGTTGGCGAGCGGCCGCGACGTTACGTGCCGATTCAGCCGGCCCCTCGAACGTTCGCGATAAGGCTCCTGCCAGGGCTTCAGGGTTACGGCGCGGAACGAGGCGCCCGTGCACGCCGTCCGTAATCAGGTCGAGTGTGCCACCGACAGCCGTCGCCACCACCGGCACTTCGAGTGCCATCGCTTCGAGGACCGCATTCGGAGTGCCTTCGGTATCGGACGACTGAACAAAGACGTCCAGCGCGTGGAAGATATCCGTGATGTCGTTCCGATGTCCGATGAACGAGCAATGTTCGGTTATGCCCAGCCGCTGCGCCTGTGCCGCGAGCGCTGGACCAAGCGATCCGCTCCCCGCGATGACGAGGTGGACATCCCGCAGCGCCCCTCGCAGAATCGCGGCGGCCTCGATCAGGACATCAAATCGCTTTTCGTGCTCCAGACGGCCGACCGCGCCAATGACTCTCGCGGCGGGCGGGAGCGACAGCGCGGCGCGCGCTGCAGCATCGCGATCCGGATGACGTCGAAAGCGGTCGACGTCAATTCCGTTCCGTACGAGCGCGACGCGATCGGCTCGTAGACGAGATTGGATGAGGCCGTTTCGGATCGGTTCGGACACGGCGATCACGCGCGGGAACGTTCGTAAAAGCATGCGATCGACCGGATAGTAGAGGCATCGTTCTCGGCGGCTTCGACCGCTCCAGCCATGCACGGTAGACAGCGGCGTCACTCCATCGGCTCGAGCGAGAAGGAACGCCAGCAGGTCGGTCTTGTAATCGTGCGAGTGGACGATGTCGATCTGACGCTCGCCAACGAGCCGGCGAAGGGATGCCCAGATGCGATGGTCGAACGAGTTGCGCTCGAGGACTTCAACGTAGTCGACCGCGAGCCTGGCGGCGAGACGGTCAAGTGCGAACACCTCATCTCGACGATCGCGGATGTAACAGACCGTGACAGCAAAGCGTCGAGCGTCCGATCTTGCCGCGCCGTAGAGAATGGTCTTTTCAGGTCCACCGCCGACGCCACGGACGCTTCGAAGCTCGAGAACGCGAATTGGGCCCGCCACTCACGTCCCTCGCACTGCCTGCGCCGTCTCGAACCTTACTTTGAGGGGCATCGATGGTCTTACAACCGAGGGTGCCGGTTTCGGGGCAACGGTCGCCGCGCCGTCCAGCGCCATGCTCAGGCCGATGAAATGCCACAACATTTCGTTCCATTGCCACGACACGAACGAGCCGCCGGCGATGAATGCGGCACAGCCTGTTTGAAGGGCCAAGGCGTAGAAGCCCAGCTCGCGCGGGATCTCACCTTTCTTGACCCGGATGATTGTACGCTGGGTGCTGATGAACGTCAGAAGAATGATGACGATGAACACAACGAACCCTGGATACCCAACCTCGGCGAGCACACCGTACCAGACACTATGCACGGCGCGATCTTCACCGTACTCGCCGTCCAAGAAATCGTACCGGTTATACGCAGCGTGGTAGGCATTCTGACCGACGCCCAGAAGCGGGTTGTCGGCCGCCATATTCTTGGCGACGGTCCAGAAATGAAGCCGGCTCCGTGCGGACCTCTCATCGCGGGCTCGGAGTTGGGACGAGGCGTCCATTGCCGCGCTGTCGCTTTGCGGGAACTGAATCGACGACATCCGATCCCAGAAACCCTGAGGCAAGACCGAATAGACGACGCCTCCGACGATTGCTGCTCCGATCAGGGACCGCACTTTATTCTTGGATCGGAGAACGTGCATGATGCCCATCGCGCCGCAGGCCAGGAAGCCGCCCCGCGAATACGTGATCACCGCTCGATAAAACACCCCGACTGCGATGAACCGATGCAGCCATCGTTCCCATTGATGCGTTGCCGTCTGAGCCAGCGCGAGCAACAGCGGAACGAGCATGAACAACCCGATGGCGACTTCGTTCTCGTCACCGAGGAAATTGATGGTGTTGATGTTCTGCTCGCCCGGATGACGGAAGAGATCGAGCCAGCCTTGTTTCGACGTTTCGAACCCAAGGGACAGCGCGATGACGAGGATAATCAATCGATACTGCGGCGGTTCGGTAGCGTACGCGGTGAAAAGGTACGTGATAACGATGATTTTTATGAACTCCAGAAGAAACGGCTTGGAATAGGAGAAATACGGGGACTGCACCGTCGAGATCACGTCGAGAGCGAGGAAAAGAAAGATGAGCGCGGATCGCGTGTCAAAGCGAAATCTCGTATTCGCAAATGGTGCCGCCAGCGCAACGTATGCGCCGACTATGAATGTGATGTTCCAGTTCCTCAGCCAGAACCCGTTCCACATCCAGTATTCCGGCCGAAAATACGACAACCACAGATAAAACAACAGCCCCCAGAACGGCTTGCGCAGCGAGGCGGAGATGCCGATCAGGAGGCAGGCGTAGACGAGAATCAGTCGCATGGTCAGATGCCAGCCATTGCCATCTCGAATTGAGGCCATCGCATGTCGGCGCCGACGTTGACGCGCCGGAGCTCGTAGACGTCAGCGGTCCGCGTATTGAGGCCTGGAATCGAACTGACGCCGCATATGTACCCCAGCTGGTGGAGCAGTCGTTTTGTCGCGCCGGCGAAGTCTGCACGCGTCCCATTCGGATAGGCGAAGAGGTCGGCAGTGCCAAGACGGTCGAGGAGAAGCTCCCGAGATACGCGCAGCTCGTCGCGCTGTGTCTCTTCAGTGCACCTCGACAGTATTGGATGCGTATGGGTGTGAGATCCGAACGTGACCAGTCCGCCGTCCGAGAGGGCCTGGATCTCGGTCCAGTCCATCGTGGCAAGCGGCGAGTCCGGCTCGATGTGCGATGGCGCGCCCAAGCCGGCCAACAGTTCGGTCAGCTGTTGTTCTCTCCGGCTGTTTTCGACCGTCTTGAGCCGTGCCGTGAAACATGCGAAGGCGATCGCACGGTGTTCGGCCGTCTGTAACGGCCACGCACGTCCATCGAAATCAATGGACGACTGGGATGTCCTCGCAACGGCGAGATAAATCAATTCGGGCCACGCTGGTGAACCTGTCCCGATCAGGCTTGTCACGACGAAGACGGTGGCCGGCAAGTGGTGTCGTTGGAGAATGGGATACGCCGTCGTACAAACGTTGCGGAATCCGTCGTCGAACGTGATGCATGCCACGCGTTCTGGCAGCGGTTTGCGGTTTCTGAGACGGCGCAGGACCTCTGGGAGCGGAAGGACCACGTATTCGTGGGCCAAAAACCGCATTTGCTCTTCGAATTCGACTGCCGCCATTTGGCACCAATGCGCGATCGGGAGCGGGATGGAGGTCACGCCGTGGTACATTACGATCGCGAGGGAGCGCGACCGCGCGCGTCGAAGCCATCGCCTGTACGCGGCGAAGCGTGCGGGGGCTCTGAGCGTTCGATTGATCGCCTTGGTGATCATACTGATGGGAGCGGGCGCGGACACCCGGATCCCATCAGTTTAGCAAAGTCCGCGCCATGCTGGCGTGTGACGGCGGCCGATTAGAGCGGCACTAGGGCGACTTTTGTCACCACTGGGCTGATTTTTCTATCGTGTCCGGTGCGGATGGACGCGATTCGCATGCGGAGCGACGGCCTCCCCTAGGACCAATCTTCCCGCAATTTGGCCGATTCCTTGCCTGTACGAGCGAATCGGAACCATGAGAACCACGCGAGGAGTGCTGCTCGTCACCGAGCTGTTCCCGCCCGCGGTCGGCGGCACGCCGACGCTCTTCGAGGCATTGTACTCGCGCCTGCAGGACCTCAAGGTCGTGGTGTTGACCAACGTGACTCACGATCAGTCGAGTGTGTCCGCCAGGGCTGACGACATGACTGTCGTGCGGCGCCCGATCGCGACGACCCGATGGGGCATATTGAACGGAAAAGCGCTCGCCCACCACCTGCGCGTCGTCGGGCTGACCAGAACGCTCGGATCCCGACGCGAGGTGATCGTACACTGCGGTCGTGCGCTGCCGGAGGGCGTGGCGGCGTGGATCAGCCGATTGACTGGCGGCCCTGAATACATCTGTTGGGCGCACGGCGAAGACATCGCGTCCGCGCGGCGATCGCGCGAGCTCACCTGGCTGATGACTCGGGTCTATACGGGCGCTGCGACGAACATCGCGAACAGCCACCACACGCGCCGGATGCTCGAAGGACTGGGAATCAGATCGGATCGAATCCATGTGGTGCACCCCGGGGTCGACGTCGATCGATTTCGGCCGAGAAACGATGGAGTCGAGATTCGTAGACGCTTCGCAGGCGGTGGACAGACCATCCTTTTGTCCATAGGCCGGTTGCAGCGCCGTAAGGGGCACGACCTGGCGATTGACGCGGTGTCGCGGCTCGGAGCCAGTGTTCCAGTCCACTATCTCATTGGCGGCGATGGCGACGAACGCGACCGCCTCGAAGCGCTGGTCGCGGCTCGAGGGGTTGGCGATCGCGTCACGTTTCTTGGCGAGCTTCAACCGGACGATCTTCCCCGCTACTATGCCGCATGTGACATTTTCCTCATGCCCAACCGCATTGACGAGGATGGCGACGTGGAGGGCTTCGGGATGGTATTCCTCGAGGCCGCCGCGAGTGGCAAGCCGGCGATTGGCGGCCGAAGCGGCGGTGTTGTGGAAGCGGTGGTCGATGGGGAGACCGGATTGCTGGTCAGCGGCACCGATCCGGAGGAGCTCGCGGCTGCGATACGCGATCTCACCCAGTCGGTTGCCAAGCGCTGCGCAATGGGCGCCGCGGCGCACGAGCGGGCGAGGCGTGCATTCACATGGGAGCGGGCTGCTGCCGAGGTGCGCGCCGTCCACATGAAGGTCGAAAGCTTCGAGCGTCTGCTCTCCAGTCAATGAGGCGGCCACTCTCGACCGCTGCGCGTGTCGACAACATGACTGGGAATGAAGAACCGGTGGTCATGCAGCTGGTTCTCAGCCTGGTGGCAGGCGGCACGGAACGATTGGCGATCGACATCGTGAAGAGACTCACTGGCGCGTTCAGGATGGTCGTCTGCTGTCTCGACGGTCCCGGAGAGTGGGCCGGGGAGTTGATCGAGTGCGGCGTTCCGGTCGTTCCCTTGCATCGGGCGCCCGGGTTCCATCCGTCGATTGGATCGCGCGTCGCGCGAGTCGCCGAGCAATACGGCGCTTCCGTCATCCATTGTCATCATTATTCGCCCTTCGTATACGGCCGAATTGCGTGCGCGCTGAATCGCGAGCTTCGCATGATCTTCACGGAACACGGCAGGCTGTCCGATGCGCCTCCTGTGTTGAAACGGCGAGTCGCGAACACCGTTCTCGGCAGGCTTTCGGGATCGATGTTCGCCGTGTCGGCGGCGCTCAGGGAGCACATGGTCGCTGAAGGGTTCCCGGCCGACAGGGTCGGCGTGATTTACAACGGCATCGATCCCGCCGCTCCGCCAGCGCCAGCCGATCGTGTGGCTGCCCGGCGTTCGCTTGGTTTCGGCGATGACGTCTTTTTGATCGGGACAGCCGCGCGTCTTGATACGGTCAAGGACCTCGGGACTCTCATCACGGCTGCGGCGCGTGTGCGGCAGCAGGTGCCGTCGGCGCAGGTCGTGATTATTGGCTCCGGCGATGAGCGCGTGGCGCTCGAAGCCGCGACCCGCGCAAGCGGGTGTCCTGAGTCCATTCACTTCGTAGGATATCGATCTGACGTGCGCCGTTTGCTCCCCGCGTTCGACGTGTACGTCAACAGCTCGATCAGTGAAGGTGTTTCGTTGACCATTCTCGAAGCCATGGCGGCGGCCTTGCCGGTAGTCGCCACGCGCGTAGGCGGAACGCCGGAGGTTGTGCTCCACGAAGCCACCGGCCTCCTGGTTGAGTCTCGCTCACCTCAAGCGCTTGCCGACGCCTTGATTGCGCTCGCCGCGGCCCCCGATCGCCGCGTCGCGTTTGGCGCCGCGGCTCGTGCCCGCGTCGAAACGGCGTTCACGCTCGACCGCATGGTCGCAGATTACGCGCGCGAGTATGCGCGGACTGGACGTCATTGATGTGCGGCATCTGCGGCATTGTTGCGCTCGACGGCGTCCTCGACCCACGCATGACGGCGGCGCTGCCGGCGATGACGGCCGCGCTTGCGCATCGCGGACCGGATGACAGCGGAACATTTCACGACCCGCACGCGGCATTCGGCCACCGCCGTTTGTCCATCATCGACCGTGCGGGCGGCTCCCAGCCGATGTCCAACGAGGATGGTACCGCCTGGATCGTGTTCAATGGCGAGATCTACAACCATCGGCTGCTTCGGAAGACGCTGATCGACCGCGGCCATCGTTTTCGCACGACTTCCGACACGGAAGCCATTCTTCATGGGTACGAGGAGTTCGGTCCCGCAGTGATCGATCATCTGGAAGGCATGTTCGCCTTCGCGGTGTACGACGCACGTTCGCGGGAAACTTTTATCGCGCGTGATCGACTAGGGAAAAAGCCGCTCTTTTATGCTGTCCTCGGGGGAGCTCTCCACTTTGCCAGCGAAATCAAGGCGCTCTACCGCAGCCCTGCGTGGGACGGCATGCTCGACCTGACGTCGCTCGAGGACTACCTGTCACTCGGTTATATCCTGGCCCCTCAGACCATTTACCGTCACGTCCGGAAGCTCGAACCCGGCTGCTGGCTTCGGGTTTCGCGGGGCCGATATGAGTGCCGCCAGTATTGGGACGTGTCGGAGTTCGATGGCGCGCCGCACGGCTCGAAGACCGTCGACGATCTCGAGCGACTCCTTCGGGAAGCTGTCTCGGAACGTTTGGAGAGCGAGGTTCCGCTCGGCGCGTTTCTTTCCGGCGGCATCGATTCCGGGCTCGTCGTGTCGTTCATGGCGGAAGCGCTCGGGCCGCACGTGGTGACGACGTCCGTTGGATTCGGTGCCCCCGCGCACAATGAATTGGAAGCAGCCGGCATCACCGCGCGACATTTCAACACCAGGCATCATGCAGAAGTGATCGAGCCGAACCTTGACGATGTCCTCGACCGCATTGTTGGCGCGTTCGATGAGCCATTCGCCGATCCGTCAGCAGTACCGACGTACTACGTGTCGGCGATGGCCCGGCGCTTTGTCACGGTCGCCCTGAGCGGAGACGGTGGCGACGAGACCTTCGGTGGGTACAGCTTCCGCTATCTGCCTCACGCAGCCGAGGAGTTCGCCCGCGGGTTTGGCGGTCCGGTCCGGCGCACGCTCGCATGGCTGGGCGCACGATGGCCCAGAAGCCCTCGGCTTCCACAGATACTCAGGCTGGCGACCCTCCTGGAAAACGTGGGCCGCGATTCCGCTGGCGCGTACTACTTCGACCTCTGTTCCACCAAGCCGAATGTCGTGCGGAGCCTGATGGGGTTGCCCCCGGTTTCGGATCTGTCACAAACACGTACCTACGCGCTGGTAACCGATCCGTATCGTCGCTGTCCCTCGAAGAGCGTCCTTCAGCGCGCCATGTACACCGATTTGAAGATCTACCTGCCGAACGACGTGCTCGTGAAGGTCGACCGAATGAGCATGCAACACGGATTGGAAGTTCGCTGCCCGTTGCTCGATCGTCGCGTCGTCGAGCTCGGGTTCCGGACGCCGATTCGCGAAAAAATGCCGCGCCTGCGACCGAAGCACCTGCTTCGAGCGATCGCAGCGAAACGCCTGCCGCCTAGACTACTGCGTCTCCCGAAACATGGTTTCTCGGCTCCGACAGGCGACTGGCTGACGCAAACGTACGCAGCGCGGTTTACCGACGACGTGTTTCGTCGAGGTGGCGCGGTGGCGGCACTGCTGGATATGCGGCGAGTGAACAAGATGGTTCAAGACCATCGCGCAGGGCTGGCCGATCATTCCTGGGGACTGTGGGCAATTTGGATGCTCGCGCGGTGGGATCAGGCGAGCCGGCAACCAGACAAATCAGGTGAAGTGGCGGTCGCAGCCAGCTGAACGGACTGCGGCCCGATCCCGAGCGATGCTGCGCCTCAGGGCACTACCGTGAAGACATGAATGAGCGGCAGGCTGCCGTCGGCGAGTTTCTGCGACACGTAAATGCGCTGTGTGCTGGGATCGTAGGCAGCGCCCTGGATGCCAGCGTAGCCTGCGATGCCGAACGCGGATGGGAGGCCGAGCGTCCATACGGCGTACGGCCGCACCTGCCACGGTTGCTTCGTCCCGGCTTTTGCGGCCGCCAGATCGTTGGCGTCGTAGGCCCAGACATAATGGGCGTAGGGGTAGGAGTGTGAGCCTTTGCTGGTGATGACTGGATCGTAGCAATAGATCACGCCAGGTGACCCCGGCACGGCTGTGTGATCGAGCGCGGGGTTCGCCGTGCCTTCACCGTAGCAGAACGGTCCCGTGCCGTGACGGCCGAAGAACAACAGGCTCCTGGCACCGGCGGCGAAGACGAGACCACGCATCTCGTCGCCTTGCTCGAAGTACGGATTCGATTGCTGGTCTAGCGATGCCCCCAGCGGATTCGCGGAGGTGTACTCGACGAGCGGCGTTACAGGCACGGGACTGACCACACCAAGCTTGTCGGGATCGAATGCTGAAGCTGCCGGCCCCCACGAGCTTCTGGAGATGATGCTGACACAGCAGTTGCCGGTAAGCGCTGGACCACCGAGTGACGCCTGCCATGCGGCGGGAACGAGAGCCATGTAGGCTGACACAAAGGCCGTTTTCAGAGGGTCACCGACGAGATACATGCCCTGGAAGTCGCCGGTCTGGGCCAGATTCAGGCTCGACGTAAAATGCGAGAGTCGCGTCAGATTGCTGCCGTCGTAGTACTCGTACGACGTGCCAATCAGCTTTCCGTTGTAGACGAGGAGTCCGCCCAGCAGCGGGTCGCGCGTCGGCGTGCCGCCGGCATAGATATTCGCCAGATGGCCTTCGGTGACATCGGTGAGGTTCTGTCGGACAGTCGCGGTGTTCAGGCTGGCGAGGTTGGTACTGTTAACGACTTGGGGAATGCTGATCTCTGCGGTGAGCTGCCACCACACGTGCCCGTTGATAAAGAGTGAGTTGTTGGCCGGGTTGTACGTCAAGCCCGAGTCGGGATAGGTGAGGCCATCGCCATGAGGATCGCCAAACGCTCCGCGCGGGATGCGGAACGCCCCTTGATACAGAAGATTCCCGGGGAGCAGCAGACTGGCGGCGCCGCTCACTGAACTTGTCAGGATTTTCACTTGTGTTGCTGGAGCAGGCGCCTGGGCGAGGAACACAGCCGGTGCGGCAAGAACCCACAGCGTCAACGTGAGCATGCAACGTCGTATAGGCGTCATTCGAACCCGGGTTGTGCAAGACGGGCTCCAGCTCATCAGAATTGTCCGGCATGCACTAAGTCTTTGCACGAGTATCAGATAGGTGGTTGTGAGGCGAGAGTGTTCACCAATACCATTACAGAATTGGTAGCTGATAGCACGGAATGAACAGTTCAATCGGCAACGGCCTTGAGAAGTTCGTCCAGTGTGAAAACTGCACCCGTCACGCAAACCTGATCATTGCCTGGCGGGGAGGCTTTCCCTCAGCGTGAACACGTGAATGAGCGGCAGGTTGCCGTCGCCGTGCTTTTGCGACACAAAGATACGCTGGCCCGCGGCATCGTATGCTGCGCCCTGGATCCCTGCATACCCTCGGACTCCAAAGGTCGCCGGCAGCGGGAGGATCCAGAGACCATATGGCCGCACCTCCCAGGCTTGTTTGCGGCCGTCCTTCACCGCTTCGAGATCGTAGGCATCGAACGCCCAGACGTAGTGATCGTAGGGGTACGAATGTGAGCCCTTGCTGCCGATGACCGGATCATAGCAGTTCTCAACTCCTGCGGAATCGTGCGTTCCCGCCTGCGCCCGTTCGGCGACGCCGTTCCCGTAGCAGAACGGTCCCGTCCCATGCCGTCCGAAAAACATCACGCTTCGGGAGCCGGAGGGAAACACGAGCCCCCGCACTTCGTCTCCGGCTTGGAACGTCTTGTTCGCGACGCCTTCCACGAAGCGGTCGAGAGGATGGTCGTACGGGTATTCGATGAGCGAAATCGTCGGGGCCGAGCTGACGACGCCGAGCCTGTCAGGGTCGAAGGCCGACGCCGCTGGTCCCCACGACGTCCTGGCAATGATGCTGAGACAGCAATTGCCCGTGAGCACCGGCCCCCCGAGCGAGGCCTGCCACTCGGCGGGAATCGATGCCAGATACCCAGACACGAATCCCGTCAGGGACGGATCCCCGACCAGGTACATGCCGCGAAAATCCCCAATCCGGCTCAGATCCAGACTGGACGTGAAGTGCGACAGCCGCGTCAGGTTGTTGGCGTCGTAGTATTCGTACGACGTCCCAACCAGTTTGTTTCGGTAGACCAGGATCCCGCCCATCTGGGGACTTCGCGTCGGCGCTCCCTTGTCGAGAATGTTGCCCAGATGCCCCTCGGTGATGTCGGCGAGATTCTGGAGAACCGCAGCGGTTTTCAAGTCCGAAATATCGACGCTGTTGATAATCTCCGGGATGCCGATCTCCGCCGTGAGCTGTTCGTACACGTGTCCATTGATGAACAGTGAATTGTTGGCCGGGTTGTACGTCAATCCAGAGTCCGGATAGTTGAACCGCTCGCCTTTCGGATCACCAAACGACCCATGCGGCACTCGAAAGGCACCCGTGTAAACCAGGTCCTCAGGTTGCAGCAACCTTGACGTATCGGCGAAGGGCCTGCCCGTGAGAGCGAGGCTCGCGGCAGCGAGCACCGAGGCAGTCGTACGCACCATGACGCGGCCTGTCATTTGACTGCTGCTGCGGCTGTCCCTCTAAGGGTGAACACGTGAATGAGGGGCAGGTTGCCATCGCCGTGTTTTTGGGAGATGAATATGCGTTGGGTTGCGGGATCGTACGCCGCACCCTGGATGCCCGCGTACCCCCGGATCCCGAACACTTCCGGGAGCGGAAGAGTCCACAGGCCGTACGGCCGCACATCCCACGGGTTTTTTCGGCCCTTTTTAACGGCCACCAGATCGCTGGCGTCGTACGCCCACACGTAATGAGCGTAAGGGTACGAGTGCGAGCCCTTGCTGCCGATGACCGGATCGTAACAGGAACCAGTTCCATTACGCGAGGACTCGGGATGATCTTTGAGCGCGGGATTCTTGCTCCCCTCGCCGTAGCAAAACGGCCCTAAACCGTGTCGTCCAAAAAATAACACACTGCGCGAGCCAACAGGGAACACGAGTCCCCGCATCTCGTCGCCCTCCTCGAACAATTTGTTCGCGAGGCCGTTGGCGTAGCGCGCGAGGGGATGAGCAGACGGATACTCAATGAGCGGAAAGCTCGGGACCGGATTCGCAATGCCAAGTTTGTCGGGGTCGAACACCGACGCCGCAGGTCCCCAAGACGTTCTCGAGATAATGCTGATGCAACAATTGCCGGTTAGTGCGGGCCCTCCAAGCGCCGCCTGCCACTCGGGGGGAATCAGCGCCATATAACCCGAGACAAAGCCGGTTCTACTGGAATCGGCGCCGACGAGAAACATGCCGCGAAAATCGCCAGCCTGTGACAGGTTCAGTTCCGACGTGAAATGTGAGAGCCGGCTGGCGTTGGACGCGTCATAGTAATCGTAGGCGGTCCCGATCAGTTTGTTCCGGTAAACAAGAATCCCGCCCATGAGCGGACTCCGAGTCCGTGCGCCTTTAGCGAGAATGTTGCCGAGATGGCCCTCCGTGATGTCGCTCAGGTTCTGGAGTACTGGAGCCGTTTTCAGATCTTCGAGGCGCGTGCTAACGACGATCTCTGGGATGCTAATCTCAGCGGTGAGCTGTGTGTAGACGTGCCCGTTGATGAACAGCGAATTGTTGGCGGCGTTGTAGGTCAGCCCGGAGTCGGCGTAATTGAATCCCTCGCCCTTGGGATCACCGAATGGCCCGTGAGGCACTCGGAACGCTCCGGAGTAGGTGAGGTCTTCAAGCTGGAGGAGGCGGGCTGTGTCGAGAGGAGGAATTCCCGTAAGTAGCAGCAGGGCCAATGTGAAGAAGATTGACGTTCTCATGCGTCCGTCCAGCGATATTACGCCTCTGTTCGTTCTTTTTCGAACGCAAACAAGCCAGGGTTTTGGAGCGACGTGCCTCGTCGTTCTGAGACGATAGCCAGGAAAAGCTCCGCTATTTCGGTGCCGTTCGCGCAGGAAGGCATTAGTCGTCTGTTTGGCAGACTAAATCCAGCGCAGCAGCGCCTCCTGGCCAACTCGTACATGTGAGCGCTCACCACTCAGCGGATCGAAACATGCACAGGCTGGCCCATCCTTCATGACCGAATTTGTCGCAGATGTCTGGCTCGGCATTCGGCGGCTCTATCTCGTGGCTCGCTACCGGTGGCCGCGTGAGGCAGGACATGCTTGGCGCAATGTCTTCAGTTACAAGCCGATTCGCCTGACCGACCTCGACTACGAACAGTACTGGAGCGCGGACGCCAGCGCCTTTGAAAACGATCTGCGCCACATTACCTTCGAGAACCTCATCGATTCCGAATCGACCGTGGCTGACATCGGCTGCGGCGACGGTGAACTGCTCGCGCGGCTGCTGACGCGCCGCCAGGCGCGCGTTCACGGCTTTGACATCTCGGAAGATGCGGTCGCGAAGGCGCGAGCGAAGGGCGTCGCGGCCGACGTCTGGAACGCCTCCACCGACGACTTTCCCGGCACCTTCGACTACATAATTATCGCCGACTGCTTGGAGCACATCGCCGTGCCCGAACGGCTGATGGCGCGTGTGCGCGGCCGCTTCCGGAAAGCACTGCTCATCTCGATACCGAATTCCTGCTACTGGCGGTATCGCGCTCGCGTGATGTTCGGCAGTTTCATGGTGCAGTGGGTGGTGCACCCGGGCGAACACCTCCGATTCTGGTCCAAGCGTGACATGTTCTGGTGGCTCGAGCAGATCGGTTTTCGGGTCGAGCAAACTCATCCCACGTGGGGCATTCCCCTGTTGAAACACCTGTGGCCATCGATGTTCGCGCAGAACATCGTGTACGTCATTCAAGACGATCGAAACCCTGCTGTATGACCGCTTACGACTCACAAGCTGGCGTGCTCTACGTCGCCAATTCTGCACTCATCGGTGGAGGTAACAGGGTACTGATGGACTTGATTCTCGGCCTAGAACGCTCACGCTTCTGCCCATCGCTTGTCATGCCATTTATTGGCCCGCTTGCGGAATGGGCCGACGCCAACAACGTTTCTTACCACGTTCTTCCGTCGATCGGCGAGGGCCGGCTTGGCCTGCTGCGACAGGCCTACGCAATCCGCGGTGCACTGCGAGCGGCGCGCGCTTCGCTCGTTCACGCGATTTCGCCTATTAGTTACCGAGCGGTGGGGCTCGCTGGGCTGTTCACGAGCGTGCGCCGCATTTGCCACATCCAGCTGCCGCCTGGGTCCGGCCAGCTCGAATGGTGTTTTCGCTTTGGCCCTGAAGCGGTCATAACTTGCTATCAGGCGCAGGCCGACGAGGTCCGAAATGACTTGGCGCGAGTGTCACCGCGCGCGCGGCTCGTCGCTATCCCGAATTCGGTCGATGTCGAGGGCTTCTCGCCTGGCGCGCCCGACCCAGCGTTCCGCTTCGGTGCCGACCGCGTTGTGCTCATCACCGGTCATCTCAGCGAGGTAAAGGGTTACTCCACGTTCCTGCGCGCGGCCGCCGCGTTGCGCGATCGTGTGGGACGCGTCGCGTTTATCTCGCTCGGCGGAGAAACCCTCGAACCCGGCGCGCAGACGCGTTATGAAGCAATGGCTCGTGAGCTCGGCATCTCCGATTCTGTCCATTTTCTCGGTTGGCGATCCGATGTTGCCGCCGTCTTGCGCTCCGCAGACATCGTCGTCTTGCCGTCGAAGTTAGAAGGACTGCCGCTGTCGGTCTTGGAAGCCATGTCATGCGCGCGGCCAGTCATTGCCACCGCCGTCAACGGAACGCCGGAGGCGGTCATCGACGGAGTGACCGGGCTGCTCGTCGCACCCGACGATGTCGAAGGTCTGAGCAGCGCGATTCTTACGCTGGTGAACGACCCGGACCGTGCAGCGCGCATGGGCGAGGAAGGCCGCCGCGTCGCGGTCGATCGCTTCTCGCTTCGCGCGTACCTCAGGGGAATCGAAGCGCTGTACGACGAACTGCTCGGCTTCAGTCGCTCGGTCCACTAAGCACCTGACCGCGCGAATGAATCCGCCTCGAAACCCGATGAACTCCATGTACTCGACAATGCGGAATCCGACGCTTTCGAGATGAGCCACGAGCGCGTCGGCCTTTGCCTGGCGCGCGGACCGGTCTGCCTCGCCGTGATACTCCATCGCGATTCGTTTGATCCGTCGAAAATAATCGACGGCAAGGCTGAACAGAATGTCGTATTCGGCGCCTTCACAATCCAGCTTCAGAAAGTCACACTGCTCGACGGCGTGCGCGTCGAAGATGTCCTTCAACGAGACGGCCTTCACGATCTCGTAGTGGTCACGATTCTGCGCGCGATCGTCTACGACGCTGTGGAACCCGCCTTGTTGTATGGCTTTGCGGACGCTGCGCGGCGACAATTAAATCTGCCGCATAGCGACAACTAGATCTGCCGCATGGGGTCGGCCGGCCGGCTGTGTCAGCCTGTGATCAATGGTCACGGATGCGCAGGTTCGGCTCATGAGGCAG
>Ga0137369_10000374_pt1 | contig 38404 bp, 36 predicted proteins | sample SagtaG_12_FD_104918 | JGI IMG/M metagenome (GOLD analysis project Ga0137369, IMG submission 104918) | Vadose zone soil microbial communities from Sagehorn Ranch, Mendocino, California, USA - Sage1_L_113_16 metaG | ecosystem: Environmental > Terrestrial > Soil > Vadose zone | place: USA... | reverse complement strand
GGGTTCATCGATCTCCACGTGCACGCGGGCGGCGCGCCGAAAAATCCCGACGCCGAGTATCCGTACAAGTTGTGGCTCGCCCACGGCGTGACGACCGTGCGCGGCGTCCCGCTCACGGACAACACGTTGTCGGTGAAGGAAAAAGCCCGCAGCGCGCGGAACGAGATCGTCGCCCCGCGCATCTTCAATTACCAGCGTCCCGGATCGGGCTGGGCTAAAGGCGTTCCGCAGACCCCCGAGCAGGCGCACGCATGGGTGGCATGGGCGCACGACAACGGCGTCGACGGCATCAAGCTCGGCGCGGAGCGTCCGGACTTGATGGAGATCTATTGTCACGACGCGAGGAAGCTGGGCATGGGCACGACCGCCCACCTGCAGCAGACCGGCGTCGTGCAGGTGAACGCGATCAAGGCCGCGCGCATGGGTCTCGGCACCGTGACGCATTTCTACGGGCACTTCGAATCGCTGCTGAAGGATTACGTCGTCCAGCCGTATCCCGTGACGCAGAACTACAACAACGAACAGGATCGATTCGGCCAGGTGGCGCGCCTGTGGGACAAGATCCATCCGCCGGGCAGCCCGGAGTGGCAGGCGTATCTCGAAGAGCACCTGAAGCTCGGGACGACATTCGATCCGACGCTGACCATCTATTCGGCCGGCCGCGACGTCATGCGCTTCCGCGCCGCCGAATGGCACGACCGGTTCACGCTGCCGTCGCTGATGGAGTTCTACACGCCGGATCGCAACAACCACGGCGCCTACTGGTACGACTGGACCACGGAGGACGAAGTCGCATTCCGCAACTTCTACCAGGTGTGGTTCAGGCTGATGAACGACTACAAGAAGATGGGCGGCCGCGTCACCACCGGATCCGATTCAGGATTCATCTACCAGACGTACGGCTTCGGTTACGTCAACGAGCTCGAGCTGTTGCAGGAAGCGGCCTTCCACCCGCTCGAAGTCATCCAGGCGGCGACCATGAACGGCGCGGCGACTCTGTACGAACCGATGCACACGCCGCCGGACATCGGCGTCGTCCGCGAAGGGATGCTCGCGGACATGGTGATCGTGGACCAGAACCCGCTGCAGAATTTCAAGGTGCTCTACGCGAACGGCGCGCTGCGCCTGAACGACAAATCGGGCAAGGTCGAACGCGTCGGCGGCATCAAGTGGACCATCAAGGACGGCATCGCCTACGACGCGAAGAAGCTGGCGGCAGACGTGACGGCGATGGTCGACAAGCAGAAGCGCGAGCGGGCGATGAAAACGACGGCATCACGATAGGCCTCGGCTGGACAAGGAGGAACGCCATGTCTGTCAACGCGTGGCAACGTGCTCTCATCATCGTCGTCGTCGTGGCCGGCGGCCTGGCCACGGCATGTTCGGATGTGCTGACGCGTCAGGGTGAAACAGGTGCAGTCGCGTCGAGCGGCACAGCGCCTGCGGCGGTCGGGATCGAGATGTCGCCGTCGTACCTCACAATCGAGAACCGCGCCGGCCTGCCGCTGGTCGATGTCACGATTGCGATCAAGTCTGTGAGCGGCCTGTCGTTCACGAAGTCGATTCCGCGTCTCGAAACCGGCGCGAAGCGCGACCTTGCGCTTTCAGAACTTCGTGGCAACGACGGCACCACGTTCAGCACGCAGTTCCAGCGGCCGAAACAGGTTGTCCTCAAGGCAACCGATCTCGTGGGGAAGAAGTACGAGATCGAGGTGCCCTGGAAGCCATAGCGGCCGCGACGCGTTCATCCGATTGCTATCGATTGGTGCGAGCGTTCGGTCCGACGTGCCGCGCGAGAAAGGCCCGCACCTCGGTCAGCGACCGCGCGAGCGGGATCCCGGCAGGCATCACGTCGCCGTGCTCGCCGTACGCGACAATCGGAACGCCGTACTGCGTGGCGAGCCACGCTTCCGACTCGGTCCCCTCGCGTCCCGGCAGCGCGACGATCGCATCGGCCGACAACACGTTGATGTGGTTGCGGCTGGAACGCTGCGTCCCTTCGCGACCGCTGTCCGGTAAGTGCGTGTAGATCGCCAGTTCGACCCAGTCGTTCGGATAGCCGGGCCACACCTTGTACTCGACAGCCGAATCGTTGCGCTCCTCGAGCGCGGCGAGCGGATCGACGGCGCCAGGAACGATCCCGATTACGATCCCCTTGCGTGGTGACGTTTCGAAAAACGCGCGGCTGACGGCTGCCATCGCGCCGCCGCCGCCGCCCGTGAGCAGGTCGCAGCCAAGCCTCGCGATCAGACGGCCAACTTCCTCACACTGAGGATCGGCAGTCTCGCCGGAGCCGATGACGGCAACCACCTGCCTGCGGTTGTGAGCGCCTTCGCGCCGGTGCCGCTTCACGCTGTGGGCCGTCATGGCCGGGTACGGTATCAGACGGCAGCCAACCTTCCGAGGCCGATCTCCGTCTAACGGCGCAGGAGTCTACATAGTAGACAGTATGCCGCCTGCCTGCCTCGGGGAATTCGAACAGCTGCTGCTCCTCGCGGTGCTCCGCCTCGGCTCGGAGGCGTACGGCGCCGACATCGCGCGCGAGCTCGAGGCGCGTGCGGGACGCACGGTGTCGCGCGGCGCGCTCTACACCTCGCTCGATCGGCTCGAGGACAAAGGCCTTCTTCGCTGGACGCTCGCCTCGGGTACCGCCATCCGCGACGGCCTGCCGCGGCGCGCCTACACGGTCACTCCGGGTGGCATCGAGGCGCTGCGTGCCTCGCGCGACGTGCTGCGGCGCATGTGGCGCGGCCTCGAAGGACTGTTGAAGGAGCCGTCGTGACGGGCGATCGGCGGCCGCCGCGGTTTGCGCGCTGGCTGCTGGACCGCACGCTGCCGACGGACGGCCGCGGCGGCGCGATGCGCGGCGATCTGCTCGAAGAATTCCGCACGCGAGGCGGCTCGCCGGCGCGGGCGGCCGCATGGTACTGGCGTCACGCGCTGTCGGTGTCGATGCGCTACGCGCGCACAGGTCGTCATCGCGGGAAGGAGCAGGAGCTCATGAGATTGGAGTCACTGTGGCAGGACGTGCGCTACGCCGTGCGCTCGTACGTGAAAGCGCCGTCGTTCACGCTGGCGGTCGTCGCAACCCTCGCGCTCGGCATCGGCGCCTCCACCGCCATCTTCTCGATGGTGAACGGCATCCTTCTCCAGCCGTTGCCGCTGCGCGACCCAGACCGTCTCGTCTACATCAACGAGGTCAATGCGGCCGGCAATCGCATCAGCGTGGCCTGGCCGACGTTTCTAGACTGGACGACGCGCGCGCGAACCGTCGAAGCGCTCGCGCTGTCGCGCGAAGAGCCGATCACGCTCACGGGAATGGAAAGGGCCCAACGACTGAGGGGCCGCCGCATGACGGCGGCGTTCCTTACGGTGATCGGCGTCCAGCCCGCGCTCGGACACGACTTCTCCCAGGACGCAGATCGACCCAGTGCTCCGCCTGAAGTACTCGTTTCCGAGGGATTCTGGCAAACCCAGCTCGGCGCGGCCCCGACCGTTCTCGGCCGCACGCTCATGCTCGACAACGTGGCGTACACCATCGTCGGCGTACTCCCGCACGGCTTTCAGTTCCTGCGGCCATACGACGTCTTCGTGTCGATGGGTCCCGTGTCGGGGACACAGCAGCTGCTCGAACGCGGGAACCACAGCGGGTTCAACGCCGTTGGACGCCTCAGGATCGGCGCCGACGTCGCCGACACAGATCGCGAGTTCAAGACGATCGCCACCGCGCTCGAACGCGAGTATCCAAAGACGAATGCCGGCCTCAGCGCCCGCGCGGAGGGGTTGGCCGACCGCGTGGTGGCAGACATCCGGTTGACGCTGCTCGCGCTGCTCGGCGCCGTCGGATTCCTCCTGCTGATTGCCTGCGTGAACGTGGCGAACCTTTTGATCGCGCGGGGTGCCGGGCGTCAGCACGAGCTCGCCGTCCGCGCCGCGCTCGGCGGCGGTCGTCTGCAGCTGTGCGGTCAATTACTGGTCGAGAGCACGCTCGTGTCCGCCATCGGCGGCGTGTTGGGCGTTGGCCTCGCGTTCTGGCTGCTGCGCGCACTCATCGCCGTCGCGCCCGAAGGGACACCCCGCCTGGAAACCGTGCGCCTCGATGCCACTGCGCTGCCCTTCGCGCTGACGGCGGCGGCGATCTGCGGCATCGTGTTTGGTCTGTTTCCGGCCTTCCAGGCGTCGCGCGCCGACGCCCAGCAGGCACTGATGCGAGCGCGCTCCGGCCGCGCCGGGGCGGGATCGCACCGCGTGCGCCGCGTGTTGATGGTCGTCGAAACGGCGCTGGCCATCATTCTCCTCACCGGTGCCGGCCTGACGATGCGGACGCTGCAGGAGCTGACGCGGCTCGACGCCGGGTTTCGCATCGATCATTTGCTGACGCAGCGCGTCACGCTCGCCGGCGCGCAATGGACCGAGGGCCGCCGGCGGAATTTCTCAACGATCTCATCGCGGGCGTGAGGGCAATCCAGGGTGTGACGAAGGCGGCGCTCGCCTATTCACTGCCGATCGAGGGTTCGCAGTGGAACTCGGTGTTCATCGCGGCCGACAAGCCGGAGCCACGGCGTGCAGAGACGCCCAGCGCGGCGTTCAGTCCCGTCGGCGCCGGTTATTTCGAAACGTTGAGCATGCGTGTCCTGCGCGGGCGCGTCTTCGACGATCGCGACGCCGACGGCGCACCGCGCGTCGTGGTGATCAACGAATCGCTCGCCAAGCGGATCTGGCCCGGCGAGGATCCGGTCGGCAAGCACATCAAGCAGGGCTGGTTCGACTCGCAGACGCCGTGGAATGAGGTCATCGGGGTGGTCGGCGACGTGAAGTTCGAGGGGTTGACGGCGGAAACGCCGATGCAGGTCTACGTGTCGCTGCCGCAGGCGCCGACGCGATCGGTCGCCGTCATTGTCCGGACGGCTGCCGAACCAGGCGCGATCACGCCGGTGGTGAAGGACATCGTTGGAGGACTGGACAAGGACCTGCCCGTTTTCTCGGTGCGTACGATGGACGACCTGGTGGACACGTCCATTGCGCGTCAGCGGATGGCGATGGTCGTCTTCGTCCTGTTCGCGATCGTGGCGCTCACGCTCGCGTCTGTGGGGCTGTACGGCGTCGTCGCGCACGGCGTGACGGAACGCACGCATGAAATCGGCGTGCGGATCGCGCTCGGCGCGGAACAGCGGCACGTGCTGGGACTGGTCGTCCGCCAGGGCTTGTCGATGCCGCTGCTGGGCACGATGATTGGCGTGGCGGGAGCGCTGGCGCTGTCGCGTTGGATTCAGGGACTGTTGTTCGGCGTCACGGCGACCGATCCGATGACGTTCGCAGCAGTGGTCGCCATGCTGCTGACGGTTGCCCTTGTCGCATGCTACGTCCCCGCGTGGCGCGCGACGCGAGTCGATCCGACGCAGGCGCTGCGGGCAGAGTAGGGCCGGAGAGGCTGGAGGCCTACTCTGATCTCAGCGCATCGAGCGGCACGATGCACGTGGCGCGGCGCGCCGGCACGTAACACGCCAGCAGGATCGCGGCCGACAACACGACAGCCGCCGTCGCCAGGACGACGGGATCGACAGGGCTGACTTTGTACAGGAGCCCGCTCGCCAGCTTGCCGATGCCCGCGGCCAGCACGACACCGAGCACGACGCCGGCTGCCGTCGTGCGCAGACCCTCGTGGATGATGAGCCGCTTGACGTCGCCCGCCGTCGCGCCAAGTGCCATCCGGATGCCGATTTCCCGCGTGCGCCGCGAGACGTCGTAGGCCTTCAACCCGTACACGCCAATCGTCGCGAGCAGCAGGGCAAGGACGCCGAACGTGCTGAACAGCGTCGCCGCCGCGCGGATGCTCCATTCGGTGATGCTTCGATACCGCTGCATCTCCATCGTTCGCGCCGAGATGATGGGCAGATGCGGATCGACGTTCAGCAGCTCACGGCGAATCGTGGCGAGCATTGCCGCATCGGGCGCGCTGTCTGCCGTGCGTACGTGCAGCGTCATGAATGCGCGGAACACCGCTCCGGTCGGCACAAAGAGGTGCGGCTTCGGCTCCATGTCGAAGAGATCCTGCTTCATCTCGGTGACGATGCCGACAACGGTGAACGGCTCGGACGGCTCGGCTTCGCGCGGCTGCACGAGAATCTGGCGGCCAATCGGATCGGCCTCGCCGAAGATCCGGCGCGCGAACGGCCGATCGATCACGGCCGGCTTCGCGGTCATGCCGGGAGTTTCCTCACCGCGCGTGAAGGTCCGCCCGCGGAGGAGATGAAGCCCGATCGTGTCGAAGTAATCAAAACCGACGATGCGAAAGTCGGCGCGGACCGCATCGTCGTCGGGCTTCAGGCGGACGGCCCGGCTTTCGTGGAACTCGCCGAACGGCACGATCGATCCCAGGCTGGCGTGCTCGACGCCGGGCAACTCGCGTACGCGATCCAGCACCTCACGGTGGATGGCGCGCGTGCGCGCCGCGTCGTAGCCGGCCAGACTCGGATCCATCGCGACCACCAGGTGATGGTCGAGAAAGAATCCCGGGTCGATCGCAGCAGCGTTGATCGCCGCGCGCATGAACAGGCCGCCGGCCGCAACGAGGGCCAGCGACACGGCAACCTGTCCCACGACGAGCAGCGATCCGATGCCGAATCGGCGTGCTGCCCGCGCGGCGGGGGCCAGCTCACCTTTCAGATCGCCGGCGACTGCCGGGCGCGACAGCGACCACGCGGGGCCGAGCGCGAAAGACACCGTACTGAACGCCGCGAAGCCCACCGCAGCCACGATCATCCGCGCGGACGGTTCGACCACCACATCGATGCCGAGCGGCAGCACGCTGGCGAGCCAGGCGGTCAGCGCACCAGTCGTCCACCAGCCGAATACGACGCCGATCGTCGCGCCGGCCAGCGACAACATGAGCCCCTCGGTGAGCAGCTGCTGCACGATGCGACGCCGGCCGCTCCCCAGCGCCTGACGAATCGCGATTTCCCGTCGGCGCGCGGCGCCGCGGGCGAGGAGAAGATTCGCCAGGTTCAGGCAGGCGACCACGAGCACGAGCGAGGCCATGAACATCAGCAGCGCGCCGACCCCGGCAATCGGACCGTCATCCTCTGGCTCGGAGCTGACGCCCATGCGCGGCAACGCCGCCAGGACGAACGTCCGGTCCTTGTCCGTCACGGGATACTCGACTTCCATCCGCCTGCCGAGCGAATCGAGCGCCTGCACAGCGGCTTCCCGGCTCAGGCCGGGCCTCAACGCGCCAGCCAGATTGAGCGCGTAGTGGCCGCGATCCACGAGACCTGTCGCCCGCTGTTTGAACATCTCGTTCACGATCACATCGAAGCTGCCGAGCGGAAACCACCATTCCGGCGAGACGAGCGTCATGGTGCCCGCGAATCCGCGAGGCGCGACGCCGACCACGGTGTAATCCGTTCCGTTGGCTCGGACGGTCGTGCCGATGAATGTCGGGTCCAAGCCTTTCCGCCGCCAGACGGCGTACGATGCGATCGCCACGCGCCGCAGCGACCCCGGCCGTTCCTCCTCCGCGGTGAACGCGCGTCCCGCGGCCAGGCGGACGCCGAGCGTCGAGAAGTAGTTGGCCGATACGAGCGACGCGAACGTCTGCTTCGTCGTATCGCCTTCGGTGATCCCGACCGTTGAGAACGTGTGCGCCATCAGACTGTCGAAAATGTCGTGACGCTCCCGCATGTCCACGTACGCGGGGTAGGAGAAGTCGCGAAAGTGATCCGGTTTGTTCCGGTCGCGATTGAAGACGCCGAGCAGCTGGTCGATGCGGCCCGGCCGGTGCTGCAGGACGAGCGCGTTCACCAGTGAGAACACCGCCGTGTTCGCGCCGATGCCGAGCGCCAGCACGAGCACCGCAACGGAAGTGAAGCCGGGCGTGCGCCGGAGCAGGCGCACGCTGTGCCGAAGATCGTGGACCAGAACAGACATGATCAGGAGTTGACGAAGCCGGTCGCCTGACGGTTCGCCGACGCGCTGCGCGTCATATCGCACTCCTCCAGTAGAATCCTGTCGTGTCCGGTCATCGGGATGACGATGTGACGGTTGGTCCGGCCGTCGACGCGACGCGGGCCATCTCGTCTCGTGACAGCGCCGCCGGGCGAACACCGGCGGCGTCGAGCCGGTTCGCACCCGGGTCCATCATCGCCGGACGCTATCGGCTGGTCGCCCTCCTCGGACGCGGCGGCATGGGCGAGGTGTACCGCGCGGAGGATCTCACGCTCGATCAGCCGGTTGCGCTGAAATTCCTGCCTGAAACCGTCGCCGCGGATGCGTCGCATCTTACTGAGTTTCCATAACGAGCTGCGCGTGGCGCGACAAGTGTCGCACAAGAACGTCTGTCGTCTCTATGACCTGGGCGACGCGGATGGCCGCCGCTTCCTCACGATGGAGTACATCGACGGCGAGGATCTCGCGTCGCTGCTGCGCCGCATCGGACGGATTCCACAGAACAAAGCGATCGAGCTGGCGCAGCAATTGTGCGCCGGCCTCGCGGCGGCGCACGAGCGGAGCGTGCTGCACCGCGACCTGAAACCGGCGAACGTGATGATTGACGGCGACGGCAACATCCGCATCACCGACTTCGGCCTCGCGGTCGCCATGGATCAGGCCGACGCCATTCGCGCTGGCACGCCGCAGTACATGGAGGGGCCCCCAGCGCGGCTGCCGTGCTGGGGACCCCGTGGCGCCCGAGCAGCTGGCCGGACAGCCGGTTGTGTCCATTGTGTCCTTTGTGGTGAGAATCAACACCTCGGTTTGGCTCTCGCCGTCGGCGGCGCCGTCCACGGATCCTCCGGCCACGGATGCTTCGGATAGCGACCCCGGAGTTCCCTTCTGACTTCTGGATACGTTCCATCCCAAAAACTTCGCAAATCGCGCGTGACCTGGACGGGCCGGCCGTTGGGCGCCAGCAGCGCGAGAACCACCGGCGCGCGCCGCCGGCCGATGCGCGGGGTCTCGGCGAGACCGAACAGTTCCTGCAGCTTCACTGACGCCGACACGGTGCCGTCGTCGTGGTAGTCGAGGCGCGCCGCGCGGCCGCTCGGCACGATCAGCGTCTCCGGGGCGTCACGATCGAGCTCGCGCAGCACCGACGGCGCTACGGCATGGGTCAGATGGACGTCGGCCAGTCGTGTCGCGCCCTGCGAGGCGGCACGAATCATCTCGGCGACATCGACGGGGTGACCGGCGAACTGCAATCGACGCAGCAGCCGCTCGTCGTCACCGTGAGGACCGCGCGCGGTCCACGCCTCGGCAAGCAGCTGCGCGGCGACCTCGGGGTCCACGGCCGCCGGCCGCTCCGCCAGCACGAGCGCGTCGTAGCGTTCGACGACGACCGCTTTCACGCGGCCGCTTTCCGCATCGAACCGATGCACCGTTTCCGTGTGCGTGGGCTGAAGCCATTCGCGCTCGACACGGCTCGCAATGCGGATCAGTGGATCTGCCGCGTACCCCTGAGTAGTCAGATGCCGCGGCCTACGACTGCCGAGCGCAGACTGACGACTGACGACCGCCGACTGACGACTGATGACCGGCGACTGACGACTGATGTCGTGCGCCACCAGGAATTCACCGTCGACGACGCCGCTTTCCGGTGCGATCGTCGCGCCGACGCCCGTGGCGAGAAGCACCTGCGGCGAGCCGACTTCGCGCCGCTGCGCCACACGGTCGGGATAGCCGGCCAGAAGCGCTCGGCGGAAATCAGCTTCGGACATTTCAGATTTCAGACTGCAGACTTCAGATTGATTGGTTGATTGAGGATTTGAAGGCTCTGAATCTGAAATCTGAACTTTGAACTCCGAAATGTGACGCGCCGCGACGTGCACGTGCGGCGGCACCGCGTTCCACTGATCGATCGCAGAAAGGAGATCAGAGGAGGTGGCCGCTCGGCTGGGCGGAAGCAGGTGGCGCTCGGAGAGCAGGGCGCAGGCGCGCCCGATGTCGCGTGCGCCGCCGGACGCGACGAGCATGCGCGCCAGCCGCGGATGAATCGGCAATCGACGCACCTGTTCTCCGACAGCGGTCAGACGGAGGGTCGGGTAGATCTGCTGGGTCTGGTGGGACCTACTCGACTCAATGAGTCCGAGCCGCTCGAGCAACGCGAGCGCGGCGTCGATGGCGTCCTCGCGCGGCCGCTGGAACCACTCGAAGGTTCGCGGGTCGCCGCCCCAGGCGATGATGTCCAGGAGAGTGGCCGACAGATCGATCCGATGGATGTCGGGCTCGCGATGCGGGCGCAAGCGGTCGCGCGCGTCCCAGAGACGCAGGACCATGCCAGGCGCCACGCGACCGGCGCGGCCGGCGCGCTGATCCGCGGCGTCCGCCGTAATACGTTCGGTCTCGAGGCTGTCGATGCCGCGATCGGCGTCGTACCGCGCGACCTTGTGCAGGCCGGTGTCGACGACGGCGGTCACGCCTGGCACCGTCAGCGACGTCTCGGCGATGTTGGTTGCGACGATGACGCGGCGAGAGCTGGAAGCGAGGGACGGAGGTGTGTCGCGTACCTGTACAGCGCGATGCTGCGCGTCGACGTCCAGCGAGCCATGGAGTGGCAGAATCTGCACGACAGAATCCACCACCTTCGATATTTCGCCCATCGCGCGGCGGATCTCGGAGACACCTGGCAGAAAGCACAATACATCGCCGCGGCTCGCGCGCAACGCCTCGGCAGTGGCGTCTGCGACGGTCTGGGCCGGGGCGTACGAAATCGTCACGGGATGCATTCGCCCGGGCACATCGACGATGGGACAACCACCGAAGAATGCCGCAACGGGCGCCGAGTCGAGCGTCGCGGACATGACCACAATCCGCAGGCCGTCGCGCGCGCGCCAGGCCTCCCGCGCCAGCGCGAGCCCGAGATCCGCGTGGATCGTCCGCTCGTGAAACTCATCGACGATAATCGTTCGGAACTGTGACAGGAGGGGATCCGATTGCAGTCGCGCTGTGAGGATGCCTTCGGTGACGACGAGCAGCCGCGTGTCGACGGAGAATCTGCGGTCGAATCGAATCTGCCAGCCGACCTCGCGCCCGAGCGTCCAGCCGCGCTCGTCGGCGATGCGCGTCGCGATGGCGCGGGCGGCGACGCGGCGCGGTTGGAGCAGGATGACGGCGCCTTCGTCTACGAGCGCCGGCGGCACGCGCGTCGTCTTGCCGGCGCCGGGCGCCGCCGTCACGACGACGGCGCGCGCGCAGCCGACTGCCCGCCGGATCTCGCCGATATATGCGTCGATCGGAAGTGTTATCACCGGCTGACGACCGACGACCGAGACTGGCGACTGACGACTAACGACTGGCGACCGACGACTGGCGACTGACGACTCCGACAGGGCACGTCACACCCGTTCCGCCGAGGCCGCAGTAGCCGTCGGGATTCTTCGCCAGGTACTGCTGATGGTAGTCCTCGGCGTAGTAGAACTCCGGCGCCGGCAGGATCTCCGTCGTGATCGGGCCGTATCCCGCCGCGGTCAACCGCTCCTGAAAGGCATCTCGCGATCGCTCCGCCGCACGTCGCTGCTTATCGTCAGAGTAATAGATGCCGGAACGGTACTGCGTGCCGATGTCGTTGCCCTGGCGCATCCCCTGCGTCGGGTCGTGATTCTCCCAGAACACTTTCAGCAGATCGTCGAAGGAGATCGTCTTCGGGTCGAAGACCACGAGGACCACCTCGGAATGGCCGGTCATGCCGCTGCATACTTCGCGGTACGTCGGATTCGGCGTGACGCCTGCGGCGTATCCCACCGCCGTGCTGTACACGCCGTCGAGCTGCCAGAATTTCTTCTCGGCGCCCCAGAAACATCCCATCCCGAACACGGCGCGCTGCAGCCCTTCGGGAAACGGCGGCTCGAGGCTGTGCTTATTGACGAAGTGTGACGGTGACACGAGCATGCGCTCGGAACGGCCGGACAAGGCTTCAGCTTTCGACGGCAGACGAGTCGGCTTGGAGAACATCCGCTACCCCCGCTCAGTATCCAACAAAAAAGCCGAGAGCGCTTGCGCGCCCTCGGCCTGGGATTCCGCAGAACCGGTCGGTTACGCCCAGATGACGAACGTCACGATGTGCTGATTGTTGCCGAAGTCGCGCTCGAACACCTGCAGGCGCCCACCGCGCGACGTCTTCATCAACTGTCCCCACTCCGACGGGTTGTCGACATTCGCTCCGGTCGCGGCGGGCGAGCTCACCGATGAGGAGGAATCGAGATGCGAATAAATGGTCACGAGCTCGTCGTAATCGTGCGAATTAGGATGCTGGTTCGAGCTTGGATCGTTCGTGTAATCCATACACGTGTTCAGATTCGGGTTGTTGAAGTTCTCGTCCTGATGATCCAGCCCCAACGTGTGTCCGATCTCCTGGCACGAGACGAGGTTTCTCCACGCTGTCGTGTTGTACTGAGCGGTGTGGAAATAGGTGTCGTTCAACTTGACCGTGCCCTGTGCGATGTGGGTACCGCTTATCCAAATCTGCGCGACACCCAACCAGCCGGTGTTGCCGTACGTGCTGTCGCAGACCTCGATCTGCCCAGACGTCGGCCGGCAGTTCCTGGATTTGGCGCCGCCGGCGACCGCGGTCATATCGAGTACGGTGGACTTGCTCCAGTCGGTGAGCGACGTCGAAAAAATCGGCTGCCACTCCGGCGACAGGTTGTTGCCGGCGAGGATCAGGAATGGGTTCGCTGTGCGCGCCCAGTGATACCCATTCCACGAGTGGTTAGCGGACGGCGACGATTGCAACGCGACGACGGCGAGGACGAGTGCGATGCTCCACGCACCTCGACGAAAGAAACGACTCATGCTTCCTCCTGAAGCTGGGGGGTGTCCAAGCTGAACGGGGAAGTAGTATTTTACCGCACTCGGAGAGGGCGGTTTCACGCATCTGCGAGCATTGTGCTGTCGCTTTCGTAATCCTTCGAGGCGAGCTCATCCTTTCCGCTTCTCAACACGCCTGTACGCGCTCTATCGCGCTTGCGGCTTGAAGATCGCGAACACCGCTCCCTGCGGATCCTGAATCACCGAAAAGCGACCGACATTCGGGATGTCGTTCGGCGGCACGAAGAGCGTTGCCCCAAGCTCCTTCGCCTTGCTCGCCGTCGCATCGCAGTCCGCGACCTGAAAGTACGGCGTCCAGGTGGGCGGGACGCCCATGCTCCTCATCTGGGCGGGCATTTCCATCATGCCCGCGCCCGGCCTCTCGGTGACGCTGTATTCGGTGTACCCGCCGGCGTCCGTCTTGGCTTTCCACCCGAACAGCGATGTGTAGAACGCTTTCGCCGCTTCGGTGTCCTTCGTCGCCAGCTCGGTCCAGCAGAGCGCGCCCGGTTCACCAAGGATCTTCGCCCCGATGTGCTTGTTCGGTTGCCACACCTGAAACACCGCACCGGCCGGATCCTGCAGCACCGCCATGCGCCCGGCGTCCATGACGTCGAAGGGCGGTGCGAGCACGTTCGCGCCAAGCGTCTGTGCTTTCTTCACTGCCTCGTCGGCATTCGCCACCGCGACGTACGAATTCCAATGCGGCGGCACACCGTGCTGCCGCTCTTCGGGGCGCATGTTGTACGCGGCGCCGACCTCCCTGCCGCGCATTTGAAACATCGAGTAGGTTTCGGCCGGCCCAATCGGCTGCTCGTTCACGTCCCAGCCGAAGAGGGCGCGATAGAACGCGACGGCGCCGTGTTGATCGGTCGTCGAGAGCTCGGGCCAGCAAAACGTTCCAGGCGGATGCGCTGTGACGTCGGGCACGGCATGGCTCCTATGGCGCGACGTGCGCGCGAATCTGCCGGTTCAGTCGATGAATCTGGCGGCGGATATTCTTGAGCGTCTCGCCATCGCGCGCCTCGAGCGCCGCCTCGCGTTTCGTCTTCAGCTCGCGCATCTTCGCCTTGATCGCCGGCTTGTCGATGCCCACCACGTCGTGGTGTTCGTGCGGGTCGATGCCGAGCGCCTTGCACAGCGCGGGCAGGAGATGCTCCTTGTTCAGCTGCGAGTACCCCTGGACCGCCTCCTGGTTCTCGACGCCTTTCGCGATGTCGCGCAGCTCCTGAATCGTCTTGCCCTTCAGCTCGTGATAGGTGTAGGCCACGTGCGTCCTCCGTTGATGTGAACACTAAAACATATCTCAAAAAACCGTTTTCCGGGCACAATCGGGTTCACCAATGAAAACCAGACATTCGACGGTCGGAGCGGTCGCGGTTGCCGTGGCAGCGGCGGCCATCGGCGCGCGGACGGCCGGCCCGCGGCCACCCACAATCGACGACGAGATGAAGCTGCGATCGATTGTCGACGTCCGAATATCGCCGGACGGCCGGCGCGTCGCGTACGTCGTGTCGACGCCGTCGCTCGAGAAGAATGAGCACCAGGCCGCGCTGTACGTCACGGAGGTCGGGCCAGATCTCGCCCAGCCTACAGGCCCGAGACCGGGGACAGGTCTCGCGCAGACGATATCCGCGAATTCGGGGGCAGGTCTCGCGCAGTCATCTGCGACACGTGTCCCCGTCAGGCTCGGAGAGTCGGTCCGGATCTTCAATGTGCCCGTGCCGCGACCGGCGCTTCGCTGGTCGCCGGACGGATCGATGCTATCGGTCGTGGCCTTGGACGAGGGGCGCCCGCAAGTTGTCGCCATTCCGTTGTCCGGCACACCTCCGCACGCGCTCACGAAGGCGCCGGAAGGCGTTTTTGGATACGAGTGGTCACCCGACGGAAAGAGCCTCGCGTACCTGACTCGCGATCCGATGCCGGCCGCCGAAGAGCGTCAGCGGCAGGACAAGTCGTTCGTCATGCATGCTGACGCGCCGGATCGAGCGACGCGGTTGTTCGTGCAATCAATTGGCGGTTCCGCGCAACCACCTCGCGCGGCCCTCACACCGCCAGCGCACTACGTCGACGGCTTCTCGTGGTCGCCCGACGGCCGGGGCATTGCGTATTCGGCGGCCCCGCGGAGCGGGTTCTCCGCACCGTACGAGACGCGCATCTACACGGTCGCCGTCGCTGGCGGACAACCCCGGATGGTCGTCGATCGCGCCGGGATGAATACGGGTCCGCATTTTTCGCCGGACGGCCGCTGGCTCGCCTTCACGTCGACGAACGGCCGCACCGACATCATGGCGTCGCGCAGCTTGACCGTGGCGGCGGCGTCGGGGTCGACGGCGTCGGCAATCCACACCTTCGTTCTCGACGACGCGTGGGTGAACGAGTTCGTGTGGTCGCCGGACAGCCGATCGATCTATTTCGAGGCGAACGACGGCACGTTCGGACGCGCCGAGCACATGTTCGAGCAGCCCGTCGTGCGCCTGTCGGTCGCCGACGGCCGCGCGGAGCGCCTTGGGAGCGGACCGACCGTTGCCTTCTCGTTGAGCATCAGCGACGACGGGAAACGCGTGGCGTTCAAGTCCGTCGAAGCGCGCACGATGGGCGACATCGCCGTCATGGACACCGCGAGCGGGGTCACGGCGAACATCACGGACGTCAACCCGGAAGTCCGCGAGCTCGCGCGCGGCGATCTCAAACCCATCAAGTGGCGATCGTTCGACGGGATGGAAATCTGGGGTCTGCTCCTGACGCCGTCGGACGCTTCGCCCGGTCGTCGTCTGCCGCTGCTCGTGTACGTCCACGGCGGACCGGGCGGCGGGTTCACGTTCGGATTGTTTCCGCAGTTCATGCACATCGTCCCGCAAGTGGATCCGTATCCGACCGCGACGCTGGCCGGACGCGGCTTCGCCGTGCTGTTTCCAATGCCGCGCGGCGGCGCAGGATACGGCGAGGCGGGTCAGCGCATGATCGTCAACGCGTGGGGCGAGGCCGACTACAAAGACATCATGACGGGCGTCGATGCGCTCGTCGCCAGCGGCGTGGCCGACCCCGATCGCCTGGGCGTGATGGGCGCGTCGTACGGCGGGTACATGACGAACTGGATCGTGACGCAGACGGGACGCTTCAAGGCGGCGTCGGCCGGCGCAAGCCTGACCGATCTCACGGACGAGTACTTTCTGTCGGAGGGCGGCCAGTTCATGGTCGACTACTTCAAGCGTCCGTGGGAGAACGGCGCATCGTACGCGGCGCATTCTCCCTTGACACACGCGAACAAGGTGACGACCCCGCTCCTGATACAGCATGGGGAAGTCGATCCGCGGGTGCCGATCGCGGGAGCCTGGAAGTTTTATCGGGCGCTCAAGGCCATGGGGAAAACGGTGGAGTTTGACATCTATCCGCGCGGCGGGCACGTGCTGCGCGAGCCGATGCAGCAGCGCGAGCAGATGCGGCGAAATCTCGAGTGGTTTACACGGTGGATCCCGAAGTAGGCGGCTCGACGACGCGACCTTCACCGAGTCGCGGGCCGGTCTGAAGACGGCCCCTGCGATCCGGGTTCGAACGTCAGAGCGACACCGTTCATGCAGTACCGCTCGCCAGTCGGCCGCGGCCCATCGGGAAACACGTGCCCCAGATGGCCGCCGCACCGCGCGCAGTGGACTTCGACGCGCGTCATGCCGTAGCTGCGATCGGTCGTCGTGGCGACCGCGCCTTCGATCGGGCGGTAGAAACTCGGCCAGCCGGTCCCGCTCTCGAACTTCGTGTCCGACGTGAACAGCGGCTGCCCGCAGCCGGCGCACTGAAACGTGCCGGACCGTTTCTCATCGTTCAGGGGGCTCGTGCCGGCGCGCTCCGTGCCATGCTCGCGGAGCACATGGAATTGCTCCGGCGTCAGCGTTTCTTTCCACTCCTCGTCTGTTTTCTGCACGATCGAATTGTACTGTAGCATTTCGCGCGATGGCCAACCGTCCCGCTTTCGTCGGTCGCATCGGGGTGCTGATCGTGGCGCTCTCGGCCGCGCTGCTGGCGCAGCCACCGGTCCGGCCCGCCCCGCCTCCCGATCTCGATCCATGGGTTGCGCGCGTCATGCAGGCATTCGACGTTCCAGGCATCGGTCTCGCGATCGTGAAGGACGACACCGTCGTCACCGCCAAGGGCTACGGCGTCCGCAAGCTTGGCGAATCCGCGCCGGTGGACGCGCGGACGCTCTTCGGGATCGCCTCGAACACGAAAGTGTTCACCGCCGCGGCGCTGGGCATGCTCGTCGACGAGCGAAAGATCGAATGGGACGCGCCGGTGATTCGCTATCTGCCGGCGTTTGCGATGTGGGATCCCTATGTGACCCGCGAGCTGACCGTGCGCGATCTGCTCGTGCACCGCAGCGGCCTCGGGCTCGGAGCGGGCGATCTCCTGTGGTGGCCCGCATCGACGTACGACCGGAAGGAAATTGCGCGCCGCCTTCGATACATTCAACCGGCCACGAGCTTTCGCACGGCGTATGCGTACGACAACGTGCTGTATCTGGTGGCCGGCGAGCTCATCGAGGCCGTCAGTGGTCAATCCTGGGAGACCTTCGTCTCGACGCGCATTCTCGCAAAGGCCGGCATGACGGGCAGCAACGTGCGTCATTCAGCCGCGGCAGCGGGCGGAAACGTGGCGGCGACGCATGCGCCGATCGACGGCCGAGTCACACCAATCGCGCCGTTCGACAGTGACAACACGAATCCAGCCGGCGGGATCAACGCGTCGGCCGAGGACATGGCGAAATGGCTGCGCGTGCTGTTGTCGGGCGGCCTGCTGCCCGACGGGTCGCGGCTGTTCTCCGCCGCCACCGCGCGACAGCTCACGAACATCGTCACGCCGATTCCCGTTGGCGATCCGCCGCCCGAGCTGCCGCCATCGAAGATGAACTTCCATGGGTACGCGCTCGGCCTGGACATCCGTGATTATCGCGGTCACAAGCTCGTCACCCATACAGGGGGGTTACCTGGATACGTCTCGCGCGTCGCCATGATCCCCGATGCTCGCGTCGGCGTCGCCGTGCTGACGAACCAGGAGTCGGGCGATGCATTCGACTCGATCGCCTTCCGGATCCTCGATCACTACCTTGGCGCGGCGGCGTTCGACTGGATCGACGGCTACAAGCAGCTTCGTGCGCGAACTCGAGCGGTCGCCGAGCAGTCGCAGCAACGAGCTGCGGCCAGCCGCGATGCCTCGTCGCGGCCATCGCTCCCGCTGGCGAAGTACGCGGGCACGTATCGCGACGGATGGTACGGCGACATCGTGATCGCCGAAGCGGCCGGCACATTGACCATCCAGTTCTCGCATTCCCCTCTGCTCGCCGGCAATCTGGAGCATTGGCAGCACGATACGTTCATCGCGCGATGGCGCGATCGCGAGCTGCGCGCCGATGCCTACATTACGTTTGCGCTCGGACCTGACGGATCGATCGAGCAGGCGAAACTGAAAGCGGTGTCGCCGGACACCGATTTCAGCTTCGACTTTCAACGACCTCCTGCTGAAGCCGGTCCAGCGGTAAGGACGGTGCTGAGGTGCCGTGACTTGACACAGGTTCATTAGTACTAAATAATTAGTAGACATGCGGAAGCGTGAGCCGACCCTCACCACCCAGGAGCTCGCCATCATGAAGGTCGTCTGGCGGCTCGGCTCCGCCACCGTCCGCGACGTTTACCAGGTCCTGCTCGAAGATCGGCACATCGCCTACACCACGGTGATGACGATGATGAACATCCTCGAGACGAAGGGGTACCTGAAGAAGGACAGGCAGGAGCGTGCCTACCGCTACCGTCCGGCGCGCGCGGAGCGGATCGTCATTTCCTCGATGGTGCGCGAGTTCGTCAACCGCGTGTTCGACGGCGCGCCGCGGCCGCTGCTTCTGCACCTGGTGAAAGACGCGCGCCTGAGCGATGCGGAACGCGACGAGCTGCTGCGCTTGATCGACGAGGTGTAATCATGGATGCGCTCGCCCACCTCGCAGGCGTCTACAGCCTCCAGATTCTGCTGCTGGTCGGCGTCGCGACCGCAGCGTCGTTCGTGCGCGTTCCACCGTCAGCCCGCCTGGTCTTCTGGCGCATCGTCGTTGCGGCCTGTCTGCTGCTGCCGCTGGCGCCGCCTCGCATTGTCGAGCTCGATCGCGCGCTGAGTATCACCGCGACGATCGCCCAGGGCGTGACGGTGATCCCGCGTTCCCTCACACCGGTTCCCTGGGCGGCCATCATCGGTTGGGTGCTCGTGGCGGGCGCCGCGTTGCGGGGACTCTGGATCGTCGTCGGCCTCGTCCGGCTCCGAACACTCACCGACTGCTCCGAGATTGCCGACCTGGACGACGACGTGCTCGCCCTGAAGCGGATGCTGGCGCCGCACGCCGAAATCCGGTGGCACGACACCGTCCGGCAGCCGGTGACGTTCGGAGCGCGGCACGCGACTGTGCTGCTGCCGTCGCAACTGCGAGGAGCGTCGCCGGATGTGAGGCGCGCGGTTGTGTGTCACGAGCTCGTGCACGTGGACCGCGGCGACTGGTCTGCCATGATCGCCGAAGAAGTCGTGCAGGCTGTGTTCTGGTTTCACCCGGCCATGTGGTGGGCGATCGAACAGATTCGCCTGAATCGGGAAGCGACGGTCGACGCACGGGTCGTCGACATCACCGGATCCCGGCGCACGTACATGGAAGCGCTGTTGACCTTCGCCGACAGCCGTGCCCTGGCGCTCGCGCCGTTGTTCGCGCGGCGCCGTCAGATCGTCATTCGAATCAAAGAGCTTTCGGAGGAGGTCGTCATGTCACGCATCCGAACCGTATGTGCGCTCACCGCGATTGCAGGCATCGTGGCCGGTGCCGGTTGGACGGTCGTGTCGGCGTTGCCCATGCGGACGGCCGTCCGATACCGACCGGCCGCAGTCCGCCAATCCGCAGCCGACATCATGCTGCGGACGGTCCACGCCGCGGCCGCGGCGCCTGTCGCACAACAGCGTGTCATCGGGCCTCCACCGCCGCCGCCACCACCACCGCCTCCACCGCCGCCGCCGAATGCCCCGCGGCCGATCGAAAAAGTGAATCCGGACTATCCGGAGGAAGCGCTCCCATACGGACCGGTTGCGCGCGTGACGGTACGGCTGGCCATCGACATCGGCGGCAACGTGACGGACGCCAAAGGTGTCGACTGGCGCCTGACCATCGACAAGGAAATCAGCGACCCGAACTATTGGGCGAGCAAGCCCCAGCGTCCATTCGTGGACGCTGCCGAACAGGCAGCACTCCGGTGGCGGTTCGCGCCGCTCGAGAAGGACACGCGGCGCTCGATCGATATCGTATTCAACTTCAGAAACGAGCCGGACAAGGCGCCCGATCTGATGGCCATGCGCTCCAAGATGACGCCGGCAACCACGATCGACGAGCCGGGCCGAAAAGTCGTGCGCGTGGGCGGCGGCGTCATGATGCCGAGAAAGATCCGCGACGTACGACCTGAATTTCCGGCCGAGGCGAAAGCCGCAGGAATGCAAGGCGTCGTCGTCATCGAGGTGCGGATCGGTGCCGACGGCTCAGTCCTCGACGCGAAAATCCTGCAGTCGGTTCCGGTGTTCGACAACGCAGCGCTCACGGCCGTGCGGCAGTGGAAGTTCGAGCCGCCGCTGCTGAACGGCGCGCCGGTCGATGTCGTGACGACTGTCACGGTGAACTTCACACTGCAGTAGAACCTTTCACGGCGGTGGAGAGTTCTAACGAACGCCGCCCCCCGAGAGAGACAGTACCGGCGAGTATGCGCCCAGGCGTTGCCGCGTCCACCAGAGGCCCTCGGCCTTGTGCGTCGTCTGATCCGCGAAGCGGAACTGATACAAGACGGCGCGCACGTACTTCGGCGGACGGCCTCTGAACGGATCGCGTTCCACCAGCCGCAGCACGTCAGGCGCTGCCTGCAGCAGCCGCAGACAGAAGTTCTGGAACCACACGTTTTCCTCGAAACGACCGAGTGCGGCAAACCACATCTGCCAGTCGAGGCGCGGCTGATGGGGAGCCACAAAAGGTGGGGCCCGCCTCACATCGCCAGGCTTGTACTTGAACTCGTACTCCATCCAGCGCTCGCCATCGGCTGACCCCTCGACAATGATTTCAGGACGCGTCGTGGTCATGACGGCGAAGAGGCCGTAACTGTTCACGCTTCGCAGTGGCGCTATCAGCCGCGCGACCGGCTCGACAAGCGGCGATCCCGGCATCGACAGCCCCAGGCTGCTCGTGAACGCGAGCAGCGAAACTGGAGCGGTCACAACCGCGACGGCGATCACGATAGCGCGAGGCATCCTGCGCGTCGGCACGGCGCCCGGCGGCCGAGGCGTCACATGAAGACGGAAGGGCCGCGCCACCACTGCCCATGCGGCGTCATCGACCAGAAACACGCACAGCGCCACCGCGAGCAGGTTGAAGAATGCAAAATTGCCGGTCAGTGCGATAAGCCCCTGCAACGCCGCGAGCGCCGCGGCGGCGACGCGTCGAAGGCGTGGCGGCCCGAACATCAGGAACGGCACCATCAGCTCGATCACCAGCGTCGCAGCCGTCGACGCTCTGTTGAGTGCGGCCGGCAGATGATGCGCGTAGAACGCGACACGGTTGGGGATCGGCTGAGTTTCGTAGTGAAAAGTCAACGCCGTGAAGTTGTGCCATGTCGGATCCCCACTTGCCAGCTTGACGGCCCCGGAGCCGGCCATCAGCCGAAACAACAGCCACCGCATCAGCCAAAGGCCGACAGGCGGCGGCTCGGACGCCTCCGTGAGCCGATCGCGGATCCTGAGCGGCGCGACAAACACCGCAAGCAGCCCTGCCTCGAGCAACAGCGCGTCCCACTGGAACAGCAGGAATTCGCTCGCAACACTGGACAGCCACAGGTAACTCAGCCAGAGCGCCGGCAGCGTCACGGCCGGAGCAAAACCGGCGACCAGCCCAATCGCCATAGCCGCCCCGGCGAGGCAGACACTGCGCAGCACCCAGTCGCTCACGCCGGCCGGCACAATCCCCTGAGAGCCGGCGAGCCCCACGATTTGCAGAGCGAGCGATCCAAACGCGCACAGATAGACGAGCCCGAGCAGCCGCCTGAACAGCCAATCTGCAACCGAGTACCGCGCCATGACGGTGATATTCTCTTACGCTCATGAACGTCCTGCTGCTCTCGATGCCGGACGCGTTCGAGCACATGCCGCCGGTGGCGATCCGGATGCCAAACGGCGCGCTCGCGTCGCTCGCCGGCAACGTGGATCCGCATCATCACGTCGCCACCGCAGATCTCGTCCTCGTGCACGGATCGGTGTGCTCCACGGTCGAACGGCTCGTCCGCGACGTCGAGCCGGATGTCGTCGGCCTCTCCGTCATGACGTTTCAGCGCGCCACCGCGCTGCGCGTCGCCGGGCTCGTGCGCGCGTTGCGGCCGTCGGCGGGCATCGTCGTCGGCGGCTACGATCCGAGCCTCGCACCGGAGGCGTACGAAGCCGGCGCCGATGTGGATTTCATCATCCGCGGCGAGGGCGAGCGGACGTTCTGCACGTTGCTGCGCGCTCTCGAAAAAGCCGGCAAATCCCAAATCCCAAATCCCGAATCCCAAGACCTGGGTGCCATCGGCGGGTTGTCGTACCGGGCGCCGTGCGGGTTCGTCCACAACGAATCGCGACCGGTCATTCCGCTCGCCTCGGAGTCGCTGCGGCTGCCGAATCGCGCATCGCGTGTACTGGGCGGCTACACCTTGCTCGGCCGGCGCGTCGACGTCGTCGAAACGTCACGCGGCTGCACGTTCGATTGCAGCTTCTGCTCGATCATCGAGATGCGCGGCCGGAATTTCCACCCATATCCCATCGATCGCGTGCTGGCCGACATTGCCGATGCACGTGCGCACGGCGCGGAAGCCATCTTCCTCGTCGACGACAACATCACGCTGGACGTCGAGCGGTTCGCCGCGCTCTGCGAAGCGATCGTCGCGGCCGGTTTTCACGATTCCGACTACGTCGTGCAGGCGATGACCGCGCCGCTCGCGCAGCACGGCGCCCGGCTGGCGCCGCTGATGCGGCAAGCCGGCTTCCGTTACGTCTTCCTTGGCATCGAGAACATTCTGGACGACGATCTGCGGTTTTTGCGAGCCCGCGCGAAAAACGCGCGCCGGGAAAAGGGCCGCACGGTCGGCAATGCGAGCATCGAGGCGATCGAGCACCTGCATCGTCATGGCATGTATGTCGTCGGCGGGCTCATCATCGGCAACCCGGACGACACGCGCGAGTCCATCGAGACGAACCTGCAGTTCGCCCGGCGCTACATCGACTGGCCGTACATCCAGCACCCCACGCCGTATCCGCGCACGCCGATGACACGCGACTTCCGCGATCGCGGGCTGATTGTCGACGAGGACGTGTCGCATTACGACGGCACCACCGCCGTCGTGCGGACCGAGCACGTTGCGGCCGAGGAGGTGGAGTTCATGCGCTGGCGCGCCGAGCGGTGGATGAAGGTGGCGCACATGCCCGCGGCCTTTCGTCACAGTCCAGGGTTCGTGTTGCGCCACGGCCTCGAAATGCTCCAACACACCTTCACGGGCACGACGCTCAAGTCGATGCTCGGCCTCGAAGACGAGCGCGCGGCCTTCGACCGATACCGCGCCAGCCGCCGACAGCACCGCGCTCACGCCGCCGCGTAGAACACGGTCGCGGGGCTCGTCTAAAGCCCTCGCCCTACGGTGCCACGCAAAGCCTCGAAAAGCACGCGAAGCCTTCCAGTTCCTGCGCTCGCAGCGAAGGCTTTAGCCGAGCGTGCGTGTGAACCTGCGGACAGGCTTTGACGTATGAACAGTGGTGGCCTCCCATGCCTCGTAGTCGCACGCTCCGTCTGCCGTTCCGCGCCACCGACGATGCAATCGCTCGATCCATTCTGGTAGTCCTGACGGGCCTTGCCGGCGGCGCGACCGCGATGGCGCTGTTCATCGTCATCCATTCCCTCTTGATTTTTCCTCTGTGGAATCGCATGGGCAGCGGGGTGCCGCTCGCGCTCATGGGCGGCGTGGGCCTGGCAGTCGCCTTCGACCGCGCCGCGCGCCACACGAGATGGCGCTCCGTTCGCGGCGGCGCCGTCTTCGGCGCGCTCATGTTCACGACCGTGGCGCCTGCAACGCTGTTCTCGAACGCACTTCGACTCGCCGGCCTTTCAGCGAACGGCTGGCCCGCCACCACTGGAGTGCTGGCGATCGCGCTCGCATCCGGCGCCGCAGCCGGCTGGTTTGTTGTGCGCCGGCGTGATGGAGCGATCGCATTCGCAGCAGCAACCCTGGCGTTGACGGCTGCGATGGCGGGGCCAATCCCGGTGGTGAACGGCCCGCGCGCCGCGTGGCTCTTCGCCGGTTTTCTTCCGATCTGCGTCTGCGCGGGCGCGGCCCTCGCCCTCGCGCGCGCGAGTCTCGTCGGCGAGGAGCCCTCATGAACCTATGGCAGGATGTGCGGTTCGCGGTCCGTCTCCTCGTCAAAGACAGGTGGTTCACGCTGATTGCGGCAGCGGCTCTCGCGCTCGGCATCGGCGTCAACAGCACCGTGTTCACCTTCGTCAACGCCGTGCTGATTCGCGGCCTGCCGTTCACCGATCCCGATCGCATCGTCGCGCTCGGCGGCACGGATTCGCGCGGGCGCCAGCTTGGTGTCTCGCGTCTCGACTTCGCCGACTGGCGAGACGGCGCGCGCAGCTTTTCGGGCCTCGCGATCTACAGCGGCAGCACGATGAACGTGAGCGACGAGGGCCGGCCGGCCGAGCAGTTCAGCGGCACGTACGGGTCCGCGAATTTATTTCAGCTGATAGGCCAGCGGCCGCTCGTCGGACGGGACTTCAGACCTGAGGACGATCGGCCCGGAGCCGAGGCCGTTGTCATCCTGGGCGACGGCATCTGGAAGAACAGGTACAGCAGCGATCCCGCCATCGTCGGCCGCTCGATCAAGGTGAACAGCATCGTCGCGACGGTCATCGGCGTGATGCCGCCCGACATGAAATTCCCGAACAACGCCGACGTGTGGATGCCGGTCGCGCAGCTGCCGGCCGAGCTCCGCGACTCCAAGCGCAACGTCCGAAGCTTCCAGGTGCTCGGACGCCTTGCCTCCGGCGTGACGCTCGCGCAGGCGCGCTCGGAGGTCTCCGGAATCGCCGCCCGCCTCGCCCACGATTTTCCAGACACGAACAAGGACATTCAGACGGCGGTCGACATCTTCAGCGACCGAGTGAACGGAGGACCAATTCGGCTCGTGTTCCTCTCGCTGATGGGCGCGGTCGGCTTCGTGCTGCTGATTGCCTGCGCCAATGTCGCGAACCTCCTCCTAGCGCGATCGGCCGCTCGCTCGCGAGAGATTTCGGTCCGCGTCTCGCTCGGCGCAAGCCGCTGGCGGATCGTGCGGCGACTGCTCGTCGAGAGCCTGCTGCTCGCAATCGTCAGCGGCGTGTTGGGCTATGGACTGTCGATGCTGGGAATCCGATGGTTCGACTCGGTCACGCAGGATGTCGGCAAGCCCTATTGGATCAAGTTCACGATGGACGGCACCGTGTTCGCGTTTGTGGCCGGCATCTGCCTGGGCACGGGCATCCTGTTCGGCCTCGCACCGGCGCTGCACGTCTCGAAGACCGACGTCAACGAGGTGCTGAAGGAAGCCAGCGGCCGGTCCGGCAGCGCGGGGCTCCGCGCGCGCCGCTGGACGAGCGCACTGATCGTCGTCGAGCTGGCGCTCACAATCGTGTTGCTTGCCGGTGCCGGCTTCATGGTTCGGAGCTTCGTCGCGCTTTACCGCGCTGACCTCAGCGGCATCGACGCGTCACATCTGCTGACGATGAGGTTGAACCTGCCATTGGCGAAGTATCCACGCCGCGAGACGCGAACGGCGTTGTACGAGCAACTCGAAGCGCGACTGAGTGGCGTCGGCTCGGTACAGGCGAGTGCTCTGACGAGCAACGCTCCGATGCAGGGGGGCATGGATCGGGAATTGGTCGTCGACGGCCGCCCGGTGGCGGCGGGCGTGCCGCGCCCGAGCGTGACCGTGTTGAGCGTCAGCAACGGATACTTTGAGACGCTGCGGCTTCCAGTCGTTCGCGGGCGGACCTTTACCCCTATCGACGGCACGCCCGGTCACGAAAGCGTGATCGTCAACCAGCGCTTCGTCGCCATGCATTTTCCGGGAGAGGATCCGATTGGCCGCCGCATCCAGCTGATTGACGCCACGCCGAGACCCGTCGATCCATCGGCCCCGGTTCTGTCCGCAACCATCGTCGGCGTGGTGCCCACTGTACGTCAGCGAAACTTCTCCGAGGCCGATCCGGATCCGGTGGTCTATGTGCCGTATCGCGTCGACCCACAGCGATTCGCGATACTGCTCGTCCGGGGCCGCGGCGACGCCGGCGCGCTCACAGCGGTCGTGCGCAACGAGATGCGGGCTATCGAACCGGATCTCCCGCTCTTCAACATCCGGACGCTGGATCAAAGCCTGGCGCAACAACGCTGGCCGTTCCGCGTCTTCGGATCGATGTTTGCGACGTTCGCATTGATTGCGCTGGTGCTCTCGGCTGTCGGGCTGTATGCAGTGACGGCGTACTCCGTGAGCCAGCGCACGCAGGAGATCGGCGTGCGCATGGCGCTTGGCGCCCAGGCGGGGCAGGTGTTGTGGCTGGTACTGCGACGCGGGCTGGTGCAACTCGCGATCGGTCTGCCGCTCGGCATCGCGGGTGCGTTCGGCGTCGGCAAGCTGCTCCAATCGTTATTGGTTCAGACGAGCACACGCGATCCGGTGACCATCGGATCGATTGGCGTCCTGATGATCGCGGTGTCCGTGGTCGCGTGCGTCTTGCCCGCGCGCCGCGCCACACGGCTGGATCCAATGAATGCGTTGCGCAATGAATAGCGAACCAAACAGCCCAGAAAACACGACGACACGAAGAAAACCCGTTGTACATGCGAAGCGCGATGACGATTGACACGGTCCGCTCGATCTGTCGCGCGCTGCCGAAAACGACGGAGGACATCAAATGGGGCCACGACCTGTGCTTCAGCGTCGGCGGCAAGATGTTCGCGGTCATCAATATGGAGCCGCCGCATTCGATGGCCTTCAAGTGCACGCCGGATTCGTTCGGAGAGCTCGTCGAACGCCCGGGCATCATTCCGGCACCGTACATGGCGCGAAACATGTGGGTTCAGGAGCAGGAGCTCGGCGATGTGCTCGACCGTCGCGAGCTCGAAGCGCTCGTGAAGACGTCCTACGATCTCGTCGTCGCTAAACTTCCGAAGCGTCTCCAGCCGGGGAGCTCTGCGGCTGCTTCCTCGCAGCGATCTCGACCCGCTCCGGCGCCCAAGCGCCGCCCTCGAAAGTAAGCGGTCACTCCAGCGCTTCCCGACGAATCGTCGGCCGGTTTCTTGCAGCCAGACCGGAATCGAAAGATCGTTCCCGAGCTGGAGGAGGCGCAGGTGGGAGAGACTCTGCTGCAATTTCAGACGCCGGTGTCAGCGCCGGATGGCACGTTGTACGAAGCGCGGGCGTGCGGATCGCCGATGCCCGGAGGCACCTGGCAGGGCTGGATTGAGTTCGTGCCAGTGAGCGGCGGCGTGCCCGTGCGATCACCTCGGGAGACGACTCAGCCGAATCGCGCCGATACGGCATATTGGGCAACGGGGCTGACCGAGGTGTATCTCGAAGGCGCATTGCGACGGGCGCTCGAAAAACCGCATGCGGTACCGGTGCCCTTACCTCAACCGTCGCTGTTTGCCGGCCCGGCACCTTCCGCGGTCGTGACCCCCGTCGACCTCGCGCCGGCCAGTGTGCTCGATCCCTTCTCGGTGTACGAAAAGGGCGAGGCGCTGCTGCGCAATCAGCTCGTGGCGCTCTCTGCCTGGCACCTCGTGAATATCGCGGTGGAGTACGAGCTCACGCAACTGGACATGGATACGCTGAATCGATTACCGGCTGCCGAGCTCATCGAACTGATCGTACAAGGCGTACGGCACGAGATCGACAGCCCGCGGCCGGCGTAGGGAGGGCGACGGCGCCCGATGTAGCGGAGCGCGGGCCTTTCAGAGCGCGTCATAAGGGCCTGGCTTGTGCGTACGCACTGAGCCAGAGCGGATAGAGCGTGCGGAACGTATCGTCCACCATCGTTGCGAGCTTCGCTCTGTCGCCGAGAATCCTCGCATCCTCCGGTTTGTCCAGAAACAACCAGCGACCGACGAAGATCCACTCACGCTCGGCAGCGTTTCGACAGGTGAGCAGCCACTCGACGGCCCGGTCCGGCAAGAGATCGACCGCGGGCGGGTGATTCGCGTATTGAATGAATCCGCCGTTCGCGCCCATCCATTTCGCGAGGTCGCGTTTCCACGATTTGTCGAGCGCGCGTTGAAAACGATCGAAGTGCGCGAGCGTGCGCTCCTGCCCGTCGACGCGATTCGGATCTTGACCTGCCTGTGAACAATTGAAGCCGATGCCGGCACGGAAGCAATTGGAGGGGAAGGGAGGGCTGCTGAACCATCCGAGGTTGAACTGGGGCTCCCAGCGGCCCCCGTGGTGGTACGCGTACATGTGGCCTCGCCCGCCAGGATGGCAGCTGTTCGCGTGAAACAGCTTCGATCCGGTTTCGCCTTCGGCGTGACGCGCCTGGACGATTCGGGTGGCAACACCGGATGCGTTGACGGCGTCGAACAGCGCTTCGATGCGCGGCCGCAGCGCTTTGGCGGCCTCCTCCGGCGACAGCGATTCGAGCGTCGCAAACTCGCGCGGGGAGAATCCGGTCGTTGCGCGCTCTTTCGCGGTCGGTGTCAGCGCGCGCTGTTTGCGGACCTCGGCGAGAAGCCGCGTCGCGATTGCGTTGGACGGATTGAGTGCGAGCGCGGAACGGAGAGCCACAACCGCTTCGTCGAATTGCCGCTGCTCGAGGTGGCATCGTCCCAACCGCGTCCAGGCTGATTCGCGCGTCGGATCGGTGCCGACGATCTCCGTGTTGACGCGGACTGCTTCGTCGCCGAATTCGGACTGCTTCATCAGCTCGAGCGCGCGGCGCTCGAGCTGGTTCAGATCCACCTGGCCGCCATCATGCGGCACGTGCGACAGGCCCTGCGATCATCTCGGCTTCTTGTCTCCGACCTGCTCCTTCTCCCGGTTCAACTCAACGATGTCGACGCTGTCGGCCGCCTGGCCCAGCAGGTGGCGGCAGAAGTAGTCGGCGCGAACCCAATTGAAGTACGCGCTTCGGTCGCCGTACCCGTGCCGAACGCCGGGAATCACCAGCATATCGAATCGCTTGTTCGCCTTGATCAACGCGTCGGCCATCCGCATCGTGTTCGCCGGATGCACGTTGTTGTCGATGTCACCCGTCGACAACAGCAGGTGCCCCTTCAGGTTCTTCGCAAGCTCCGAGTTCTTCTCGATGTCGAATTCGAACGTCGCGTTCCCGTCCTTGTCGAGCGTTTCTTTGATCCCGTGGTTCTTTTCGCTCCACGTGTTGTTGTAGATGTTGTTCTCGTGGTTGCCCGATTCCGATACTGCCACCTTGAAGAAGTCGGGATAGACGAGCATGGCTGCCGTTGACATGAACCCGCCTCCGGAGTGTCCCCAGATGCCGACCTTGTTGATGTCGATGTACGGGAAGCGCCGCGCAAGCTGTTCGACGGCGGCTTTCTTGTCCGCGAGGCCGTAGTCGCGAAGGTTGCCGTACCCGTAGTTGTGATACCACTTCGATCGCTGGGGGTTCCCGCCGCGATTGCCGACCTCGACGACGACGAAGCCGAACTGGGCGAGGGACTGGCTGTTGCTGCGCGGGTTGAACGTCTTGGTGACGCTTTCGGTCTGGGGCCCCGGATAAACGTACAAGATGACCGGGTATTTCCTGGCCGGATCGAAATCGAACGGCTTGTACATGACTCCGTACAGATCCGTCACCCCATCGTCCGCCTTCACTTTGAACGGCTCCGGAAACTTGAACCCGGCTTCCTTGAGCGCGCTGACGTCGGGCTCCTCGAGCTTCGTGACGACGTTGCCGAGCGTGTCGTACAGCGCAGCCGACGACGTGGCATCCACGCGCGACACGTTGTCGACGAAGTACCGGTTCGAGTCGGCGAGGCTCACGGCGTGGGACGCATTGCCGGGATCGAGCAGCTTGATGGCGCTACCGTCGTAGCCGACGCGGTAGAGGTGCGGGTAGTACGGATCTTCGCCGGCTTCCCTGCCGACCCCGGCCACGTACGCGACACGCGCTTTGTCGTCGAGTCCCTCGATTCCTGTTGTGACGTATTCGCCGGCCGTGAGCGCGTTCTTGAGCGCTCCGGAAGCCGCGTCGTACACGTAGTAATGGCCCCAGCCGGTTCGCTCGGACCAGAAGATCAAATCCTGACCGGCACTCGCCAGCCGAAGCGGTTTCGTTTCGATATAGGTATTCAGCCGCTCTTCAACGAGCACCTTCACGTCGCCCGTATCCGGTGCGGCTATGCATACGTCGACTTTGTGCTGATCGCGGCTGATGCGTGTGAAGTACAGCTTGTCCGACGTGTCGCTGAGCCACATCGGCGGAGGTGCGTCCGGGTTCTGCCCACCGCGGCCGCCGCCAGCGAACCGTGACGACACCGGCGCGCTCGCAATCTGAAGCGTCTGATCCTTGAAGCGATCGGCTTTCACCTTCGTCATCGTCCTGGCAGCGACGTCGAACACGTCGATCTCGTACTGGGTGACGTTGGGCTCGCCCGGCATCGCATACCGATACGTCTCGAGCTTCGGGCGCGGCTGTGCCAGCGCGTTGATCACCCACAGCTCCCCGAGCTTGCGCTGGTCGCGCCGCACCAGCGAAAACTTCTTCGAGTCTTTCGACCACGTGACCTGGATCGCGGGGACGCGAGCATTACCGCCAGTGGCCGCGTCTTGTTCGTCGACGGTCTGTTGCTGCTCGCCCTGCTCCTGCTGCTGCTGTTGTTGCTGCTGCTGCTGCTCCTGCTGTTGCTGGAGCTCCTGGGCGGAGCGCGCGAAGCTGTAATGCTCTTCGCCGTCCTTCGTGAGCTGCGTCTCTTTGATCGCCGGATCGTCGCCCTTCTTCTGCGCGAGGGCGTAGCTGTCGGCGTCCATCGTGAACAGGTTGTGGTTGCGCGCGAACACAATCGTCTTCCCATCCGGCGAGAGCGACGCCCATCGGGGCCGCTGCGGCGCTTTGTAGTCGTCGTCCAGCAGGTCGACGTTGCCGGTCGCGACGTTGTATTCGAAATGGAGCGTTCGGTTCTTCGACGGCTGCGCGCCGCGACCCGCTGTAGCGCCGCGCCCGCGCTGACCTTGTTGCGGAATGTGGAACGCAGAGCTCGCGGAGCTCGCTGAGAGATCAAAGCTTTGCGTGCTCTGCGTGCTCAGCGTTCCGTCCGGCCCACCGCCGGGGGGTTCCTGGCCGCTGACTTTGGTGCCGCCCTGAGAGTCCGTCATCACCGGCTTCTTCGGTTTTGCGATCTCCGCGTCGCGAGGCACCTGCACGTCGAACTGAAACGCCGCATCCTTCCTGACGAACTTCACCGTCGTGAACGGCAGGTGCTGCGCATCGTATGGTTCGCGCGTAATCGAAGTGAGCGTCGCGGCCATTTTCACGTGGTCGAATAGCGGCGCCTTGGCTCTCCTGAGCGGATCGACGAGGTAGAACTTCCGTCCGTCGCGGGTCTGATAGGCGTACCAGAATCGATCGCTCGTTTCGAGCCATCGCGGCGCGACGGTCGTATCGAAGACCAGGCGGCCTACCTTCTGCGCCGTCCAATCCGACGCCAGCTCGTAGTTCGGCTTCGGTCCCGGGACGATTTGAGCCCGAGGGGTCGCGAACGCGACGGCCAGGAAAGACGCAGCGATGCACCACGTGACGAGACGGCGCGGCATAAGCACTCCTTGACTGGGGTCAGATCTCAATTTTGAGCGCGTGGGTTTCGCGCAAAAATCGAGACCTGACCGCTCGGGGGAACCCCTCGAGGGAACTCGGAGGGGAAAACGCCGCTATTATGTACGATTCAGCATGGGATCCACGCCGATTCGGCGGAAGCGACGCGCGTCGGTGAAACCGGCCGCGCGCCCGCGCGAACGCCTCCTGTCGCTCAAAGTGAGCGACGCGTTCAGGCAGTTCGTCCTCGATCAGTTCGAGGAGCTGGGCGAGGTGGTGCCGCGGTCGATGTTCGGCGGTGTCGGCCTGTACCGCCGGGGAGTGTTTTTCGGCATCATCGCGCGGGACACGTTGTTCCTGAAGGTCGACGACGAAAACCGCATCGATTACGAGCGCGCAAGAACGAAACCGTTCAAGCCGTACGCGCATCGCTCGGGCACGATGGAGTACTTCGAGGTGCCCGTCAGCGTCCTCGAGAGCGCGTCCGAGCTCGCGGCGTGGGCGCGCAAATCGATCGCGGCTGCCGAACGTCAGTAAGTCACCGATTCACGAACCTACGCATTTGCCAGCTTAGGGCCCTTACCAACGTGGTTCTGGTCGCCCTTTCCAGTACCACACGATCAGATCGGTCGATGGTGGCACGCCGCCGAGCTCGCGAAGCCGCGTCGCGTTCTGCGCGCGATGATGGTGGCTGTGCATGGCGCACTGTGTCAGCGCTTCGGTGATCGTGATCGTCAGCGGCGGATCGTTGAACCATGGGACACGAATCGGTTCATCGAGGCGTTCGTCGGTCAGCGCCTCCAGGCCGCGCCGCATTTCCTCGTGACTGCCGCGCGCGTACGCGCGCAGATCGTCGAAGGTCGCAAAGTCGTCGGGCTTGGTGAGGTCGAACGGCGTGGCGCCACCGCCGACGCCCCAGAAGAAGGCCCGTTGGACCATGTGGATGTGATGGAGCCGGTCGCGGATGGCTTTGTCGTCGCGGGCCGCAGCGTGGGCGCCGAAGGCGTTCCAATGTTCGGCATCGGCCCAGAACTGATGACCAAACATGTCGCGGAGGATTGGATTCATGCGAGGTGTCGCTCGGCGCCATTATCGTTGATCTGCGGGAAGCGTCGGACTAGCCTACGTCCGCGTCAGACACCGCGAACGGAGGTCATGATGAGGGATTTCGCGATCGAGCTCACGGATCGGCCGGGCGAGTTGGGCCGCGTGGCCACCGCCCTTTCACGCTATGGAGTAAATCTCAAGGCCGTGACCGGCCTGGCGATGGGCCATCACGTTCTGGTGCGGATCATCGCCGACGATGTGGAGGCGGCGCGCTCGGCGCTGCAGGGAGCAGGCATCCGGTTTACCGAAGGCGAAGTCGTGCAGGTGATGCTCGAGAACCGCGCGGGCGAGCTGGCGGCAGTGACGACGAAGCTCGCAGAGGCCAAGGTGAACCTGCAGGCGATCTATCTCACCGGCATCGTCGACAACCTCGTGGAGCTGGCGATCGTGACCGACGATCCGAAGAAGGCGAAGCGGATGTTGGAGTGAAGAGCTACGTTCGAAATCAGAAGTACGAGTCAGAAGTACGAAGTCAGAAATGAGCCCGCGCCGGCGGCTTTCGTGCTCCACGCGTGTGACTCGAAACAGGAAGGACGGGAGAGCCATGGCCAGGAATTTTTGCATCAGCTGTGTCTTCGCGTTCGGGTTGTACAGCGTTTCACCCGTCTTCGGTGAGACCGCTTGCGAGCGGTTGAAGTCGCTGTCGCTTCCCAACAGACCATCGCCGCGGCCGACGCGGTACCTGCGGGTCCTTTCAGACCGCCGGCCGGTGGGCCTGCGGGGCCGCCACAGCAACAACCGCCGGCTATCGTCCTCCCCGCGCATTGCCGAGTCGCAGCCGTGCTCAAGCCATCCAACGATTCGAGCATTGGAGTCGAGGTGTGGTTGCCGTCCGACGGCTGGAACGGCAAGTTTCTGGCCGTCGGCGGTGGGGGCTGGGCTGGCTCGATCAGTTACGGCGCGATGGCGACCGCTCTACAGGATCATTACGCGACGGCATCGACCGACACGGGACACAAAGGAGGCGGCGGCGATGCGTCCTTTGCGATCGGTCATCCGGAAAAGATGGTGGACTACGCCTACCGTGCCGTGCACGAGATGACGGTCACATCGAAGTCGGTCATCAATGCTTTTTACGGCCGGAGCGCGCGGCTGTCGTACTGGAGCGGCTGCTCGCTCGGAGGCCGCCAGGGGCTGATGGAGGCGCAGCGGTATCCCGAGGATTTCGATGGCATCGTCGCCGGAGCGCCCGCCAACTACCACATCCACTTGACAGCCGCCGACATGGCCGCGAGCATCGCCGCGCTCAAAAGCAAGGAGAGCTTTCTTTCCGCTGAGAAACGGGCGCTCTTGAACCAGGCCGTGCTCGCGCAATGCGACGCGAGGGACGGTGTGAAAGACGGATTGCTCGCCGATCCGCGCAGCTGCCGCTTCGACCCGTCATCGCTGCTGTGCCGGGAGAGCGAATCCGACAGCTGTCTGACCGCGCCGCAAGTTGAAGCCGCGAAGGCGATGTACGCTCCGGCGAAAACGAAAAGCGGCGAGATGATCTATCCAGGCTTGCAGCCCGGCACCGAGCTGGCGTGGGACCCGCTGACGAGCGGGCCGGCGCCGATATCTCTCATTCAAGGCGCGTTCATGGTCGCTCACGACGATCCGAACTGGGACTGGCACACGTTCGATCTGGATCGTGATACCGCACTTGGCGATCAAAAACTCGGCTTTCTTCACGCGATCAATCCCGACCTGCAGGCGTTCAAGGCTCGCGGCGGCAAACTCCTGCTCTACCACGGATGGAGCGATCCGCTGATAGCGCCCGAGAACACGATCAATTACTACTCGAGTGTGATCTCGAAAATGGGCCGTGGACAGGATGGCTGGCTGCGGCTGTTCATGGCTCCGGGCATGCTGCACTGCGGTGGCGGGCCTGGTCCAAATCAAATGAGCTGGCTGGGCGCGTTGGAGCGCTGGCGCGAATCGGACGCCGCGCCCAGTCAGATCACGGCGTTTCACGCGTCGAACAACCGAGTGGACATGACGCGGCCGTTGTGTCCCTATCCGCAGGTCGCACAGTACACCGGCGTTGGCAGCACGAACGACGCGGGGAACTTCATCTGCAAGGCACCGTGAGGTGGCGCGACGGTGTGGCGGCATGGGCGAGGAAGGTGACGAGCGAGTAGACGCTTCCCCAAAGACTCGTCGCTACCCATTCAGCGCAGACACGCGGCTGCCTTCCGGGCGCGCCGCGCACATTCCTCGATGAGCGAGGCTGAGCCCGATTCTTGCAAAACACGCTGCGAGCGCAACGCCTGCGCACTCGGAGTTCACATCGTGATTGATGGCTTCAAGATCGAGTTGACTGCCGACGAGCTCATTCGTCACCTCGACAAACAGATTCAACGCCATCACGACTGCGCCGTCGAGTGCGACACGAAACGCATCCGTTTCGAAGCCGGCGCACAGATCTGCGACGATGAGAACGAGGTGCAGCTGGCGGCGTGCTGGATTGGGTACGGTGACGATCTCGAACGGCGGGCCGCGCGTCACAAGCGTCACGAAGCCGCCCTCGCGTTTGTTCGCGATCGCATCCTCTTGCACGAAATCTATCGGCTCGGCATCGCGGACCTGCGCGAACTTGGGCTGTGGATCACCAGCCGGAAGCCAGTCGCGGCCGATTGACGAAAAAAAGGCCCGACGTGTGGCAGCCGTCGACGATCGGCCATCAGGCATTCTCTACTACGGCGTGCTGGCCCCGCGCGCCGCGTGGCGGGCCGCGCTTGTCCGCGGGGCGCCGCATGGTGTCGATCTCTCGCACGTGGAATCGTCGGTGGAGGCTGACGAGGACGCGGGCCGCGTCAAGCCGTCCCGGCCCGGTACGTATCAATGGGCCGAGTTGATGCGGCGAACCTTCGAGCTCGATGTCCTGGTGTGTCCGCGCTGCGGCGGGCGGCTGCGCCTCGTGGCCCTGATTGAGCAGGCGGCTGTGGTGCAGCAAATCCTGCGACACCTCGGCCTGCCGACGGCAGTACCTGAGACGCGGCCGGCACGGGCGCCGCCCCAGCGACTCGAGACACTCGAGGATCAATCCCAAGACGCTCCTGAATTTGATGCCAACTGGTGAGGGCGTCGCGTCCCACGAGGAGGGGTGCCGGCGCGGCGCGGCGCTCCTGTTCCCTGCGGTCGTTTCCGTTTGGTCTTCCTGCCGATTTGGCGATAATCGGGCTTCAGACGGCGGGGAGAGGGGCGGTAACCGCGAAACGGCCTTAATATCTCCTATCGTCTGTATGGTGATGTCCATTAGGAGAAGGGGTTGCTCCAACGCGCGCACTCCGTGCGTTGAGGCCAAGCGCTTGACTTTCGGGCTGCTCGCGAACTATTCAGCGCAAGCTCATTCATTTATTTTCCAGCTGCCGGCGAGGACGCCTTAGCCAATGAACAACACGCTGACTTACAGACCCGTTGCAGAAGTGCGCGCAAGCGGGCTGTCTGCCCTGGGCACGCTCGCGCTCCTGAGTTGTTTAGCAGTGGCGTGCGGTGGCGGAAGCTCTCCGACCAGCCCCACTCCCGTGCCAACCCCGACGCCGACTCCGGCGCCAACTCCGACGCCGCCTCCAGGACCTAGTTTCCACACCGTCGACCTGGGCCCGATCGCGAACGGGCGCGAAAGCAACATCTCATCGCCGATAGGTCGCCGCACGTTCGCCGGCGTTCCGTTCGAGATGGGCTCCGGGCAATTCGCGGCCTTCATCAGGCAGCACGAGGGTCATCCTGAGTACCCGACCGAAGCCACGCTTGCGCTCTCAGCCGGTAGCGCCAACCTCGTCCATGTCTTGCTCACAGGTGTGTACGTGGTCTCGGTCGCTGCGTCGCGCACGGTTGGCGATATCACGCTGTCTTTCGCAGATGGCGGTGTGTTGACGGTGCCGATCGTGTCGTGGTCGACGTTCCGCGAAGGTTGGCGCTACACGGACGAGCCCGCTCGGGTGATGACTGCCCCTGCTCCCCCGGTCACGTGGGACAATGTCTTCGAACAGGCGCAGTCACGCGCAGGGCGGCCAGCTGTGGGGCTCATCGATCGAATTACCATACAGATTCCCGAGAACCTCACTCGTGTCGCGCTGGTGTCGCTGCGCGTGCGCGATACATCGAGCACCACGGTGCAGTCGGTCAGTCCTGGCATGAGCGTACACGCTGTGACGCTCGAGTCGCGCTGAGACGTGCGATTCGATTACGCAGCGCGTCCTACAGCAAACTCAGGAGCTGATCCACGATCAAGCTTCTGCAGATCCCATGAGCGAATACTCCATCGGCATTGAAGACCATTATGCATGGGCCAATCTGGTGAGCGTCACGACGTCTGGCCCCAACGAAATCATCCTGGACAAGCGACGTGTCGAGTTGCTTGATCGGCGGCTTTCGGCTTCCCCTTATCACCATCAAACGCTTCATATGCCGTGTTCAGGAGCCGAGAAGCTCGTTCGAGATGTGAAGACATCTGCCAACAAGCGCGCCCAATCGGCCCTCTCGTCGCTCATCGGAGAACTCGCGCCGGCAAAGTGTCGCGGCATCGCGATCCGAGTACCTCCGCTCCCCGACCTGTCTGCTACTGTCGCAGAGGTTCACGCGAATGCTTGGATCATGAATCGCGCCGACGGCATGATCTACCATCACGCTCTCACGCAGGCTGCGACGCAACTCGACCTGAGGGTTTTCTATTTCGAGAAGGACAACGTTCTTGAACTCGCGGCGCATGCCCGCGGGAAAACCGCCCGCGATCTCGAGCGTCGATTGAAAGCGTTCGGAACGACCCTCGGACCGCCCTGGCGCAAAGGTCATGTCGTCGCCTGCGCAGGCGCGATCTTCGCGCATATATACGCAACACAACAATGACGAGCCAAACCAGGTCGCGTGTCACTTCGTTCGCTCCGCAGTTCCTCGTCGACGATCTTGCGCGATCCATCGCGTACTACCAGAGGCTGGGTTTCAGTTTCGGCGAGCCGTGGGGCGGGTTCTACGCCATCGGGTGTCTGGATGGATTGGAATTACACCTGAAGGAAGCCCCCAAGAATCCGGCCGAGCGCCAGCATCGTCGGCAAAACGAGCACCTCGACGCCTCGGCGGGTGTCGACGGCATCGAGGCGTTCTACGAACACTGTGTCGCAAGCGGCGCGAAGATCCTTAAGCCGCTCGAGCCGACGCCTTGGGGCACGAAGGACTTCTATATTGAAGACCCTGACGGCTATATCGTCTGTTTCGGCGGCACGCCAACGACGTGAAGATCCGGGAAATCGTCGAGGGCGACCGGACCATTGGGTGCGTCTGCGCCTGGCCTGCGAGCGGCCTTGTACACAGCGAGTACGTGGTCGCTGCCTGACAGGCGGTTGCAGACCAGAAAAGAAGCCGAGATGAGGCGCGCGATTCTCTTTCCGACGATGTTGCTGGCCGCGAACACTGCCATCCTCGGTCAGGTTCGCCTCGAGATCACACTCAAGCAAGGCACACCCGGGGAAGCCAGAACACGAGAGCAACTGCAGCGTCTCCTCGACGCCTACGACTTGTCGTGCGCGCGCCGCTCGGAAACTAGACCAGTGAGCCGGTCGGAAAGTAGACCACCTGAGGGCGGTTCATTCTACGCTCTTCTCATCTGAAAGAACGATGATCGGCTGTGGGAATGTGGGAAGC
>Ga0137369_10000363_pt1 | contig 38867 bp, 37 predicted proteins | sample SagtaG_12_FD_104918 | JGI IMG/M metagenome (GOLD analysis project Ga0137369, IMG submission 104918) | Vadose zone soil microbial communities from Sagehorn Ranch, Mendocino, California, USA - Sage1_L_113_16 metaG | ecosystem: Environmental > Terrestrial > Soil > Vadose zone | place: USA... | reverse complement strand
GCGGCGCGCGCATCGTGGAAGTGCCGATCAGCTATGCGCCCCGGAGCCGAGAAGAAGGCAAGAAGATCGGTCTCCGCGACTGGTTCGTGGGCGCGCGCACATTCTGGCGGTATCGACGCGGCTGACGCTCTCGTGCTGCCGACGCATGTCGACCGCTCGCAGGGCGTTCAGCCGCTACTCTGAGATGATTCGGCCCGGCACGCGACCTTGTAGACCGTATCCGTTGCTGGTCGCCACACCGCTGCTCGCGAAGCGGCTGTCGCACAGGAACCATTTCCAGTTCTCGTAGATCGCATTCAGGAGGCACGTGCCGGACACCGTTTCCTGTTTCCCGAAATTCGGGTTTTTCGGATCGGTCGGGATGTCCACGAACGTACACGCGCCTCGCAGATCCGCGCTGGTCATCAGGGAATTCATCGTGACCGTGACATTGGTATAGGTGCCGGAGAGAATGCGGTAATTCGCACGGTTATTCCGGACGTCGTTCAGCTCGGCGAATTTTCCAGGGCAGCTGTCGCTGAAATCCTGCACCGCCTGCTGCGGCGACACCGAAAAGTCGGGGAACAGCTGGGTGAGGTACCGCGCGCCGATCTTGGTGACCTCGCGGTACGAGTCGTTGTAGTGGATCTCGACCGACCGCGTGACCTTGTTGTCCTTCGCTTCGCCGTTGAGCGTGTAGTTCTCGGTGACGAGCACGGTGAGCATGTAGGTGTCCGGCGTCGGCTGCAGGCGAGGCGCGCGCCACCTGACCTGACGGCCGGTTCCTGTGAAGGTACCGTTCACCGGCGTCGCCGACCAGGCGTACGTGAGCTGATCGACCGGCGTGTCGACGTCTTCGACGGACGCGGTGACCGTCACCTCGTTGTCCTCCTCGGCGCGAGGACTGCTCGTCGTGAGAGACGTGATGATCGGCGCCTCGTTGGGTTTCGGCACGGTCGGTGTCGGTGTCGGTGTCGGCGCCGGAGAAGAGGTGACGGGCGCCGGCCGCGTGGGCGTGCCGCCGCAGCCTGCCGCGGCGGCGACCGCGGCGACGAGCGCAATCATCATCAATCGTGAACGCATAGGCACAAGAAAAGGCATAGGGCAGCCAAAGATTATACGCGAATCGAGACTACCGACGTTCGGCCTGCGGGGCCAGACGGTACAGCACGATGTCGCCCTCCTCCGCCAGCCGTTCCAGCGCGGGGACCTGTCCGAGATCGCGGCTCGTCGCCGGTCCCAGCTCACTGGTGTGAGCGAAGACGTGTGTCACGCCCATGCGCTGCAGCGCCGCGATGGCGCGCGGACCAGGAAAATCGCGGAGTTGCTCCAGGTGCTCGTGATAGCTCGCCGGAACGAAGCCGCTGTACCCGTTGATGAGCGGCTTCCAATGGATCGTCGAGTTCAGCATGTACGGCGCATTGAAAAACACGCCGCGCGACATCGGCATCGGAAACTCGGCGACGACCGCCGACGGTTCGTCAGCGAGACGTGCGTAGATGCGCGGGATGCCGCCGAACCGCATGTAGGAGATTGGGGCGGCCAACGGCTCGATGGCAACGAGGGCCAGGATGCAGAACGACGCAGGCCGCCTCCACGGCGAATGGCGCATCCACGAGCGGATGCAGACGACCCCGTAGGCGCCCACGACTGCAACGGCCACCAGACCGAGATACCCGAAGCGCGACACGGCGCGAATGCCCTGCAGCGGCGGAAAGACCTGGTACAGCCACCCATACCCCGGAACGTCAGGACCAAACGAGAGCAGCACGCCGCAGATGCCGAACACCAGGCACATCCGCGGGCGCGGATCCCGTAGGGCAATGCCGCTGAGGATCGCCACCAACGCGAGCGCCGTGCCGACTGCGCCCGGGTACATCGGACTCGCGGATCCCTGGTTGGCCGGCCACACCCGCGCAAGCCGGCCGGGCGTCGTCAGATAGTCCCGCCATGTTGCGGTAAACCCGGCCACCTCCTCGAGCGACCGCGTGAAGCCCTGATCGTGGGAGACATGCCAGTACGGCAACAGGAACGGCAGCAGCACGACGAAGGCCATGATGGCTGCGCCGATCAGACTTGCCAGGACACGGACCGCCCGCGGACGGGTCCACGCCTCGGGTCGCGCCGCGGTTGCCCCGACGAGCGCGACTGTCGTCATCACCAACAGATAAAAGGACGTGAGTGCCTGAAGCGTGAACCAGAGAGCGAGCGAGAGCGCACGCGACACGCGCGGCTCGGCGAGAAGACGATCGAGCGCGAGAAGCGCGAACGGCAGGAACTCCACATGCTGCGCCTGGAGGTGCGGCATGTGGGTCAACGTGTGCGCATTGAAGCCCATGAGCACGCCGCCGGCAACCGCCGCGACCCAGTCGCCCGTCCACGCCGCGAGCACGAGACACATCGCCCAGCCGGTCAGGGCGAATCCCGCAATGAGCAGCACGTTGTACGTCAGCACAGGCGAGGCACCCGCCCAGAGGAGCGGTGCGCCCATCGCCGCCTGGACAACCAGCGCCTCCGAGTAGGCCAGCGTCCTTTTCTCGGGGTAAAAAATGTTCGCATCGTACAGGCTATAGGGCCTGCCCCGAGCCCAGTCGACGGGCACGCGCGGCGCCTGATGTGCGACCCATGCCAGCGTCCACTCGTTGAGGATGGTGTCGCCGTTGTCGTTCCTCGAGAGATACGACAGGTCGAGGGCGAGCGGCCAGGTGTGCAGCATCGCCAGCCCGACGAACAGCGCCAGGCTGACGCGCTTCGTTCGCCGCTGCACAACCGCAGGCAGGTCCCATCGGAGACCTCGGAAGGCGATCGCTGTCGCGCCTGCCACGCAGGCCATCGACAACCACCACACCCAGTCCATCGCGTGAGCGGTCAGCGCGGCCGCGTAACTCAAGCGGCGCGGCGAAAGAATCCAGTTGGGAACGCGTGTGAGTCCCGCGCCGTCACCAGCCCACGACCACTCCATCGAATACAGGCCGCCGGCCTGAACGTACTCGAGCAGCACGAAATGTGAACCGCGAGTGAGCCAGACCTCTCCGGACTGCGTGACGGCGCTGTGCGTGCCGGCGTTGTCCACGATCAACCGGTTGTCGACGTACAACCACGATCCATCGTCCGACGTCGTGGCGAACCGGTACAGACCGGCCCGGCCGACCGCGAGATAGCCATGCCAGCGCGCACTGAAGGCCGGTGGTGGATTGCCCCTCCATGTGTTGGCCAGCTGGTCTGTCGATACGTTGTCGTCGACGACAGAAAACGCCGGACTACCGGTACGGTCGACGCCTGTGAAGTATTCCGCCTGCAAGCCGTGCGGCACACCCGCGACGACGCGCCCAATGGTCGCCGCCGCGGCGAACCCGATAGCCACCGCCAGCGTGCGGCCGCTGGATCCGTGCGCAATCACGTGGGGCCATCGCCACCGCACTAGCGGTACCACGCGACGCCGGGCACGCCGGTGCTCGCTTCGAACAGCGCGCGGATCGCGTCGAAAAATGTTTCGGCGATTCTCTTGTTTCCCTGATCGGTTGTGTGAAGGCCGTCGCTGCTGATCCAGGGGTCGGGTGTGCCGCCGAACGCTTGATACAGGTCGACGAGCGTCGCGCCTTCAGCGACGACCATCGGCCGAATCGCATCGTTGGCGGGAACGATCAGATTGACGGCGCCCGCCTTCTCTCCCCCTGCCCGCTGCGGCAGCAAGGTCCCGACGAATACGGGGATGCCGCGCCCGCGCGCGAGACGAATCATGGTCCTCAAGCCGTCGACGACTGGCTGAATGGCGGCCGAGCCGAACGCATTCAAATCGTTGACGCCTTCCATCAGCAGCAGCGCGCCGGGCGCATCGGCAGCAAGAACATCAGGAAGCCGCCGGATTCCGGCGTCGACTGTTTCGCCACCAATCCCTTCATCGAGGACAGCGATCACGTCCACCTGTGCGGTGTACCGCTCAGTGAGGAGCGTCTGGAGTTGGGCGGGATACGAACCAGGCGGGCTGGGAATGAGGAGCGTCGGCCTGATCGATCGCGGCAGCCCCTCCGTGATGCTGTCGCCGAACGCGACGAACCGCGTGGCCGAAATGCGCGGCGGCAGCGTCACCGTCACGCTGAAGCTGCACGACGCGAGTCGTTGGCGCGCATCCGTCGCCGTGCACATGACGGTGGTCGAGCCGCTCATGAACGTGGCGCCACTGGCCGGCGTGCAGGCGGTCGTGACCGGCTGGGCGCCTCCAGCGACGATCGGCGCGGCGTACGTCACCGCGAGCGGTTGACCGCTGGCGGACTGCAGCGTCTGCGACGCGGGACACGTGATTGCGGGCGGGTCGATGGGCGGATTCGACGGACCATGCGGACTGCCACACTGCACGCCGATGATCGCGCTGACGATGACAAGGAATCCGGCGGGCCGACGATGGGGCGGGGGTGTTGGCCAGTGCAAGCTGAAGGGGAACTGGAAACGGCATGGTAGCATGCGCGCCGAGTGATGGCCAACCGCCTGTTCATGCGGCCACTTGGCGCGATTCTCGGCGGCGCCGCGGCGTTATGGATATCGGCAGGCGCACTCGCGCTGACCTCCGCCGAGTCCGGCGGCCGGCGCATCGGCATCGTTCCATCACCGTGGTGGCTGCTCACGGCGCTCGCAGTGGCCTTCGTCGCGGCGTACACCGTTCGACGCCAACGTGGACGAGCGATCGTGGTGTGGCTTTCGGCGCTTGCCCTGCTGCCGTGGCTCCCCTTCGACGTGCCTCCGGCCGTACTCGTCTGGGCCGGCGGTCTGCGCAGCTGGGTATGGATTGCCGTCGCTGTCGCACTGGCGGCGCCGATCGCGGCCGGGATGTTCCACTCGAAGCGGCTGCGCGCCTTCACCGATCCGCGCCACGCGCCGCGCATCGCGGCAAGCGTTGCGGCACTCGTGTATCTCCTCATCGCGTGGCGGATTGCTCCGCAGATCCCAGGCGGCGACGAACCGCATTACCTCGTGATCGCGCAGAGCCTGTTGCGCGACGGCGATCTCAAGATCGAAAACAATCACCAACGAGGTGACTCCTACGAATCCTTTCCTCTCCCCCCGAAGCCCGACTACATTCGGCGCGGCGTCAACGGCGAGATCTATTCGATTCACGCGCCCGGCCTGCCGGCGGTCGTCGCGCCGGCGTTGGCGCTCTTCGGCTACCACGGCGTCGTCGTCTTCCTGGCGCTCATCAGCGCGTGGGCAACCGCGATGGCCTGGATGTCGGTGTGGCGCGTCACCGGCAATGCCGAAGCGAGCTGGTTCGGCTGGGCGACCGTGGCGCTATCGGTTCCATTCGTCTTTCATGCTTTCACCGCGTATCCGGACGGCCTGGGTGCCGCGTTGGTGATGGCCGGCGTGCTCACGGCACTCATCGACCGTGAGGCCTCACGAAGGCAGCTGGTTGCAGCGGGCTGTGCGCTCGCGCTGTTGCCCTGGGTGCACACACGCTTCGCAATCTCCGCGTGTGCACTTGCTGTTGTGATCGGGGCGCGGCAACTCTCGGCCTCGGACCGCCTGCAACGTCTCGGTGCGTTCGCGATGGTTCCGGTCCTGAGCGCCGCGGCGTGGTTCGGTTTCTTCTATGCGGTCTACGGCACGCCTAATCCCGCCGCACCGTACGGCGGCTCCGCCCAGACCACCATCGGTAACATCCCGCGCGGACTGACAGGCCTCCTTCTCGATCAACAGTTCGGCATGCTGCCGAACGCGCCCGTGTACATCTGCGCTCTCGCAGGCTTCGGCACGATGGCCCGGCGGCAGCCGCGAATCGCCGCAGAATTGGCGCTCCTGATCGGTCCGTACGCAGTGGCCAGCGCGGCGTACTACATGTGGTGGGGAGGACACAGCTCGCCCGCGCGATTCCTCGTATCGGTGCTGCTGCCGATGGCGATTCCATCGGGCGTGTGGTTTGCGCGCAGCGGAACAGCCGCACGCGTGCTGGCGGGTGGAACGCTGCTGGTGAGCGTGCTGATGACCTCCTCCCTCGCCTGGGTCGATCGCGGCGCGCTCCTGTACAACGTCCGCGACGGCGCGTCGCGCTTCCTGCAGTGGCTGGCGCCGCTCGTCAACCTGCCCGCCGGATTACCGAGTCTTTTTCAGACAGGTCCGCTCGCCGCGCTGGCGCGCGGCCTCGTCTGGCTGCTCGCATTGGCGGCTGCCGGCGGCGTCGGCGCGTGGCTCTCAAGACGGCGTGCGGCGACGGCCGTGGTCGTGGTCGGAGTCGGCCTCACCGCCGGCGTCCTCGGAACTGCAGCGCTCACTCTGATCTGGTCACGAAGCGAATCCGGCACGGTGACGGCCGCCAACGCTGGCCCTTCGCTTCTGCGCGCGATCGATCCCGACGCCAACCAGCTGGCCATTCGCTTCCAGCCGCTCGAGCGACTGCGGGTCCTGGACGTGCCGCCGCTGCTGCCGATCCTCAGTCGATGGCCCGCCACAAACCGACCGGAGGATCCTCTGGCGTCTGTCAGTCGACCGCCGGCGGCGACCTATGCGATCGAGGCGGTCGTCACCGGCGATGCGGGCCGACTGAGCGTTGGCATCGATCGGTATCCAGGTCCACTGTGGACGTGGGATCTGCGATCGTTCCGCGGAACGTGGCGACAGTCAGTGACGCTTCCGGTGGCGGCGTGGCAGCTACGCGTCGACGGCGACGAATCGACGCGCGCTGCAATCAGCACCATGACGATCCGCGCCGAGCGTATACCTGATTCCCGGGCGCGCATCACCGATCGCGAGGCCTTCCGCGCGGCCCGCTACGGTCCGGCGACGCTCTTTTTTCTCGGCGGCTCCGCGTTCATGGAGCTGGGCGGCACCTGGGTCGCGGCGCGGGCGTCGGCGGACTTCGCCATCGCCACGGATCCCGGTGCCACCATCCAGTTGCTGGTCCGGAATTCCGGCGTCGACAACACCGTCACGATCGAAAGCAGAGGCGGGCGTCACACGCTGATGCTCAGACCGCATGAGGAACGCCTGCTGGACGTCGCGGCGGATCCGGGACGTGCCGGCGCGGTTGTGCGGGTGAGAACCGCCGCGGGCGCGCGGCCGGCGGACCTCGAGCCCGGTAATCAGGATCGGCGGCTGCTGGGTGTCTGGATAGAAACGCGATAGCGGGACGGAGGTCCCCGGGAGGGACGGAGGTCGCCGGCAGGGACGGAGGTCACGGGGAGGGACGGCGGTCCCCGGGAGGGACGGAGGTCCCCGGAGGGCGGAGGTCCCCGGAGGGCGGAGGTCCCCGGAGGGACGGAGGTCGCCAGCAGGAACGGAGGTCGCCGGGAGGGACGGAGGTCGCCGGGAGGGACGGAGGTCGCCGGGAGGGACGGAGGTGGATCGGCCTTAGCGGGCGGCTGTGATGCGTTCGGTCGCGACAGACTGGCGGACTTCGCGAATCACGTACGTGGGTTTGTTCTGCGATTCGTGATACGTCCGCGCCTGCATCTCCGCAAGCAAACCGACCGTCACGAGTTGAACCCCCGTAAAGATCAGCACGATGCCCAGAAGCAACAGCGGCCGATCGCCCAACGAGATGGCGCCGACGAGTCTCCAGTACGCCAGCCAGCCGCAGACCAGAAACCCGGCGAGGCCCATCGCGCCGCCAATCAACCCGAATATCTGCAGCGGACGCGTGGAATAGCTCAGCAGAAACTTGACCGTCAGCAAATCCAGCGCGACACGAATCGTACGGCTGATGCCGTACTTCGAGACGCCGTACTTGCGCGGCCGATGGTTGACGACGCGTTCGACGATGCTCGACGTCCGCTCGCTGGCGATCGCCGGCAGAAACCGGTGCATCTCCCCGTACAGCTTCATGGGCTTGACGATCTCGGCCCGGAAGACTTTCAGCGAGCACCCGTAGTCGTGGAGATGCACGCCGGTGACGAACGAGATCAGCGCGTTCGCGACCATCGAGGGCAGCCGCCGCGACAGAAACGCATCCTTGCGGTCCTTCCGCCATCCGCACACCACGTCGGAGCCTCGCTCGACGGCGTCGACCATCGCCGGGATGTCGCGCGGATCGTTCTGCAAATCGCCGTCGCAGGTGACGATGTAGCGGCCGCGCGCGTACTCGAAGCCGGCGGCAAACGCGGCGGTCTGGCCGAAATTGCGTCGGAAGCGAATCACGCGCAGGTTCGCGTCCATCGCCTGGATGCGCGCCAGGATCTCGAAGCTCTCGTCCGTGCTCCCATCGTCGATGACGATAACCTCGTAGGAGCGGCCCCAGGCGTCCAGCGTCGCCGCGAGCTCGCGGTGCAGCTCCTCGAGCGACGGCGCTTCGTTTCGAATGGGAATGACGACCGACAGCTCAACCATCGACGTCTGCGTATTTTATCGGCTTTTCGCGCCTTGCGCTTTGTGCCACAAGAGATATACCGAGAATCCGGCGGTGAGCAGCGCGACGGCGACGAGCGAGACAAATGCACCGTTCTCACGAACATAAACCTGCGCACGTCCGCCGTACCGGACGGCGAGCAGCCCAAGCGTCAGGTACCGGAGGCCGCGGCCGAGCGCAATCGCCATGGCGAACCGCGTCACCCTGATGCCAACGGCGCCGGCAAGGAGCATGAAGATCTTGAACGGCGCGGGCGGCGGCAGAAGCGTTGGAATCAGGACCGCGATCAACCCGTGGCGGCGGAGGGACGCCATCGCGCGCTCGACGGTCGGACCGGCGAACCGCCGCCGGACCAGCGCTTCTCCGCCTTTCCTCCCGAGATAGTGCATCGACACGCAACCGCCAATGGAGCCGAGCGTCGTGGCGGCGACGTACAGCAACAGCAATTCCTTGTGACGCGTGACCATCACGATGAGGAGGATGTCGGTGATTCCCGGCAGGGGAAGGAACGACGAATCGAGGAACGCGACCAGCGATAGCCCTGGCGCGCCCCACGCCAGCGCGAGCGCGCGGACCCGGTCGACGATTCTGCCCATACAATGATCGCGTGATTATACCGTCCGCGCGACGAGCCGTTCCGGCGGTGCTCGCGGTCGCGGCGGCGCTCGGCGGCGCGATCGTCGCGGTGCACTATCACCGGCTCGGTCTCACGCTCAGCCACTACGACGCGCGCGGACATCTCGTGGTCGCGCGGAGGATCATCGACAGCATCACACCGGGCTGGCAGCAGATCGGCGCGGTGTGGCTCCCGCTGCCGCATCTGCTCAATGCCCTGCCGGTCCAGATCGATGCGTTCTATCGAACCGGCGCGTCGGCGGTCGCCATCTCGATCGTCGCGTTTGCCATCGCGACGGGCGCCATCGCATGGATCATCCAGACACTCACCGGCTCGGCGGGCGCCGCCCTTGCCGGCGCCGCGGTGTTTGTGCTCAATCCGAACGTCCTCTACCTGCAATCGACGCCGATGACGGAGCCGCTGCTGATCGCGCTGACGACGGTTGCTGTCGCGATGCTGATCGCGTGGTGCGACCCCGACTTCGTACTTCGTACTTCGTACGTGCCGTACTTCCCGTACTTCCGAGTCGCTGACGCCACCGTCGGCTGGGCATTCGCGCTCGCGTGCCTCACGCGCTACGAAGCATGGCCGGTGACGGCGACCGCTCTGACGGCGGCTGTGTATGTGCTGTGGCGTCACGGTGCATCGCTGCGGAGCGCGGCCCGCGCAGTCCGCGGGATCGCCCTCTACCCCGCCGTCGCTGTCGCCGGCTTCGCGATCTTCAGCCGCGTCGTCGGCGGCGAATGGTTCCTCTCGAACGGGTTTTTCGTGGCGGAAAACAAGGCGCTCGGCGATCTAATGACCGCCGCGTCGGAGATCGGCTGGGGTGTCCGTACGCTCAGCGGTACGCTGCTCGTGTGGATTGGAGCGGCCGGGTCGGCGGCCATTCTCGTGATGTCGCTCTTGAACCGCCGGCGCGCGGCGGCGGTCGTCGCGCTGTCACTGCTTGCGATGTCGGCGATCGCCTGGACCGCTTTCGTCAAAGGCCATCCGTTCCGCATTCGCTACATGGTGCCGCTCATCGCAGTCGAGGCGATCGGTGCCGGCACGGCGGCCGGCATGCTTCGCCGCGGCCGGCTCGTCTGCTCGCTGGCGTTGCTCGGAATCGTCGTCTACGAGCTGAAGCCGCTCGACCAAACGGCCCCCATGGTGACCGAAGCGCAGTGGGACCGGCCCAATACCCAGGCTCGAGCGCGCGTGACCGCGTGCATCGGAGAGTCGCCAGCTGGCGAGAAGATTATGGCCAGCATGGGATCGCTCGGGCACTACATGCAGGAAACATCGCGCGCCAGATTCGCCGTGCGCGATTTCCTGCATGAAGGCAATGGAGACATCTGGCTGGCCGCGCTCGACAGCCCACGGCCGTTTGTAGAATGGATCCTCATCGAGGAAAAAGCGGAAGGCGGCGACATGCTCGCGACGCTCGCGCGCACGCGCCCATCGTTTCTGGACGGATACACACGGGTGTGTGACGGTGCGGGACTGGCGCTGTATAAAAGACGTCATCAAAGCTAGCCACCACGGGGTGGAGCGTTTTGTGCTGCGACGGCTTTTTAAAACCGCACGTTTACCGTGAACGCATATGTGAAGCCGCCGAGATCGATCTTGGTGCCCGCGAAGCCCTGGTCCGAGGGCAAGTCACCCTTGGCGGATTGATAGCGGATCTCGCCACCGACACCGAAGCTTCCCACCGGCACGCGCACGCCACCCAGAATCACGGGGCCCGCGGCGCTTCCCTTGCCGACAAAGTTCCCGCGGAAGATCGTGCGATCGGTGGCGAAGAAATCGCCGGTCTCGCTGTATCGCCAGCCGAACACGCCGACGCCGGCGCCGATGTACGGCGTAATCGCGTCGTGGTTGCCGAGCGGCAGAAAGCGGACGGTCGCGGAAAACGGGATGACACGCAGTTTCAGGTCCTGCTCAATCTCGCTGCCGTTCGCATTGACGAAATCGCGGTAGACCGACGGAACCGACCGCGTCTGAAAGCCGATGCCGAGACCGGCCTCGAGCTTGTCGCCAAGGCCGACGAGATACTCCCCACCAACGGTGGCGGAGCTGAAGTCCCTGATGTTGAAGACGAGGAAGTCGAGATTGTTGACGAGGACGTCGTCGATCGGCCGTCCAGTTTCGCCGCGCGGTGTGAAGCCGCCGACGTAGAAGTTCAACGATTGCTGAGCCTGGGCGACCGGAGTCGCCACGAACCCGAGAATCACTGCTCCCGCCGCACATGTAGCGCAGGCCTTGAAGCCTGCCCGAATCAGTCGACGCATGGGCGCGCTCCTTTGGCCTCATCTATAGCAGGACGAATGCCAGAAAACTGCAGCAAAACCCTCGGGAATCGGGCTCAGACCAAACGGAATGTCTCTAGCGGAGCACAGTACGCCACGCACAGTGGACACACGCGCCGTAGCAGCCTATTTCTTGAATCGAAGGCTGGCGGCCGAGTTGTTGCCATCGAAGTCGCTTGCGCACAGACGCCACCGATCGCGGTCGTCTTCGAACATTGCGGTCACCTGATCCGTGCCGGCCGTCACGCTGGACGTCCCCGTGCTCTTCGTCGTCGACGTCCACCGCGAGGGCACCTGCGCGCACGCGTCGCCAAATACGGCCCGAAACGGACAGACTCCGGTGAACGGTACGGCGGTTCGCGGTGTGCCGATGTTGAACGCGGTGATGACGAACAGCTTCTGATTCTGGACCACATCGTCGAATTCAGCCTGTGTGCCGGCGCACCTGTCCGAGAAGTTGCGGAGCACGAAGGTCGGAGCGAGCTGCTTCGAAAAGTCGATCAAAAACTGCACCGCGAGGTCACCGACTTCGGTCATGGAATCGTGAAGCCGCAGGCTCGTGCTGCCGAGCACCTGTTGTTCTGCCGTGATCGGAAGACCTGAGGCATCGGTCGTCATGTACCGCTCGGTGACGGTGAGCTTCAGCGTGACGACTGACGGCGTGGGCGCCGCGTGGGGCGCCGTCCATTGGACAGTCGCTCCGCTCCCCGCAAACGTGCCGACGTCCGACGACCACGCGAAGGTCAGCTCCGACACCGCCGTCTCTGCGTCGGTCACGGTGGCCGATACGGTGACCGTTTCGTCGAGATCGGCGAATTGCGCCGGTTCACGTGGTTTCGATCCCCGGACGTCGATGGACGCAATGACGGGCAGCGCATTCGCGACGCGCTCTGGAGCGACAAACGTGAATCCGCCGGTCAGCGTCGCCTGGCGGCCGCCGGCGATCACGACCACATCCGCCACGCCCATGGCGTGTTGGGGCGTGACTGCTGTGAGGCCCGCGGGATGTTGGACGATGACGTCGCCCGCCGGAGCTCCGCCGATGGTCACAGTAGCGTCCGAGGTGAAATTCGCCCCGACAATGGTCACGGCCGTCCCGCCCAGAGTGGTTCCACTGTTGGGCGCAATGTTGCTCACGCGAGGTCTCGAATCCGAAGGCCCCATGCCAGAACCGCCGCAGGCGGCGGCGCCAATCGAAACGCCGAGGAGTCCGAGGCGTGCAAAGGATCTCATGATCCCCTGTTGAAGTTCTTGATCACGTCGAGCATCGCGTCGTGAATGTGCCCGTTGGTCGCGAGCACCTGACCGCCGCGCGAGGTGAACGCACTGCCGTCCAACGCCGTCACGCGTCCACCCGCTTCGGACACGATCAGCGCACCCGCTGCGATGTCCCACGGCTTCAGATCGCTTTCCCAGAAGCCATCCATGCGCCCGTCGGCCACCCAGCACAAGTCGATGGCGGCCGACCCCAGACGCCGCACGGCACGCGCCTGGCCCACGAACCGCCCGAAGAGGCCCACGATTTCGTCGACGCGCGTGTGGACATCGTACGGAAACCCGGTCACCAGCAACGCGTCGACGAGACGCGTCGCGCCCGACGCGCGCAGCGGCTGACCGTTCACATACGCGCCGACGCCGCGCTGGGCGGTGAACAGCTCGCGCCGGTTCGGATCGTAAACCGCTGCGACTTCCGCCAGGCCATCGAGCTCGAAGGCGAGCGACGCGCAGAAGATCGGCAGCCCGTGCGCGTAGTTGGTCGTGCCGTCGAGGGGATCGAAGACCCAGCAGGGACCGGGTACCGCCTCCGTGGCGCCGCCCATTTCCTCGGCCAGAATCTGATGTGCGGGAAAGCGTTCTGCTATCAGGTCGCGAAACATCCGTTCGACGGCGACATCCACCTCGGTGACGAGATCGATGACGCCCTTCTTGTCGATCTGGTGCACCTGGCCGAACCGCGCCATCTGCAAATCGCCGGCGCGGATGACCGCCTCGATGGCAGTCGTCAGAAACAACGGGTTGACCAGAACTACACTCTCCACCACGGAGGGCCAAGAGGACGCGAAGGAGTACTCCTGTTGTTCATCAGGTTTTGCCCCTCCGTGCCCTCAGTGTCCACCGTGGTTGCTAGCTTTGGCGAGGTTCGTTGTGCTGTTCCGGTTGTGCAGTTCTCAGGCTTGAACCGTACCGTCGGCGGCGTTGCTGGCGGGCACGCGCTTCACCATGCGGATTTCCATCCCGCCTTCCGGCACGCGGTGCAGGTGCACATCGTCCATGAAATTGCGTATGAGGAAAATGCCGCGGCCGCTCGATTTCAGCAGGTTCTCCGGAGCCAGCGGATCGGCGACCTGTTCGGGTTCGAAGCCTTCACCCTGATCGCGAACGCGGATGGAGAGCTCCGAGACGGCGGCCGGGGTGCTGATCTCGAATTCGACGAACACGCGCTTCGTTGCATCGTTCCGGTTGCCGTGTTTGATGGCGTTGATGACCGACTCGCGAATCGCGACGCCGACCCAATGCAGCGAGTCGTCGTCGAGGCCGACGGTTCGGCCCATGTGATCGCTCACAATTTGCACGAAGTCGACCATCTCGAAGGTGCTGGTGAACTCAAGACGAACAAACTGGTGGTCGTTAGGCGTCACGCGCCCCCTTTAATACCATAAGATTGCTGAGCCATGTCTGCGCAAACCGCCACCGTCCTGCCGGCCCGCCGGGTGCAGGGGCGGCTTCGGGTGCCGGGCGATAAGTCTATCGCGCATCGATATGCCATTCTCGCGGCACTTGCCGACGGTCCGTCGACGCTAGCCAATTACGCTCCTGGTGCGGATTGTCGGTCGACGCTCGCGTGTCTCCGCCGGCTCGGCGTCGACGTGAATGAGGGTCCGGCCGGCGCGATCATTGTACTGGGACGAGGGTTCGGCCGCCTCTGTTCGCCCGTTGACGCCTTGGATGCCGGGAATTCTGGCACAACTATGCGATTGCTGGCAGGGGTGGTCGCTGGATACCCGTTCTCGGCCACCCTGACCGGCGACGGGTCGCTCTCGCGCAGGCCGATGCGCCGCGTCATTGCGCCGCTCGAAGCGATGGGCGCGCGCATCGAGTCGAGCGACGGACGCGCGCCGCTCACCATTCACGGCGCCGCCCTGCACGGTATTGCGCACCGCCCCGACACGCCGAGCGCGCAGGTGAAAAGCGCCGTGCTGCTGGCAGGGCTCCGGGCCGACGGGTGCACGAGCGTCACCGAACCCGCCACGACCCGCGACCACACCGAACGGGCGCTGGCCGCGTTCGGCGGGCGTGTCACGGTCGAGGGGCGCACGGTGGCCGTTGCCGGCGGCCAGCGCCTTCACGGCCAGGCGCTGTCGATACCGGGCGACTTGTCGTCCGCGGCGTTCTGGCTCGTGGCCGCGGCCGCGCTGCCCGGCTCGCGCGTCGAAGTCGAAGATGTCGGCCTTAATCCGACCCGCGCGGCGCTGCTCGACGTGCTTCGGCGGTTCGGCGCCCGCGTCGAGGTGACCATCACCGGTGTCCAGGCCGGCGAACCGCGAGGGATCGTCGCCGTGGAAGGCGACCGCACCGGCGTGCTGGAAATAGCGCCGGAGGAAGTGCCAGGGCTGATCGACGAGCTCCCGGCCATCGCGGCGCTCGCCGCACATGGTGGCGAGGTGACCGTGCGCGGCGCGACGGAGCTTCGCATCAAGGAAAGCGACCGCATCGCGACGCTCGTCGCCGGTTTCCGCGCGCTCGGCATCGAGGCGGACGAACGTCCCGACGGCTTCGCGATCGGCGGCGCGTCGACCCGCGCGCCGCATCCTGCAGGCGTGGCCGACGCGCGAGGCGATCACCGGATGGCGATGGCGTTCGCAATCGCCGCGCTCGCCGGCGATGGGCCGTCAACGATCGACGGCGCCGATGCGGTCGGCATCTCGTATCCAGGCTTCTTCGAGATGCTCGACAGGCTCACACCTCCGTCTCGGTGAGGCAGAAATGAACCGGGATCTCTCCTCCCTCGGTATCTCCAGCGCGTGAAAGCCGACAAGATCTACCTCGTCGGGTTCATGGGCGCCGGGAAGACCACCGTCGCGCGCGCGCTGGCCAGGCGGCTGGACTGGCAGGCGGCCGACATCGACGAGCTGATCGAGGCGCGCGAACACGAGTCGGTCGCGGCGATTTTCGCGCGCCGGGGCGAAGCCTACTTCCGCGCCGCGGAGCGCGCCGTGCTGCTCGAACAGGTTGGACGCCGGCACGTCGTCGTGGCGACGGGGGGTGGCACCTTCGCCGACGTGGAAAACCGGGCCGTAATCAACCGCGACGGCGTCTCGGTCTGGCTGGATGTGCCAATCGACCGCCTGGCGGGCCGAATCCCGGCCGACGGCCGCCGGCCGCTGGCTGCCGATCGCGCCAGCCTCGAACGCCTGTATTATCAGCGGCGCACCTATTACGGACAGGCCCACATGCGGCTGGATGCCGGCCGCGCCAGCGTCGACGCGCTCGTCGAGCAGCTGGTCGACTGGCTGGAACACTGATGCGTTATCTGGTATTGACCGACATTCACGCGAACCTCGAAGCGCTCGACACCTGTCTTGCCGACGCGCGCGCGCGGGGTTACGACCACACGCTTGTGCTCGGCGATCTGGTCGGCTACGGCGCCGATCCGAACGCCGTCATCGAGCGGGTGCTGGCGCTGGAGCCGCTGGCGGTCGTGCGCGGCAATCACGACAAAGTTGCCTGTGGCCTCGAGCAGGCGGAAGGCTTCAACTCCGTCGCCAAAAGCGCGGCGCGGTGGACGCTCGACGTGCTCCTGCCCTCGTACCGCGACTGGCTCGCGGCGCTGCCCGCGGGACCGACGGAGGTCGACGAGGTCGTCGAGATCTGCCACGGCTCGCCGTTCGACGAGGATGCCTACATCTTCGACGAGCTCGACGCCGTACGCGCCCTCAAGGTGTCGACGCGACCCCTCTGTCTGTTCGGCCACACGCATTATCCCGTGACGTTCGAATTGTCCGACGAGGCGTTCGAGAGCATTGGGCCGAATCCCGCACCGGAAAGCTACATTCAGATGCGCAACGGCTCGAAGTACCTGGTCAATCCCGGGTCGGTCGGCCAGCCGCGGGACGGCGACCCACGCGCCGCGTACGCGATTGCAGACACCGCTCGACACAGGGTTGAGCTGTTCCGCTTGAAGTATCCGGTGGAAGAGGCGCAGGCGAAGGTGATCAAGGCCGGGCTCGCCGAAGTCCTCGCGCACAGGCTGGCGGTGGGGCGGTAGAGGACGTGAAGGGTCCTTCAGAGTTTTCTAGCGCGCTCCTCGCGTCTCTTCAACTCCGCGCCGTAGGCATCGCGCGCGGCCCGCGAGCCGAGAATCCAGCCCACGACAATGCCGACCAGCAGCACCGCCGGGATGAAGATGAAGTGTCCCGCGGTCATCGCGCGGAGTGCCGCGTTTTTTGTTCGAGCGCGCGCATATCGGTTTCCACTTTGTTGAGGCGGCGCCAGATCGTCCAGAGGTACACCATCGCGGCCAGCCAGGCGAATACGTAGGCGCCGATCAACAGCGGCGCGGCCGGCAATTGTTCAGTCGCGGTCCCGGGATTCGCCGGCACATACTCACTCTGCGCGGTTGGCGGCTGGATCGCCAACGCCGGCGCCGCGAGGAGCACGACGGAAGCAAGCGCGATACACACACGGCGGAGACGCGTCATCATCATCAATCCTCGCTGGCCAGGTAGAGCTCGTCGAGCGCCGCCTGGCGCTGCGCCAGCGCGACGCGGGCGGCCATCAGCACGGCGGCGAGCAGCACGAACGCGATCGCGCTCACCGCGAACGGGAGTTCCGACCCGGCCATCGACCCCTTCAGCAGCAACGGCACGACCGTCGTCTTCGGATGTTGCACGCGCCAGATGTCCACGGACTTGTACACGAACGGCGCGGTCGCGGTGCCAAACAGCGCGGTTGCAGCGGCAAGCTTCTCTGAACCGGGTCCGCCATATTTCCGCACGAGCAGATACGCGACGAAGATCAGCTCCATCAGCAGCGCGGAGGTGAGCCGCGGCTCCCAGACCCACCACACGCCCCACGCTTTCCTGCCCCACAGCGGACCGCTGATGAGCCCCATCAGCCCGAACAGGACGGCGACTTCCCCGCCCGCGACGGCAAAGGCGTCGACTGCCTTGTTGCGCCCGAACAGATAGCGCGCGCTCGCGATGCCGCACACGGCGATCGCGGTGTACATCGCCATCCACGACGGCACGTGGAAATAGAAGATCTTCTGCACCAGCCCCATCGTCGATTCAATCGGCGCGTTCGCGATCAGAATCGGCGCGAGCGCGAAGAGCGCGGCGGTGATCGCGAGGAGCGGAACGAAAGCCTTGCGCATAAGATCAAACTCTCCACCACGGAGGGCACGGAGGATACGGAGGGAAAACCTTTCCGGATTATTCCTCCGTGTCCCCAGTTTCCTCCGTGGTACATCGTTCTTATTCCGTCATCAACGGCTCGAACGTCCACAACGCGAGCGTCACGAAGACGGTGTCGAACGCTCCCAGAATGCCGATCCACATCACTGCCGTCGGATCGTCCGGCGGCGACGCGAGCAGCGCGGATGTTCCGCGCACGCCGGCAATGATCACAGGAATGGTGATGGGATACAACAGGATCGGCAACAGCACGTCGCGCGAGCGCGCCCGCACGAGCATGGCGGCGAAGAGCGTTCCGACCGCGGTAAATCCAATCGTCCCGCCGGCCAGCAGGCCCAGGAGCAGCACGGGACGGGCGAACAGCGGGGCCTGGAACAGCAGCGCCACCATGGGCACCAGCAACGCCTCCGCGACACCGAGCACGGCGAGCATTCCCAGCAGCTTCCCGGCGTAGAGCGCGGGACGCGGCGCCGGGGCGAGCAGCAGCGCGCGCAGCGTTTCGCCGTAGCGTTCGCGCTCGAAGGTCCGGCCGAGCGCCAATGTCCCCGAGAACGCGATCGCGATCCACAGAATGCCGCCGGCCGCGTCCTCCACGGCCCGCCCTTCGCTCACGAACGCGAACGCGAAGACCAGCACGCACGACGTTGCGAAGAACAGCGTCGTCGTCAGGACTTCCCAGCTTCGCGCTTCGATCGCAAAGTCCTTTCGAAGCACGAGCCATGCGGTGCGGGCGAACATTTCAGGCGGCTCCGATGAGCGCGCGGTAGCGCGCGCGCAGGCCGGTGCTCGCCGGCTCGTCGGACAGCAGCCGCCCGTCGCGGATCAGCGCGACACGGGTGACCAGGCCGTCGGCCACATCGAGATCGTGCGTGGCGAGCACGACAATCGCACCGGCCGCGGCAAGCCGCCGCAGGCGATCCGAGATCACGCCGACGGCGGTGTCGTCGAGTCCCGTGAACGGTTCGTCGAGCAGCACCAGGCGCGGTGCATGCAGCAGCGCGCGCTCGAGCGCCAGCCGTTGACGCATCCCGCGCGAAAAGCCGTTGATGGGATCGTCGGCGCGATCGAGCAACCCTGCGCGTTCCAGCGCGGCGTCGACGACGGCGTGCGGATCGAGGCCATAGAGCTGGGCGAAGAACGAAAGGTTCTGCCGAGCGGAGAGCTCAGGATAGAGGTGGAGCTCGTGCGCGAGCAGACCGATGCGAATCCGCAGCGCCGTGCCAAGGCGCTCGGCCGGCTGGTCCCCGTATCGAATCTCGCCCGAGCTGGGAGCGGCGAGCGTCGCGAGCATGGCGATCAGCGTCGATTTGCCCGCGCCGTTGGGACCGAGGAGCCCGAGAATATCGCCACGATTCATCGTGAGCGACACGCGCGACAATGCGCGGCGGCGTCCGAAATGTCTCGACACCTCGACGAGCCGCACCGAATCGAAGTCGACGCCGGTCACGCCGCGAGTCCGGCGCGGTCGGTCGGCTCGTTCCCGGGATCCTGGTTGTCGAGCGCGCCGTACACCTGCTCGAGAACGGCGAACAACTCTTCGCGGCGCTGCTCATACCGCCGATCGGGCACACGCCCGCTGCGATGATCGTTCTCCAACCGAACCAGCTCCGCGAACAGCTTCTCGCGCCGGGCGATCAGCCGCTTGCGCTCCGCCGCGAGGGCCGCGTCGTCGGTATTCGGCCGCGAGCCGGCCCATACGCCTGCCAGGGCGATGCCGACTGCCAGCAGAAGCGCGATCGTCCGCGGCGCGGCGCTATGGTGCGGGAAGCCGCCGACTGCGAGATCAATCGGCTGGCCCGCCGCGACGGTTCCGCCAGTGCCGGCAATGAACGTCTCGCCTTCGGCCGCCATCTCGCGTTGATTCGGAAGCTGCCGCGAGCTCAACGTGGTGGCTCCGACCTTCTTCACGATAACGATGAGCTGTTCGACGCCCGCCGGAAACGTCTGCGCGATCTCGATTGATCCGCGATCGGCGGAGAGCTCATAGGCCGATTGCACGAACGTCGGCCCAGGTGGAAAGGGGCCGGCGACCGTGACGCGCAACCCGCTGACACGAGCAACTGGCGACGACCCCTGCATGATGGCCGCGTTTCGCGCACCCGCCGGCAGCTCGAACACGAACGGCGTGGCGGTGTTCACCGGCGCGCGCGCCGTGTTTTCGATGTCGAGCAGATAAAAGACGCGAACCGTCTCATCGCCGGGCTCAATCACGATTCGCGACTGGTTGCCGATGACCACCTGGCCGCTGATCGGCGGCGCGTCCGGCGTCGTGGCTGGCCCCTTGGACGTGTCGGTCGCGACGAGCAGCATCCGCACGCCGCCCTTTTCCGGCACCGGAAACTCCTGCGATTCCAGGCGCTCGCCGGCGACGTCGGCGAATGCCTTCACCGTGGCGCCAGGCGTCAGCGTGTCGAACTGCGCGCGTCCCGTGTCGTCGGTGTTCACCGTGACGACTTTCGAGCCTACGTGCAACTCGACGGGATGATTCGTGATGTTGTTGGACAGATCGCCCCGAACCAGCCGCACGGAGATCGCGCCATCCGGCAAATCCGTCACCGGGCGCGGGATGCCCGACATCTGCTTTGCGTCGGGCATCTGGACCTGAGCTCGGACAAACTCGCCACCACGGAGGACACAGAGGAAAAAGAAACAAAAGGCCCATCGTGCGCGCGTCGGTCGCCGACTTGACCTCCGTGTCCCCCGTGTCCTCTGCGGTGCAGAGCTGGGACGAGTCACAGCTTCGCTCCGCATCCCTTACAGAACCGCGCGTCCGCATCGTTCGCGATCGAGCACGCGGCGCACATTCGCTCGGCTGAAGCCTTCGCGCTACGAGCGTCGTCGTCGCGGGAACGTTCCTGATCGTCGGAGCGCGAAGGCTTTAGCCGAACGTTCCCGACCTCAATCCGCTTCGCCAGATCGCGCTCGATCCGTTCGCGATATCCCGACGACGCGTCGAGTTGCCGCATCAGCCGCGCGGCACGCGCACGCAACCGTGTCGACATCTCCTGCCAGTCCGCGTCGGACAGCTTCCCCATCGCGCGATCGAATTCCAGCTCCTTGATGGTTCGCAGCGTCAGCAGCTTCTCTCGTTCGAGCGCGGCGCGCGTGCGCTGCCCCACCATGGCCACGCGGTCGTCTTCTCCCGATACGAGCGGACGCAGCGTGCGCAGCGCGGCCATGCCAACGAGTGCCGAGGCGGCCATCAGTACGACGAGCAGCCCCACGGCGGCAATGCCCTGGCCGCGGGCCAGGAACGTGCCTGCGGTCGCGCACCCGAGAGCCGCGAGGACGAAGAATTGCCAGGGACGAATGCCCTGGGTGTCAGTCGAGGTCGCGGAGCTCATCGTCGATGCGCTCGTCGATCTCGGCGTCCAGGGGAGGAGGGGCGTCGGCGGCGGCGGAATGGCGCGACCATCTGACTGCGGCGAAGCCCAGTGCGACCGCACCGGTGGCGCCGACGAGATACGGAAACAGCCACGCCATGCGGCTGAAGCCCTTGTCGAGCGGCGCGCCCAGCATTTCCTGGCTCCCGTATTTCGTGACGAACCACTGAATGATCTCGTCGTGCGCCTTGTTCTGGTCGATCAACGCGGCGAGCTCGCCGCGCATCTGATGCGACGTGCCGCACGGGTCCTTCCGGCATTCCGCGATGTTCGCGTGGCCGCACGTTCCACACGTGCAGACGATCTCGTGCTGCAGCTGGCGCTCCAGCGGCGTGCGCGGGTAATAGGAGGTCTGCACATCCGAGCCCGTCACCGGCGGTCCGCCCATTCCATGCTGCTGTGACTGCGCGAACGCAGCGGGCCCGGTGCACAGGATGATCAGAAGCGCAATCGTCGCGGCCGCAGCTTCCGCCGGAAGCTTCGCGATCGCAAACGAGTACGCGCGCTCCGGCAGCAGCGCGATCCCCGTGCCGATCGCGAGGACACCGAAGCCAATCCAAATCCAGTTGACGAGCGGATTCACGAAGATCTCGATGCTCGCGGACTGATCCTGCAGCTTGGGCGGCGCGGCCATGGCGATGTACAAATCCTCGGCGAGCGTGCGCCGGATCGCCACCTCCGTGGTCGGTTCCTGCTCGTGCTTGCGGAAGAACCACTTCGCCGGATACAACGTGTCGATCTGTTTGCCGTTCTGGAAGACCGCCAGATGCGCCGTGACCATCTGCTTCTGGCCGTCGTCGGTCACCTTCACGCCGGTGTTGCGAATCGTGTAGCGGCCGACGGTCGCCTCCTGCCCTGGCTGGAGCAGCACCTGCAGGTCCTTCCGTGCGCCGTTCCCCGCGAACCCCAGGCAAATCAGCACGACGGCGACGTGGACGATGTAGCCGCCATAGCGGCGCTTGTTGCGTCCGACCAACCCGATGATCGCCGTGATCATGTCGGTGCCGGTATTCTTGCGGCGAATCTTTCCACCGCGCCAGAACTCCTGCACGATCGTGCCCGTCACGAATCCGCACAACGCGAAGCAGAGGCCGGACGCCCAGAACGGAATGCGCAGCGCCACGATCGCGCCTGCCGTCACCAGCGCGGCCGTCGCCGGCCAGAGGAACTGGTCGCGAAGATTCTTCAGCGTCGACTTGCGCCAGGCGAGCAGCGGACCGGTGCCGGTGAGCAGCAGCAGCACGAGCCCGACCGGCGCCATCCACTTGTTGAAGAACGGTGCCGCCACGGTGAGTCGCGTGCCGGTAATCGCCTCGCTCAACGTCGGGAACATCGTGCCAAACAGCACAAACATCGCCGCGAACAGGAGAATCCAGTTGTTCACCATGAACGCGGCTTCGCGCGACGCCCACGAGTCGAGCTCGTTCCGCGCCTTGAGCAGCGGCAGCCGATAGATCACGAGGCCGAAGCTGCCGGTCAGGATCACGACCATGAACATGACGAACAGCCGCGCGAGGATCGGGTCGTCGCCGAACGCGTGGACCGACTGCACGACACCCGAGCGCGTCATGAACGTGCCGAAGATGGTCAGGAAAAAGGTCGTGATGACGAGCGTCACGTTCCACACCCGCAGCATGCTGCGGCGCTCCTGCACCATGACGGAGTGCAGAAACGCGGTGGCGGTGAACCACGGCAGCAGCGCCGCGTTCTCGACCGGATCCCACATCCAGTAGCCGCCCCAGCCGAGCTCTTCGTACGCCCAGATCATCCCGAGGAACAGACCAATCGACAGGAAGAGCCACGCCGTCATCGTCCAGCGCCTGACGGCGCGCAGCCACGAATCGTCGAGATGGCCGGTGATCAGCGCCGCGATGCCGAACGCGAACGGGATCGTCATGCCGACGAAGCCGATGTACAGCGACGGCGGGTGAATCGCCATGTAGAAGTTCTGCAGCAGCGGGTTGAGCCCCTGCCCTTCAGCCGGCGCCTCGGCCAGATAGGTGGTGAACGGGTTCCTGTGCACGATCATCAGGTACAGGAAGAACATCTGTACACCTGAGATCGTGGCGACGACGTATGGAATGAGCTCGCGATATCGCTCGCGGTTCACGTAGACGGCAACGCTTCCGAAGACCGACAGCAGGAAGACCCAGAACATGATCGACCCGTCGAGCCCGCCCCAGTACGACGTGATCTTGTAGAACAGCGGCTGCACGCTGTCCGAATAATGATCGACGTACTTGATCGAGAAGTCGCTCGTGAGGAACGCGTTGATCATGACGGCCGACGCGCACGACATCAGCGCGCAGACCAGATAGAAGCTGCCGATGCCGCTCTCGATCAGCCGCCGCGACCGCCGGCGCGCGCCGACCACCGAGACGGCCGCTGCATAACTGCAGACGACGAACGACGCCAGCAACAGAAACGACCCGAGTGAGGCCATAGGCTCCTACGATCCCGAGGAGGCGGATTTACTCGCAGCTTCGTACTTCGACGGACACTTGGCCATCACGCCGTCTTTTTCGACGCGGAACCCGTTGGGACCGAAACTTCCCTTGAGCACGACCTCGGCTTCGTCTTTGAACGTGTCGGGCAGCAAACCGGTGTACGAGGCTTCGACGACGCCGCCGGGCATCGTGCCGCGCGCCGGATTGTTCTGCACCTTGAACTTGTAGTCGAGGGTGTTGGGCCGCTGCACCCAGGTTCCGGGTACGACGTAGCCGTGCAGCTGCACCCGCTTGCCCTGCCAGACGTGCTGCTCGTTGATCACTTCGTCGACATTCTTGAAATACTCGGTCCCCTCCCGCAGCGTGGACCAGAGCATCCCCGAAAACGCGACGCCGAGGACCACGACGGTGAGACCAATCTTGATATATCGATGTGGCATAAGGACTTCCGGGAAAGGACTGTTGTCAGAATAGCCCGACTGCCGTCAGGATGCAAGAAGTGATGCCTCCGGAATCTGGTGGCTTTTCTCGTCCTTCAGCATAGGCTGCCCGGTTTTCCGTCAGCCGAGCTCGCCCATCAGCTCGGCCACCGCTGCGACCGGCAGGCCGACGACGTTCGAATACGATCCTTCGATCCGTGGAATGAAGCGCGACGCGAGTCCCTGGATCGCGTACGCACCGGCTTTATCCCTCCCCTCGCCGCTCGCCACATACCACGCCACATCGTCGTCCGAGAGCGTGCTGAACCATACCCGCGTCGTCTCGACGCGGCCAACTTCGTAGGCACCGCGACGCAAGCTCACCGCGGTGATGACCTCGTGCCATCGACCTGACAGCCGCCGCAGCATCCGCGCCGCATCGTCGTCGTGCAGTGGCTTGCCCAGAATGTCCCCGTCGACGACGACCGCCGTATCGGCGGCGAGGATGATCGTGTCCGCGGGGCTAAAGCCTTGCGCCACACTCGAGGAGCGCCGCGCCGCACCAGGAAATGGGCCGTCTCCGGCGATTGGAGATGTGGCGCGGCCCTTCAGGGCTGCGATCGCCGCAGCCGACTTCTCTGCAGCGACTCGGCGCACGTACGTCGACGGCGGCTCACCGGACCGCAGGCGCTCGTCGACGTCGGGTACGATCGTCTCGAAGTCGAAACCGGCGGCGCGGAGCAAGTCGGCGCGCCGTGGCGAGGCGGAGGCAAGAACGAGTCGCATGTTAGGATTTTGCCATGCGGCCGATTGCACACGCGTTGCCGGGCGCGCTGGCGGAGCTGCTCCGCGATGCGCCGCTTTCCGACGGCAAGGTGGGGTTTGCGTGGAAGGCCGCCGTCGGCCCTGCGCTCGACCGCGCGACGGCCGTCAAGCTCGAAGGCAGAATCCTTCTCGTCGAAACGACGAGTGTCCAGTGGTCCCGCGAAATCAAGCGCTCCTCGCCTCTCATCCTCAAGCGTCTCGCGACGCTGCTCGGAGCGGATGTGGTGCAGCGCATCGAGGTTCGCCGTGCGTGATGCCGTCATCGTCAGCGCCGTTCGGACGCCGACTGGAAAGTTCCTCGGCGTCCTCAAGGGATTCACGGCGACCCAACTGGGCGCCCTGGTTGTTGCGGAAGCGATTCAGCGCGCCGGTGTCGATCCGCAGATCGTCGACGAATGCATCATGGGCAACGTCGTGTCGGCCGGCCTGGGACAGAATCCGGCGCGGCAGGCGGCGCTCAGAGGCGGACTGCCCGATCACGTGGCCGCGCTGACCATCAACAAGGTGTGCGGATCCTCGCTCAAGGCGGTGATGCTCGCGGATCAGGCGATTCGGCTCGGCGACATCGACGTGGCCGTGGCCGGCGGCATGGAGTCGATGAGCAACTGTCCGTACCTTTTGCCGCGCGTCCGCGAGGGGCTGCGCATGGGCAACAGCGAGATCGTCGATTCGATGATCAACGACGGCCTGTGGTGCGCGTTCGAGCAATGCCACATGGGGAATGCGGGCGAGGTCGTGGCCGAGCACTACCACGTTGGCCGCGCCGCGCAGGACGAGTACGCCGTGAAGAGCCACGCCAAGGCTGCGCGCGCCACCGACGAAGGCGCGTTCAAGGACGAGATCCTGCCCATCTCGATTCCGCAAAAGAAAGGCGACCCGCTCATCATCGATCGCGACGAATCGATCCGCCCGGACACTACGGTGGAGTCGCTCGCCGCCTTGAAGCCAGCGTTCAAGAAGGACGGCACGGTCACCGCGGGCAATGCGCCGGGCGTGAATGACGGCGCCTCCGCGCTTGTCGTGATGGCCGCCGACCGCGCGAAGTCGCTGGGCCTGGCGCCCCTGGCGCGCATTGTCGGCCAGGCGACGAGCGGCCTGCCCCCGAAGTTCGTCCTGATGACGCCCGTCGAAGCGGTACGGCGGGTCGCCGAAAAAACCGGGTGGAAGCTCCAGGACGTCGATCTGTTCGAGCTGAACGAAGCCTTTGCCGTCCAGGCGGTCGCCGTGCTCAACGAGCTCGGCATCGACGCGGACAAGGTGAACGTGCACGGTGGCGCGGTGGCGCTCGGGCACGCCATCGGTTCGAGCGGCGGACGCGTGCTCACGACGCTGCTCTACGCGCTGAAACGGCGCAACCTCAAACGCGGCATCGCAACGCTGTGTCTCGGCGGCGGCAACGGCGTCGCGCTTGCGGTCGAGCGGATCTGATGCCGAGGTTCGTCGTTCGAGGTTCGCCGTGCGACGTTCGCCGAACGACGAACCCACGAACGACGAACCAGAACGACGCACGTCGAACCTCGAACGACGAACGAGCATGATCAAGATCGTCGGGGTGATTGGCGCGGGCACGATGGGCAACGGCATCGCGCAGGTGTTCGCGCAGGCCGGGTTCTCCGTACGGCTGGTCGACGTCGCGCAGCCGATGCTGGATCGCGCGCGCGCGTCGATCGCGAAAAGCCTCGCCCGGTTCGTCGAAAAAGGAACACTCACCGCGGCAGATTCCGACGCGACGATGGCGCGCATCGCCACCACGACGACGCTCGATCGACTGGTCGACGCCGATTTCGTCGTCGAGGCCATCGTCGAGAACGCCGATGCCAAGCGCGCGCTGTTCACGAGCCTCGACGCGATCGCCAAGCCGGAAGCGATCCTTGCCTCGAACACGTCCTCGATTTCCATCACGCTGATCGCCGCGGCCACGACGCGTCCGGACCGAGTGCTCGGCATGCATTTCATGAATCCCGTGCCGCTGATGACGCTCGTCGAAATGATTCGCGGGCAGGCGACGTCGGACGAGTCGATGCGCGTCGCGTCCGAGCTCTGCGTCGCGCTCGGTAAGACGCCCGTGGAAGCGGCCGATTACCCGGGCTTCATCGCCAACCGGATCCTGTTGCCGATGATCAACGAGGCGATCTACGCAGTGATGGAAGGTGTCGGGACGCCGGACGCCATCGACACGGTGATGAAACTCGGAATGCGCCATCCGATGGGACCGTTGGCGCTGGCGGACTTCATCGGCCTCGATGTCTGCCTCGCGATTCTCACCGTCCTGCACGAGGGTCTGGGCGATCCGAAATACCGCCCCTGTCCGCTACTGCGACGCATGGTCGCCGCGGGGCAGCTTGGCCGAAAATCGGGCCAGGGCTTTTTCGCGTACGAGATAGATCGCTAGCGCCATCGGCACCAGCAGCAGCACTTCCCACCCGCCGGCCACCGCGTTTTTCTGGATCGACGCGAGGCTCAGAAGCTGGTACCGCTCCGTCGCCGGAAAGAGATCCCACCCGGAGATGAAGTAGGTCTGACGAAAAGGCCAGAGCAGTTGGAGTCCGCGAGGCGACGAGGTGTCGGTCGCGAGCCAGTCCAGGAGCAGGTGCGTCGACCATGCGGCTCCACAGATGAGTGCGACGCGCCACCGAGTGACCCCACCTGTCACAGCGGCCGCGATAATCATGAGGACGAGCACCGCGGTCAGGCTATGCGTCGCCGATCGGTGGAACCCCTTGAACGCGAGATCAAGATCCGGAAGCGTGGCCACGACGGCCGACGCGATGACCAGGCGATTGGACGACGGCCGGCGGTCAATCGCGTCCACCGCCCAAGCCACCGTGGCACCGGCGAGGGCATGGCCAATTGGGCTAGGCATACGGGGCGCTATGATGGCAGATTCTGCGATCCGTGGGCAAGCGAGGCGAAAGTGCCTCGATTCGTAAGCCTATGACTAACAGCTGTTTCTGACGACACATTCACAGGAATGGGCTTGACTTTCGCCCGGCATGCTTCTAGAATAGCCGGGCTTCCGGAGGATCGCTGACATGGCGCCAATTGAACGAGACGAACGGCAGGATCGGGAACGAGTCAAGGCGGTCGAACTGGCCGTCGGCCAGATCGAAAAGCAATTCGGGAAAGGGTCGATCATGCGCCTGGGGCAGAAGGGCGCGATCCAGCCGATCGACGCCATTCCAACCGGCGCGATCAGCATCGATTTCGCGCTCGGCGTCGGCGGCGTACCGCGCGGCCGCGTCGTCGAAATCTTCGGCCCGGAATCATCGGGCAAGACCACGCTGTCGCTGCAGATCATTGCCGAAGCGCAAAAGCTGGGGGGCATGGCGGCGTTCGTCGACGCGGAGCATGCGCTCGACGCGGCCTACGCGCAGAAGCTCGGCGTGGATGTCGACAATCTGCTCGTGTCGCAGCCCGACAACGGCGAGCAGGCGCTCGAGATCGTGGAGGTGCTCATCCGATCGGGCGGCGTCGACGTCGTGGTCGTCGATTCGGTGGCGGCGCTCGTGCCGAAGGCCGAAATCGAAGGCGAGATGGGCGACGCGCAGATGGGTCTGCAGGCGCGGCTCATGTCGCAGGCGCTGCGGAAACTCACGGGCGTCGTCTCGAAGTCGAAGACGTGTCTCGTCTTCATCAACCAGCTGCGCGAGAAGATCGGCGTCATGTTCGGCAATCCCGAAACGACCACCGGCGGCCGCGCGCTGAAGTTCTACGCCTCGGTCCGCATGGATATCCGGCGAATCGCCAGCATCAAGGACGGCGATGTCGTCGTCGGCGGCCGCACCCGCGTCAAAGTAGTCAAGAACAAGGTGGCGCCGCCGTTCCGCGAGGCCGAGTTCGACATCATGTACGGCGAGGGGATTTCGAAAACCGGCGACCTGCTCGATCTCGCCGTCGACAAGCGCATCGTCGAAAAGTCCGGCGCGTGGTTCGCCTACGGCGGCGAACGGCTCGGCCAGGGCCGCGAGAATGCGAAGCAGTTTCTCAAGGACAACCCCGACGTGTGCAAGGCCATCGAAGACCGCGTCCGGCGTGAGCTGGGCATGGGCCAAACAACGGAAACCGTGGCTGTTTGATCGTCAACCCTCGGCCCTCCTGCGCCATCTAAGGCGGTGTCAGGAGGGCCGATGCGTCGATTCCTTCACCTCTTCGTCCTGCTTGCTGCAGCGGCGTCAACCACGCCCGCGTTCGCTCAAACCACCGACATTCACGGCACGTGGACGGCCGAGCTCAAGGCGGGCAAGGTCTTCCTGCAGGTGCGCAGCGAACCGCCGCCCGACTCGCGGTCCAGCGACTGGGGCGGCGGCTGGAACATGGGCCAGACGTTTCCCGTTGACGAACTTGCCGGGCTTCCGGCGAACGACGAGCGCCTGACGGCTGCGAACATCAAGTTCGACATGCGTCGCGAGGCGGGAACGCTCACGTTCGAGGGCTCGTTCCGCGACGGCCGTGGCGCTGGTCTATTCACCTTCGGGCCGCGCGCGCAGTACATCGCCGAGATGAAGGCGCTCGGCTTCAACGACGATCTGCCGCTCTGGCGCCAGTATCAGCTCGCCGTACACGACGTCGGCCCGAAATACATCCGCGATCTCAAGACCGAAGGATTCGACAAGCTCGCACTCGATCAGATTCAGCGGGCGAAGACACATGGCGTCACCATCGACTTCATTCGCGGCATCAAAGGCGCCGGATTCAGGTCCGCGACGCTCGACGCGCTCGTGCGCACCCGCGACCACGGCGTCACGCCCGAGTACATCGCCGCGATGAAGGCGGAAGGCTACACCGGCACGACGCTCGAAGAATTCGTCCGCACCCGCGACCACGGCGTGACCCAGGCCTACATTCAAGGGATGAAGCAGGCGGGATTCGGCGGCGCGTCGGTGGACGACCTCGTGCGTGCCAGGGACCACGGCGTCACTCCTGAGTTCGTCAAGGAAATCAAGGATCTCGGCCTCAACGTGTCGACGCTCGACGGGTTCGTGCGGGTGCGCGACCACGGCGTCCGCGCGGACTTCGTCAAGGAGTTGAAAGCCGCGGGCTACGACAAGGTCGCGCCCGAGGAATTGATTCGCGTCCGCGACCATGGCGTCACGGGGGCCTACCTCCGGGACCTCGCCGCGCACGGCTACAAGAACGTCGCGCTCGACGACGTCGTGCGCCTGAAGGACCATGGCGTATCGGCCGACTACCTCGCCGATATGAAGGAAATCGGATTGAAGGACCTGACGTTGTCTCAAGTCGTCCGGCTGCGCGACCATGGCATCACACCGGGGTTCGTGAACCACGCCCGGGCGCGCGGGTACAAGACCACCGATCCCGACGAGCTCATCCGCTTGAAGAACGGGGGGCTCTGGAAAGACAAATAACGCACCACCACCTGCGAACACCCCATCCCGGATCCGCCCTGACACCGGAGGAGTGCGTCGACGCTCTGGCCCGGCGAGAACCCGATCGGACGACGATTGCTGCTGCGCGTGAGCACGGCGAGACGACAGTGGGCCGAAGTCATCGGTGTCGTCTCGCACCTGCAGCTGCTGGCCGATACATCTACTGCGGATGTCGGAGTCCGCCGTGAAACGTTCGACCTAGCTCGACATCACCAACGCGCGGGTTACGTTGCGCCCGTGGCAGCGTCATTGCACTGTCGACCTGCTCGGTGCCAGCCGAGAAAGCATGGGGAGGAGTCCATGTTCAGACGTGCGATGTTCGCCGCTCTTTGCGCCGGCGTCCTCACCACGGCCATAGCTCAGGCGCAAAGCTCGGCGACGCTGATCCTGCAGTCGGGTGAGCGTGTCAGCGGCGATCTGATCGATTTCGGCGGACATGGATTTGCCATCCGGGTGGGCGACCGCCAACGTCAGGTCCCGGCCGACGGTGTTGCCGTGGTCGAGTTTCAATCCGGCGGCGATCTCAGTACTGAGTGGCGTGCCAAGCTCAACAGTGGTCAGCCTGTTGTCGTCCTGCGCAACGGCCAGATCATGGAAGGCCGCCTCCGGGATATTGCCGGCGGCGGCGAGCACGCGCTGCAGCTGACGATTGAAACCAGCTCCGGTCAGCGCGACATCGCGTCCGGCGAAGTCGCTCAGGTGTACTTCACGCTCCCTCCAGCCCCCGCAGTCGCGCCCGTGGCGGTCGGCACCTCCGGCACTGCCACGACGGCGCTCGAGCCGGGCGCCTTCTCAGTTCCCGCGAACCAGCGTTGGACGCCCACGGGCATCACCGTCAAGAATGGTGAGACGTTGCATATCCGCGCGACCGGTGTCATCCGATTGAGTCCCGATCCGAACGATCGCGCGTACGTCGCGGGCGCGCTCAATCCGCGGAGCGCGAATGGCGCACCGTTGCCGGCTGTGTCGGCCGGCGCCTTGATCGGACGGATTGGGCCAGAGGGACAGCCGTTCGCCATCGGCGATCAGACGTCGGTCTCGATGCCCGTCGCCGGCATGCTGTATCTGGGGATCAACGACGACGAGGTGTCGGACAACACGGGGAACTTCGCGGTCGTGATCAGCAAACGCTGACGACCAGCCGACTCACACTCGGAAGCGCGACACTCGGCTCGAGCCCTCCAAGAGGCGCACCGCTTCAATCACGTCGATCCGATGCTTGCCCTGCGATCTGAGCAGAACGCTGGAAAACCGCCGTTAGTCCAGCCGGCCGGAGTAGGCGACCCACCATGTATTCCCAGAATTGCTCAGCTTGGCGTTGCGTTTAGGGTTTAGGCGCACCTTCCTTACTCTACAGTCCTAATAATGATGTTTATGTCCTACACTTAGAAGGGTGGCGCACTACGAAAAGGTCAGGACAATGCGGACGCGCGCGAGGCAGCTCAGGCGGCCTCACCAGCCGCGTCCGCCATTGGACCCTACCGCGCTGATCGGCCCGAGCGGTGCTGTGAAAGAAGCCGATGTCTCATCGGCCGAGGAAGCTTTCGATCGGCTGACGCGACTAGCCGCCAAGACAACGCGCGTCCCAATTGCCGTTCTCACGCTCATCGACGGAGAACACCATTCGATCAAGAGCAGCATCGGCATTCCGGAATCGTCGGCGCCCAGACGGCCATCGCTGTCGGAAGGCCTTTTCGCGTACGTAGCCTCCGGCCAGGCGCTGGTCATCAACAACATCCGGGAACATCCACTACGGATGGCAGCCGAGGCATTCTTCGGAGTGGATATCGCTACGTGCGCCGGGATTCCGCTCATCGTGTCGGCAGGCCACGCGGTCGGCTCGTTGTGGGTGGCTGATGTTGAACCGCGCGGCTGGGGAGGCGACGAACTCGCGATACTCGCCGACCTGGCGGCGCTGGTCGTTGGAGAGGTCGAGCGCCGTCTGGAACTGAAGGACCACACCCGTTCGGAGCAGGCGTTTCGCGACGCCGAAGCGAGATTTCGGACGGTCGCGGAAACGGTGTCCGCAGGCATCCTAATCGCCCACGGCTCGGAGATCCGCTACGCCAATTCCGCTGTCGAGCGCATCACGGGCTATTCCAGAACCGAGATTGCGGCAATGAACGTCTTGGACATCGTCCATCCCGACTTCCGGCCGTTCATTCAGCAACGTATTCGGGCGCGGCAGCGCGGCGAGCCACTTGCACCGCGCTTTGAGGTGAAATTCGTCACCAAGGGCGGCGACGCGCGATGGGCCGAGATCAACGTCGCTGTTGCGCCGCTCGATCGGCAGCCAGCGCTCGTGGCCGCGGCCTTTGATATTACCGAACGCAAGGAAGCCGAGGAGCAACTGGGCAACTCGCGCCGGCAGCTCCGCGCGCTGCTGGCACGCCTCGAGGAGATACGGGAAGAAGAACGACGTCGCATTGCACGTGAAATCCACGACGAGCTGGGCCAGGCCCTGACGGGACTGAAGATCGATCTCGCATGGCTGGCTCGCGGCTTTCGCGAGCACGCACAGCGAGCTCCGTCGAGGGCGCTGGCGACAAAAGTCCGGTCGATGATTCGACTCATCGACACGACGATCAAATCGGTGCGAAGCCTGGCTACTGAACTCAGGCCCGGCGTGCTCGATGAGATGGGCCTTGTCCCAGCGATCGAGTGGCAACTGGAAGAGTTCCGATCGCGAACCGGGATTGCCTGTCGTCTCTCGACGAATGTCGAGAAGCTCGGCGTCGCTCGCACGACATCTGCCGCTCTATTTCGAGTCTTCCAGGAGGCGCTCACGAACGTGACGCGTCATGCGCACGCAACACGGGTGGACGTGTTCGTCCGACAAAACGACGGACTGCTTGCGCTCGAGGTCAAGGATAACGGCAAGGGGATTCTGCCGAGGGATATCAGCCATCCGCAGTCGCTTGGTCTACTCGGCATGCGCGAGCGTGTTCTCCACCTTGGAGGCACCATGACGGTCGCGGGTGCACCGAATGTCGGGACGACCGTAACGGTGCAAATACCGGTGGAACCCGCCCAGACATGATCACGATCTTGCTTGCCGACGATCATCCGATCGTCCGGCAAGGGCTGAAACAGATTCTGTCGGTCGAGCTGGACGTCAGCGAGGTCGGCGAAGCATCCAGCGCGGCCGACGTGTTGAGACTGGCCCGTTCCAAAGAGTGGAGCGTCATCATTCTCGACCTCGCCATGCCCGGGCGCAGCGGCCTCGACGTGTTGGCCGATCTGAGGCGCGAACATCCCAACCTTCCGGTCCTCGTCTTGAGCATGCATCCCGAAGATCAATTCGCAGTGCAAGCACTGCGGGCTGGCGCATCAGGGTATTTGACCAAGGGCACGGCCGCCGATGAACTGGCGAAAGCCATTCGCAAGATCATTGGCGGCGGCAAGTACATCACCGCGGCGGTCGCGGAAAGGCTGGCCCTCGATCTCGAGCGAGGCGCCGACCGGCCCGCCCGCGAACAGTTGTCGGATCGAGAGTATTTGGTGATGACGATGATTGCGTCCGGCAAAACCGTGACGGATATTGCGATGGAACTCTCGTTGAGTGTGAAGACGGTCAGCACCTACCGAACGCGGATCCTGAGAAAACTCGACCTCAAGAACACGGTGGCATTGGTTCGGTATGCTCTGGACCGGGAGCTCGTGAAGTGAGCCGCCGCCCTGTCGTAATCCTCCTACACGGACCGACAGATTCCGGCTACGGAACGGCGGGGGCGTGTCCTACGCAATGTAGAGCATTTCTCCAGTTCCCGCACTCGGTCGCCACTTTTATACTGCGGTCATCGAGTTCCCACCGAAGCCACCCTCTGTGCTGCTGGTTGCCACGCGCGTGACCGGATGCCTTTTCCGACGTTGTTTCCTGTCGTGACACGGGCAAATCGCGGCGCGCCGGGAAAAACAACGAAGCGTGCCGCGGCCCGGAAGATCAAGATTCTTATTGCCGACGACCACCCCGTTGTCCGTGTGGGGCTGCGGCAAATCTTATCCGCTGAGCCGGACCTCATCGTCGGCGGCGAAGCCGCCAGCTCGGCAGAAGTGCTGCAGCTGGCGCGCCGGGAGCGCTGGGACGTCGTGGTACTCGACCTGACCATGCCGGGCCGGGGCGGCCTCGAAGCGCTGAGGGACCTGAAGCGAGAACATCCGAAGCTCCCGGTCCTGGTGCTGAGCGTGCACCCGGAAGATCAGTTCGCCATCCGGGTTCTGAGGGCCGGTGCGTCAGGCTATCTCACCAAGGAGTCAGCTTCAGACGAGCTGGTCACGGCCATCCGACGGTCGGTGGCCGGGGGAAAGTACTTGAGCCCGGCTCTCGCTGAGAATCTCGCGCTCGACCTGGATCGAGGCGCCGACAAGGCGTCGCATGCGCGGCTTTCCGACCGCGAGTACCTCGTCATGACGATGATCGCGTCGGGAAAGAGCGTCACCGATATCGCCAGAGAGCTCGCCCTGAGTCCGAATGCGATCAGCACGTATCGCGCGCGCGTTCTTCAGAAGCTCAACCTCCGCAACACCACGGAGATAATCCGATATGCACTCGAGAGGCAGTTAGTGAAGTAAACCCATCAGCATCGTCCTACCGAACACCACCCGCCCGCTGACACAAAAACCAGGAATTCACGGCATACCAAAACAGTGTTGCGCCGACTTCGCGCGGCCTCCTCTGTCCTTAATACTTGATTCGTGCGTGCGGGGCATCGCTCGATCTGTGAGGTGTGGCGAACTCGAAAGGAGTTGCTATGAGCGGAATCACATCACGGCGTCGTGGAGTCCTCGCACTGTCGCTCGTGCTTCTGGTGTTGCTCCATCCGCGGCTTCTGGCCGGTCCGGACAGGAGCAGTAACAACACGTTCAGCGGCCAGGCTACGGTTGTCCGGGCCACTGTCCTCGGCCTGCAGCCGGTTGTCCTGTCCGACACTGGTCCGCTCCCCAGCTCTGGCGGCGCGTTACATGCGTCACTGCTGTCTGCACGGGTCCCAGGCCTCTTGAGTGCTGAGGTACTGCACGCCACGACGGTCGGGCAAGGGAACGCCAGCCGGTCGGAAGCATCCGTGGCAGATCTTTCGTTGACCGTTGCCGGCAACTCCATTGCGGCTGGACTCCTGATGGCGCGGGCGGCCGCTGAATGTCGAGACGGCGCCGCGCAACAGAGCGGATCGTCTGAAATCGTCGCGCTCGTGATCAACGGTCAGACGATCGCTGCGTCGGGATCACCGAACGAGACGATCGCGCTGCCAGGTGGCGGGCGAGTCATCATCAACGAACAAGACAGCACTCGGCCTGGCGATATCACGGTCAACGCGCTTCACGTGATAGTACCGGGCATTGCCGACGTGGTCATTTCGTCAGCCCACGCCGACATCACGTGCAATGGCGGCTGTGCCGGCGGCAGCGACTTCGTGACGGGTGGAGGGTTCATCACCCCCCCCTCGGGCGGCAAAGCGAACTTCGCCGTTGCGGGCGGTATCAAGAACAAAGGGCTCTGGGGGCACCTCGAATACAAGGACAAGGGCGCCAGCCTCTCAGTGCACGGAACGGGAGTCACCGCGTACACCGTGCTGAGTGCGACCACGAGACACATCGAGGGCTCTGCTGAAGTCAACGGGACGCCTGGCTTCAGCTATCAGGTGGACGTTTCAGACAACGGCGAGCCGGGCCGCGCCGATGTCTTCTCGATTCGTCTTTCGAACGGCTACGCGGCAGGGGACACGTTGCAGGGGGGCAACATACAGCTCCATAAGCCGACTAGCTGCAGCAAGTGATGTGAGACGGCGCACGGGGCCGCTTCCCGTGCGCGTCGCTGAATGTGCGTTTGTGAACCTTGCTCTGCGATCTGAGGAACACGTACAATTGGCGGGTTGGAGCATTGATGAATTGGTGAGTGGAGATCGACGGGTCGATCGCCGCAGGCATCCACCAACTTACCAATGCACCAACTCACCAATTTCGTGTTCGCACGCCGGAGGGCGAGGTAGCTCAGTTGGTAGAGCATACGACTGAAAATCGTAGTGTCGACAGTTCGATTCTGTCCCTCGCCACCATTTTCTCGAACAATTTGGAAAGTTTTGAGAATCGTCAGCCGTGAGACCCTAGCCGGGTGACAAACGGGTGACAATCGGTAGCGGCTCACACCCATTTTCAGCCCACCTGCATGTTGTCGTCTGTTTGCTGCGCGAGTCGATCGCCACGGCGCTGGCGCGCTTGCCGCATCGATTCCGCCAGCGAGTTCGCTCGCGCGTTCATGTAGCGCTGCGTCGTCGTGATGTTCGCGTGACCCGCCAGCATCTGCAGTTCGTGAACCGGAACGCCCTCGTCCGCGAGACGCGACAACGCCTCGTGCCGTAGGTCGTGCCAGTGCAAGTTGATCTTCCGAAGGGCTTCTCGCTCCAGTCGCCGCTTGCCGCGTGGGCGCGCGGCCGGCTCGATGCCGTGACTCAGCAGCAAGAGCGTTTCCCACGCGGATCGGAAGCTGCCGACGCACTCGCCGGTCTTCGAGTGCCCGAACACGAAGGCGTCAGCTCCGAGAAATGCTCGACGTCTCAACACCTCCTCGAGGCGGCTACCGCGTTCGAACGGAATGACGCGCGCCACCTCCGTCTTCGAATTCTCTTTCAGGATTCGGATCCACCGATGCTGCCAGTCGACGTGCTTATTCTGAATCTTCATCATCTCACCGCGCCGGCAGCCGGTGTCCAGTGCGCCTATGATTCGGTCGCGCATCTCGTCGCCGGTCGTGAGCTTCGCGTCCGGATCCCAAATCTGTCCGGACACGATCTCGCTGCAGAGCGATTGCGGGATGTGGAAGATGGCCTCGAGGTCGCGCTGAGGGACGCCGGCCTGCGCCCGCGCGCGGATGCTGTGGACGACGTCCCAGGTCAGCTTCGCGTTGGCGCGTGGAAGCTCATTCAGCAGCTTGCACGCGTCGAGCAGGTGTTGTTCCTCCCCTTCGCTGATTCGTCGGTCCCGGCGCCGCTCGTTTTTCGTCACGATTCGCAGGCCTCGACGATGGAACGGAGTCGCGGTGAGCAGTTCGCGTCCGATCGCCCGGTTGCAAATGTGACGGAGCCGGGCCAAGTACCTGTTTGTTGTCGCAATCGCTCGACCGGAGCAGCGTGCTTTGAAGTCCTCGATCGCTTCCGGACGTTCAAGGGCTGTCGTTGGCAGCTGACCAAGTTCGACCGTCAGAATCCGCAGCTGACTCAAGGCCGTGTGCCGACTTTTCAGCCGCTCAACGTCGACGTACCGCTGTCGATACATGGCGAGCAAATCAGCAACTGTTGTCGGCTTGCCGGCCGTGCTTTCACGCTGCGGCGCCTTCCGAGGATCTTTGCTCGACGCGATTTCCGCGATGAACTTCGGCTCCCACACCTTCTCGGCTTCCTGCTTCGAGGTGATCGGCGCAGTCGCGCCTCGTGGAAACGCAAAGTCATCGACCGGCATCCGGTAGCGTTTGCCGTGGTGCATCACGTCGAGCCACCAGGCGTGCTCGCACCGCGGACTCGCTTTGCAGCCGCTGCTGCGACACCGTTTTCGAACGGCCATATAGGTCCTCCTTGTAGTTACGAGACTCTCGTTGGAGCTCCTCGACGAATCCAGTCGAGAACGTCTGCGGGATGAAACCTCCTTCCTCGAACGCCGAATCGCTGCGAGACCAGGATGCCGCGCAAGTACGCTCGGCGAACGGTTTCTTCGTGGCAGCCGATGAACTCCGCCACCTCGAACGCTGTCATCAGCCGATTCGGCAGACCGTTGGTCGCCGGCGCTGACTCCGCCGGTGGTTGCGGCGTCGACGCAGTATGAGCCGATTCCGGGTACGTCGTCTTCCTCATCGGTACCTCCGCGCATTCGTGGCGTCGAACGCGCGATTCGACGCCTGATCTCGGGATGAGCGAACCGAGTCGGAATGGTGCGGCGGAAGGACGATCGGCCTAAGGCGATCGACTTGCGCGGCGGACTCGGTGGGCGGGATTCAGAACGCGGCGCTCAACGCGCCCGAATCGTCGCCGGGCCGGAGGGCGGTGCGTGGCGGATGTGCGCGGCGCATCGAACTCCGAGCGACTGTGCCGAGCGTCATCTCGTAACAAGAAGGCGCACGCAACAGTTAACGGTGGGATTCACCGGCCCCTCGGTGGTGCGCCTGCGTGCGGGTGGGCGATGTGCCGGCCGCCGTCAGCTCGCTGGTCGCGTTGAGTGCCGCGTCGAGTGGCTTAAAGCCGTCGACGTATTCGGCTGCGACTGTTCCAACCGTTCCGGTCTTGAGTGCTTCGTGCCGTTGCCCTGAGGGCAGCGACTTGAAGCGCTCCACGAAGCCTAAGGCCGTCGTGGAGGGTGGCGACTGGTCGCCACAGACGATGAATGAAGTTACCCGCGCGACCATCACCGTGTCAAGCAAACTTGATTCATCGCCCGGTTGAGTCGGCCCGAGACCTGCGCCGATTCGGTGAACGTAAACACCACGCGACTTGAACGAAGCCGCTGGCGCGGCGGCCGACGGGCGCCCGGGTGATGCGTAGCAGCGTAGGGTGTGTCGCAGGAGGTATTGCCTGTGACCCAACTACTGCAACGCATGCGGGACGAGCTCGTGCGGCGGAACTACGCCGCGACCACGATCCAAACCTACCTACACGCCCTCGACACCTGTCGCTGAATCGTACCGGGATTGTCGGAGGGCCCATTCGTTGAGAGGATGGAGCCCATGGCACGACCGAGTCGATATTCTCCCGAGGTACGCGAGCGCGCGGTCCGGATGGTCCGGGAGCACGGCGC
>Ga0137369_10000348_pt1 | contig 39775 bp, 47 predicted proteins | sample SagtaG_12_FD_104918 | JGI IMG/M metagenome (GOLD analysis project Ga0137369, IMG submission 104918) | Vadose zone soil microbial communities from Sagehorn Ranch, Mendocino, California, USA - Sage1_L_113_16 metaG | ecosystem: Environmental > Terrestrial > Soil > Vadose zone | place: USA... | reverse complement strand
GAAGAACGGGACGTCCGCCTCCCCCGCTACCGCCCGGGCGAGCAGCGTCTTGCCCGTGCCCGGCGGACCGGAGAGCAGCACGCCGTGCGGGATCCGGCCGCCGAGCTTCTGGTACTTCTCGGGATGACGCAGGAAGTCGACGACCTCCGTCAGTTCCTGCTTCGCCTCTTCGATCCCCGCGACGTCGGCGAACGTCACACGGTCGCCGGACGGCTGATAGCGACGCGCGCTCGAGCGGCCGAACGAGCCGAGCACGTTCTGGACGTTCCCGGCCCGCCGCATCAGCCAGAACAGCAGGAAGATGAAGAGAATGGTCGGCCCGAAGCCGAGCAGCAGGTTCTGCCACCAGGGCGCTCCCGTGTCCAGCGGCTCGGCGTTGACGATCACGCCCTTCTGCTGGAGAAGCCGCGACAGCGCGTCGTTGTCGGCGAAGGCGGGAACCTCCGTTCGGAAGCGGGTCGTCGGCTTCGACCCCGCGTACCGCTCCGGCTTCCTGAACGTTCCCTGGATCGCCGTCCCCTTGGACATGATCTCCTTCACGTGGCCGGCCCGAACCTCATTAAGGAAGAACGGGCTGTAGGGAACGCGGACGCGGGTCTGCGGCTGCGTTGCGCGCGAGCCGAGGTAGAAGTTCAAGACCAGAAGCCCGAGCGCGAAGAGGAGCCAGCCGCGGCTTAGTCGAAAGCGGGGTCGCTGCGGGGGAGTCGGCGGCCCCCCGCCCGGCGCCGGCGGCGCCCCCCGCGGCGCCGGAGGTCCACTCGCGCCCGGGCTGCGCTGATCGGGCGTTGCACTCATCGCAGCTGGCTCGTCATCCTCACGAGCCACAAAGACTAGCCGCGTAGAACGAGGATCAGGCCGCGATGGGCTCGTGCGCCCGCGCCCTGCGACTCGTGATCGATTCGGCGCAGTGCTCGCACACCGCGGAATGGAGACGCGGCGGAGCATCGAGCTCGTAGGAGCGAGTCTCCCTGATCACGCGGTCTGCATCGATCCACTCCGAGTCCCAGAGCACGCCCAGGCAGAGCGAGCACGTCGTCAGACCGGTTCGTGATTCTGTCTGCGGCGCGGCCTTGATCACCGGAGCAGTGTCGCCACGTCATCCGCGCGGGGCATCGCAGGCAGCCACCGTCGTCCCTTGCTGCTGACGGCAATCCTCGGATTCCTGCTGGCGGGTAGTCGAGTTGGACGCTGGCCGCGAAGACGCGAGGGCCCGTGGACGCCATGGTGGACGGGTGCAACACGACGAGGCGACCGACGGGTCACAGCACGAGCGCTTCGTTCGCCACCCCATCCACGCCGCCGCGCACGAGGCCGAGCACATGCGCCAGATCGCAGACGAAGGCGCAAGTCCCGCAACCCCCGCCATCCTCGTGGTCACCGTGATCGCTTTGCTCGCCCCGCTCGTCGCGCTCCTCATCCTGCTGGTCTTCGCAATCGCGCATTTCTCATGACGGACGGGCGGCCTCGGCCGAGCGATGCCACCGCGGACCCGCCCCAGCGCCAAAGCCCCGAGCGCGGTCGCACGGCTGACCGCCGAGCGTCACGCGGCCTGAGCCGGCGAGCGGAGCTCGCGTGAGCCCATTCCTGCTGGTGACGGTGGTGGTCTTCCTCCTGATGGGGCTGAAGCTCGCCGACATCTATCTCGGCGGGCACTACGTGTGCCCAGCCTGCGGGTCGAGAAGCGAACGCCGCCACTCGCACGGCTGTCCCTGGAGCCGGTGCTGACGGAACTAGATTCGTCTCGCTGAGACGCTCTGCCGCCGTCGCCCTCCTCAGCGTTCGGGGAGGTGTGTTCCCCGAGCAAGGGCCTGTTCGGCGTCCTCACGTCGGAGCAATCCCACGAGCACACCGTCGGAGCGGGTGACCGGCAGGCTCGTCAGGTCCTCGGCCCGCATCCGCTGCACAGCTTCGTCCAGCCCGAAGCTGGGGCGTACCGTGCTCGGCCCGGCCGACATCGCCTCTTCCACGGACCTGTCGTCGTCGCCTGCGAGAGCGGAGCGGCCGAGGCGGCCGAGGACGACTCGCCGAGAGTCGACGACGAAGCAGGTATCCCAGCCGGCGTCGCGGACGCGCGCGCGGACTTCACCGAGCCTGTCGCCGAGGTTGGAGAGGGGAACGTCGGTGCGCGCATGTGCGCCGACGCGGGTGGCGCTATCGCGGAGACCTCCGATCGGGAGTCCGAACGAGCCCCAGTCGGCCTTGCCGGCGACATAGTCGTAGACGTCTCCGAAACCGAGACTTTCGAGCCGCGCCGCGGCTCGTGGCGACAGGTCTCACTGGTAGTCGTAGCAGTAGACGATCACCGGCCGATCGCGCTCCAGCCGCCGGGCACTCTCGGCGTCGAGGCCCTTGAGCGGGATGTTGATCGCGCCCGGAAGGTGCTCGTCTTCGTACTCGTCCTCAGGCAGCACTTCGACGAGCTGGGCGCCGTCGTCGAGCAACCGCTGCAATTCGTCGCGGTCGATAGGCGTAGGCATCTTCACTCCTCCTCGAGCAGCTTCACCGGTGGCGGCGCGACCGACCCGCGGCAGTGCCTCCACTAACACCTTGCCACACTCTTTCTTCCCCATCGATCGCAGCCGCGGCGATCCCGCCTGCCGGCGCGAGAAGGGTCCGCCGATCGAAGCGCGACTTGCTCAGCCAGCATCCATCGAGGCGGACCCTCTCGTGTTCATCGAACCGTGAAGACGCCCTTCATTCCGGCAGCGGCATGTCCAGGCACGGTGCAGAGGTAGGGGAACCTGCCCTTCCTGAACGTGACGACGAGCCTCGCCGTCTTCCCCGGCTGGATCAGCGGCGTCTGCCTGCCGTTGATCTTGAAGTCGTGCAGGACATGGCCGATGTTCTTGAAGACAAACGTGACCCTGCGCGGCGTCGCAACCGACTTCGCCGAGAGCCTGAAGAAGAACTCGCCGCCGCTGACCCGGATCGTGGTCGCGGTCACGGTCGCGCGGGCCGGCTGCTCGGTGCCCGCCGAGGCGACCTGGACGACCGCCGCGATCGCGAGCAGGGCAAGCCCGGAAACGATGCCGATGGTGAGCTGTCTCATTGCGTTGACCTCCTTGGCGATTTGGACCTACGAGAGCGAGTAGGCGATGAGCTGGAACTGCGGGTTCTTGTCGAACCCGGGCGCCCCGGCGCCGACGATCAGCGTGTCGCCGTCGATGGCGGGGAAGGAGTTGATTCCGGCGGGCGCCTTCTTCGTCCAGAGCGTCTTGCCGGTCTTGGTGTCGAAGGCGTAGATCGTGCCGGCGTAGTCACTGGTGAAGACGACGTCGTTCGCGACCGTGGCCGCGCCGAAGTCCATCGTCGGCAGCTTGTGCTGCCAGAGCACCTTGCCGGTTGCGGCGTTCACCGCTGTGCGTCGCGAGGTCGAGCCAGGGGACGAAGAGCCGGCCGTCGGCGTACGCCATCGGCGTCTCGACCCCGCCCAGATCCCCGGGCAGGATGTCGATCGCCTTGCGCGGCAGCGGCCCGGTGTCGTTCCGGTGCGTGCCGACGGAGCGCGTCCAGAGACGTTGTCCGTTGTCGGCGCGGTAGGCGTAGGCCTTGCCCATCTTGCCGGCGACCAGCACAACCTCGGTCTGGACGCCCTGGATGGGGAGCGTCGAGAGGATCGCAGGGATCATCAGGTCGTAGTCCCGGACGTCGTGGGGAATCGCCTGCCGGTACCAGAGCAGCTTGCCGGTCTGACCGTTCAGAGCCACGAGCGAGTTCGTGTAGAGGTTGGGGCCGGGGCGGCTGGAGCCGTTCGGGAACTCCGGTGTGCCGTAGAGCGGCGCCGGGTTGGCGACGGAGATGAAGACGCGGCCCTGGCTGTCGACGGCGGGCGGATACCAGAGTCCCCCGCCGCTGTTGACCTTCGGGTTGCCCCACAGCTTGGCGCCGTCCGAGATGGTGTTGAACTTCCACTTCGGCTTCCCGGTGGCGGCGTCGAGTGCCCAGACGATGCCGTCCCCGTTGCCCTTGTAGAACGACGTGATTCCACTGCCGGGAACCGTGCTGAACAGGACGGTGTTGTCGTACAGCTGGGGCGTCATGTCGATGCCCTCGTTGTTGTTCCGGATCAGCTTGCGGCTCCAGAGCTGTTTCCCAGTCTTCGCATCGAGCGCGAAGGCGTTCGTCTCAGTGGCGCCGTAGATGCGGCCGTAGCCGTAGGCGATCCCGTTCGGACCGATGCTCGGCTTGTTGAACGCGTGCTTCCAGCGGAGCTTGCCGCTCGAGCGGTCGAGCGCGTATACGTTCGAGTTCAGGTCTTGGAAGTAGACGACGCCGTTCAGGGAGATTGGGGTCGAGGCAAAGATCCCGAAGGCGCTCGCGCCCTTCAAGGCGAAGCGCCATTTCACCTTCAGCTTCGAGACCGTCTGGGAGTTGATCGGCGTCTTCGTCGTGGCCCGAGTGTTCGAGAGGTCGTAGTTGTGCGCGGGCCAGGAGCCGGTGTTCGCGGCCCACTCGGGCGGCGGCTGGCCCACGGCGGACGCCTTGCCTCCCGTCGACGAGGCGCTTGCCAAGCCTGCGACGGCGGCGACTGCCGCCAGGGAGACTGCAACGGCGAGCACAACCCGCCGCCCCCCGGCGCGTGCGCGGATGTTCGAGAACGACATGAGTCTGGACCTACCTTTCTGTCGAGGTTCGTCGGGCGATAACGATCGCGGTGCAGTCCCCGCGCGTCTTCACGGCCAGCGTGCGTTCGCGCCCCGACCGCCCTGAATCTCGAACTACCTGCTAGCCACCAGCCCTGAGCGGGCCACTGGGTGGCGGTGCGGGCTGCGACGATCCGGTGCGCCTACTCGTTGACGACGCCGAGTGGCAGCTCGTAACGACTGAGAGCTCGACGCCCGCTAGTGACCGTCGGCGATCCGGCGGATCGCGGCCGCCGACAGCTCCGCCTTGGGGAGGAAGCCGGTCGCCGGGCAGGCGGCGATCAGTTCCGCGTACTCCTCCTCGGCACGGGTCGAGATCAGGATCACGGTCGCTTCGCCCCTCTGACAGTCCCCGAACAGGCGCCGCGCAAGGTCGAGGCCGCTCTGTTCCCCCAACGAGATATCGACCAGGACGACATCCGGCCGCAACAGCTCCACCTGCCGGAGCGCCTCCGCGCTCGTCGACGCGACGCCCACGACGGTCAGGCCTTCTCGCTCGAGCAGAACGCGCGCGGCCTCGAGGAACGACCGGTTGTCATCGACGATCAGGCAGCGAAGCGGCATGCAATCAGCGTCGCACGAACCACACCGCTGCGCACTACCGGTAGCCGGAATCCGAAGAGTTCGGCTACCGGGGCGTCCAGATCGCTGCTGACGTCGATGACGGCGCACGCCGTGAGGGCGATGGTTCCGCCGGAACAACCGACCCGATTTGGGAGGACAGACCGATGGAACCGATGTTGATGCCCACGGACGATCTCGTGAGCGACTCCGAGGAGGAGCTCCGTGTGCACGCGTGGCGCACCGAGCAGCTGCGGCGGCTCGGCCTACACCGCATCCTCGCCGAGACGTTCGCGGACCTCGTCGACTGGCACGCGCTGGCGGCGCTCGTCGAGCGTGGATGCTCGCCGGAGCTCGCACTCGACATCGTCCGCTGAAGGCTCACGTGCGTCACCGAGATCGAGCGGCCGGCTGCCTGCTAGGCCGGCAGCCCCTCGTCCATCCCTGCCGGCCGTAACGTCTAGTTGCCCGCTAGCAGCGATCACGGTTTCGCGCTGGCGCCGATGCCGGGCCTGTCTGTAAACGCCAACTTGTCTGCGCGGTACGACAACCCACAAGACAAGGAGGGCACATTGCTGAGCAACAACCGTTCCAACGCCACCACGGCGACGCCGGGCCGGTCGCTCATCGCGACCGCCGCAGCGTTTGCAACGCTCGCGGCGCTCGCTTTCGTCCTGCTGCACCCCGCGGCGGGCGACGCTGCGCAGGCAAAGGGACCCATCGTCTCGACGGCGACGACCAGCCTCGGACGCATCCTCGTCGGCCCACGGGGACACACGCTCTACCTGTTCGAGAAGGACAGGAACGGCAAGAGCGCCTGCGCCGGGAAGTGCGCGACCTTCTGGCCGCCGCTGATCGCGGCCGGCAAGCCGGTCGCAGCGGCGGGTACCAGGGCGTCCCTGCTCGGTACGACGAGGCGCGCGGACGGACGGATGCAGGTGACCTACAACCACCATCCGTTGTACACGTTCGTCAAGGACACGAAGAAGGGACAGACGAACGGCGAGGGCGTGGACGCCTTTGGCGCTGAGTGGTACGCGGTTTCACCGGCCGGAGCCAAAGTCGAGAAGCACGAGAGCACCTCGACCACCACTCCCGCACCTGGGAACGGCTACTAGCCTGTAGTACCGTGGAGAGGGCGGCTTCCGAGCAGCCCTCTCCACACGGTGCTCCACCGAGAGAAAGGAGTCGGCGGTGACACAGGAAGCGGTGGGTTTCGGGGGTGACATCCGCCCCCTCTTCCGCGAGAAGGACGTGAGCTCGATGTCGTCCGCCTTCGACCTCTCGTCATACGAAGACGTGCGCGCGAACGCCGAGGCGATCTATCAGCGCCTCGCGGATGGAAGCATGCCTTGCGACGGACCGTGGTCCGCCGAACACGTGCAGCGCTTCCGCACCTGGATCGACACCGGGTACGCGGAGTAACCGTTTAGCTGCCGGCCCGGCAGTGCCCACGAGCGCCTACTACGCCGAGCCGCGATGCCTGCTAGCAGGCAAGCGACTTTGAAGAGGGCCGGAACCGAGAACAACCGCTAGCCCTGAAGACGAGAGCTCGTGGCGCTGCGATCCTCGGTTCGACGAAACACGACCCCGTTCACCACGACTGAGGTGCACATGAGCTCGATTGAGCAAAGCAGGACGAGATGGCTCGCGCTGGCGGTGATCGTCGCCGCGCAGTTCATGGTCGTTCTCGACGTGGCGATCGTCAACGTTGCGTTGCCGTCGATCAAGACCGATTTGCACTTCAGCGAGGCGAGCCTGCAGTGGGTGATCACTGCGTACTCGATCCTCTTCGGCGGGGTGCTCCTGCTCGGCGGCCGCCTGGCGGACATCCTCGGCCGACGCAGGCTCTTCGTCGCCGGCCTCGTCCTCTTCACGATCAGCTCGCTGCTCGACGGCCTCGCCTGGTCCGAGGGCTCGCTGATCGCATTCCGTTCGCTCCAGGGACTCGGGGCCGCGCTGCTGTCGCCCGCGGCGCTCTCGATCCTCACGACGACGTTCGCCGAGGGACGCGAGCGTAACCTCGCCCTCGGAGTCTGGGGCGCAGTGTCGGGCAGCGGCGCGGCCGCGGGCGTGCTGCTTGGTGGTGTGCTGACGAGCGCGTTCGGCTGGTCGTGGATCTTCTTCGTCAACGTCCCCGTGGGGGCACTCGTGCTCGCGGTCACCCCGTGGCTGTTACGGGAGAGCAAGGCCGAGCTCGGCCACGACCGTTTTGACGCCGCCGGAGCTGTGTCGATCACGGGCGGGCTGATGCTCCTCGTCTATGCAATGACCCGCGCGACGCAGCACGGGTGGGGCTCGGCCGAGACGATCGGCCTGCTCGCCGCCGCAGCCGCCCTGGTCGCCGCGTTCGTGGTCATTGAGCTGCGCTCGAAGGCGCCGCTCCTCCCGCTCGGGATCTTCCGACTGCGCACCCTCGCCGGAGCGAACGTGGCAGGCTTCCTCCTCGCCGGAACGCTGTTCTCGCAGTTCTTCCTCCTCACTCTGTACATGCAGCAGGTCCTGCACTACTCGGCGCTGAAGACGGGCGTCGCGTACGTCGCGACGACGCTCACGGTCATCGGATTCTCGGGCATTGCGCAGGCGCTGGCGACCCGGATCGGCGTCCGCCCGCTCCTTCCGCTCGGGATGCTCATGGCCGCGGGCGCGCTGGCCCTCTACGCCCGGTTGCCGGTGAACGGGCACTACTTCTGGGATCTGTTCCCGCCCTTCATCCTCAGCGGTGTCGGCCTTGCGCTCGCCTTCGTGCCGATGACGATCGGCGCACTCGCCGGGGTCCGGCAGTCCGAGGCGGGAGTCGCCTCGGGGCTGATCAACACCAGCCAGCAGATCGGCGGAGCGATCGGCGTGGCCGTGGCGACCACGATCGCGACGACGTTCACGAGCCACTACGTCAAGGTGCACCCCGGCGCGACAACCCTCAGCGGTCCCGCCCTCACCCACGGATTCGAGATCGCCTTCTACGCCCTGGCCGCGGTTGCTGCCGCCGGCGCGCTGCTCGCGCTGCTGATGATCGAGTCGCAGCCGCCAGTGGCCCAAGACGCCGACGCCCCGGTGGAGGATGAGGTCGCGCTCAAGGCGGCATGAGCTGCTCGCCTGGGAATATCCCTGGTAACAGCCACGTTTATGTAGTTGTGCGTTCAGGCGCATGAGATGTGGCACTCGACACCGCTCGGCGTGACAGCGCTCGGACGCTCGATTTAGACGAAGGAGGAAAGGGCTTGACCATTCACCCACCGCGTGTGATTGCAACTGTGCGCTGCGCGTCCTGCGGCGAGGTCTTCACGACCCGCTCGACGCGAAGCGAGATCACGGTGGACGTGTGCTCGAACTGCCATCCGGCCTATACCGGTGTCGAGCGCGCAACGCAGTCCGGCAGCAGAATCGACCGCTTCGAGCGGCGGCGCGCCCGCGTCCGTCCGACCGGCGCACATACCCGATAGGAGAAGGAATTGAAGGAACAACCCATGGTGTTTGCAACTGATCCGGCGTCGTTTCTCGACAGCGCCGAAGAGGATGGCTTCGCGACGAAAACGGCGCTGGAGGCGCTGGCGCTCGAGCACGACCTGGACGAGGACGAGGTGGCGGCCCTTCGTGCCGAGCTCGAGACGCGAGGGGTGCGGATCCACGACGATGCCGGCGACGACAGCGCCGAGGAGCGCGAGCCGGACCTGTCGTTCGACCTTACCGCCGGGGGCGTCCCCGACTCGCTGACGCAGTTCATGAACCAGCTCGGCCGCTACCCGCTGCTGACCGCAGCCGAGGAAGTGGAGCTGGCGAAGCGAATCGAGCGCGGCGACCTTCGGGCGAAGGAGCGGATGATCAACTCGAATCTCCGCCTCGTCGTCCACAACGCACGCCGCTACAGCGGGCACGGCGTCCCGCTCGGCGACCTCGTGCAGGAAGGCGTCATCGGCCTCAATCGCGCAGCGGAGAAGTTCGACTGGCGCAAGGGCTTCAAGTTCTCCACGTACGCGACGTGGTGGATCCGGCAAGCCTGCCAGCGGGCGATCGCCAACCAGTCGAAGACGATCCGCATCCCGGTGCACGTCGACGAGCGCCGCAATAAGCTGGCCCGCACCCGTCAGCAGTTCGAGAACGCGCACGGACGGGAGCCGACCCTGGAGGAGCTGGCCGAGGCCGGCGGAATGTCGCCGCAGCACGCGCAGGAGGCACTCGACGCGGTCGAGGCCTCGGTCTCGCTGAACACACGCGTCGGTGACGGTGATGCTGAGCTCGGCGAGCTCTTCGCCGACCCGGCGTCAGTCGATCCCGAGGCGGCCGCCGACGACTCGCTCCGCGGCCTAGCCGTCCGGCGGGCCCTGGCGAAGCTGCCCGAACGCGAGCGCCGGATCATCGAGATGCGCTTTGGCTTCGACGGCGAGACGATGGCACTCGAGGCGATCGGCCGCGAGCTCGGGATCACCCGCGAGCGCGTTCGCCAGCTCGAGCGGGAGGCGTTCGCGCACCTCGCGAGGGAGCTGGAGAACGTCGTCGCGGCCGACACGGACGAGCTCGCAGACGCGGCCTGAGCTAACGGACGCCGAATTCCGGCGCCCCCCGGGAAGGGGTCGGGCGACGCGATGTTCACCACATTGTCGTTCAAACGACCCCTTTCGGACACCCAAATCGGGCGCCCTCTTCCTAGCGTCTGCCGCCACGGCACCCGCAACATCGTCCTAAGGGAGAGGAGAGATCAATCGTGAGCAGGCGCTTCTACCTTGCGCTCGCAATCGCGCTGAACCGCCGGAGCGGGGGCAGCGTCGATCGGCATCGCGGCCCAATCGGAGCTGCCGACCAGGTCGTTCCTGCAAGAACAGATACTCGTCGGCACCGACAGCGCGGCGCGCAGCTGGTACCTGGGCGGGTTCAGCGCCCTGGCCGGCATCGGCAGCTCGGGCGAGGAGTACTGGACGGTCACCGACCGCGGCGCGAACGACGACAGCGACCGCCCCGTCCCGGGCTCGACGGACGGCCTCTACTGCGCGGCAAAGCCGAGCGGTAAGGTCATCTTCCTGCCGGGCTTCAACCCCCAACTCGTCCAGATCGGCGTCCGCAAGGGAGAAGTCTCGGTGCAGGAGAGGATCCTGCTCCACGACGGCGCACACGCGGCAACCGGTCTCTCGAACCTGCCGGGCGACGAGAAGTCGTGGCTTCAGAGCGATCCCGGTACAAAGACGTGCACGGCAGCCCCGCAGAGCGCGTTCGGCGTCGACACAGAAGGCGTCGTCGTCGATCCTCGGGACAGCAGCTTCTGGCTGGCCGACGAGTACAGGCCGAGCATCCTCCATGTCGCCCCGGATGGGCAGATCCTGGCGCGCATCGTCCCGATTGACCTCTCCAGCCCGAACCTGCCGACCGCGACGCAATACGCCTCGGCCCTGTCGGCCCAGGGCGGCAGCCTGACCGTCCAACCGGCGTTTCCCGCCATCGTGAACGGCTTCAGGAAGAACCGCGGCTTCGAGGGCATCGCGGCCTCGCCAGACGGTCGCTGGCTCTACACCGCCCTGCAGAGCCCGATGGACTTCAAGGACGGGTGGGCGGGAGCCTCGCCGCCGGTCTCGATCTCGAATACGGACCGCAACCTGGCGCGCAACTCGCCGTATATCCGCGTCTTCCGCATCGACGTTGCCGACCCGTCCGCGCCCGTCGTCGATCGGGAATGGATCTATCTGCTGTCACGGGGGTTCTCATCGGCGGTGCCCGACAAGATCTCGGACGTCCAGTGGGCCGCGCCGGACGTGCTGCTCATCCAGGAGCGGGACGACGACAGGCCGACTGCGATCACGAACTTCTACCGGGCGGACTTCTCAGCGGCGACGAACCTGCTCGACCCGTCCAACGCCGAGGCGTACGCGCTCGCCGCAAAGACGACGGTACCGACGCTCGAGATGACAACGAGCGTGCCGGCCTTCATCACGCCCGCGCTGACCTCGCCCACGCCGGCAATCGATCTCGACCAGCTCCTCTCGGTCGCCGGATTCGTCAACTCGAAGGTCGAAGGCTTCGCGACGGTGCGGGCCCATGGCTCGAACCCGGCGCTTTACGCCGCCGTCAATGACAACGACTTCGACCTCGACCACACTGTGCTACCGACCGCCTTTCCGGACTCGATCCCGACTCAGGTCGACATCTTCGCCCAGCCTTAGCTGGGCCGGCGTCGGGGGGCCGGCATGCGTCCGGCCCCCGACGCCCGACTGTCCCTGGAGAGAGGCCGACCACTACTGCCAGTTGACGCGCCGGTACGGCGCCACGCCTCGAATCCGCGACTCAGTTGTAACCTCCCCCGGACGGACCGAACACCAATGCGAATTCAAGGAGGAGGATGTCCCATGCGTACTCGAAACGGGAAACGCCGGTTGTTCCTCGGCGCGCTAGTTGGCGCCACTATCGCAGCCGTAGTGGTGTTCGCGCTGTTCGCTGGCACCGGCGCTGCGGCACGTACGGCGAAGCCGGAGAATGAAAAACGCCCGACGATTTCCGGGACCGCCCAGGAGGGCAAGACGCTGACGGGGGACCGGGGTACGTGGAAGAACAATCCCACGGACTTCGACTACTTCTGGACGCGCTGCAACAAGAAGGGCGACAACTGTTCGGACATCAAAGGCGCCCAGGCCCTCACGTACGTCGTGACTGGGGCGGACGTCGGTAAGACACTCCGCTTCAAGGTCTTGGCGAAAAACGTGGATGGGCAGACGACGGAGACCTCGATTGCGACCGACGTCGTTCAGAAGGCCGCGGGGTCGACCACGACGACTGGGACGCCCTCACCTGGCAAAGGCTGTCCGTCCGGTGGCAAACCCGACCAGGTCGCGAGCATCACTGCTCCAGCAGAACTGTTGGTCGATTCGCTGCAGAGCGATCCCCGGGTGGTCGGGTTCAGCACGCAAACCCTCGTCGTCCGTTTCCATGTCACCTCGAGCTGCGGAGGCCCGGTACAGGGTGCGCTCGTCTATGCGACCGCGACGCCCTTTAACCAGTTCTCGATCCCGCCCGAGGCCGCGACCGGTGCGGACGGCTGGGCTGAGCTTCGGTTCCAGCGGCTTTCAGGCTTCCCGGTCAGCCGCAAGCAGGGGTTGATCGCGATCTTCGTCCGTGCGCGCAAGCCCGGGGAGAGCCTGCTCGGCGGGATCTCAGCCCGCCGCCTCGTCTCTCTACGCGTCAACCGCAACGCGTAATGGAGGAGGGGCGAGTGAAGATGCGTGATACGGGCATAGGATCCTCACCGGTGACAACTCGACGAGGAGGTCGACGTGACGGTCGCAATGGTGGTCGACAACCCGGAAGGCTCCCAGGAGATCTACGAGAAGGTTCGGGCGCAGCTCGGCCTGGAGGGACCCGCGGGAGGCATCTTCCACCTCGCGGGACCAAGTCCGAATGATGGGTGGCGTGTCCTCGAAGTGTGGGCATCGGAAGAAGATGCAAGGCGGTTCCGTGAGGAACGCCTAATGCCCGCCTTCGACGCCGCCGGCGTACCCCGCCCGCAATCGCCGCCGGAGTTCTGGCAGATACACAACTACATGAAGTAAACGCGGACTGAGGCCGAGCAGCCGCGGGCCGGCACCGGTGAGGCCGCCGCGGAGCGCGCTAGAAGTTCTTGGCGTAGACGAGCTTGATCGAGCGCCCGTCCTTGCTGGTCGTCCCGGTGGAGACGGCGTTCGACTTGAGCGCGCTTTCGGCCGTGCTCGAAGAAGCCGACGCATGGGTCGAGAGGTAGAGAGCACCGGTGCCACCGGCATGCGGCGACGCCATCGATGTCCCCGACATCGTCGTCGTCCCGCCGCCCAGCTTCGTCGAGAGGATGCTCACACCCGGCGCCCAGAGATCGACGCAGGACCCGTAGTTGCTCCACGACGCCTCACGGTCGCTCGAGTCGGTCGCCGCGACGGTCACGACGCCATCCGTCGTGCCGGCGCGCGCCGGCGAGGAGTTGCACGCGTTTGCGCCGCTGTTGCCGGCCGCGATCGAATAGAGAACGCCGCCTGACGCCGAGTTCCGGACCGCTTGGTCGAGCGCGCTGCTCGCGCCGCCGCCAAGGCTCATGTTCGCGATCGCCGGCTTGATCGCGTTTCTCGTCACCCAGTCGACGCCGGCGATGACGCCCGAGTACGAGCCGCTTCCGCCGCAGCCGAGGACCCTGACGCCGGTGACGGGCGCGCCGGGTGCGACGCCGACGACGTCGCTCGCGTTGTCCTTCGCGGCGATCGTGCCGGCGACGTGCGTGCCGTGGCCGTTGCAGTCCTTGTTCGGCCCGTTGGCGAAGTTCACGTGGCCGACCACGTTCAGGTCCGCGTGCGACTTGTCGACTCCGGTGTCGATCACGTAAACGTTCACGTTCGTGACCGCGCCGCTGCCGTCGCCGGCCTTTGTGGTGCTCAGGTCGGCGTCGACTCGATTGATCCCCCACGGGAGGGTCTGGGCAAACGCGACCGCCTCCTGATCCGGCTCGACGTATTCCACGCGCGCGTCCGCCCGCACGGCGGCGACCCTGTCGTTCGGGATCACCGCCGAGTAGCCCCTGAGCGCGGATTCGTACACGAAGCCGATCCGCGCGCCGTAGCTTTGAGCGTGCTCGTTCGCGACGGCGGCCGGGCTGCCGGCTCCAGCCTTCAGCACGACGATGTAGCGGTCGGCGCCACGCTCACGGCCGGCCGCGTACACCGGCACGACGGCCGGCACGAGTGCCAACGCAACCAAAGCGATCAGGACTGCCCATCGACGACCCACGGTCGGATTGTAGTCCGTGTTGCCGCGCTTGGCTATCGCGCGTTCGAGTGCTATCCCGCCGGGATAGATCGGATCTACGCTGCGGCGGGCGTCGGCGAAGCCCGAGTGCGTCCGCCTCACGAACGGCGATCATCACCGCCAGAGCGGCCACGAAGAGCACGAGTCCGCCGTGCAGACCATGCACCCACCCGTTGCCTGGGTCCTGGAGGTCGCCGGCCAGGAAGATCTGTACCGTCCCGAGAACCGGAAGCGCAAGCGACCAGAGGACGTTCCACCAGTTCCCCCACCCGCCGATCAAGGCCGCCACGAACGCGAGGATCTCGAGCGGATGCACCACGAAGCCCCCGACATCCTTGTGGGCGGACGGAGCTCCGCTCGAACCGAAGCCGGCCAGGGTCGGGCGAGCGTGTGGGTCGGGATCGACGCTACCGCTCGACCATGAACGGACCCTCTCAGTTTCTACTTTCTACGGGCTCTCCGGAAGACTGCGCGTCGCGACTCGCGTCCAGTGGAGGTGCGTTTCCCATGACCTCCAGTACTCGTCGGCAGTGAGGAGCGACCTCACCTGGTCGAGCAGAGGCAGCCGGTCTTCGTCGGGAAGGTCGGCGAGCCAGCCCATCGAGACGAAGAACGCCACCAGCCCTTCCCGGTCGAGCGTCTGCGGGTTCGGCAGCCGCGCCGCCTGGAGCGGCTCGAATGGCGACTCCGCGAGTGCGAAGCCCCACTCGCCCGCCGCATAGCGAGGCCCACCGAGGTCAAGCGGGTCGTAGCCGAGATCGCCCTTCGGCACCCGCTGGTTCAGGAGCTTCTCCACGGCCGCAATCGAGAGCTCGGTCGGGCCGGCCGGCAGGTTCCACATCAGGGCGAGCTTCGGTCGCGCGACCTGGGTGGCCGGGCCGAGAGGCTCAGAAGCGCCAACGACGCGAAGGCGCTTCCTCATGGTCTGGCGGAAGGACTCCGATGGCCAATGGCGCATCGCTCGCGAGCTGCTGAACGAAGACCTATAGCGGCCACCCCGGTGTCGGCTGCCCTCACTCCGTGGGACAGACCTCTTCGGGTCAGTCCCGTACGAGCTCTCGGAAGCCTGACTCGTCCCGGATCGGGTCGAGGTCGGTGTCCTCTTTCGCGAGGTCGCGGAGGGTGGGTCGGAGCTCGATGGCGGCGCGCAGGTGCCCGATCGCGTCCTCCGTCATTCCCGCCAGCGCCTCGCAGCAGGCGAGGTTGTACAGCGGCGCGGCGTACTCCGGGTTCGCCTCGACCACCTCACGAGCTATTTCAATGGCGCCCGCGTAGTCGCCCGCCTCGTACAGGAGGTGCGCGGGCGCCCAGATCTCCCAGCCGCTCGGCTCGTACGCCTTGCCCCGAGTCGCACCGACCGCGAGCACCGCCGTGCCCGCCTCCTCCGCAAAGGCGGTCCGGGTGGTCTCCGGCGAGACGAACACGAGCGTCCCGGCGGGAGCGTCCACCGTATCCTCACCGAGCTCGAACCGGGCCCGCCCCCGCACGACCACGTAGAGCTCCTCATTGCCCTCGTCCTCCTCGTGCTCGGGGAAGAGCCGGTCGCCAACCTTCTCCGCCCTCCAGGCGTTGGTCCCGAAGGCGGTGATCCCCAGGTGGTGGCGCACCGGCTGCATCCGCGTCTCCTGGCGATAGTCGAAGCCCTCGATCTCGTCGAGCCGCGCCACTCTGTAATCGCTCATCGAACCTCCTTGACGAATGTTCTGACGCTAACAGCCGCGGCTATGCCTACTGGCGCTCCGTGTCTTCGCGATGATCAACGCCCGAGCAAAGTAGGCCGCGGCGATGGGCGACGATCTCGCCGATGTCCCCGGGGTCGCTTTCGCGGTCGCAGTGCTTCCAGATGGCCTGCTTATCGGATGGTCCTAACTGGGCCCGCTTGATGTATTCAGGGCAACGGCGGAGCGAACGAGATCCTCGAACGCCTTCTCGTCAATCTCGTCTCCCTCATGGATGACGATGGCGCGAAAGGCGTTGCCTTCGAGGCCGGCGTTGAAGACGCTTTTCGGGTCCTCGAGAGAAGCCCCCTTGGCGAAGGTCAGCCTCACATGGTTCTTGTAGGTCTCGCCGGTGCAAATGAGCCCGTCGTGGTACCAGACCGGAACCCCGCCGGGGTTCGACGGCTTCCGCCATTTCACCTCCTCGACCACCTCAGGATCGGCTCGCTTGATGAGCGCCCGGATCCGGGCGAGCGTCTCACCCCGCCAGTCGTCCAGGTCCATGATCCTCGCGTCGATCAACTCAGACGGGGCCCCGGGCTTCTGCAGAGCACTCTTCTTCATGACATTCCTCCCATACCACGTCGATTCTCACGGATGATCAACTCGCCTAGGGCGGGCCTGGTGGCGAGTGCAGTGCTCAGCTCACCGCTTTCTTCACGAGCCCGCTGATCCTTGCCTCGTCGGCGGCGGTCAACTCCGTCAGCGCGAAGGCCGTCGGCCACATGGCGCCTTCGTCGAGGTTCGCATTGTCGCTGAAGCCGAATGTCGCGTACCTCGTCTTGAACTTCTGCGCGCTCTGGAAGAAGCAGACGACCTTGCCGTCCATGGCGTACGCGGGCATCCCGTACCAGGTTCTCGGCGAGAGGGCTGGCGCGCTGGCCTTGACGATCGCATGGAGCCGCTCGGCCATCGCGCGGTCCGGTTCCGGCATCTCGGCGATCTTCGCGAGCACGGCGCTTTCCCCGGCCGCCTTGTCCTTGTTTGCGCGCGCTTCCGCCTTCAGCTCTTGGGCGCGCTCCTTCATCGCAGCCCGTTCTTCGTCCGTGAATCCCTTGGACTTGTTGCCGGTCGCGGTATTGCTCTTGGTGGACTTCTGCGTGGCCTTCATCGCGCTCATCGTTCCCTCCTGTGCATGCTCTGCTGGCCTGTCTGGCTTAGGACGATATCATTTGTATCACAAATGATTGTCAGAGCGAAGTAAATGTGCGAAGATACACGCCATGCCACCGGATCCCTCCGCCGAGATCGAGGTCGCCGAGTTCGCCGGCCAGCTGTTTTTCCGGCTCTGGCGGGCCTCACACACCCACACCGCCGCGGCGCTGCAATCGATCGGCCTGACGCCGGCGCTCTTCGCGGTGCTCAACTACCTGCGGGCGCGCGACGGCGCGATCCAGCAGCAGATCGGCGCGGCGATGGGGATCGACCCGAGCACGATGGTCTCGCTGGTCGACCAACTCGGGCGCGCGGGGCTGGCCAAGCGGCGGCCGCATCCGCAGGATCGCCGTGCCCGCGAGATCCTGATCACGCCAAAGGGGCGGCGGACCCTGAAACGGGGGCGCGAGCTGGCGGAGGAGGTCGAAGGCGACGTCCTTCAGGGACTGTCGCCCGCCGAGCGCCGCCGGCTGGTCACGCTCCTTCGAAAAGCGTTCGCGGCGGCGCCGAAGCAGCCGCCGTGGAGCTCCCAGGAGGGTGAGTAGAGGCCGACGCCGCCGGTCTTCGGGACGGGCGGAGCGACGCCCGGGCTTGGTTCCGACCCCGCCCTTCCGTGGCCGCGGAGCGGTGACGACGGCGGCCAGTGCCCGAAGACGATCGCAGCGGCCCGGCAAACGCGACGCTCATTCATCACGTGAGACGACCACCCGCACACTCAAGCCTGACCGCCCGCGATGCCGGAAGCATCGCCACCTCTGATTACGCCTGCCTGCAGGAGTGGCCTACGCACAGCTAGGTGCATGGACACAGCGAGGCGTGATTGCAATCATGGAGCTGACAGATTGCGGTCGGAGGTTGCCAACGGAACCGGAGCGGTGGCTGCTGTCACCGCAGAGGAAAGGCAGCGCCCCGCCACATCGATGCGGGCCACGAAGGCCCTCGCAGGAAGGAGGTAGAAGATGAGCGACAAGCCGAGCGTCGTGCTCGTTCACGGCGGATTCGTCGACGGCTCGGGGTGGCAGGGTGTATACGACCTGCTCACCGCCGACGGCTACCGAGTGAGCGTCGTACAGAACCCGACCCTGTCCCTCGAAGGGGACGCAACAGCAACGCGCATGATCCTCGACCACCAGGACGGGCCGACAATCCTCGTGGGACACTCCTACGGCGGGGCAGTCATCAGTGAGGCGGGCACTCACGAGCGTGTCGCTGCGCTCGTCTACATCTGCGCCTTCGCGCCCGACGCAGGCGAGTCGGTGAACACGCTAATCGCCGGCTTCCCGGCCAGCGGGCCTCAGCCACCGATCCTGCCTCCTGTCGATGGATTCCTTTTCCTCGACCGGGACAAGTTCCATCATTCGTTCGCAGGCGACCTACCCGCGCAGCAGGCGATGTTCCTCGCCGACGCCCAGGTCCCGTGGGGCGTCAACGCGCTCGCGGGCAACGTCACTGAGCCCGCATGGCGGACGAAAGAGAGCTGGTACCTGGTCACAACCGAGGATCTGATGATCCCGCCCGACGCACAGCGGACGATGTCCGAGCGCATCGGCGCGAGCGTCGTCGAGGTCGACGCCAGCCACTCCGTCTACGTCTCCCAACCCGCTGCCGTCGCAAACCTGATCAAGCAAGCGGCAGCCGCCACAGCCGCGGCGAAGGAGACCGCAACCGTCGCGTGACCCCATCGAACCCTTTGCGCTGTCCGATCACCGGGCAGCGCAAAGGCTTTGGGCGGCGGCAGCGCCGATCTGCACGACCCGAGCGAGGCCATCGCTGTCAGTCTGAGTCGCCGGTCGCTGTCAGCGCGGACGCCACGCGCCCCGCGCGCCACGGCAAGCGGCGGAGTTCCTCCGCAAGCGCCTGCGCTCCCGACTCTCCGTAGCGGCGCGCCCACAACTTGAGCCAATCCTCGTTGTCCAAGAAGAATTTCCAGTCGCTGACGACCGCTTGCCTCACCAACAGAAACGGAACTGGCGAGGTGAATGGCCGAAAGCTCGCGTTGTATATCGCAGTCCCCTCGTTGCCTTCGTAGAAGCCGCCCATCACGAAGCCATCCTTCGCGTACGAGGAAACCGCAAGATGCTCCAGGACGTCGTCGAAAACTCCTTTGCCCGATCTGCCGACAAATCGGTGAAGACGACGACGAACGATTTGTAGATTGCGTCGTCGCCCTCAGTAGGTTGAGCGTCCATGAACAGTCTCTGGTAACCGTTGATGAGCTCGACCACATCTGCCACGCTCCGATCGGCGGACTGCTCAGGAGCAAGCCAAAGAGTCTTGCGCTCCAAGGCTCCAGGCACGAAGGGACACACGGGCCCGGCGCGGCCAAGATCCTTGTGAGGCCTGATCACGAAAGTCTTGATCCAGCCTGCGACGGCGCGATGCGCATCGAGATCGCTTTCCGCGAGCTCGCTCATCCTGCCGATGTCCTCGAGCTCCTCGAGGAGGAAGAGATTAGTGGTCTCTGCTGGCATGGAACCTTCTGCTGGAAACCCTAGTCTGGTCGCAATCCAGAAAGCAACAGCTGCCACCAAATGAATGACTCATCACAGTTCTGCCGCCCGCGGTCTTCACCCCCCAGACCGGCACCGGAGTGTGTCCCCCAACCTGGGCTGGAGGTGGTTTGGATGCTTGCAGATCAGCTGGACTACGTGATCGGCGTCGACCCGCACCGCGAGATGCACGCGCTCGCGATCGTCGACGTGCGCACCGGCGGTGTGGTGTTCGAGGCGAGCACGGTGGCAGACGGTGAGGGTTACGCATGCGTGCTTCGTCTTGCCGAGCAGCACGCGCCCTGCCGGCGCGCCTTCGCCGTCGAAGGCACTGGTCCGTTCGGTGCTGGTCTCACTCGCTTCCTCGTCAGTCATCAGGAGCGGGTGCTTGAGGTCGGCAGGTTGCGACGGGAGCGGCAGTCCGGCAAGAGCGACGCGCTCGACGCGATCCGGGCCGCTCGCAGCGTGCTCGGCCAGACGCGGCCGGCACGGCCGCGCGCCGGCGGCGAGCGAGAAGCGTTGCGGGCGCTGACCGCTGCTCGCGAAGGCGCGGTGACAGCGAGGCGGGCTGGGCTCTGCCAATTGCGCGGCTTGCTCGTATCGGCGCCCGAGCCGCTGCGTGCGGACCTCCGCTCGCTGACCCGGGCACAGCTCCTGCGGCGACTCGCCGCGGTCCGTCCCGAACGCTGTCAGGACCCGGAGCTCCGCGGGACGTTGCTCGCGCTGCGCGCTCTCGCCCGGCGCGTAAAGACACTGACCGTTGAGGAGCGCGAGCTCGCACGCGAGATCGAGACGCTCACACGCAAGCTGGCGCCGCAGCTGCTCGACCAGCCCGGCGTCGGTCCCTCGCGGCCGCGCAGGTCCTCATCTCCTGGTCGCATCGCGGCCGGATCAGAAGCGAAGCCGCGTTCGCGAGGCTCGCCGGCTGCGCCCCGATCCCCGCCTCCTCGGGACAGACCGTTCCGCTACCGCCTCGACCGCAGCGGCGACCGCCAGCTCAACCGCGCCCTGCACATGATCCTCGTCACCAGACGTCGCGTGCACGCCCCCACGATTGCCTACATCAACCGCCGCATCCAAGAAGGCAAGAGCCGCCGCGAAGCAACCCGCTGCCTCAAGCGCTACCTCGCACGCAACCTCTACCGACTCCTCGAGAACGCGCCAATGCCGACTTGACTTTCATAGAAGCATTCCTCGCCCACACGAGAGTGATTCTCACCTGTGACGCAGAGGCGCGGATTGAATCTTGCGCCGGTTCGATGCCTGCCGAATCCTGAGCTCAACCATCCGCTACCCGACATAGCAGAAGCTCGGACACATCCTTCAGCCCCGGATGGTTCTCTAGTCCGAGCCTCGGCAGCCATTCCACGAAGTTGGCAGCGACGCGTGTGTGCTGGATCCGGCTCACGGCGTTTTCGACGTCGGCCCCTGATGGGTGCGTCCACTCGTAACCGAACTGACGGATGAACGCGATCGTGAGCAGATGTAGGCAGGCGAGCCGATCCCAGCGCAACCGCTCCTCCTCACGAGTTACACCGTCGAAGAACTTGAATACCCGCTCAAGGTCAAAAGGACGGCCTTCCTGTACTTCCGCTTCCACTCGCGCCTCGAAGGCGCGAAAGCTCGGCACAGCTCCATTGTGAAGAAACGCCTCCGTCAGAGCACGCAGCCGATCGCTTGTTATGTGATCGCGCATTTCTAACGCCTCGTAGTCCAATCCTTTGAACAGGGCGACGTCCGTCATAACCCAATGCAGGGCGTGAACAAACTTCACAAAGTCCAGATCGCTCGGCTGAGCCACACGAGCATCGATAAAGATCTGCTCGCGACCAAAGAGATGACAGTGAGCCTCGAGGGCGAGAAACCGATAGACCGTTGACCGGAAGTAATACGCTGGCTTGTCGTACGCTGGCCCTCCGTAGTGGCCCGAGATGTCTAGCCAGCCGTGTCTCCAGTTCGCATCGAGGTTCGACATCCGGTAGTGCCAACTTATCGCGCTGTCCAGAAGGCTTCCGTGATATCGGCCAATCAGAACCCGTAGCGCCTTCCGCTGCTCGTACTCGTAGTCGATCTCTACTACGTCCCTGTGTGCGCGGCGGTCGAGCCAGAGCTTGGTCACGAAGGTCGTCGCAATGGAGACCCCGGCTGCGACCAGGGCTGCGGTGACAGCGGGCTCGATGGCGAGCGGAGCCAAGAGGGGATCGTAGACTGGGTCCGGCGAACGAGCCAACTGCGCGACCCCGCGACCATATGCGCGAGGTTGGCACAGGCTCCAGATTGGCGTTTGCTCACGCTTGAGTGGCCGAGGCCCGGGGGGCCGGAGACAGCAGCATCAAGCGGCGACAGGCGGGAGAGCGACGAGGCGAACCATTCGTCGAGTTCGCAGTCACAGGCTGCCGCGCTGAGCGAGATGCTCGTCGATCTCATGCGGTCGAATCGTGAGTCTTCGGAGCGCGCTAGGCGCGTTATCCTTCGGGCAGCTCGGCGCGAGGAGGCTGCCCATGCCGCTCAGGGACTATCGCTACATCTCGACGAAGAAAGTCGAGGGGCTCGGAGCGCAGATCAACCCGTCGGTCTGGAAGCGGCTCGAGCCGAGTGTGGGAGTTAACTTCTGGGTCAAGCTCGGCGTCACCTTGCGTGAGCAGCCTGCCTCCCGCTACAGGATCCTCCGGACCGTTACGGAGAAGCTCGCTGAGGAAGCAAACCTCGGCCAGCTCGACGACGCAATCCTGCCGGACTATGTCCAGGGAACGATGGAAATGCGCTATGGCAGCTGGGAAGGGGGCCGGATCGAGATCGCGTGGTTCCTCGGGTCCGACGAGACGCATCTTGTCGGGCTCGGCGGGCGTCTTCGCCACATGGTCGAGGTCTATGAAGACGAGCTGCGAAAGGGCGGCGAGGGTTCGATGCCGCTATCCGAAGAGCACAACGCGGCAGCGCTTGCCTTACACCTGAAACCGGACAAGGACGATGCGTCGGACGAGATCGAGCCCAGCAGGTCGCCGTGGACATACGACCTCGAAGTGCTCGAAGGCGTCTTCCACGGTGATGTCCGCGGAACGTTCGAGTTCGTTGCCAGGGTCGATGACTTTGCGGATGTCCGGCCAAGAGGCAATTTCCTTCCCGGTTCCGAGCCGCCGGAGCGCCGATACGTGATCGGCTCACCACTCTGGGTCGCCAAGATCTGAACTGTCCGGCCGGCGCCTAGGCCAGCGCAGTCGTCCCCGATGTTGGCCGACACTCGGCCGGCCCTCTTGCGGCGCCGAGGTCGCAGCAGGAGGCAGCGTTAGGCAGCGTTAGCGATCAGGAGACATTGCCAAACTCACTGTCATTCTCGATGTTGTGGTGGCGTCCGGTGAGCGTCGCAGACTCGGGCGGCGGCGGCTGACTCGATTCCGCGTGTCGCCCGAGGGCTGACTTGCCAGCGTTGTGTCGCCGCCGCCGACCCGAGACCGCCGAGCGTGACCTGATAGGAGCTTGGCAGCTGCCTCGAGTGAGGCCTGTCCGCTCGCCGGTCGCCCCCAACGGTGGAGGAGGCGGATCACATGATCGTGATCGGAGTGGACGTGCACAAGCACTCGCTGACGGCTGTCGCAGTCGACGAGGCCGCCCGGATGCTCGACGAGAAGACCGTGGTCGCGACGAACGGCGATCTGCTCGCGTGGGCGAGCGCGCTCGACGAAGAGCGGCTATGGGCGCTCGAGGACTGCCGGCAGCTGACGCGTTGGCTCGAGCGAGAGCCGGTCGCGGCCGGCGAGGAGCTGGTGCGGGTGCCGCCGAAACTGATGGCACCGGAGCGTCGTGCGGGCAGAGCGCGCGGCAAGTGACCCGATCGACGCACTCGCTGTCGCGCGTGCCGCGTTGCGGGAGCCGCACCTGAGCCGGCCGCGCCCCGATGAGCAGCTGTTTCGTGATCTGAAGCTGCTCGTTGATCACCGGGACGATCTCGTCGACGAGCGACGCCGGGCTCAGCAGCGGCTGCGCTGGCACCTGCATCAGCTCGACCCGTCCTTCGCCGTTCCTGCGCGCCATCTCGACCGGCCTTTGCATCTCGATCGGGTTGGCCGCTGGCTTGCACGGCGCGAGCAGGAGACCCAGGTCCTGATCGCGCGCGACCTCGTGAACCGCTGCCGTTCGCTCACGCGCTCGATTCTCGAGCTCGATCACGAGCTCGAGCAGCGGACGTGGAGACTGCGCCAGGGCTGCTTGAGCTACCCGGCTGCGGCGTCATGACCGCGGCGAAGCTGCTCGCCGAGATCGGCCCGATCGACCGCTTCCACTCCGACGCCCAGCTCGCCCGGCACAGCGGCGTCGCGCCGCTCGAAGCGAGCTCAGGCCGCGTCCAACGGCACCGGCTCGACCGCGGCGGCAACCGCCAACTCAACGCCGCCTTCTACCGGATCGCGATCACGCAAGCGCGCATCCACCCGGCCGCTCGCGCTTATCTCGAGCGCAAGCAAGCCGAAGGCAAGAGCCGACGCGAAGCGATCCGCTGCCTCAAACGACAACTCGCACGCGTCGTCTTCAACACGCTCAAAGCGAGCCCCGCCTTGACATAGGAGCAACGCTCGCCCATCCGAGTCCGCCCTTCTTCGAAGACCCAGGGCTGGAACCCAGTCTGCTCGACGGTCTGGACTCGGCCTGAGAACCGAGCAAGACTCACCTCGTCCGGCTCCAGGGAGTCGATCTGCCCGCCCACGATCAGCTCTGCGGAAAGGAGACCTGCCGCTGGAGCATGCATCAGCCCGAGGCCGGCGAATCCTCCGACGACCACCATCCCAGCGTCTGTGCGATCGATGATCGGATGCTGGTCGGGTGTGCTCGGATAGAGGCCGGCCCAGCTCTCCAGGACGGACGAGCGTCCTACCTCGATCCCGAAGCAGCGGACTACTTCCGTCAAGACTGCTCCGATCCACTCCTCGTCTGCATCGTGGTCGAACGCCCAAGGATCGACGGTCTCGTCCTTGCCCAGGAAGCCTCCGACCTGAGCTCTTCCGGTCCCCTCCCGACGGATGTGCACTTGGCCATGCGGACCGATCAACCAGGGTAGGTCGGGAGGCAAGGCGTCGACCGTTCGCGCATGAAGAAGCTGAACCCGGCGGCTCCTGATGGGGAGGACGACACCCAGCTGCTGCGCGAGAGTAGGCGCCCAAGCGCCTGCGCAGTTGACCACGACATCGGCCTGGACGCTGCCGCCCGTCGTACGAACGGCGTCGATCCGGTCGGCTCGGACTTCGAATCCAAGCACTTCGATCCCGCACTCGATCGTGGCCCCTGCGGCTTCCGCTGCCGTCAGGAAGCCTCGGAGCGCGCGATGTTGGTTCAGATAGCCGTCGCTGGCACAGAACCCGGCGCCTGAGAAGCCGAGATCGGCGAGGACCGGCCAGCGCGCCCCGACGTCCGCGGCCGTCAAGAGCTCGCTGGCGACGCCGAACCGGTGTTGGAGATCCACGTGAGTCCTGAGCGTCTCGAGCTCGTCGTCGCTCGCAGCGAGAAAGAGGTATCCGATCCTGGTCAGACCCGGGTCGATGCCGAAGCGGTCCTCGAACTCAGCCCAGTACGGCTCACTCAGCACAGAGAGTCGAACGTTGGTCGCCGTCCCCAGCTGCGAGCGGATACCTCCGCCGTTGCGCGTCGAGCTTCCCGAGCCCGGCAATTTGCGCTCCAGCACGACGACGTCGACGCCGCGTTGGGCGAGGAAGTACGCACACGAGAGACCGATGACACCGGCACCGACGACGACGTCAGCGTGTCTTGGGCTCAGCGAGGGCTCCCTGCGACGTTGCGCCCATCTTCATTGCTACGAACGCTCGAGCCAAGTAGTCAAGGGACATTCTGAACACTCGCGCGGGCGAGCGCGTTCGTCGGCTCAGACCGCTCTGGAAGCGCGCGGCGAGTCGCGTCTAGTGGACTTGCGTCTCCCATAGCCGCCGGTACTCAGCGGCCGCGAGGAGCGACCGACAGGTTCCACATCAGGACGAACGCCCGCGCGGACGCAGGACACGGGCGATCTCCGCGACCGCACCCTCGTCAACCAGTGGAGGGCCTGAGCGGCGAAGACGGCCTCCGGGCAGAGCGCTCGAGCAGGCGGCGCATCGCCTCGGCCGGCTCGACGGCGACCACGCGGCCGAGTGCGTCAGCAAACCTCGCTGAGCGCACCGACGAGCCAGTCAACGCGCTCGGGCTCTGGGGATATTCCTGAACTGTGAGTGTGCTGTGGTCCCGTCTGGGGCTCTTGCCAGGGTGCCGCCGGTGCTTTCTGTCTGTGACTCAATTTCTGAATGACCCCGGCTACGGGTGTCTTTCCAGTGATCTGTCCGGACAGAGAGCCCGGTGCCGGCCTGGCGCCCGCTTGCTGGCCTGATCAGAAGCCTGTCCGCCCTTGTCGGGCGTGACCCATCACAGTTCTGCCGCCCGCGGTCTTCATCCCAGACCGACACCGGAGTGTGTCCCCCAACCTGGGCCGGAGGTGATTTGGATGCTTGCAGATCGGCTGGACTACGTGATCGGGGTCGACCCGCACCGCGACACGCACGCGCTCGCCATCGTCGACGTTCGGACTGGCGGGATCGTCTTCGAGACGAGCGTGGACGCGAGTAGCGGAGGCTACGCGCGCGCTTTGGAGCTCGCGAAAGAGCATGCGCCCGGACGAAGGGCGTTCGCGGTTAAAGGCAAGCGGCTCGTTCGGCGCCGGCCTCACTCGCTTCCTCGCCGGCCATGACGAGCGGGTGCTCGAGGTCGGGCACCTGCGGCGCGAGCGCCGCTCGGGCGGCAAGACCGACGCGCTTGACGCGATCCGGGCCGCCCGGAGCGTGCTCGCGCAGACCCGGCCAGCGGAGCCGCGCGCCGGCGGCGAGCGAGAGGCTTTGCGCGCATTGATGGCTGCGCGCGAGGGCGCAGTCAACGCGCGACGAGCGGGGCTCTGCCAGCTGCGGGACCTGTTGATCACAACACCGGAGCCGTTGCGGAGCGAGCTGCGACCGCTTACACGTGCGCAGCTCCTGCGTCGGCTGACGGCGATGCGACCGCAACGGCACCGTGACGTCGAGCTGCGCGGGGCGTTGCAAGCGCGGTCGCGGGCCGCGTCCGACAGCTGACCGCTGAAGAGCGCGAGCTCGCGGGGGAGATCGAGACGCTCGCACGCAAGCTGGGGCCGCAGCTGCTCGAGCAGCCCGGTGTCGGTCCGCTCGCCGCCGCGCAGATCCTGATCTCCTGGTCGCACCGCGGCCGGATCAGAAGCGAAGCCGCCTTCGCGCGACTCGCCGGCTGCGCCCCGATCCCAGCCTCGTCGGGACAAACGATCCGCTACCGGCTCGACCGCAGCGGCGACCGCCGACTCAACCGGGCACTGCACATGATCCTCGTCACCAGGCGCCGCGCGCACCCGCCGACGATCGCCTACATCAACCGTCGCATCCAAGAAGGCAAGAGCCGCCGCGAAGCAAGCCGCTGCCTCAAGCGCTACCTCGCCCGCAACCTCTACCGACTACTCGAACACGGAGCGCCGCTGGCGACTTGACAGACATAGAAGCATCACTGCGCAAGGCTGAGGCAACCCCGCTCGGCGCTCAAGAAACACCGAAGCGGTCGAGCCGGCTCGTCGAGCTTCTGCGATGCGCGAGCCGCCTCCAGGGTGAGCGCCATCGGCCCGTCAGCTCCGCAGATGTTGCCATCGAGCGAACAGGCGTCTCCAATGTTGCAAACAGAAAGTTTCGTTTTGCAGCGATTATTATGGGCGGTACTGGGCTCGAACCAGTGACCCCCAGCTTGTCGAGCTGGTGCTCTCCCAACTGAGCTAACCGCCCTTGGGAGGCCAAGTGTAGCCCACGGCCCGAAAACGGGCATACGCTCTACAGGCTGATGGCGAGGATCGAGGATTACGCGTTCGGGCGGGTGCTCGTCGACGGCGAGGAGCACCTGCGGGACCTGATCGTCCTGCCGCACCGGGTTGTGCGCGGCTGGTGGCGCCGGGAGGGGCACGGGCTCGTCCTCGAGGATCTCGAGGACGTGCTCGAGGAGCTGCCCGAGCGGCTCGTCATCGGCACCGGCGCCGACGGGCGGCTGCGACCGGACCCGCTCGCGCTCGAGGCGCTGAGGAAGCGAGGGATCGAGGTCGATGCGGTTCCGACTGGCGAGGCCGTTCGCCTGTTCGCGCAGCTCGACCCGAGCAGGACGGCGGCCGCCCTGCACCTCACCTGTTAGCTCGCGGCTAAAAGATCTCCGGGCACCAGGGAGCGACATCCGTGCGGAACAGCTCGTCGGCGCGCGCGAGCCCACCCTCGCGGAGCTCCTGCACCCGCCCCGCTCGCCACAGCTCCTGAAAGGTGAAGCCTCCGAGGTAGACGGAGGCGAGATCGGCGGCGTCGAGCGCGAGGTCGGCGTCCGCGTCGGTGCGCACCGCCTCCCCGCCCTCCAGGCGCCAGCGCCCGGTGTTCCAGTCGCAGAACTCGTCGCGGACCACGAGTACGACCGATCCGTCTCCGGCGTACGAGCGGCCGGACAGCGCGGCGCCCACGTCCACGAGCCGCACCCAGAGTCCGTCGGAGACGGTGGGACGCGAGAGGTTCAATCGCGCGAGCAGAAGCAACAGCGGGTGGTCGATAGCCAGGAGCCGCGCGGACACCGTCTGCGTCCAGTCGACGTCGAGCAGGTAGCGCCAGATCGAGGCCGTGGCGATGGGCGTCGCGCCGATGACCTCCTGGGTCTGCACCTTCGTCTCTGGGCCGAGATTGCCGAACGAGACGTTGAGCCGGTAGACCGCGTACGCCTGTGCAACTCCGTCGACCTCGAGCACGGCGTAGAGCTTGGGACCTGCGCCGAACCTGGACTCGGGCAGGTCGATGAGAACCCGGTGCTCCCACCAGGCCGCGGCCCGCTCGTACATCCCCGGGGTCGTACGCAGGACTGCGTCGTACACAGCCGGCATGAGCTTCGCCGCCTCGACGGCATCCACCAGACGCACACTGCCGGCCTGCTCGACGCCCGGCCCGTACGCCCCGTTGACCTTGGGAATCTCGAGCTCCAGCGAAAGCGAGGCAAGCCCGTAGCCGTAGCGCCCGTAGATCGTCTCTTCGGACGCCCACAGTGCGGCGAGCGGTTCCCCGCGCTCGTGCACGTCGTCGAGTTGCGCGCGCATCATCGCCCGCAGAATTCCGCGGCGGCGATGCGTCGGCAGGACGGCGACGACCGTCACGCCCGCGGCCGGCAGCACGCCGCCGGGAACGGTCATCAGGAGCGCGTAGGCACCGGCGCCACCGACGAACGAGTCCCCGTCCAACGCCGCGTGCATCCGGTCCAGCTCGAAGTTCTTCAGCCAGCGCTCGGCCCACTGCTCGTCCGGCTTGTCGCGCCCGAAGTAGTGCGTGATCGGCGCAGCAGCGTCGCGCAGCTCCTCGACGCTCGTCACCGTGCGGATCTCCATCAGGCGATCCTCTCCAGCGGGGCGTACTCGAGCATCAGCCGCCGTTCGGCGCCGTCGTCGGCGAAGCGAACCGTAACGACGCCGCCGGGCTCGACGCGAACGACGACGCCCTCGCCGAGGGTGCCGTGGCGCACCGAGTCGCCGGTCGAAAGCGAGGGCACGTTCTCCCGCGGGTGGACGGGCGCCCCGTACCCGCTCCACGAGGCCGGGCGCAGCCGCTCGCGGACGACGCCCTCGTCGGGGAGCTCGTCGAGGAACCGCGACGGCAGGTTAAACGCCCGGTTCCCCCACAGCGACCGCGAGGTGGCGTGCGTGAGCACGAGCCTCTCCTGCGCCCGGGTCATGCCGACGTAGGCGAGCCGCCGCTCCTCCTCGACGCCCTGTTCCTCGATCGAGCGGACGTGCGGGAAGATCCCTTCCTCCATCCCGATCATGAAGACGGCCTTGAACTCGAGCCCCTTCGCGTTGTGGAGCGTCATCAGGGTGACCAGGCTCTGCTCGCCGCGGATCGCGTCCTGGTCGGAGTAGAGCGAGATCTCCTGGAGGAAGCCTGAGAGGGTCGGCTCGTGGCTGGAAGCGGCGGCGGCAAAGCCGCCGCCCGGCCGAAGGTCGGGGGCGCCTCCGGCGCCCCCTGGCGCCTGGTGGACGTACTCCTGCGCGACGCCGACAAGCTCCTGGAGGTTCTCGATTCGCCCTTGGGACTCGATCGTCCGTTCGGCCTCGAGTGCCGCCATGTATCCGGTGCGCTCGAGGACGTCCTCGACGATCTGTGGAACGGTGCTTTGCTGGGCGGTCGCCTGCAGCGAGAGGAGCACGGTGTGCAGGGCCTTCACCGCCCTCAGCGGCGCTGCCCCGACCCCCGCCTCCTCCCCGAAGGCGAGCGCCTCCCACAACGAGATCCCCCGACCGTCGGCGAAGGCTTGCAGGCGTGCCAGCGTCGCGTCGCCGATCCCCCGGCGTGGCCGGTTGGCGACGCGCAACAGGGAGACGGCGTCGAAGGGGTTGTCGATTGCCTGCAGGTAGGCGACCGCGTCCTTGATCTCGGCCCGCTCGTAGAAGCGCGGCCCGCCGATCACCTGGTAGGCGATCCCCTGGCGGACGAGCACGTCCTCGAGCACGCGCGACTGCGCGTTCGTCCGGTAGAAGACCGAGACCTCGTCGGCCGAGTAGCCCTCCTCCACCAGCCCGGCGATCTCGGCGGCGACGAACCGGGCCTCGGCGTGCTCGTCCTCGACCTCGATCGCGTGCACGGGCACGCCCTCGCCGAGCTCCGACCAGAGGTTCTTCTCCTTGCGCTCGCGGTTGTTCCGGATCACGTGGTTCGCGGCGCGAAGAATCGTGTTCGTCGAGCGGTAGTTCTGCTCGAGCGGGATCGTGCGGGTCTCGGGGAAGTCGCGTTCGAACTCGAGGATGTTGCGGATGTCGGCGCCGCGGAAGGCGTAGATCGAGTTGTGTGTGACGAGCCCGTTCGCCACGAAGTTGTGAGTTCGCTCAATGTCGAGGTCGTAAACCGGCTCCTCCAGCACAACCGGCTCGACACTCGTGACCAGCTCGAACTCGCCGCGCTCGTTGACCATCACCATTCCGGGCCGCACCGACGACGCAGGCATGAACGGCAGCGCGTTCCGCTCCTTTCCGGCGGCCCCATTGTTGCTCGCGAGACGAGCCGTGTATCGAACGGAGACCCCAAGGACATCCCTAAGCTGATTCACGATTTCCGAGAGACGGTCAAGGTCCGCGTGTGCCGATTCGTACCGCCAACCCTTCGCGTTGAGCTTCGACGGCCGGACCGAGAGGCCGAGCGCCTCGACCGCCCGGCGGCCCTCCTCGTCATAGCCGAAGAGCGCAATGCGATGGAGAGGGAGGCCGCGACTTTCGCCTAGGAGAGAGACCGTCAACCGTCGACGCGTCCGTTTCCCCGCGGTCGTTGTCGGCGCGCTGAAATGCGGGTGCGCGAAGCTCAGCCCCTCGTCTTCCAGAAGTCGCCGGCCCCCGGACCACGGCAGCGTCGGAAGTTGATAGTGCAGGGACATGACCGTCTCCGCGACGCGCGCCTCGGCTTCGGAATCGTGCGTCGCAAGGACCCACGCCGCGTCGGCGTGCTCGCCGTTCAGGCGGATCTGCGGGCCCGCCAGCGATTTCGACTGCCTGTTCGTGTAGGTCCGGGATGTCCCGACGCGGAAGCCGGAGCCTGCCTTCCACATCAGGTAGGTCATGTGCAGCTGCGGAGTCTTGCCTGGCTTGAACCCCGCGAAATGGATGTGCTCTGGCGTCGACACAATCCGCCGACCCGATGCGGTCGTGATCGCAACTCCGCCGCGCTTCTCTGAGCGGTGGACCCCAACCACGCGTGCAGGACGGAAATTTCCACTTCCGTAACACGAGAGGACCTCGTCGCCGATCTTCACGTCCTCGATCGCCCTGGTCGACCCGTCTCCCATCGTTATGTGCGTCCCGCCGAGAAGACACTGGTCCGGATCCCCCACGACCATGAGGTTCTTGTGCTCGCCGGCCAGCAACTGGAGCAGCCGGTACTGCGCGTGGTTCGTGTCCTGGTACTCGTCGACGAGCACGTAGCGGAAGGCCTTCCGCCAGCGCTCGAGCGCCTCCGGGAACCGCTCCAGCACCTCGACCGTCAGCATCAGCAGGTCGTCGAAGTCCATCGCGTTGCAGGCGTGGAGACGTCGCTGGTACAGCTCGTACGTCTCGGCCACGGTCTGGTCGTAGAACGAGTCGACGCGCTTGGTGTACTCGGCCGGGCCGATCAGCAGGTTCTTCGCGTTCGAGATCTGCGCGTGGATGCCGCGCGGGACAAAGCGCTTCGGATCGCGGTCGAGCTCCTCCAGGCACTGCTTGACGAGGCGGACCTGGTCGGCCTGGTCGTAGATCGTGAAGTTGCTCTTGTAGCCGAGGCGGGGAGCCTCGCGGCGGAGGATCCGGCCGCAGGCGGCGTGGAAGGTGAGGATCCAGATCGCGCGGGCGACGCCGCCGAGCAGCCCCTCCAGCCGCTCGCGCATTTCGCCGGCGGCCTTGTTCGTGAACGTGATCGCGAGGATCTCCGGTGGCTTCACCCCGCAGGCCGCGATCAGGTGCGCCACGCGGTAGGTCAGCACGCGCGTCTTCCCCGAGCCGGCGCCGGCGACCACGAGCAGCGGCCCCTCGGTCGTGCGGACCGCCTCCTGTTGGGCGGGGTTCAGGTCCGCGAGGTAACGGTCGGGAGCGACGGTGCTCACCCGACCGATGCTAGCGACGGCCAGGCACTCCTAGCGCCGAGCGAGAACGGCGCGCGGAAGGTCCGCGAAGCGGCGGCCGTAGAGGGCCAGGCCGACGAAGGCGGCGGAGGCGGTGATCACGCTCGCCATCACCGGCATCACGAGGCTTGCGGCCACGGCGTGGGCGCCCGCGTGGCCGACCATCGCCAACGCTCCGAGCGCGGCTCCCTGGTAGAGACCTGCGTTTCCGGGCAGCAGCGGCGCCGTGTTCGCGAGCCCCGTGACGGTCATGTACACGAGCGCCACCCCGAGGCTCGCCTTCACCCCGAACGCGTTCAGGGTGAGCGTCACGCCGATCCAGCGCACGGCCCACGTGCCCACGAGGATCGCCAGCGTGCGAAGCAGCACAGGCCGGGGCGCGGCGGCCGAAGCGAGAAAGCCGTCGGCCCACTTCGGCAGGCGCGGCCCGATCTTGTGATGCAGCGTTGCCGCGACGAGAATGCCCCCCGCGGCGAGGCAGAGAGCGCCGACGAGGGCACCGCGAACCCAGCTCGGGAACGGGAGGAAGAAGCCGGCGGTCGCGCCGACGAGGCAGAAGGCGATCGCCTCCGTCAGATGGGCGGCCAGCAGGCTGCCGCCCGCGCGAGGCAGGCCCGGCCAGCGCTCACCGGCGGCGGCCCGGAGAACGGCGATCTTCGACGCCTCGCCGAGACGGCCCGGCAGTACCGTGTCCAGGAACGAGCCGACTGCGCTGGAGACGAAGATCGCCCGAAACCCGACGGGCGCCCCCAGCGTCTGACTCCACGCGAGCGCGCGCAAGGGCTGAACGACGGCGCCGACGCCGAACGCGGCGGCGAGCAGGAGCCAGTTCGGGCTGGTGGCGGCGCTGACCGCTCCGTCTGCCGTCTCCCTGGCGACGACGACGAAGCCGGCGATGGTCGCGAAGGCGATTGCGAGCGGGATGAGATATCTGCGCGCGCGTGTGCCGACCGCCATGCCTCTGACCATCGGCGCCGAACGAGTGCTTGTCCTCCCCCGTATGGGTGGACTACCCGGCGACTCCCTCCAGCTCGGGCTCGAGCCAGGCGACTGCGGACGCCAGCAGGTCGGCGTCGGCTGACTTGACGACGATCTCGACCTCGCTGCCGCCCTCGTCGAAGCTCGGGTAGGAACCGACCACGACTCCTGGATGCCGCTCGACCATCGCTTCGAGCACGCCGACGATCCGGCTCTCGGTCGTCCGGTAGGTGCGACGCCAGCAACCGATCGGCGTGCCCGCGCGCAACTCCGCCACCAGCGTCTCGAACATCGCCTCCATCTCGGCCGGCAGGCCCGGCAGGACGTAGACGTTGCCGATCGCGAAGCCGGGGGCGCCGCCGAGCGGGTTCTCGAGCGCTCGGCTACCTTCCGGAAGCTGCGCCCAGCGGGCAGCGTACTCGGGATCGCGGTGAAAGCGTGCGCGAAGGCGGTCGGCGACCTCAGGCTGCTCGACCTGCGGGACGCCGAACGCCGCCGCGATCGCCTCGCGGGTGACGTCGTCGGGCGTGCCGCCGAGGCCGCCGGTGACGAGCACAGCGTCGGCCGCGGCCGCCTGTTCCCGGACGAACGAGGCGACCTGCTCGATCACGTCCGGCAGCACTGCGATCAGGTCGACCTCGACGCCGAGGCCTGCCAGGCGCCGGGCGAGCCAGCTCCCGTTCGTGTTCTCGACGTCACCCGAGACGAGCTCGTTGCCGACGGTGACGATTGCGGCGCGGGACATCTCGGCGAGTATATGAGCGTGCTGTCCGAGCTCCAGGAGCGGAGGGCGAGCGCGTGCAGGCTGACGCCCGACCGGGCCCTCGAGACCCTCGAGGAGGCGGAGGCGTTCCTCCGCGAGCGGGGCCTGCTGACACGCAATCCCTCCGGCTCGCTGCCGAGCCTGTTCGGCGCCTGCCATGAGGAGCCGTACAAGCCCGGGGCGGGCGGCTTCGGCGAGTGGCCGAGCATGAAGTGGCCGTGGAGCTTCGAGCTCGCCCTCCGACCCGGCGTGGTGGCGCCGAAGATCCACATGGGCAAGACGCTCTACCTCAGTGAGGAGACGGCAGGGCTCGTCGATCCCATCGTCCGTGCCGAGATCGACCGGATGACGGAGTCCGACGAGGGCTGGGCCCGCGTACTCACCCACCTCGCCGAGGCAGGGCCGTCGACGCCGGACGACCTCCTCGTCGAGCTCGGGCTGCCGAGGAATGACCTGAAAGCGCTCCGCGCCCCGCTCGAGCGCTGTGGAGTCGTCGTCACCCGCTGGGAGGACGACCAGAGCGTCCTCCACCGCTGGGACCAACTCATCACCCGGCCCGCCAGCGGCCCGCCCGACCTCGGGCCGCTGATCGTCGCGACGGTGCGGTCGGCGGTGGTCGTCCCGGAGCGCGAGCCCGCGCGCTGGTTCTCGTGGCGCTGGCGGTGGGAGCCGGATCTCCTCGACCGGCTGGTCGAGGAGGGCGCGCTCGTGCGGCCCGAGCCGGGGTTGCTGGCTGCCGCCTAGCCGGGTACGAGGTCGCAGAAGACGAAGCCGCCACGCTCGACCACCTCGCCGACTTCAAATGCAATGGGTTTGGCGAATCCCGGCCCTGCATGGACGAACGTGTGGAACTCGCCGTTCTCGCCGCAGGGATCGACGTCGTCGGGCAGGTCACCGATGAAGGAGGCGTCGTACGCCCGGCCCGCAAACGAGGGGTCGAGGCGCCGAGGGTCGACACAGGCAACGACGCCTTCGAAGCCCGCGGCGACGAACTCGCGCGCGAGTTCGGCCGTGTCCCGCGCCCAGAGCGGGAAGAGGGCCTGCTTGCCGATCCGCGCCAGCCGCTCTTCGCGGTACGCGCGGACATCCTCGAGGAACAGGTCGCCGAAGGCGATGCCGTCGACCTCGCGGAGAGGCACCGCGTCAAAGGCACGGGCCATCCGCTCTTCGTAGACCTCGTTCACGCACGTGGGCGGAATCACGATCTCGACGAGCGGAATCCCGACGGACGCAGCCTGACGCTTCAAGAGGGTACGCCGGACGCCGTGCATGCTGATCCGGTCGAAGCCTTCGGTCACCGTCGTGACGAGGGCGCACGGCTCGGTGCCCTGCGCGCGCACTGCTTGCAGGGCAAGTGCGGAGTCCTTTCCACTGCTCCATGAGAGGGCGACACTCATAAGGGCCTGACCGGCACGACCGCCAAGCCGTCGAGGACACGGACCCGCGCGCCGTAGTGTTCGGCGATCAGCGGCTCGGTCAGCACCTCGGCCGGCGCGCCCTGGGCGACGATCCGCGCGTTCGAGAGGAGCAGTAGCCGCGAGGCGTACTGCCCCGCCAGCGTCAGGTCGTGCATCGCCGCGAGCACGGTCAGTCCCGCATCCAGGCGCAGGGCGTCGATCAGCTCGAGCGCCTCCTGCTGGCGGCCGGCATCGAGCGCGCTCGTCGGCTCGTCCAACAGGAGCAGGGAGGCCTCCTGCGCGAGCGCACGCGCCAGCACGGCGCGCTGCCGCTCGCCCCCGGAGAGCGTTCCGAGCTGGCGGCCTGCAAGGTCGCCGAGGTCCAGCCGCGCCAGCGCCTGACCCGCGGCGGTGACGTCACGCCGGCTCTCGCGCCCTAGGTAAGACACGTACGGCGTCCGCCCGAGCAGCACGTACTCGTGCACCGTCATTCCCGTGGGCATCAACGGCACTTGCGGGACGACGGCGACCCGCCGCGCTACCTCGCGCCGGCCGAGCTGCGACAGCCCCTGCCCGTCGAGCGTGATGCGCCCTCCGTGGCCGACGAGGCCGGCGACCGCACGCAGGAGCGTGGTCTTGCCCGCCCCGTTCGGGCCGATCAGTGTCACCCACTCGCCCGGCTCGACCGCCAGCGAGACGCCGTCGACGACCGCACGGCCGCCAAGCTCGACCGTCACCTGCTCCAGCGCGAGCGCGCTCACAACGACGCCATCCTTCGCGAGGTCCGCAGCACGACCGCGAAGAACGGTGCCCCGAAGAACGCCGTGACGACGCCGATCGGCAGCTCGGCGGGCGACAGCGCAGTCCGCGCGATCACGTCCGCCAGAACGAGAAAGCCGGCGCCGAAGAGAACCGACAACGGCAACAGCAGCCGGTAGCTCGGCCCTGCCACCAGGCGAATCGCGTGGGGGACGATGATCCCGACGAACCCGATCAGACCGCTGACCGCCACGGCCGCGGCGGTGCCGACGGTCGCGCAGAGCACGACGACCAGCCGGACGCGCCCGACGTTCACGCCCAGGCTGGCCGCCTCCTCGTCGCCGACGCTGAGCACGTCCAGCAACCGCCGGTGGAGCAGGATCCCGGCGGTCGCAACGGCCGCGTAGGGGAGAAGGATCTTCACGTCGGTCCAGCCCGAGCTCGGCAGCCGGCCGAGGATCCACGCGTACACCTGCTGGAGCGTGTCGGAGTGCTGTTGCTGCACGAACGTCTGCACCGCGGTGAAGAACGATGCGACCGTGACGCCGGCGAGTACAAGCGTTGCGCCGCCGCTGCCCCGCCCCGCCGAGCGGCCGATCGCGTATGCGGCTGCCACGGCGACTGCACCGCCGAGGAACGCAGCGGGCGGCAACACCTTCTGGAAGTCGACGCCGTTCGGGAGGTACACGAGCGCGATCGTCGCCCCCAGGCCGGCGCCGGCCGCGACGCCGAGCAGATACGGGTCGGCAAGAGGGTTGCGGAAGACGCCCTGGTAGGACGCTCCCGCGACAGCGAGCATCGCCCCGACGAGCGCGCCGAGCACGACCCGCGGCAGCCGAATGTCCCAGAGGATCGACTCCTGCGTCTGGGTCAGCGGCGTGTCGATGTGGAGGAATGGCAGCCGGGCGCCGACCGACTCCAACGCTGCCCCTAGCCCGATGTGCACCGGGCCGACGAGCGCCCCGGTGAGCAGGGCGGCCGCGAGGAACGCGGCCGCCCCGACGACCCAGAGCCGTCCGCTCACGCGCTCACTTCCGAATGTGCGCGAGCGCCGCGGCGACCGCGCGGACGAAGTTGACGATCCGCGGCCCCCAGCGCGACGCGATTGAGTCGTCGATGCGCACGATGGTGCCTGTCCGCACAGCCGCGACGCTCCTCCACCCCGGCCGGGCCGCCACTGTCCGCGGGGACTGGCCGCAGCAAGCGATGTCGGCGAGAACGACGATGTCCGGGCTCTCGGAAACGACGTACTCCGCCGACAGCTTCGGGTAGCCGGTCCCGCCCGTGTCGGCGGCATCGGCGATGTTCTTCAGGCCGAACAGCCCGTAGACCTTGCCGATGAATGTGTTGGAGGTGACCGAGTACAGGTCGGGGCCAAGCTCGTGGTACACCGTGAGCCCGCGCGCGCGCTGCGTTCCGGCTGAGACGAGCTCCCAGATCCGCTTTCTCATCTTCGCGACGAGCGCCCCTGCCTGCTTCGCGTGGCCGGTCAGCGAGCCGAGCTGACGGATCTGTGCGTACGCCTCGTCGAGCGTCTTGGCCGCATCCTGGACGACGACGCGAATGCCGAGCCCGCGCAGCGTGGCAACGAGCCCGTTTGGGTCGTACGAGACGACGACCAGGTCGGGCCGGTAGCCGGCGATCGCTTCGACGTTCGGGGTGAAGCCCGACAGCGTCGTTCGCGGCGCCTGCTTCGGGTAGTCGGACTGGTCGTCGACTGCGACAACCTGCTTGCCGGCGCCGATCGCGAACAGCGACTCGGTGGCGGTCGGCGACAGGGAGATGACCCGCTGCGGGGCGGCGGCCGGCGAGCCGGACGCCGCGGACAGCGCGACGAGGAGTGCTACGAGGAGTCCGAGGAAGAGCCTGGACACGAATCCTCCTTCCGCGAGGGGTTCGATGGTCTACGCGGCGGGCGGCAGGTCTTCTGACTCGGGGCTCCCCCTGCGCTGCCTTCCCAGTCTCGCGACCAGTGGCTTTCAGCGAAGGGCAACTCCCCTTACAGCGGCGGGACCGTCCCGGACTTGCACCGGGTTCCCTTACCGCTCGCCTATCGACCGGAGCCTAACATGGGTCGGCGATGTCCTCCTCGCGTCTTCTCTCGACCTGGGCACCGGTCGTGCTCTGGGCCGGGCTGATCTTCGGCGTGTCGTCTGTGCCGAGCCTCGACACGGATCTCGGCACGTGGGACGTCATCCTGCGGAAGGTCGCCCACTTCGCGGAGTACGCGGTTCTGGGGCTGCTGCTCGTTCGGGCAGTCGGGCGGGAGCCGGTCGCAGCCGCCGCAGGGGTTGCCTACGCGGCAACCGATGAGCTGCACCAGCACTTCGTCCGCGGGCGGGACGCCGCGTTCCGCGACATCGCGATCGACGCAGCGGGCGTTCTGGCCGGGTTGCTGCTCGCGCGGCGGTTGCGGTGATCGTCCGGTCACGCGACGAGCTGCTCGTACAATCAGAGGCATGGAGCGAAAGGAAGTAGGCGATCGCCAGCTCGACGCATTGCTCGAACGCCTCGACCGGCTGAACGGCGAGCTGCGGGCGCTCAACCGCCGGCTCGACTCGGGCGAAAACCTCGCGCCGGTCGTGTACGAACTGCGGGCGCTGAACGAGTCGCTGACCGCGCTCGCCTACGCCGCCCTCGGCCAGGCCGGTCCGCAGGTGCGCCGGCGCCGCGCCTCGTAGGGGGCTAGCCGGCGATCCGGTAGAGCGTGCCGTTCGTCCCGGAGACCGCGTAGAGCCCGCCGCGAGCGTCCTCGCCGAACGACGTCAGCCCCGGGATCGTGAATTGCTCGCGCCGTAGGCCCGTCGCCTTCCCCTTCTTCACCCGGAGGCTCCAGATCGTGCCCGAGCAGTAGTCGCCGTAGAAGTAGCGGCCGACGAGGTCGCGCCGGGCCTTGCCCCGATACACGAACCCGCCGGTGACCGAGCAGCCGAGCGCATGGCCGTACACGGCGATCGGGAACACGAGCGTGCCGCGCTTGTCAATCGCCCGGTTCTGGTCAAACGGCGAGCGGCCCTCGTAGACGGCCCAGCCGAAGTTGTTCAGCCTGCCGAGGTTCGCTCGCGCGACGTAATCGATCTCCTCCCAGTTGCCCTGGCCGACATCGCCGATGTAGAGGTCGCGGGTCGCCCGGTCGAAGGAGAACCGCCAGGGGTTGCGCAGGCCGTACTCGGCGATGATGGGCTCGGAACCGGGCTTGTTGACGTCGAGCTTCCAGATCTTCGCCAGCTTGGTCGTGAACGTCTGACCGTTGTTGTTCGGGTCGCCGCCCGAACCGCCGTCGCCGAGGCCGATGTAGAGCAGCCCGTCGGGGCCGAACGCGAGCTGGCCGCCGTTGTGGTTCGGGAACGGCTGCTGCTCGAAGAAGAGCTGCCTCGCCGTGGAGGGTATCGCGCGTGTCCCGTCGGAGCGGTACTGGACTACCCGCGTGTTCCCGTCGGTGTCGGTGTAATAGACGTAGAAAAGGCGGTTCGTCGCGTAGCGGGGATGGAACGCGACCGACAGCAATCCGCGCTCGCCACCGCTCGAGACCAGGTTGTGGATGTCGAGGAAGGGCTGCGCCCGCACCCGTCCGCCGTTGACGACCTTGATCACCCCGGCCTGCTCGACGACGTACAGGCGGCCAGGCTCGCTCGCGGGAGCGGTGACGTGAGTGGGAGCGTCGAAACCGCGCGCGACGACCGTCGGGCCCGCGAAAAGCGAAAGCGCAACGCCGAAGACAGCGAGCAGCACGCCCTATTCCGAGAGGGGGTAGACGGTGCCTTCGAGCGAGACCACGAAGAGCTCAGCTCTTGAGCAGGACACGACGAAGCTCGTCCTCTTTCCCCGGCTGGAGGATCGCCAGCACCTGGTCGCCGGGCAGAAGTTTCGTATCGCCGTCCGCGATCTCGAACTG